>Ga0307512_10003764_pt1 | contig 17154 bp, 12 predicted proteins | sample 14_EM_MG_FD_200267 | JGI IMG/M metagenome (GOLD analysis project Ga0307512, IMG submission 200267) | Populus trichocarpa ectomycorrhiza microbial communities from riparian zone in the Pacific Northwest, United States - 14_EM | ecosystem: Host-associated > Plants > Roots > Unclassified | place...
AATCCGACAATTTAGAGCTTGGTATGTGAAATATGCAGCTTTTTATGGCGCGTCTTGTGGTGGGCTCCGATTTTCGATATCATCAAAACTCGGCAAGCGGTGGGGCAAAAACTTCGTTTTTGGACCAAAAATGACTGTATTTTCAAAGCCACTTGCTGAGTTTTAAAGATATCAAACATTGGAGACCACCAGAAGATGCACCATGGAAAGCTGCATACTTCAGATACCAAGCTCTAAATTGTCTGACCAATATTGGTGGACTGAATTGAGGGAACCATTTGGCAAAGACCGGAACCAAACCGGCCAGTACTGGGTTTTCTTGGAACCAGTATAGTAGAAACGGTCCGAAAATGGAACCGTTGCTAACACTACCTCCATCGTACTATCCAAGGTCATTTTCTGTCTTTTCTGTTATTATGTCCCAGCCGGACCCCACTGGGTGATATCCTCCACTTTCAGGAGTATCTGCCAGGTGGATTAATGCTATCCACCATTGTTATGTGGTGCAAGATGACTCAACGATGGAAATTACATCCTCAATCACAAGAATTTGTAGTAGTAATTCTGATAAAGTTCAAAGATCTGCACAGTTGGGCTGATTCTATTGACAGTTCAATTCAGGTCATCAAATAAAATAATAAGCTGCATCTTGCAACTTTCAGAGGAATGGTTCACCTGGAATATTTGACACAAGACAATGCTATATAACATTGAACAGATACCATTTCGCTTGGAAATAATTATGTCAATATAATTACCTACTATATTGTATAATAATTAAAATGCCTGAATTGATGTGTACATGAGTAGATGTAAAAACATTTATCAAATGTTTGACTCTGGTACTGACAAGAAAAAAATCACTGTTGTAATGAATGGCAGAAGGTTCAATGTCGACTGGAACAGTCCTGGCAATGTAGCCTATACTTCTGATAGCTCTGAAAACTGAGCAACCTCATGGCTTGGTGTTGTAACCTTCTAAGGACAACAATACACTATTCAAGACATTCATAGATCCGGTTGAACAATGTTAGAATTATTCAGGAGCACATGAAAGTTCCCTCAGTACACCTAGAAGCACTTTGCATTGCATTCAGTCTGTCTGGGAGTATCAGGACGCATCGCACAGAATCAGTGTAGCTGTTCAGGAGTACTGAGTTGTTCATATTAAATCTTCAAACCATCGGACAGTTTGCTGATGAGGCTACTAGGAATCCAGGGGACAACATAGAGACTGAATAATGTAAAAATTAGCACAAGATACCCCTCCAGGTGTTAAAGGAGCATTCTTCTCCCAGTTTCCAAAGGAAAGAGAGTTACCATGCTGTACAATTCAACCCACTTTACACACCAAATTATGTGTCCAATATCGCAATCTCCATCATAAAGAAAAGCCCATCACCTGGGAATATGTCATTTGTATTAATCAATGAGATTGCAGCAGCACACAGCAAACCATAGATTTCCAACCATCCTCAGGTAATGCCACCGCCACTAGAATTCTCAACTATACCCCAGCCACCACCACTGCAGCCAAGACTGGAGTGACCACCACTACAGCTATCACCACTGCAGCCACCTCCACTGCAGCCAACTGCATACAGCCACCACCACTGGAGCCACCAAATCTGACATTCCTCTATAAGTCTCCTTGTCAATTAGCTGTACTCTATCTAGTGATCCTTTTCCACTGTCCATGTCATCAGAAACATTAGCACATCTGAGCAAGCACTATCTTCTCTAATAGACCTGCCCGATAATTTCTAACAATAGAGAATATTGTAACTTTCGAATTTACCCCCAAAGTCCAATTGGACTTCCTGCTTGAGATCAATGGCTGCCTGCTGATGTTAGCAATCCTGCCAATCGACAGGTTCCAAGACTATAAATCTTCCCAGAAGGAAACCTAGATTGGGAGAAGTCACAATACACACAGTACAATGACTACATATAGGCTCTTGATAGCACCAGTAAAGGACAGATAAAACTGAACTGCACCACTCTACCTGGAATCGGCAAATATCAGCAACAAAGTGGTTTGGAAACCTGTGGCTGTACTCCTGTAAACTCTGGGAAATCCAAGCCAATTACAATCACACTGAGAAGCAGTTGCTAATATCCCCAATTGCAATCCAAACATCCCTTGAACACAACTTGCCACAGAGATGTCTCAACTGTACATAACTTAACTGCCTGACCAAAATCTCTTGTTTATCAATCCCAATTGGTGGTATACTTCTGGTGACTTCCACGTAGTACATTTAGTACAGATTGAAAGAGAATCTTCCGCTGGGGAAATAACATGAATATGACACAATCGCCTTGAAAGGGTTCTGAGGGTTAATATTGATATTCAGTAAGTATACTGGTATGGTTGACTGTGAACACACTAATGAACTTCATATTATCTCACCATCAGTGTCACCTCTATTTCCTGACAACAGCTAGATACTTCTCTCGCCAATCTCACCACCCAAGGAAAAGCAAAAAGAAATGCAACTGGCTGGGTGTAATGTGAGAAAGCTGGTAATAAATCAGGTCAAGGACAGATCACATAATGGAGAGGAAACAGTATCATACCAGAAACACCCACCGATCACAAACAGAAGGGTATCCAAAGGCCATATAGGCAGGTGACTGCTATGAATAATGATAGCAGTTCCAACAATGATACAGGACAGGAAGAATATGTACACTGCAGTCTAAATTTGCTTAGTCTTGAACTTGACCCCAAGTGGACATTTAACAAGAAAATAACAATATTGAAATACGTTGTGAGAATGATATGGAACCAAGGTTTATCTATCTTCCAAATAGTAGCAAATGAAGATTCTGAAATATTTACAACGATTGGAGCTCAAATCCCAGCAGCCATATTTGCCTTACATGAGATGATTGTTCCATTCAACAAATAATTTGGCAACATCATATCCTTCAAATATGGCTTTGGATGTCAATACTGGACACAAATGAAGGTACAATGAAGCTAATGCACAAACAGAGAAGATCTTTATGAACTTATATTATATCTTTTGGGTTTTGTTTCTATAATATTCTTTGGATGTATGTTTTCTATGGTCTTGCAGGTATTTTTATTTTATTATAGCTTTAAATATATTCCACTTATCTGACAGCTATATATTCTTGTAACTGAACAAAGTGATTAATTTATTACTACTATGTCCAGAAAAACCTACATTACTATCAGAATTGATGAAGATATCAGGTATTTAAAATTTCTAACATCGTACTTCACAGCTATAAGGTTGTATTCCCCTCCATGTACTGTATAGACAGCTTTGGCAATAATAATAGTATACAGTTGTAGTACAAACATACTGATACAGTCTCAATTGATTGTAACTGTCTTAATTCACATTTACACTCTACTGAAATTCAATTACAGATTGCTAACATATATTGTTAACCATATACATCATGAACTTTGTTTCCTGGATGCACCTATTTATTACTTGAACTATTTATAATCAGCCATGGCATTTGAAGACAATCCTCAAGTTCAAATGAAATCATACTTGTAGACAGTACTATGGTATATTGAAATGTTCACTGGGAGATTCTATTCAAGTTATATTTGAAAATTTGCTTGCAAATTTACATGAAGTTGCTACTTACCTACACTTGAAGTCTGTGGTAGGCTGCACTACCACATTTGCATGGATATCACCAAAGTACATTATATTGAACAAAAGCCACTACACTGTTGGCAATTTTTGGGAGGATAAGCCAAAAATTGTATATGTGAAAGGTGATAGTACCATTGGTAGAGCCTCCCAGAAAGCCTCAATGCGATGTGTATCTCAGGTGTCAATTCACGATATAATGGCGTGAATGGGGACATGCTTGGAAGTACCTCGGAGCTGCATGGAGAGGTTTGCATGAATTTCACTGTTTAACTCCATCAGTATGGGAATATCAATATATTCATGATCAACTCCTGCATTCAGTGGAATGATCCAAAGGAACACTGTTGCCAGCACTTCAACTTTTGAACATTTATCAATAAATTAGCCCTTACGATATTATTATCTCCAAAGTCGAACTCTGAATATAAAGTTTTATAACTCTCTGGGTAAGTCCATAATCTGCATACATGGCCATGTGTCAGAATGTATGGGAAGATATGGATGCACATGTGGATATGGGAATATAGTTGAGGAGTATAGAGGTTAGTTTAACATAAAAGAACTAAGATTTGTGGTGAGCTGACAATTCCAAACTGGCATTATGTGGCCATGGACATGTCATGTGCAGCTAAGCCATTTCTTTATCCCCATCTTTAGATGCAGACTCTACAAGAGTAAGAAAGGAAAGGAAACAATGAAACAACAGTTCCACGTATGCAACTGTATGAACCAACAAGTTCTACAACTGGTCACTACTGTACAGTAGCCATTCATCGGATCCAGTGCACAGCGAAACCCCACCTCAACTTGAGTTATCGCTGGAGGAGGTAAAATCTTATGCCAGCACCATTTGGACTGGTCCGAGATCCAATGTAGTGAACAAGAAATGAGAACTGAAGAGAAGAGAAGAGATGAGATGAGAAGAGAAATAAGGAATATCCAAAGTAACACCGTTCTCCTTATCTCCACTTCCAGAATATCCGGCATCTGACCATCCAATGTTACACCCATACCTCGTATCAAGTCTAAGTAAATGTGGGATTTCTACTTTGTAATCCCATTGCAATTGAGCATAGCAGTATGTGTCATGAACCTTCGGTATCAATGGTGGATTCTGCTTGCTGCTAATCATGCTCCACATTACAGCAGTGAAACTATCCGGTAATCATCGTAGTAACCGGTCCTACTCGGCATACTATCACGTGAACCAGAACCCCAGCTGTCCTAATCATTCGTGAACCACTTTGCGGGTCCAGTCAGTTAGTGATCATCGTTGCTACATTGGCAGCTTCTGCTCTCACTTTCAAAGCCAACTGTGATGGTCAATCATATATGTCCTTGTATCAATCTCTTAAGATTCTCATCGAAGTGTCATTCATACTGTATATACTCAGTTTCATTTGTGCCCTCCCGAGCCCTTGCATATAGCTTTGTTGGCCAGGCTCAACATCTCTGAGGTCATCTCTGGCTGCCGGTAACTGGCACAACATCTTCAGATTTAGTCAGAGCTGAATTCATGCTCGTTCAGCATTCACCATGGTAGCTTCTACACCTCCAGTATGGTCGTTCAGTATCCAGTTTGGCAAGTTCTTTGGTAATCATTCCAGATGGTGCTTTTGGTAGGTAGGGAACCACACAATCAGCTGGTTTAATCAAAATTTGGAGTTGTTTGGCCTCAATCTTGGTTGCGAAGGTCAGTTATCATCTCTCAGTAGTTGGCTGGACTGTCTATCACAATGTGATTCACTGACTGTTGTTCATGATGCCATTTGTAACAATATTCACTACCTTCAGAGAGCATTTTCAACCTTTTTGAGAACTCTTTCTGTAGCCATTTTTGCCCTTGTTCAGTATCGATCAAACTAACCATATCATCGCATCTTCTCTCTGGTGCGTTGGCTGTCACACCAATTCACTGCCTAGTTGGTGCATCTGTCGGTGCACTTGACATCTGCCCTGTACTTGGCACACTTATCATCCCCAATTGTGGGGAGTGCTTGCCAGCTGTCTTCCAAGTAAGCAATCTTCTCATTCGCCCAGTGTCCTTGCCATCATGCATCTGGGTATCCAAATTGTAAATCTCTGAGTTCCATTGTCATTCGAATCCTGGTGCACTTGTTGACTCTTCTCCACATGCTTGGTGACTGTACAGTTGATCTCTTCAGAGGTTCACTCATCAACTAATCTCCAGCTGTGTCTTTCAAGTCATCTGTAGCTGGATGCAAGCAATAATGCTACTTGCGTTCTCTGCTGGTAAGTATGCTCAAAGGTGCTTCCTTCCAGCGCTTCTGGCATGATAGTGTGTTCATATGTTTGACTCTCCTTCGGGTGGTTCTGGATTCATCAGTAGATGCAATTGCAACCGTGTCTCTCAGAGCTCTTTTCACCGTTCTTGGAGTGCAATTGATGGTTCTTCCTCATGTGCACTTGCTGCTGCGATCCTTCTCCATAGGTCAATGCTTGTCATTATGCTGTGTAGGTGCATTTCTAGTATGGTTGTTGTTAGCGATAGGTGTTGTTGCCATTCCTGCACTTTCATCCCTCCCTTTCAGGATTGTTGCTCCACCAAAGACTACTCTCATATGGCCTTACAATGTACAGAATCAGCATCGCAGCTGTGTGACTCAGGAACTGATTTGGGGTCATATTCGGAATGTAGCTCAGGTACCCAGCTGTATAATTTGGCATCTCCGAATAGTGCTCTGAGTACTGCACTGAGTAGTGCTCAGTATCATACTCAGCAGAGCCATGCAATTGGTACATAGTATACATGCAAATCTGCATTCCATTGACATTATGCTGTTTCACATGAAATTCATGATCTCAAAAATGGTATAACTTCACATAACCTCAATATCATCAAAAGGGGAAGGGAGATTGATTGTCATCGTTCTTCCATGATCAATTACCTGAGATCAATTTCCGGTCAGCAAGCACCTGTGGTCAGTTCAAGACCGGTCACAATCCATATCCTGCTAAGCTCCATCTCCCTATGCTACTGATCTGCAGGCATCCACCACTGATTTCAATAACTGTCTCGATGAGATCGAACTCCAGGTGCAATGAATTTCCGGCCGCAATCCTTCCCCAGGCACAAACTATCTCTAGCTGCGATCTGTCTGCTTTTAATCCATCTCACTGCAGCCATTTGTTTCCATCCAGTGCAGAATTGCACTCAGAAGGGCTGCATTCCATGACAGTTATTGAAGCTCTGTAAGCTCTCTAAAGGATATTGTTACTGACCTCCATAATATCTAACTTCTGTGTGACAATGGCTGTCATTGGCTCTTGATAGCACTCCTATGATTCATCTAGAAACATATCATCCAACAACAGAAAATCACAACTCATCGATCCATCCATATGAGCCAGGATCTTTGAGTATTCATTCATGATCTGGCTTAGTGCACATGTGTTCATATTCCACTCAATTGCAGGGATACCACTCCCCTCAGCTCAACTCAACTGTGCTCAATTGCAATCTGCCTCAGGGGCAACTTGGAGCCAGGCCCCAAGTCAATTGCATGGTCAATTGACTAATGCAGCAGGAGTGTCTCCACCTTGGCTTTGCTGAAAACCCCCACAAAATCTCCATCTATTGCTGGGATAAGGATAAGTCCTCCATCATCTGTAGGTACCATCTGTGTAGATGAGCTGCTTCCATCTGGAAACATTAGTTCTCAATTCATAATCAAGATGGACTGGTATGGAGGACAATATAACAGTCCAGATTCAAAATGGCTTGCCACCATGGAGCCAAGGCCTGATTTCCAGCACTCCCTGTCAATCTAAGCGAGCCGGCAGCAGTCATTTAAGGTCCACATTTTTGGTACACTCTTCTACTTTAACTACCACTCCTGTTCCCAGCTGGCCCATTCAGTGCCTAGTGACTATCTCACCTTCTGTGGCAATTCTTTCCACAGTCGATCCCAGCAGCCCAGAATGAACTCCCACGGTTCGAATGAATGTCCTACGATTACCTCGTCAGAGGCCAATAGATGGCCAACAGCAGTAGCTCCATGTATTGGAACATATGGGGTACAGTCACCTATGGAACACACCTCCACTCTAGTCATGATCCAGGTACATTCCTGGGGCATACCTGTTGGCCTGCCCAATCCACTGCCACATCGTCTGCTCACACTGGTGTTGCAGAGGCAAAAGTCAAATGCTTTGCAAGTTGGCACTCTGATTCCTGGACTGGTTCCAAGGCAACCACTCTTAGTCTCCAGGGCAGTGTGTTTACTGCGACAGCCTTGACTTCGTACAAATACACTGACTCAGCAAACCACTAACTCCTTATACTCAATTAGAACGGTATGATGACAAAATACTATCCAGTTTCTGGTAGGAAACCAGTGTTAGCACCGGTTCCAGACTGTCACTTCTGGTCCGGGCCTGGGTCCAAACCGAACCATTACCAAATTGTTTATCATTGGTGTCAATACACCCGAGACATCAACTCAGGTATGGTTCGATGGACATCTTCAAACCTGTCTGAATGTGGGGGTTTGTCGGCGGGTCCATCTATAGATTCGTATAAGGCTCTTGTTTTTGCAGATTGATAATAGTGTCTTATCAAATCATGCATTCAACAGCCAATAATTTGTTTTTACATGTTTTGAAGTTTGCGATATCGATTATTTTGGAATCTGTGTTTTTCCTTTGATAGATTGTAATTTTGCCAATCAAGGAGGTCAATAGTTCTGTTATGTACTCAAATATCTGCGCGATGCCTTGATTACCAGATAGGCAAGACCAACAATTGTTGATGCTCCATTGACGTTCATTTTCAGGATGGGGCAGGGAGCATGTTGCTGTTGTTTTTGCCTCTAAAGGCTGCCTATATCTCATCAATGGATGGCTGCAACCAATCAGATCGTAGATTACACAAGATACAAAGCCAGAAATCGTTGACCCTCTGTTGGTGTTCATTCTCAGGATGGGGCAGTGACCATGTTGCTTTCTCTTTTGCCTATACAGGTTGCCAATACGTCAGTTACGCATAACAGCGACCAAATCGTTTTTCAATAACCACACATACAAGACCTAAAATCGTTGACACTCTGTTGACCCTCATTGTAATTTATTGTCCATTCAACATCGGCTGCCATCACTAATTCTATTCATCATGATTTGAACTTATTGGTTGCTTTTCTGACAGATTGAGACACACTCCTGTGGCAAAGCTGAGCCCAGAAATATTCTTGCACTGTTTGCTCTCATACTACCAAAATTTATATATCTTGCCAAAAGAATCATTGCGCCCGCTATACATCTGGTTATCAATGGATATTTGGAAGCGACTGCCCTCCATTCGACCCATGATTCATCTCCCAAGAACACTCTTGGTCAAGCTACATAAATAAGCTGCTGAAACAAATTGACGCATTCTGTCCTACTTGTTCTTGATTGCATTATTCCTCCTCGTTTCCATTGTATCAACTGTCACCAACACCCGTTCAGCCTGTCTCTAAGACATCCGTGTTGGCCGGATCGCTCTGGGAATATTTCGTGGGGCACTCACATCCGGCTGCTCTGTGCCTAGCGGATGCTCGATTCCATTGTCTTACTCTATATCTGATTCAAAGTGTGCGGTGCAATCGTCTTTGCTGTCATTTGGATTATCCAAGTCTCAATTCCAGTTTATGCAATTATCAGTCTCCGAAATGCTTTCAGGTGCGCTATCCTCATCGCTTTGGACAAGATGACGGTCGATTCAGCTGATTAGGTGGACATTTAGTATTTTAGTTCGTCCTCCAGGGAGGTTTTTTTTTACTGACAAAGCTGGTGGCAAAGGTGATCTTTCCGACAATTTAAATGCAGCCGCTCCATCATGTTGAAAGAGTAACCAGGATGCTTTGACAATCTCTTCAATGTCCGGAATGTATCCTACGGCTGTTATCTGCTTGTTCTGAGTGTTAGATTGCTTCTGTGCAGCACGTAGGATTTGGCTGCCCTGCCACATCTCCAATAAGTCATGGACCTTGGCCATTCTGTGCAATGTTCTTTCCTCTGCCTCTCTCTTCATTTCGGAGTAATTTTCTGTGTTCATTGTATCCAATGCTGGGTCATCGACTGGCAATATCCCATGATTGGCTTCAGGAAACTGCCTTACAACGACTGGTTCAGCAAGGGTCTCGCCTGTGGTTTCTTGCTGCCTGCAGCCGATGTCATCTTGCGCAAGGGAAAAACTGGCCTCCACTCCGATGCCATGCGGTAAGATAGAGAATATGTCTCGTGCCCCAGTAGTGACATTGGCGTACTGTGAATGCATATCGTCTCATTGTCGCCACCAGTCGGTGATATCCATTATCCAAAAAGTCCTGCTGATCTCCATTGGGTCGGAGTAGTAAGCATTGAGATTTGGATTGACTTGCCCCCAGTTCCTTCGTGATTCAGGCGGTGAATTCAAATAGAGCCTGGTGGTAGTCAATATGTGTGCTGCGTGATTGTTTCGTCCGGGTGTCATTTCAGCCACATTGTCACTCCTTTGTATTGTTTATCATCGCTCCACAAACCATATGGATCAAAGGAAGATTCACCAGATCCTGATACTGTTGCGGAGGGGAAGAGAATGTTGCTCGGTATGCTGTCGGGTGTAATGACCGGCACACGTCTATGTTTGGAAGAGTATTCAGCCTCCACATACCTCAGAAATGCATCTTCGTATTGCGTAGTATACAAAGTCTCGTACTCAGGATTAATATCCATTCCCCTTTCCCACTTCCGAAACGATCACAACTTCCGAAAAGAATCAAGTGTAGTGTTAGCAACGGTTCCAACTCACTTGGATGGGTCCAGGTGAGGGTTGGTACCGAAACCGAACCGTTGCAACGGGTTCTATCCCAGGACAACCCTGACCATTCCAATTGCGTCGGTTGTACCAGCAAAAAACCGGCATTTCAACCTCACAACTTTGTCTCCAATTGAGTATTTCAGTTCTGATCGTATCGTGACATGATCAATACGTAGATTGTGCAGTGTCAGCCGCACTTTCACATCCCGCTTTCCGATTGCTGATCGAACCTACATTCGTGGAGTCGCCATCGAAAACCGGTGAATTTCGCGTAATATTTACCCTTGTTTCATAACCACTCAACGAATATCATTTGTATCCCAAATCTGAGTGCTGGAGGTGAAAGAGCTTGTAATACTACACAATCCGCGTATTCATCATCTCACAATTCAATAAGAACTCAAATACTGAATTGCACCCAAAGCTGTAGGAACCGTGAAATTGGAACCGCAGTCCTGTTTCGACCCCACCAAAAACTCACAGTTCTATGTCTGGTCAGGGTTACAACCCTGCCAGGAAAAATAGGGTCAGGTCTGTGGACCGGTTGGAAACCAAACCAAACCATTTTTCCGGTCCAAACAAGGACCGCTGGCAGCTTACCCAGACCAGTTGCTAACACTAATCCAGTGTATGTGCTGAAATGAGAATCATATCCATCATTGGAGTTACTTTTGCATAATATTTGACCAGCTACTGTCACACTAACTTCACGGCAGAGTGTAAGTCTTCATTCCACTGAGTCTTCTTCTTTGCTGAAGCTCACATAACGCCATCCATATGATCAAACATGTCATTTTAGACTGTGATAACGTGATGCACTGTGACCATACGCCTCCTTGACATCCACAGGGTCCAGTATCAGAATGGCCTCAAAACTTCCATGGCGTATTTGACAATGGTCCATTCATCCTGTGTTGTGAAGAGCGGCCGGAATTTACTGTACTTTGGATTCTGGAGCCACTCGCAGGTGAATTCTTGTAAACGGTAGGTTCGCTCAAGCAAATCCAGTGTCGAATCCCACCCTGTCTTCACATCGATAATTGGTAGTGCTGCGATGTGGTCTGTGGCTGTTTCACAGTCAATGAAATCGTTTCGACAACCAGGTGTCAGCCTATACAATCCAGCAAGAATTTTCTGCTAAATGGAGGTTAGTTTCAGGACTTTCAAAATATCTTGAGATACGTACTTTCTCAATTATATATGCTAAACCTGGTCTCATGGCCGACACCTTGTTGATTCTAGCATTGCCCTCTTTTCGAAGTCTTTGTCTCTTCCCAATGTCTATGCTTTCATTTTCTCCAAATTGCTGATCGCACTCATGGGCTTCCCAAGACTTAGTGTGGCATATTTCACTGAGACTGCTCAGGAATGCACCCAATGCCAGCTGTATGATGTGTGCCATGCATGGTAGGTGGTTCCTCAATGCAGGACACTCGATTCTGAAGGCCTCAAGGGTTTATTGCAGCTCACGAGTCATCGATTCATTTGAAGAAGGACTATACGTCCTAATTCCAAGCAAAACGCCATCGGTAAGCGGATAACAATCAAGATCGTCCTTCGATTGTGCAGCGCACCTTGCTCCACTATGTTGGCCCTTAACCTATCATCCTTGATCAGCTTTCAAAAAATCAGAAGAATAGGCGATGACCTTCATCGAAAGTGAGTTGTACATCCCACAATGCCCAATTTCGATTTATATTGCAAGCATTGACCGACGCTATGGCTAGTTTGTTCGCTGATGTCTACCCATCCAATGCTAAACTATGTTTATTTCATGATGGCAATTGCTTCATAATTGCATCCATGGTTAATGTGTATTCCCTCTGGCAAATATTGCTAAGGGTGGATCAGGACTGCAGCACTAGGTCACTACATAATGCTTTATAAGACAGTCGTAGCTCAGGATTTCATATGGCATTTCATAGTATATGAGCCGAAACAAATCCTCACATGAGGTAGCGATTCCACATGACTTGGTGAAATTTGGGAGTTTCATAGTCCTTCGCTGCCAGTTTGTGGCGCTTTGTCTGTCAATTCAGATAATATGGATCAGACATGTATGTCCAATGTGACTTGCCTTTGCGAACTCACTGTTGTAATTCCTCAACTTCCTTGTCTCCTCATGGAGGCCAAAGCTGTTTCATCGATGGTTGAACTAGTCAATTCCGTAACTTCCGACTCTGTTCATTCTATTGACTTTGCGATGTTAGCTTTTGCCAGCAAATATCCCCCAATTGAGCTGGTCCCATATTCTGATGGATGGCAAAGAACTTGATGACAAACAACACATATGATGCCACGGCTGCTGGTCTTCTCAATTCTGCAGTGCAAATACAATCGCCACAAAGGAGCATGTCCAGACTTATTCCAAGCAATAGAATGTTTCGAACCTACATTCATTGAAGCCCACCATGCATCAAAGATGATTTGCACAGTAAGGTCGCTCAAATCATGAATAAAGACATGTTCATTTTTGGAAGAGATCATACCCTCTAGCGGTGAGGTATGTAAAGAATATAAATCCAACATCACGGTAGGAAGTTGATAGCTGGGTAATTCGACTCCAGAGAAGGCCAAAAGTTATGTTATACTAAAGTAGAATGCGGGTTCTTAAATATTGACCCTAGAGCTACAAGCAAAAAAGGGCAGATCTGTGAGACATTGCGTGCAGATTTGTGAAGTTGTATACAACGACAGATTGAAAAGACGGACCGCGTAACACTCAATGTAGGAACAATGCAACCCAGTTCATTGCTGTGTAGGTGATTCAACCCCCCCAAACATTGTGGACATTCCATGGGCGCTCAAATGTTGGAGGTGTACATGATATCGTCACTAGCATCTTCGCCCATAAAGGCAGCCAATTAGTTCATTATGGGTTAACACTGTTCCATAGCGCTTAAATCATCCAAAATGCAAGACCAAAATTCATTGACGCTCTGTTGACGCTCATTTTTAGGAGGTAGTAGCGATATCGTCACAAGCAATTTTGCTCATAGAGGCCGCCAATAGATTCATTATGGGTTAATGCTGATGCACAGCGCTTTGAGTTTCCATGATGCAAGACCAAAACTGATTGTTGCACTGTTGATGCTCAGTGTTAGAAGGTGGTAGCGATATTGTCCGTGGAATTTTTGCCCATAAAGGCGGCCAATGCTATGATTATGGGTTGATGCAGTTGCATTGCCATTTGATTGTCCAAGATACAAGACCAAAAATCATTCACACTCCATTACCACTCATTTTTAGGAGGTGGTAGCGATATCATCAAAACCACGCTTCCCCATACTGGTGGCCAACACTTTGATCAGAGCTTAATGTCATTGCCCATCAGCATGATTATCCAAGATGCAAGAACAGCAATCGTTGACACTCCGTTGATGCTCATTTTCAGGAGATTGTAGCGAAGTCGTCACCAGCATTTTGGGCTTTAAAGGCGGCCAATACTTTGATTATGTGTCACAGCAAGCAAGTCTTCATTTGATTATCGGACTCACATGACCGAAAATCGTGGACCCATCTATGATGCAGATTTCCAGGATGGGGCAATGAGCGTGTCACTTTCGTTTTTACCTATAAAAACTGCCATTACAATTACTTTGAAAGGATGTGACTATGCAGCGCTTTGTTAGCCGAGAATGTAAGACCAAAAATCATTGACGTTCTGTTGACGCGCACCTTAATCACATACTAACAGTCATTTGATGCCCAACAGTTAAGTGTAAAAATTCATACAGTCGTAATTGCCAGACAATAAATTGTTTCTATGTATAATCATTTGAATTCAAAAGCTTTCAAGCCTTTCAATTTCTGATCCACCACTAGACACAGTATCTGAGCAATGAATGACATCGGCCTATCAAGTTCCAGCGCTTTCGTGCGGCAATTAACCGCATCTAGATCCCTACCCTTGTTTTCGATACATTTAGCCTGACTTCCACACCTTTCCTCATCCAGTACATTCTCCACGATGTCCATCACATACCATAGCCAATTTTCAGAAACTTCACCATTTGCACTGGGACTGTGCAAGGAGATATGCAGTTCGATATATGAACGAATGCAGCACGATGTTTATCATTCATCCCGGCTCACGTTGTGCTGTAACCACTCCATCTATGACTTGTCTGACATCACTGACTTAAATTTTGTGAGTGAGTTTCATGTGTAATTTAGTTTTGGTTTTCTGACTTAACAGAAACCGGCAGGACGATATCAAGTTCATTTGTCATCTGTCAATACGGCTTGGTGTCTGGAACATTGCCATTGCCCATCCAACCCGTGCACATGCAGAGACACATTATCATGTCTCACAATTTGGTCACTAAAATCAAGTAAAAGCTGACAAGGAGCAAAATTGATACACATACTGCTTTCGAAGAGATACATGGTGAAAAATGTCAATTTGACCATTCACACCACCCTTGACGCAGGAGCCATCACCGTTGCTTCTACCGTATCCGATTTCTATATTGTAATGGGTTTGGAATGCTATATGCAGGGTTAAAGGCTTAAGGGTTCAACAGGCTTTGATTTCTTAATCAGTGACGAATTGGGCACTGAGTTGGGTGGGAGAGACGGAATGCATTTCTGTGTCTGCGGTTTGTGTGAACCTATCTTCATATGACACCTCCCTGGTCAAGATGTCACTTGCAACATTTGCTATTTTCCGGGGACGCTATCAAGAGTCTCAATAGGCTCACCAAATGTTGACAGTGCAGATGAGGCTGCATCATCCTCCGTGTGAGGTTGAACAACAGCTGTAACCTTCAATTCGTTCGTCCAATACTTCTTATGTCTCTGACAGGAGTCGTCAGCCGTGTCTCCCCAGCCTGGTTGCGTCGATTCGTCAAGCTTCATCTCCTTCTAACAAGAATGCTCCATGTGATGCTGTACAGTATTGGAGATTGTGCCCATCACCAAGCCGGGTTTGTCATCTTCCTTTAGCTTGGCCACCTCAGGATCATCTTCATCATCATCCTCGTTATCCACATCCTCCCCATCGTTGGAACCCTAAACATCACTCAGAATATCTCGAATGGCATTCAAGCCCTCCTCAACTGTTGTTTCAGGCGGTCTGGTTTTCAATCCTGAGTGTATAGCATTTCTCATATCTTCCTGCTCCTGCGTAATCGCTCTCTCTGCGTCTTCAACTAGCTTTTTCACCACAGCAATCTCTCTATCCACACACTGCTCAATCAATTTCTCCATCTCTTACTTGGTTAAAAGGTGGGTTTCTCCGCGTTTCCCCACCGCAAGCTTCTTGTTGGATTGCAAGAAGCCCAATGCTCCAAGGGCTTGGACCCTTTCTGCATCAGGGCCGCTCTTGCCTTCATTCGCTTGATGATGGCGTTGTGTGCAGCGCTTTATCAATTTACCGTATTTGCCTGCCGGAAGTCGTAAAGAGTTCATTTTTGGCCCATTGCCCATTGTATCTTCTGTTGACTTTGTTGATGGGTGAGATGTTGGATGTTGCAGGATATGGACCACATGGATGCAAGCTGCATCATTTATGTCGAAGGTGGTACACTTAATCGGCTTGAACAAAGCACAATCTGTGTTTTGACCATCACTACATTGGGAATAGCAATGCTAACCATACATCATTACATGATGTTTAGCATCTGTTCCATGTAAGATCCCAGGGATTTCTTGAGACAAACATCAGCACATGTCCTTTCCATTGAACAATGTGCTGTTTGTATCTCATAAACTCATGATTTCGGCAGTTTTTCACATCAATTTGTCACTGAAAATAAGCACACAACATCGGACCGACATGGTCCAAATCGTAGGAAAGTTGGAAACCCGTGCAACCTGAAGCTGTACACAGCAGGATCCATCATGTGTGGAACTTGCAAGTTGGCTGTTATGCATTCCGTTTTGACTTGAAGCTCACTATATATTCTTCAGGACTTCCCACTTCTTTTCGTTATCATCCTCCTCAGAACTCCCCACTTCCTTTCATTATCATCATCTCTTCACTTCCACATCAGCAAATCATGGTTCCACAAACAGCTCAGCAAGGTGCGAGCGGATTGGAATCGAGCCGAACGATGGGCACTTCATCCAATATGCCAACTGCTGACACCCAACTACAGCACATACACCACTTAGTCCACAGCGATGCTGCCAATGCAGCTACTGAAAATATGACCCTGGACGCACACTTGAAGGTGGTCCGTAAAAGCAGGAACAGCAAAGATAGGAAGCAGCAGGCTATTGGATGTGACTGTTGTCGTATCGAGGTAGACAGCCGTCAACTGACAATGGAACATACAGCTGGCGTATGGAGAGAGCTGTGTGACCAATTTATGGCGGCCTGCAATGGAAAACCTCCATGGGTAACCGCAGCATTGATCCGCACAGTCCACGAAATCGAATGTCATGATGTTGTCAGCCTTGCGATTGTTAGGGACAAGGTTAGTGATAAGCTTCCCCGAGAGTGGACGAAACAGGCATTAACCACCCTAGAGGATGCTACGGAAGCATATATGGTGGCGGTAATAGCCAAATCTGATGTGTAGATGCAGCAACTAATTTCTTGTAGGTTTTCGACATGTCTGCAACTATGGCAAGGCAAGGAGATTGGGTACAGCTAGAACTGTCTGACATGCACCTTCCCTTGAGTGTGGCCAAATTGGCTAAAGGAGGGTTTTCGTGCTCCGGAATCGGTGAAACACAATACCGGCTCAACAACCCTCAGGC
>Ga0307512_10003765_pt1 | contig 17152 bp, 16 predicted proteins | sample 14_EM_MG_FD_200267 | JGI IMG/M metagenome (GOLD analysis project Ga0307512, IMG submission 200267) | Populus trichocarpa ectomycorrhiza microbial communities from riparian zone in the Pacific Northwest, United States - 14_EM | ecosystem: Host-associated > Plants > Roots > Unclassified | place...
GGTTAAATGGGGTAATGAGAAGTATGTCGTATGAATACCTGATAACGCTGATGTGGGGGTCTTCGTCGGCATCGTGTTGTTTTTTCAGGGGTGGTGACCTGCGCCAAAGTCCGTACCTCCCTCGACTGAGGCCGAGCGGGAAGCCAATGAATGAACTTTACAATTCCGTATGCGAGGTGACAAACCAATTAACGGCGTCAGAGAACCTAAAGGAGATGCGTTCTGTGTACGACGTCTTACTTGCCCCGCTTTTGATCGCAAGACCGTGGAGGAGATCCAGAGGGGTATGTCACATCGTCAAGCGGGGTAAACGAACTAGTCAGATCCCCTGACGTTTCCACGAGAAGAGCGATAGAGAGACGACCGTCACCTGGAATTCCATCGCTAAGTGTCCTTTCAGACCGAACTTGCAACAAACTAAACACTGATGGTAAAGATTCGGCAATACTGAGTGAGACTTGTATTCCCCTGCCGCCGAGCAGCTACTCACACTGCCTAGACTCACGCCAGGTCGGTTGTCTCCTCTACCTGGAAATACACAAACCCACGGGATCGTTTCCGAGCTTCGGGACAATTTTACGGACACCGCACACTATCCTCCCCAGCATCCGTCATACAATGGTGAAAGGTCATCGATTCGAACAAGCCCAAATTTGGAGAATCGCGATGGATCATGTCAGGGGATGTGAATGCCGAGTGCCTATGCGACGCATTGACGGTGATCGATGCGAATTCGGGGAGCGTCTGGAGTGCCTGCGCAAACCTGGTAGCGCAGAGATCGAAGGGCTCCCGGATGATCATAGCAATGCTTGTTTCAGCTCTCACTTTTGTTTATCTCGACTGGAAGTGTAAATAACCCCTTGCTCACGCCTTGAAGCTCCGGAGGGAGCGGGGGAGTTACTTTGAGGTCGTTATCACCGTCTGATCAGCCTCGCGATGAAGCTGCATCCCTCGACTTGATCGGTCTCCTCCCAGAGGAAGGTCTCCGAATCTCATCCTGTTCCCGGCAGTATATAGTGACTCGTGAGTGTGACGACCGTTGGAATCGGGGATCGTCATGGGCGTTGCGTAGCCACGTCACGCGTGCCCGGGGTACAATACCAGTGAGCATCGCCCGGCAAGCTCAGATCATACCGAGCATTGTCCGGAAAGCTGGGATAAATCATTGCCCGGCGAGTTTACGAATGGCCAGCTATAAGTGCAGATATAAAAAACGATCGGGCACTCGTATATGCATCCGCCGAGTCTATTGATCGGGAAACTGGGACTTACTACGCACCTCACTATCGATTCACTTGCAAGCCGCCCAAAACACAAATCTAAAAAAGAAAATCATACTCGAACCGTAAAGAGGCCCTGGCATGGACTCGCTCATTCCGTTCACGACTTCGGGGTCGCTGGTGGATTGCGTCGACCGTACGTCCATCCCAGGCTTCCAGATAAAGACAAAACAGCCCATTCGTCACGTCGCTCCCGCCAAACAGGAAAGATGCTGGTCGTCCTCAGGGACGGAAGAAAGCTGTTTGGGGTTTTGAGATCTTATGATCAATTTGGTACGCACGGTTTCATTCACATCCTCCCCCCTCTTTTTTTGTGTTCACGTGAAGACTCAAATGTGAACGTTTTCTTTTTTTCTTTTTTTTCTTTCCTTTTTGGCGGTTGGGTTCTCACATATTCACTCCGGTTTATAGCTAATTTGGTTTTGGAAGATACGGTCGAGAGGATATACCACCAAGACGTGTTCGCGGAACAGTGGGTCGGTCTCTTCCTCATCCGTGGTGAGAATGTTGTTTTGCTCGGCGAGATCGTGAGTGTAAAAAAGTCCCCCCCCCCTCCCCCCTCGTTTCATGCTACACGTATACGTGGCAGGGGCGGTCCTTTCGCAGTTTCTAATCACGTTACCGCGTCTTTCAGGATCTTGATCGAGAAGACGAAGTCCCACTGAAGCAGGTCGAATGGGACGTCCTCCTTCCGTACCACAAGCGCGACACCGATTTGAAAAAGAGACGGGAAGAGGTCAAAGCCCAAATACTCCACGAACAGAAAGGTTTCTCCAAGGAAGGTGGAGAAGGCGATGGTTACTGAAGCGCTGAACCTCGGGGTGTAACACCACCCATCAGTCGGCCTCGGTCTCGATTGACCTCGAGTTCCACGGATAGCACAAGATTCCAAGGGAGAGTAGATTAATCTGGCAGATTCATTACGCCTGACTCCACCACGATATGCATGTACTTTTACTAATCCAATAGCATGTACTGTAGATCCAGAAATGTCCAGAACACCACGTATATCGACAATCGCACAGGTCGAGACCGAGACCTGTTAAATGAGTCTGTCAGCCTGTCGTCTTCCGTTTCTTAGCAGTCTTCCCCGTGCCGTTCACTTTTGTCTTGTTCTCTTTGCCGTTCACCTGAACTTGGGCTGGAGTAAGTTGAGGGTCCATTATGTCTTCGATTCTCCTCCGGATGTCCCGCTCGGTTTCCGCGAGTTTCCTCAACCCAAGATCCTTCTGGTGAATCTCAAACTCGACCTCTGCCGCACGAAGCCTCTGCCACCTAGAGAGCCACGGATAGGTCAGCCGCGAAACTCGCTGGGGTGAGGAAGAAAGGAGGCCATACCCAGCGTGCCTGTCACATTTCTTCTTCCCCCGACACCACCATTCCCCGAAGGGCTCGGATTCATCCTCCTGTTGGTCCTGGCCGTCGTAATTCTCCAGAATTGTTGGTCCGACCTCCGTCCACTCTTCGTCGTCTATGCACAACCTCTGATCCCATCCACACTCACCCACCTCCTCAGACCTCTGGCTCGCTAGTTTGATCAAGGAGTCCCTCCACTCGATAATCTCCAGCTCCTGTTTCATCGAATTTCGCAGATCGACGACCTTCTCGAGTTCCTTCCTCAGCCTGACAAGTTCTCGTTCCTTCTGCTCGCTCGGGCCCTTCTTGATAGTGGTGGCTGGCCGGTGGGCTAGGGGCTCTGGTTTCACGTCGCAGGAAGTACCGTCGGTAAGTCTGACATCTCCATCCGCATCGACTTCGGCCTTGACCGTGGCGGATTTCTTGGGTTCAGAGAGGACGGTGGCGACACCTTCTCTCGCGTCAGCATCCTTAACGGTTTCCCAGAGTTTCGCTTTGTGACCGCCTCCTGCCGTCCAAGTCTCAATTTTCGTGTGCATGAAACTGACGCCGCATTCGTCGGAGCAGTACTTCGAGAATGCGCCTCGAGCGGGCTTGTGGCATGCGCTAGGAGACGAAGGGTCATTGTGCTTGATACCGGCGAAGCAGCGAGTCTTATGCGTCGTCTTGAGTGAGAGGTTGGGGTTATCTGGCCAACGACCTGTAAGTAACTTTGACGTCAGAACGTCACGTTCTAGCAGCTTACTCTGGATGCACGTAGGACAGAAGAACTGATCAACAAGGTCGACTTCCAGATCGGACATTCCCAAGCACTGCATGTGATACCATTCGTCACATCTAGAAGCCAACGAGCTTCAGCGTCACTAAACAAGATTGGAGGCGTGAGGGGAATGACAAACCTGTCGCAAGCGATCATGACTTTGCCTTCCTCGTACTCAGTCTTGCAGACGCAGTACACCTTGTCGTCCGTTTCGTCCTTCTCCGCCTCTTTCTCATCCAAGGTTTCGCCGGTTACGGGCATTGTCGACTGTGACCTCGAACGAGCGGCGGCGGCTCCAACGGCGGACGAATTGAGGTTTGTCACAGGTAGCGAGAGGACAGCAGGAGCTTTGGTCATCCGCCCTGATCCTGTGTACGACACGGTCTCGGTAGTGGGCTGAGCTTGCAAAACATCCGCCTTAGTTTTGGTGGTACCTTTAGCCCGAGGTTTAGCAGGTTGCTTAGGTTTCACAGGAGCCTGAGCAAAGTGAATCAACGGTTAGGACCTAGAGAATCAAAAGAAGACACCTACCTTTGTGGGTTGTTTTTTCTTCCCCTTCGTAGCAGGTTTCGGCTCAGGCTTTGGTTCAGGCTTTGGTTCATGGACGATCAACGGAACAAGAGGCTGCCCAGGGCCCTGCAACTGCTGGTACCGAATCCTTGGTTGTCCCTGCTCTCTCATCATTTGTTCTAGGTCCATTTGAGGCGGAACGACGTGATCGAAGGTGTCCGTCGGTGTGCTCGCTGCCCGCGCTTTGCTCTTATATCGGCTCGTGCCCACGTGCCCGATGTCATGGTCCCCAGTCACGGTGCCATTACCATCGTCGTTAACGAGTCTGAGAAGTTCATCGTCAACATCAACATCCATGTCGTATTCGCTGTCGGTCCTTGTGCCTCCACCTCCAACAACACCGTCATCGGCTACACCAGCTGCGAGGTCGAACTCCATATCAACAGTCATATTATCGCTCTCTGTACCGTCGTCATCGTTCCTTGCTTCAGCGTCGTGATCGTGATCGTGATCTGTTTCTGATTGAGTAGGGTTCCGAGGGGGAGGATAATTAGACATTCGAACGGGAGAGGGTGGCCGGAGGCCAGGTCCTGACATAGGTAGTATAGGTGAGGAATACGCTGGGGGTGGGAGGGGGGTCGAGATCGAAATGATAGAAATCTGCCTAGGAGGCTCGCCCTTTGGTGAGGCTGCCGCTTCCCTCCCCTCTGTGCTAGACATGGGAATAGGCGTTGGCGCCGGCGCCGGTTCAGGCTTCATCTCTGGCTCTGACTCTGTGACTTGTTTGTGAACCTGGGGGACTGGAGGTTCGAGGATCGATATGGGTTCTGGTTCAAATTCAGCCACTGGGGAAGCTGACCTTGCTGGAGTTGGCGCTTGATCATCGATAGGCGTAGGAGAAAGCGATGGATGCATCTCGACTGGAATAACTGGAGATGGTGTCGGGGGTTCGCTTGATTCCTGGATAGGGGTTGCTGAGTTTGGTACATCATGCACTTCCTCGACCTCCACCTCGACAGCCTCTTCGACCACGGGTGAGGGTGACCGAACATTCGAGAGAATATGGTCCATTATGGGGCTATTAGGAATAGGTGGTACTGGAGTCTCTGGTGAACAGTAAGATTCGGGATACTCAGTTGGGGACTTTGTGGGTTCAGTAGCGGGAGATGGCGACCTCGGTGGAGGGGTGGGCGAACGAGGGGGAGGGGGTGTTGGAACTTTTTGGACTGCAGGTGGCGGCACAGTCTGCAAAGGAGACAACGGAGGGGGTGGAGGAAGGGGTGGGGACGAGATCCTTCGGAGAGGGGGGTCGCTCGTGAGCAAATTCGCTATGGGGATGGTGGGTCCGGTGCCAACGCTATGGCGAATATCAGAGACACGGGGAAGTGTTGGAGAACGGTGTGGTTTTGACGGTACATGGGGACGGTCCAACAACGGAGGTAGGTCTGGCACAAGAGCACTGATGCGCATCAAAGAGCCCCTGTCGAGGGGCGGTCGAGCCGGTTGGAAGATTTCCAGAGGTTCTGCAGGGAGAGGTTCGTCAAGTAGATCATGGCTCTTTCGTCTTTTGTGAGGAGGTTCATGGTGCTCTTTACTTCGCCGCCTCCAGGTTTGGGCCGACTCTCTTGAGTATTCGTACGTCGAGGGCGAAGCCGCAGAGTGCTGTGTCACCACCGGAGTGCGCGTTGCACTCTCACGAGAAGCCGTCCGCCTTGACTCGGCAAACTCATTACTCAACCGCCGCCGCTCTTGGCTTGCGGCCTGGGCCAGCGCCTCCAGTCCACCACTGAGTGATTGGGATGGTTGGGGCAATACAGGACTCGAATTATACGGCGGGAAAGTTGGAGGTGACTGGGATGGGTACTGGGTAAGGTGCATCGACGAGCTAGAGTAGGATTTCGACCTCGACTCGACCGGAGGCTGAGTAAGAGGGAAGTAGCTGTCCTGAGAACTCGACGTAGAAGGGTGGGCGTACGACGGTGGATTACTATTCCACGAAATGGGTTGAGTGGGAGGCTGAGCGTTATACGGGGACATGAGAGGGATGTAGATTTGCTGGTGTTGGTATTGTGCCGAGATGCGCTCAGGAGAAAGTGAAGGTTCTCGTCTATAGGCGAGTTGGGATGAATGGGTGGTCGTGCGGGATCTGAGCGCGTCGTTGTCGCTATATGACCGTGGTCGGTCTACGGAGGGGGTGTATTTAGCATCAGATAGGGGACGGTAGCTAGGGGCAGTTTGCGTATGTACGCTGCTTGTCTGGGCTAAGAAGGCGGGGTGATGACGTGAAGGGGGGTCAAGAAAGTCAAAGTCGCGGGCGGTGGACGTTCTTGCCGACGTCGGGGACGATATTGGTGATGAGGGAGGCGGATTCGTCTCATCACTGCACAGGAGGGAAGAGATGGCGAGCCGGCGCGAGGCCATGTCAAGTTGATGGTAGGGGTGCAAGAAATAATGTGACAAAATATTATCTCAACATAATGTGTACAACGAGACATTGCGTGCAAAACCCATACGACGACCACGAAGGGCAGCCGCAGAGACGTCTCCGAAGAGAATCCCTATGGAACGTGTCCGACGCACCCAAGTCCCATCCTTAAGTTCTGTCTCCAGCCCAATATGACGTTCTCAAGGTCCTCAATCCACACCAGTCCAATTACGGCGGGCGAATCAATCGTCGAGATGCTTTTGAGGGCTTTGACAGACCGTCAGAATTTTGTTTCGTACCGAAAAACGAGAAAGGCCGCACCTGTGGTTTAAGCGTTAAGGAATATTTTTGTGGGAATTTCCACGATTTTTGTAAGCGGGCTTTGAACTGTACAGCTGTGGCTGTGCTGTAGACCGAAACCGGGGTCCGTTTCGTGATAATCTCCAGTTCGCCCAAGGGTCTCAAGAAAAAGACTCATCGTCGCAGATTGCGAAAAACTCTGCCAGACGTTCTACTGATCGTCCTTAAATCCACCTTCAACCATGTCGGTGGCTTCAAAAAACCCCTTCGCCCTCCTCGATGGTCCGTCTCTGATCTCCCTACCGCTTTCTTATCCCTCATAGCCGCACAGAGGACGGGCTGAACCCGCCAGCTCCCGAGCCAGCTATACCCGCCACAACCGCCACATCCACTAACCAGCCCTCGGCCAGAGGTGGTCAGCGTGGCGGCCGCGGTGGTCGTGGTGGCCCCGGTTCGAAGGGTGGCAAGTACTACTCAAGGGGTGCTGCTCGTACATCCGCTCCTCGAGATGGTGCTGAGGATGAAGGTGCCGATGATTCTGCCGGCAAGAAGGGTAATAATTTCCTCCAGAAATCCCAAAATTCTCCCCCTGATTGTCCTCGCAATCAATTTCCTCCCTGTCCAGTTGAATTTACCGACGGAGGTCGCGGCAGAGGTCGTGGTCGTGGTCGCGGCCGAGGTGACGGCCGAGGTGACAAGGAAGGTTTTCGTGGCCCACGACGGGAACACGACCGTCGTAGCGCTACAGGCAAGACGTACGCACCTTCACTTCAGTTGATATCAAGATTTTCATCCCAAACCTCTGTTAGCGACTCGGACAAGAAGATCCACCAGTCCTGGGGTGGCGATGAAGGCCAGACAGAGCTCGCAACTGAGACTGCTGCTGCTAACGATGCCGCTGCTGAACAAGCTGCCCCCGCCGAAAATTGGGAACCCACCGGAGGTGGCGAGGAATGGGGCGCTGAAGCTAGTAATACTGAATGGGGTGCTGGAGGAGGGGGAGGTGGCGATACTGAATGGGGTGCTGAAGCAGGTAGTAACGACTGGGCCGCCCCTGCCCCTGCCTCCACCACGAACGCGAATGCCGAAGAGCCTGCCGAGCGGTCCGACCGCCGTCCCAGGGACCGTCAGGAGGATGAGCCAGACAACACATTGACTCTCGACCAATATCTCGCTCAGCAGAAGGAGAAATCTTCCGTCATTCCTCAGCTGGCGATCAGGAAGATCGAGCAAGACGAAGGTCTCTGGAAGGGTGCCAAGGAACTCGTGAAAGGGACTGATGAGGGTGCTTACTTTGTCGGAAAGGTTCGTATAACCTGCGCTCCGACACTTGCACATACTTACCATGGTTCTAGAGCAAGGCCGCCCCCAAGACTCGTGCAAAGAAGGAGGAGAAAGTCTACTTGGAGATTGATGCCCGCTTCGAACGCCCCAGCAGGGGAGGTCGCGGTCGTGGTGACCGAGGTGGAGAAAGGGGTGGACGAGGCACGCGTGGCCAAAGACGCGGGTCACGACCAAATGGCAACACCTCCCCCCTCAATGTCGGTGACGAGACCGCTTTCCCCTCGTTATCGTGAGAACTTGCACCTCGCAAGTTGCAACACGCCCAGTGTCAAAATGATATGGCTACAACATGACACCACGACATGTATATTTTCTCTGCTTCCTTTCCTTTCCCGACTCCTGTTCTGAATGCAGTTGTTGTTTCGTCCTTTGTGTCACTACATGTTTATAGCTCTCTTGAACATTGAATCATAAAAAGTGTATATTTGAATCCGATATTTGAATATTGAATGCTTGCTGTCGATGCGCTCTCGGCCAAGGAATGATGCGTGTCCATTTCGGCTTCGAGCTTCAAGCTTGAGTCAGATCTCACGCCCGTTTGCTGGCAACGCAGACTATCCCCAGGCTGACTATGATCGAAAAGATCCACATCGTAAGACATGGTAAGCACACTCTAAAGCCATCTGAACGGCCTATGTTCACCCGCCCGGACTAGGATTCCGGCTCAACTGGGTCACTACAAACTGGTGCGCCATGATCACACAACCCACCCTGATCCTCCCGAGTTCCTGATGAACTCTGTCGTAGGACGAGTCCAACTGGTCTCCCGAGGGATCCTCCTCTCGCGGCCTATGGGGAAGTAAGGCCCTGTGTTCGGATCGAAGAATGATGAACCCTGACCCTTGAATGCGAGGTAGGCCCAGGCCAAGGAATTTGGGGAATACATCCTCTCGCTTCCTGAGGGAGAAAGACCGACTGCTATCTTCTCCTCTCCTTACTGTCAGTTCTGTGCTAATCACATGTCTCGACGCCAACTGACCACCACACCCAGACCGATGCCTACAGACATCCCAGCCGACGGCCCAAGCCTTAGATCTCCCGTTATACGTAGAGCAGGGTTTGTCTTTCTAGCTTCGATGCTAGGTACTGTTTGACAGGTCCTTTGCAGGCCTGAACGAATGGTACTCTCCAGTTGCCCCGGGGACGGGACTTCATCCACGGCCTTCGTCCGCCTCATCTCTCAAGCAATGGTTCCCAGAAATTGATCCCGAAGGGTGGTCCACAACCTGGTATCCATCTCGTCGAGGAGAAGACGTTAAAGAGATCCACGATCGTGTCGACGGATACCTTACGGTCTTCATCCCGCATGTAGAGAGGGTCTACCCCCAGCACAAAGTAATCATGCTCGTGAGCCATGCCGCGACGATCATCGCGCTCGTGAGGAGCTTGCTTGGCGATCGAAACCTGCCGGTTAGAGTTGGGTGCTGTTCTATCTCGGAGTTCGTGAGGAAGGAGGGAGAAGATTGGAAGGTGATCGGTGGATGGGAAGCGAAGAGATTGGCGGACGGGGCACATCTTCAGGATGGTACCTCAAGGGACTGGGGATTTGAGGACATCGAGATCGCCAACGGAAAGGTAAAATCGCGATAAAGTTACTCTCATGGCGCACATTGACCACATCTCCAGGTCATCGAAGACAAGGGCGAAGCCAATTTCAGCGCGGAGGAAGATCAACCGGTGGGATCCCAGGTCCCGGATATCCAGGTCCCAATCACCGCTAGTAGGATGTAGGATGCTATACCGATAGATTCACTAAAGGGGGTTACATAGTGTCTAGTATCTTCCCACAAAGCCGCAGCCGGTGTTAGGTTTCCCCTGGTCATGGGATGGCGTAGCAAACGTGGGAATCTACATCAGAGACTCCTTGTCGAACACATCACCCTATCGTTTACGTTTGTCACTACTACACACCCCTACGCTTGTCAACCCGGCCGAAACTCTTTACTTACGATGAGCATTACACACATCACGAACAACGCCCAGCTCGACGGGATCCTTGGTCAGTCCCCTACGAAGGTTTCGGTACGCCCGGGATGTTTAAGACTGCGCGTTAAGTGCGCCTAACCGCTGGATTTCTAGGTCATTGATTTCCATGCTACGTGGTACGAAAATTGTATTTCATACGGTACAGAAAGCCTCGTGGTTTACCTGCAATGGTCTAGGTGTGGGCCATGCCACCAAATTGCCCCGGTGTTCGAGGCGTTCTCCAAGCAATACTCCAACGTTAACTTCCTGAAGTGCGATGTCGATGCTGCCAAGGCCGTTTCTTCCAAGTACAAGGTCTCCGCAATGTGAGTCGCTAGACCCGACTGACATTTCTAACCGACTAACTCGAGCCCATAGGCCGACGTTCATCTTCTTCAAGGGTTCAAAACAGGTGGACGTGATTCGTGGTGCTGACAGAGCGTAGGACAATCATCTTCCACCGGTGCCCTATATCCTGACGAGTTTTTTCTGCAGTGGACTGGATAGGACGCTGAGAAACCTAGCTGGTTCGCCTGGTCAGGCGGCCACGGAATCAAGTTTCCCCGGAAGAGGGAATAGATTGGGTGGGGATGGCCCAGCGGGCACGCCACTTCCTAACGTCCAGCCGACTGGGGCCGATGCTGGGGGACTTAAGGGCCTCATCTACCGCGTCGCTGACGTATACCACGGGCTGGACCCACAGCTGAAGGTTCTCTGCTGGGTTCTGTTCTTGTACGTTGCTATTCAGACGTTTTTCTAGGGTTGAGGTTCACCTTTCGGTCATTGTAAAACCTCGTCCCCTGTACATAGTTGTAGTAGGTGGTGGATATGTATGCTTGCGTACTTTTCTCGGTCGTTTATACGGCATGCGATGGTCCATACCGAGGGCTACTATAACACTGCGCTGTCAGCTTCCGGGGTCGAACGAATTCCAGTCCATGTGTTGTATGCGCGAGCATGCTTGGGTTTGATTATCTCGACGCCACGGGAGGACTCCTGAAGAGTGATCACGTGTGCCAAACGCGTGTATTTCTAAAACCCATTTCTTTAGCGTCCACTCCTTCGATGCGCGACTGTCTCTAGGAGATCTCGTCTCGAAACCGCCCACGAACTACACATCTCGGACGTATTTCCGAGGGACTCCGTCATGTCTGTCGTGAAAAAGGAGGAACAACCACTTATCCCTGAGAGCTACTCCGACCCACCCACACAACGGCTGTACGCACTGAGCCTGGGGCTCCTATGTCAGGTGAGTCCGAAAACCTCAGGGAAATCCACCACATGTTGACCTTTGAAGTAGGCCGTCAAAGTTTTTGACTTCTTTCGGTACCTTGTGGCCTACGACGAGGAGTCCTGGTCAGTTGGCTATGTGGCGAAGTGGATAGTGGTCGATGTTTTCTTCATCCTTGGGTTATCTCTGCTAAGGATACCCAGGCTACGGTATACCTCCTCCGTGCTCGCCCTCCAACTCATTACCCTTTGCCTGTTGGATGGACTGTTGTTTGGGAGTATCTCATTACACCTGGGGATTGGTGCGGCACTCTCATCGGCGATTGGAGGTGCGCAAATCGTGGAACTCAAAATAACGCGTGTTCTCGTTCTCACTGTGGTTTCAAGGTCAAAGAGGTGCGGCCCCTCTCCGGGTCACGGACTTGGTGCCAACTTTTGGACTCTTTGGAACAAACAATGGCGGTGATCCTCACTTGCTTGGTCAACACACCGTCAGGATGTCACCCATTAGTACCGCCCAACTCAACCCTTACGCCGAAGCGTTCTGCTTGGAAACACCTGGAAGTGCCGTCCTGGTCCCCATATTATTGAACAACACTACGCCGATCGGAATCCGGTATACCCTCCTCCCACTTGGCCACGGCGAGGGACAAGAAATCATCGGAAAGGTGGAGACACATGACTTAAACGCCAAGGATATCCGCGCCATCGAACAGTCGAGACAGGAGAGCTTGGAGCTCACGCGAACGAACGCAAATAAACGCGACGTTAACGACCCAGATTACGACGAATACGATGATGACGAAGAGGAGGATTCAATCGAGTCATCTGCCAATGCTTTACAGAAATCGCAAACTTTGGCCCATGTTCGTATCACGAAACCTGGAACGCTGCGCCTTGAAAGAGTGCTCGATTTTGCGAACGTTGATGCGCGACTTGCGTATCCGCTGGAAGTTGTTATTGCCCCTTGTCCTAAAGTGGAGTTCGTTCCCGACGACATCTCTCGAGGCGAAAACATTAGGTGTGCTGCTCCTGGCGTCGTATCCGGCCACAAGGGTTCCACCCCTGGCGAAGACGTCAATTTCAACCTTGAAATATTTGGAGTTCCACCTCTCAGCCTTCGTTGGTACGAAGATGTCAATGGACGACGGGAGTATTTCACTGTCGAGGGAATTGTTGGCGACCAGACCCGCGGGATTTCCGAAGTCCCGCAGAAGCTCCAGATACCCCTCACCGTTTCACTTGGCGCCATCGGATCGCACACCTACACCTTGGAACATGTAGTAGACCGCTATGGAAACTCGCTGACGCCAGCACCTTCGTCCATGACAACACGAACAATCACAGTCCTCCGCCGCCCAAGCGTGTCGTTCAAAACGTGTGGACCTGGCCGCCCGTCGTCCTTGTTGATCGGCTTCGAGACACCAGTTGCAATCACCACCCACAGCTCCGACCCATTGGATGGACTCTGGGACGTTGACGTTCGGTACACGCCTTCAAACAAAAGGCACAAGGCCTGGGAGAAACAACTTACAACCCAGGATAGCACCAAGGATATCACTCTGCACGCGAGTGCTCCCGGTGAATACACCATTCTTCGTGTGAAGGGCAAGTATTGCGATGGTGATGTGTTGAGCCCGGAAACGTGTAAGGTCATCGAGATGCCCCTCCCCAGTGCGGAGATTGAGTGGAAGAAGATTCACGAGTGGTGAGTGGTTTTATAGGCCGATATGTATCATGCTAAGCCTTTCTGAAGTTCTGGCGATACCGGTGTCTCTGCATCGCTCGTTCTCCGCGGTACCGGACCCTTCCAGGTGTATTACCAATCCCAGAAGGACAAGGAGCCCCCTCGCGACTTGTCCAAGACCATCGGAGGTTCTCGTGGCGAAATTACTCTCCAGCCAGATCAGAGCGGTCACTACAAGTTCACGTTCACTCGTCTCAGCGATGCCAATTACAAGAAGATTCCGCTCAATGGCCCGAGTATTGAACAAGTCATCCACCCTCTCGCTTCTGCGGACTTCGCCACCAGAGATAACATAGTTCCTGGTAGGACCAAGAGGCTCATTAGTAGTTGCGGTGGAAGCCATGTAGATGTTCCTGTTGACCTCAAGGTATGTCTTCAAGGCCTCTCCGGCCCATCCTAAGACACACCTGGTTTGTAGGGTACTGGACCGTGGAACCTCAACATTCAGGTTGTCAGTCCTCAAGGCTCCGAGTTGTTGTACGAGAAGAACATCCCCAACCCGAGGTATACTGTCCGAGTCCCTATTCCCTCGGATATCGACCGCGACGGTGGCTCTTTCGAGGTCGCTTTGGGTAAGCTCGTGTCTTTTTTTGCACTGGCAGTTACTCATATTCCATTTAGCAAGCATTGAGGACGCATACGGCTGTAAACGTCCCTTGACTGTTCCCAGTGTATCCGTCAATGTCAGGAGAGTCAAGGTAAGCGCTCCATACTTGATGTTCCGGCCAACGCTAATATCCTTGGTAGCCCACTGCCAAGTTCTACGCCCGAGAGAAGCGCGAAGTTACTGTCATCGAACACGAAAAGGCTAGCCTCCCGCTCAGGTTGACTGGGGATGCGCCTTGGACCGTCAAGTATCGACGACAGGAGGCCCCGAACAGGATACTCTCGGCTACACTTGTCACCCCGAACGATCACCTCACTGTTCATCTTGATGGAACCTACGAGCTCATCGAGGTTACCGATGTACAATGCTTCGGTACTATCATTCCAGAGGAGTCGAAGTTTGTCGTGAAATGGGTGCCCCGGCCATTCGCTCGTCTATCTCAGGACACTGAGTCCAACTACGACGTGATCAACGGTTCTCATACCTTACCACCTATTTGCGAAGGAATGCTCGGCAACGTCGACCTCGACCTTTCTGGTCGTCCACCGTTCCAGATCATGTACAACATTGCCAGGGACAACGGTGCTGGTGGAATCAAGCTCCTCGACCAACCGACATTCAACAGTATCCAACCGCATACAAGGTTCCAGCTCCACACGAAAGAGCCTGGAAGAATGTATTACGAGGTCAAACAGATCGGCGACGCAACGTACCCATTGGCCAAACACCGCGACCATGTCATCCCTCTCAAAGACAGACTATTGTTTGAGCAAGATGTCCTCATGAGACCTTCCGCTGCCTTCAAATCTCCCAACCGCTTGGCTTACTGCGTTAATGACAACTTCGTGACCAGGGACTTCGCTGGTTCCGATGGGGTGATAGTTTTGGAAGGAAACCCTCCGTTTGCAATCACACTCTCAGTCAAGAACATGGCCGCCGGGGAGACCTTTCATACGACCGTAGAGGTTGATGCTATGTTCTGGAAGGTGAACCTGCCGAAATACGCCTTCACCAGTATTGGGCCCTACCTGGTGACCGTTGACTCTGTTGGCGATGCTTCCCGGTGCGAACAAACCGTTCCGGACGCACTCCATAGGTCAATCTGGATCGATGTTGCTGAAACGGCCGCCATTGTACCATTCGACCGAAGGGAACACTTCTGTGAAGGAGAAACAGCGCAGTTCCAGCTTGAGGGTAACCCGCCTTGGGCTGTCGGGTAGGTTCAAACTTTTGCCTCAGCGCTGAACCTGTCCTGACCTGAATTTTGCTAAAGGTACCGCATCAATGGGAAATCTCACAGCCAGCAAGCGAAGAGTTCGCCATTCTCGTTGGCTCTGCAGAAACCAGGAGAATTTATGATTACCTCCGTGGCTCACCAGCACACCATGTGCAAGACGGCTGTGACGGACCTTCACTACACTGTTCACCCCTTGCCCTCCGCACAGGTTGGAAATGGAAGGAGGGTGTTGCAGGATATCCACGAAGGTGAGTTATACCGTTGCATATAGCCGTAGAACCGTGACACTCAAGCGAGTCTCAGGCGACCAAGCCGAAATTGTATTCACCCTTAGTGGAGAGCCACCCTTCACCTTCACATACCAGAGGTCTGAACTCCAGGCCAAGAAAAGCAACAAGCCACCGAAGATCCTTGAGACCCATACCGTCACGGGAGTAACCACTAAAGAATACTCCATCTATTCTTCTCTGGAAGGTATGTCAATCACGAGGCAAGGGTTTCCCTTTGTGCTGATGAACTCTTATAGGGACATGGACCGTCACATTTATCTCCGACAAGTTCTGTCGCTACCCCCCAGTGTCTCCGGACTCAACAGTGGAAAAACCCCAGCGTTGATCCAAGAGATCCGTTGAATTGCTCTCGAATGCATGTCATATTGCTAGATCTATATCCGTCTTTTGTAATTCTTCCTTCTATGTGCTTTGAATAATATTACACCCCAGTGCGACATGTCACGAATATATTTAGCAAGCGAGCACGACACGGGACGGAAATTCATAGTTGTGTGCTTGAGTCCCTCAAGTCTGAAGCGGGTAACGACGAAGACGGCGCTGCAGCGGATTGTTCTAGAACGCGATTCAGTTCGGCCTACGTTGCGACATCAGCTAGCTGTTATCCACGGCGAGCCTTGGACACGAACCATACGCTCGGTCCCCAAGAGTTGGTCAAACCTTTCGGTTCTTCCTTGGGGCGTCAAATCAAAGAACTGATCCGATGTCATTTGCGAAAGGATGAGACATGCTGCAAAAGCGTTCATTCCCGCAACCATTGCAAGATCGCTTTCGTCCTAACCACCCCATACCATAAGGCAACCATGAACATTTAGAACGAGCATAAGACGAACCTCGAACTCGGACAAAGGCGAATCTTCCGCTTCTCTTTCTCCCAACCACCAACGTTCTTGCCAAAGCAAACCTCCCGTTTGATCTCTGCTCTCCGCCATATCCCCATAAACTCTAGCCAGTCCCGCAGCCTCCTCTATGTTCCTGGCAAATGCCCAGCTGACAGAACAGTTTACCGCCTTCGTCCCTACGCCGTCGGCGATCGCGAGCGATCTCTTCAGCTTCTTTACCGACTTCAAAATTGGTTCCGTGAACGCGAACGAAACGGTCCGGTTTTCTTCGCTGTCGCTAAACGCCTGCGAAATGAGGAAGGCTTCGAATATGACCAAGATGTGAGAGTACCGCCAGGAAATATCGGAAATTCCAGCGATGAGACCCTCACACTCGGAGGGTATTGTAGACAGAGGGAGAAACATGATTGCGGTATCTTGGTCAAGGATGAGATCTACGCCGCCAAGGAATTCGCGCTCAATGAGATCTATGGCCGCCGGACCATCAGAAAGACATCGACAGAGTGCATTTTTCTGGAGGAGGTCAAGTGAGGCAAGGTATTGGTGGTGAGAAACGGGCCAAGGGTTGGCTGCAGGGAGTTGGATGGTGTTTTCGTCAATGAGGTTTGGAGGAACCACGGTCGGCCGCGGTTGCAGGACTGGGAGAATTTCGGTTGGCGGTCGATTATCTACGACGGTCTCTGTTGTCGTTGCAGCCGGAGGCGCATCGAGATGTACGCCACGAAGGGCTAGAAAATCAACAAATTCTCGTATCCTCCCTGTAGCAGGCGCATGATTAAGTTCAGTAGCTCGACCCGTGGCAGGAGGCACAAAGTGGTGGGTAGTATCAAGAAGATTTGGTCGAACTGGATCGTGAGGCTGCGAGGTCGCATCCGAGAGAACATAGGCGTCTTGTAGAGCAGGAGGAAACTGAGGGAAATGCCTATTGTCTAGTATTTCTGCTCCCCTCGCGGAAGGGGGCTCTACTGTGGGCGGGAGAACGGTGTGACGCATCCTGTCTGAGTCTAGGGGAGATTCGAAGACGGAGTCGACCACAGGTGAAAAATCTCCAAGCCGTCGCCTCTTTGCTGGCGCCGGGACGAATTCTTCATCGTCATCCTCGCAGCCTCCAGTTTGTAGGTACTCTGGTTCAGCAAAGTCACCTTGTGGAATTTGCGAGTTAAACCCCAACTCCTCGAAGAGAAATTCGCCACCGCTAATGTCCGGTTCCATGTCATTGCTTGCAGGTCCCACCAGCTGGAGCGAATCAGGAACGGGTG
>Ga0307512_10003766_pt1 | contig 17148 bp, 20 predicted proteins | sample 14_EM_MG_FD_200267 | JGI IMG/M metagenome (GOLD analysis project Ga0307512, IMG submission 200267) | Populus trichocarpa ectomycorrhiza microbial communities from riparian zone in the Pacific Northwest, United States - 14_EM | ecosystem: Host-associated > Plants > Roots > Unclassified | place...
GGCAGTTACGCGAACAGTGAACTCTACGCATATGACAGTGACACTCTCCCCGTGTGGGTTTATGGCACGGTCCCTCATGATCGCAAACCTTTCCACTGGGTAATGTCAGCGCTGTGGCGACAAAGGTAAAATATGTTGTACGCTGTAAATCCTCTCCACGGATATTCGGGTTTACAATCCCCTGGAAGATTTTTGAGCAAGTACGAAAGACGAAGTTAAGACGAACGTACTAAACCACGACATTTCTGGGGGTTCGGGGTCACCGGGAGGGATTTCGTGATGAATGAGGCCGGAAACAGAGGAGAATAGCTGACTGCGGTATGCGAAGACCTTAATGAGGTTAGACACAGCCCTGTCACCAGGGAAAGGACTCACATCTCTGCAACTTAGTCGACACAATCCTGCGAGATGGCATGGGAGTTCATCCGGTAAGAGCTTTATCAGCGAGATCGCATCCTTCGCCATGAACTCTCTTGGAGCTATGTCCTTTTTTGCGTCAGGTTCAAATGATTCTTTAACCACAAATAACACGCACGATATATTCGTCGCTCTCCAGCATAAAGCACATATTGTTGCAGTTCTTCTTGGCTTTGAGTCGGAGGGAATCGTTGTTTAACGTTGGTTTGACGTCACGATTCAACTCGCGGTCGTGGGCTGCGGGTAGTAGTTTAACAAGGGTAGGTGTGTAATGAAGCACGCACTATGAGAGGGACACGCTGACTGAATGCATCCCAGGAGGGGGCAGAACTGGCGCAGCATCGAATCAATCCGCGATACGATATCCCACTTCTCGATGACGCGAAAATTGTCTCCCGTGTTCCCCAACACTCCGGGCCATTCGAGGAGATCCCTGCAAATCTTCATTCAGAATACAGGAAGACACATATAGGACACGTACCGTTGCTCGCACGCCCAAAGCAAGCCATCGGCGTCAGTGTTTGGTATTTCAGCCCGAGGTAAAACCATCTCCATGTCGATCTGAGACACGGTGTATCCGAGTTTACGAAGTTTCAAGAAAGCCTGAAATTGTATAACCTCGACTTTGCACGTTCAGCGTGCCGGAATGGGGACGTCGAGATGAGGCTGCTCACAGTCGGGGTCGGGTAATGACTGCCAACGTAGCTTTGGGTCTGTGTAAATGCTGTCCTGCAAAAATTCCTCTAGGAAGCTCCTCGGCTGGAACCTCGCCTCATCCGCGAATGGGATAAACAGTGGCGTGACGAAAGGGTTATCGTTCGGCCGTTTCGCCATGACATTCTGATTACTTGGGGTGCATGCCTGATATCGGGGATGTGCTTGTACGACGGGCAAAGTCCTGGGCGATGAATAACGTATACCAGGGATTGGTCGCTTCAGGCGGCAGAAAGTCTCGACGTCTATATCCTGAGAGAAACACGAATCTTCTGCACTAGGCGCGTCCCGATCAGGGATATCTGCCACCAGCGAAGCAATAATTTCGGAGGAGTAATCGGTCTCCCAAGCGTAGAAACCATTCCAGACGGAGCGGTATGCGTCCAGAATCCTTTCTTCCGCCATCCTCTCGTCTGATCCGTCGGGAGAGATCGATTGATGACGGTGGGAGTGGTCGTGGGAAACCTGAGCTGCGTCGTGGCCAACTATAACCTACCTCTTGTTCTCGTGCATGGGTTTACCTGGACAACATCACGGACAAGACCTTGACTATCGTCGCAGATAGCGGATTATTGGCATGTTGTTCGCCAACTTCAATCAAGACTTTACGTGCGTAGAAATGCCTCGCAAATGAGGTTGCCAGTATCACTCAAGCGGGTTCTAGATGTATTTCTGTTGGAACGAGGAAGGGTTACAGTATCACGAATTGCGATCCATTTGGGAGAGTGTATACGATGAGTGCGTCCCAGGTCTCGCCTAAATGTCGTTTGCTCCTCACTCACAGTTAAGGATAGACGATGGTGCTCGAGGAATCGTCGAAATGCTCTTTTGTACATCCCTAATCGCGTTGGTCGGCGCAGCGGATCAGCCACAGTCTAGCCCAAGGAAGTTGCAGATTGTAAACACCAAGGTGGGCTCACATGAATCTTTGTCGGACCGGGATTAGGGCCAACCTCCTCACAGCGACAGTCCATGATTTGCGAATTGCTCTTCCCCTCCTCGATACTCGCCGTCAAACTTAACCGGAAAACTCTCGTCATTGTTCTTGAAGCAGAGATTTACATCTACGACATTTCGAATATGCGACTCCTTCACGTCATTGAAACCACCCCCAATCCCGAAGGTACGTGGTCCGACAAGCTACATTTTTGGTGGACCTGACTCACAGGTGACGCAGCCATTGTGGCATTGTCCCCTTCTTCGGATAATTCATACCTCGCTTATCCATCTGCCGTTCCCTCTCCCACTGCCACCAACCTCACCCAACCTCCGCAGACTACTCCAACACAACAATCAGGGGATGTCCTTCTCTTCTCCACTCGTTCACTCACTGTTGCAAACGTAATCCAAGCACACAAAGCACCCATCTCTTTCCTCTCTATCAACTCAACCGGTACCATCTTGGCTACTGCTTCCGACAGAGGCACAGTCATTCGCGTTTGGAGTATCCCAGGGGCTGAGAAGCTGTATCAATTCCGCAGAGGTACCCGAGAAGCCCGGATATACTCTATGAACTTCAATCGAGTCTCCACGCTGCTAGCTGTTAGTTCTGCACACGATACCGTTCACATCTTTAAGTTGGGACCGCAGCGTGGTTCTCCACAGTCTGGTTCAAAGCCACCCTCGAGCCCTGGTGGGTCAGTTGACAGCAGGGACGGTTCCCAGACTGCCCTGGATGCCGGTTACGACGCGTATGTCGACAAAAAGAAGAACAGCAGCGTATCGTAAGTTAATTACCGTCATTTGAGAACTCAGTCACGTTAAATCATACCAGGTCCAGTCTACGAAGACGGTCCCTGAACCTCACAAAGAACCTCACCGCTTCTGTCGGTACATACCTCCCAAGTGCCGTAACAGAGATGTGGGAACCTTCAAGGGACTTTGCTTTCCTACGGCTACCCACAAGTGGTTCACGTTGCGTGGTTGCTCTGAGCGGGTAAGTTTACTAAATCCTGCTGTCTGGTGGTTGGTTTCTCAATCGCAATCGCGGAAAACTAGCACTATGCCCCAAGTTATGGTCATTTCGGCGGAGGGTTACTTCTACCTGTACAACATTGACCTGGATAATGGCGGGGAATGCTCGTTGGTGAAACAGTACAGGCAAGCCTCCATTGTTCCACTCGTTTGTTTCACTGACCCATTTGATCTTTAGTCTATTGGACTCTGCTGAAGAGGCCGTAAATGACTAGCAGCTTCTCGTTACGCCCACTCGTCTTCATGTCTATTACGATTTAGTTTTACCCCAGGCCTTGTGTTCTTGTTGAACAAGCATCAATGAAGAGATTGGCATTTAATACATGGATTACACGGATTGGATTAACACAAGTCAAGCACAGTCGAAAAACACAGGCGCGAAAGGTCTATTCCTCCATCTCATCACTGTCTTCCTCCTCGCTGTCGCTTTCTTCACCCTCAGCAACATCGATAGGCTCAATGGCGATATCATGATCTGCACCCATATATGAATCGCAGATGACAGAGAGCTTGAGTTCGTGACGTCCTTGTGGCAGAGTGAACTCGAGCTTGACGGAGAGGTTCTTGTTAACTGTGACCTTCTTGATCGATAAGAGTTGACGGGTACTCTGTTCCCCGATGAGGAGCCACCAGTTGGGTAGTTTTTTGAATGGATAGTAAGGCGCAACCGCGATTTGGTCATCCGCATCTTCTTCGTCAGCGTCACGGGTGAGGACGACCTTGAGGGTGATCGGAGAACCTGCGGTGTAATCACCCTTCACCAACTCGTAGTTCACATCCAGAGCAGGATATGAATTTACAAAAGCGGCAACGTCACGCCTGACAGACATTAGAGTATGAAACAATTGGTTTGTGAAAAGGGGCTTACATCTGTTTGCTGCTCATCTGCAACAGCTTGTTCCTCTGATCATCCTCGAGATCAATGACATCGTATACTGACTCGACCCCAGCATCCTTGCAGCGCTTGGTCACCTCGGGGTCGAAGTGAGGAATTTGCTTGAGAGGGGAATCCGTCTCCCACATCGCCTGAACACACATTTGAGAAAGGTCCATTGCCCCGACGGCGTTCAACCAAGCATTCGATGACATGACATCCACGCAAGCCGATAACAAGTTCAACACCTTCTCGAGTACGAGGACCTGATCGGCGGCGAGGTCTGGTGGAAGCTGGAGGCGAGAGAAGTGTGCCTGAAGGAGCAGGCAGGTCTTGAAGTGGGGGGCCTCAAAGTTGGGGCGGGGTAGTTTTACAGGCACACGGTCGTAAATACGTCGTAAGAGAACGTCTTCGTGTCGCCGGATCGGGATGTTTTCGAACTCGGCCGACGACGAAACAATTTCGAGTAGACCCTTCAGCTTTGTCTTCTCTTGGAGCGATGCAGTATACACCTCCACCGTGATATCTATAGAGGGAACGCGTCAGACACTTGGATCCGCTTCCCAGTACTCCAAACAGAGAAGACGCACAAGAGATGTTGTAGTATGCGGCGATCATACCAAGGTTAAGGGCCGACAATGTCATTTCGTCATCCTCTGTAAAGTCGTCAGTCTCAACGCAACCAGGTCTCAAGCAACGCCTACCGATTGCGATACACTTGGAGTTGACCAAGTCATTCAAGGTGCTCTCTACAAGCTCTGACAAGTGGTCGGAAAGGTGGCTGTGACTGACATTATGGAGATTATAGTAGTTGGGGTTTTTTGTCATCCTCCGGTAGAAGTACGTCCATGTCAAAATATCCTGTGTTCATCCTCAGACAAGCTCGCTATGGAATGATGGAGGGAGTACTTACCATGGCGTCTTGCTTGTTCTCGATGGTCTTGACAGCAATCTCCGCCAGGAAATAGTCGTGCAGCATATTCGTGGGGAGGTGTGACTCGATGGGCAGACCTTCCGACAAGAACTTCTTGTAGAATTCCTTCCTCGTCTGTTGACACATGAGGATGCACCGGCTTCTGTCATCTTCAAAGGGTCGACAGGCTCGGCCCATCATCTGGAGGACCTCCATAACGGGATAGTCGACGTATCTGTGCTCCCTGCCTTCGTAGTATTGAACACCCATGATGATGACCATGTAACTCGCGACAGGCAGACTCCAAGCAGTCTCCTGTTATTCACGTAAGTCCTGATGGACGTGGCGAAAAAGATAGACAACGCACCCTTGAAGCAATCATGACCTGGATAGCACCGGCCTTGAACAGACGTTCGACGATACGCTTGTCCTGTTTATCCAAAGCTTCGTGGAAGTACCCGATGCCGTACTTGAGGGTCTCAACCAGTCCCTTGTCGGTAATGTGGTCCAAGTGTGGTTGCAGGTCTTCCTCTTCAATGTTCAGGAAGCGCTTCGAGTTCTCATCCGAGCCACAGTGAGCAATAATGTCATCTGCAGTAAGTCTACACTGCTTTCTTGAAGAGACAAATATGATGACCGGTTTTGTAGGCGAGTATTCGAGGATAGCGAGGTACGCGGGCTTGGACATCGAGATCATGAGTGAGGGGAAGTGTGGGATGGAGAAACTCTGCAAATGAACATCAAGGTCCAGTGGTCGGACGCTACGAGGTACCGTAAGTCCCCTACATTGATGAGTATAGGGGTGCACTCACTGTGGTGGGAAGTTGAAAATGTGATGAGAGGGGGCACCGATCCATTCACCAAGATCTTTGGCACTTGCAAGAGAGACAGAACAAACCACAATACGAGTATCGTTGTCAGTCTGCTTTGAGATGTAGCGAGTACGGGATATTACAATCTCGTAGGTCGGTCCAATCTCCGCACCGATGAGCTGAACCTCATCGCAAATAAGGAGGCCAAGGTTCTTCACGTTCTTCCTCTGTTGCCACCTTCGAGAGATAACGTCCCACTGGGTAGGAGTGCAAATGATGACATCTCCCTTCTCGAGCAGACGAAGATCAGCGCTTGTCTCTCCCGTCAGGCTCACGATCTCCTTGCCACCCTGGACCCCCCCAAACTTCGCCTTCCACTCGGCCAAACGGAGATCGACCATATCTTGATACGGCTCAATACAAACCGCACGCTTAGGTTGTGGCTGACTCCAGAGTCGCATCAACGCAAATTCCGCACAAATGGTTTTTCCGCTACCAGTGGGGGCACCGATAAATACGTTGTCGTCGGTTGTGTACAGAGGTTGGAAGACCTGGGTCTGGATCTTGTTAAACGTCTTGATGGTGGAAGAGTAGATGGCCTCGAACTCTTTGTTGTGGAGGGCGGAAATAGGAAGATGCTGGAGATCGAGGAGCGTGGTCGGTGGAGGGAACTTCTCGGGGAGGATAAGATGCTTGAAAGAAACAGGGACGCGAGTCTCCGAGTTCAGCCATCGGTCAGAGATGATGGAAATGAAGTAGTTCGGCGGAACAGGGTCGAACATTGGAACGGTGATCGTGACATTATGTTCCATCTCGGCGTATTTTTGTCGAAGGATGAACGTATCGCTGAAGAGGATGATTTCACCATCGACATCTTCCACAAGGATAGTAAAGGATTCGGCACCCCCATGAACCCTCTCATCCCAACGGAAGTCAGGGATAATTGTAAGGTCGATGCGAAGGAGGGAACGAGTAATAGGCTGAACAGAGGCCTGCAACCTGAACAAGGAACATTGTTAAGTCGATAATGGAGAAGGCCTCTATCAACTCACTGCAATTTCGGGAAGTTATGCACGAGACGGTGCACCAGTTTTCCAGCATTCTGGAGGTTGAGGAGTTCTCCAATTTCTTGTGGTGTCTGTAAAAATAATCAGCCGTGGCATTAGCACTTGTAACCACCCCTACCAGGTCGAAATATCGATCCCACGGCTAAGGCAGAGTGTCAACAAACTAGAGATAAGAGGGTAGCAGAGAAACTCACGAATTGTTTTGCCTCCGCCCTTCGAATGATATCAGGAGGGACACCCTTGAACTGCCTCAACGGCGTCATCGAACCCCACCTACCAAGAGATCAGTACCGGGCAACAGATGGACGTGTTTTCTTAACTTACATTCGACGTTCGACCATCTTGCAGAGCGAGAGGGCGCACTTGGCAGGGATAGCCCATGCCCGCTTCAAACAGATTTCGTAGATAGCACGAAGAATACTAAGGTTGAAAAATATTAGCGGTGGCGTGGGGAGGAAAAGAGTAGAACTCACCGTCCAGCAGACTGTTGAACATAGACCATGTCTGCGACAAGGGCGAAGCCCTCGAGCTTCAACCCCGAGATGTAAGCCTGCAACAGGACATTGATCTTGGCGGCAGGTTCCTCCACGCCCTCCTTGACGGGGATCGGTACACGCTCCAACAACTTGCTCAACTCAAGCTTCTCCTCTTGACGGACAGGGAGGAGCTTGAACTCCTTCGAGAGAGCGAAGACACGGAACAGCTCGATGGTAGTCATAGTGGATCTGAGGTGCTGGTGGTAAGTGGCCATGGAATCGTACGTCACGTAGAAGTGGGAAGCGATGCGTCCAAGGTCGGTGCTCTGGAACTTGCCAGAGGATCTCTCATACTTGATAAGGTGGCATTTCTCAAGGAGAGCGGCGGCGGTGTGGACGATATCAGCGCGCTTCTGAACGAGGGAACCATCGTCATCTTGGTAATCGACGCTGATACTGTACAAGACGGGGTCCTTGAGCATGCGCACATACCTACGAAGCATTCAACGATGTGAATAAATGGAGGGGACCAGGAAGACTTACAGGTATGTGTACCCAAGCCACTGCACAGCTTCGTCCCGGTTCCGGATGGTACCCAGCACAACCTCGGCATTGAGGTTGTCAGCAAGTTTCGACACGAACTGGGACTCAATCGGGAGTTGTTGGTTCAGCAAACTGAGGTAATACTGGAGTTCCGCGTGGTTGGTGATGATGATACCCTCCCCGAACGTATCGTACTGCGGACGGCCAGCACGACCAAGCATCTGCAAGACGTCCTGTGGGGAGAGCTCGACCCACCGGCCCTTCTCTGGATTGTAGATCTGGGTACCCTTGATGATGACGGTATGCGCTGGCAAGTTGACTCCCCAAGCCAACGTAGCGGTACAGACCAGGACTTGGAGATGACCATCGGCGAATAGCTCCTCCACAAGAGCACGGTCTTCTCGAGTCATACCGGCATGGTGAATACCAAAGCCGAAGGGGAGAAGATCCTTCAGGTTCGGGTCCCTCACGTTGTTGGCCTCCTCCTGAAGAATTTCCCTCGTAGCTGCGTCCGGCCGCACGAACTGAGTGATGGTCTCTTTCTCGACGGACATGTCGCGAACGAATTTGGCTGTCTTCGAGGTCTCCTTCCTTGAGTGGACAAAAACCAACGTCTGATTCTTCCCGGCTTGCTCGAGGAGCTTCTCGTAGCAAACCTCGTTCATGACCTGATACCGTTTGATCGCCTTCTTCTCTGTGATACCGATAAACTGTTGCTGAAGGCCACAGGGCCGATAAGAGGAGTCGAAATAGAAGAGACCCTTGTTCTCATCAACGCGGAGGAAGGTGGCGACATCCTGATAGTTTGGGAGGGTAGCAGAAAGCCCGACGAGCCGAACGTAATCGTTCGTCTGCTCCATTCGGCGGATGGTCCTCGCAATGATACTTTCAAGAACAGGACCACGCTCGTCATGAAGAAGGTGAATCTCGTCAACGATGATGAGACGCACAAGGTTCGTGTAACTGGTGTCCGTGCTCTTCCTCGTGATGACATCCCACTTCTCCGGAGTCGTGACGATGATCTGAGTCTCGGCGATCTGTTGTTTCGTCATCTGAGAGTCTCCGGTCAACTCGTGGACGGTGACCCCGAAGCCCTTTAGCCTGTGTGAGAAGTTCCCGACTTGTTCCTGGACGAGAGCCTTCATCGGAGCGACGTAGACGATCTTGAAAGAATCCAACTCGAACTTCCCCGTCTCCTCATCCCGCCACTTCGCCATCTCATTGAGAATCGCAAGCATTGCGACGTTCGTCTGAGGTAGTCGTCAATCCGGAGCCACTTGTATGAGGGAGAGTTGTTGACATACCTTTCCAGCACCGGTGGGAGCACACAAGAGAATGGGTTCATCTGTACCGAAAGCGACAGGATAGAGCTTGCTCTGAATCCGGTTCAATGTCTTGGTAGCAGGGAATGCTTCGCGAGCCCAGGGAGGAAGTTCGTCGATGGGAACCAGGTCGCCAGGAACAACAGGTTTCTGCTTCGGAGCTGGGACGTGTATCTCCTCGTAACTTTTCTTTGTGCGTTTGAACGATCCTTCGGGAAGTTTGCACTTCTTGTTTGACATGAGATGTCCGCCCTGACTGAAAGCCATCGATTCGAGATCCACAGTAGCTTTTGGTTGTACGGTAGACCCGGGAGCGATGTTCGCGGTCTTTGGTACGGTCTGCTTCGTGCCCTCATCGACATCCATTGCGTCCGTTCGAGCCTTGGCCTGACGATCCCCCGAAAGCTCCCTCAAAATCCAACCTAGGCCCCTCTCCCGCATCGCGACTTCCACATTCACCCTCTCCTCCGCGTCGCTTCTCATCAGCTTCGTGCACCACACAACTACATCGCGGTTCTTGAGGAACTTGGTGATAACATGGAAGTGATCGTACTCAAAGATATCCATGAGCTCGTTTTCGCAGTCTCGAAGGTTAGATTCTGAACCGAGGACAGACATGACTTTGGAAGTCTTCTCCGCAGCGGTCTCGGGGTCAGGGTAAACCTCAGCAATTTGTCGCTGAACCCAGAAAGCGTCGATCGAGTGAGGAGAAACGATATCCTTGTCGACGTCGGCACGAGATTTTGACTGCGAAGATGAACCACCGGTGAAGAACAGTTCGTCCCCTCCAGTGTCGTCCGCGGGTGGTTGTTCTTCCTGAGCTTCTTCCTCCTCATCATCTGACCCGTCCCGTACCTCGAAACCTTCATCCTCCTCTTCCTCCGGCTCCTCCTCGTCGATGATGACGTTGACCCCCAGCTCGTCGTCGATTTCCGCGTCCTTCCTCTCCAAATCCGGATCGACCTGCATCTCGTCCTCCGCAGCGTAGTCCGTGATCTTCTTCGACAGGTTCACGAGCTGAGCAAATGAATCACTCGTTACCGATCCGAGAACCTCCTCGATCTCCTTCTTCTTGTCGTAACCCTTCATGTTGTCGTTTTTCAGCGTCTCCAAAACCGTGTCAGCGGCACTGCGAATGACGTCCTGAGCCTGGTCCCCAAGCGCGGTATGGACGGAGGAGAGTATCATCTCGTAAATCTCTCGAGTCTCCGCCGTGCGGGGGCGATAAGTTAAGCCTTCGACGTCCTGAGTAGCTTCGATAATATCGGTATAGCCAAAACCCGTCTCAGCTACTCGTCGTTTTGACGGCTGCCTGTCCGATACGTCTCGGTCCTCAGTCGCCTTTTTTTTCTTCTTGTCAAGGTCCTTTGGAGTCTGGCGCTGGACGCGCGAGCCCATTTGCTTGGGGTCAATTCGTCCTGCGAGTGAAGTTGGTGCGCCATCCGGTTCTTTGTCACCTCTAGGTAAATTAGAGCGGTCTGGGGTCAAGACCAAAGAGGCAATCGCGCCATAGTTGTAACCGGAGAGATCTGGCTTCCCAGCGGGAGGCATAGTCGTGAAACCGAAGAAACCGGTAGAGAAGAGAGTAAAGGGACTTGGTTATAACCAAGCCGCGTAGTGTGACACGAAGTCACAAGTACGCGTGTCTCTCGATCGGGCTGCCCGATCAACCCACTGAGAGTGGCGGCTGATCCCCCGCACAGTGCTCCGCCCCAGCATTCATCATGCCGACAGAGGGGGGGGAGAGGGATACAACAGCTGAGCAATCGCCCCGCGAAGTCATATCTCTATCCTCGCTCCGGTCAAAGTCGAAATACTTTTCTCCAGACCGGATCAAACCCTTGCCTACGTTGGACGAGGACGGGGAGTCGACAGACCTCGATCTCGACGGAGCAAGAGAGCTTCGGGCTATTAGCTCGAGGCGGCCCACGTCCAAGAAGCGCAATGCGTCTGAGGTCTCTGGGTCTTCGAAGCCTCCCAATAAGAAGAAAAAACCTAGCAGACAGTATGCACCACCAGAGACCTATGCGCATCTCGCGCACCTCCCAGACTATCTCAAAGGCAACTTGGATGGTAAGCAAGGATTAAATCCGTGAAAACCAACTCTCACGAACGTATTCTACAGTCGTGTTCTGTGGTATAAAGTGAGTCACGCGCCACATGCATTGGTGATGGCACACCTACAGAGACTAGTCCATCAGTGGGGTCGTCCACAGATGGACACCACTATGCCCACCCGACGAACCACTTCTGGAAGTGCCTGCATCTGTCCGGTTTTACTGGGCCTATCACTGCCTCCGAGGACCATACCCTCCCAGAGAAGTACAACCTCGGTCTAGTAAGTGACAGACACACATTACTTCCACAGAAGCTCATTATCACAGATGAACCTCATCGACAGGCCATCAGCAGAGGTGTGGAGAGGTGAAGGTGACTCTGCGCGCTATCTGCTGACTTCTGCTTTCTTAGCAATCAGAACTATCGAAGGAAGAGATGCGGGACGCTGCCCCTGGTCTAATAGCGAAAGTCGGCACATACAAACCTCTCGTTGTGTGCTTTGTCGGTTATGTCATCTGGAAACACGTCGAGGCGTACTTTGTGCAGGTATCCAAAGAAAAAAGGAAACGACCAGGGAAGCAATCGTTTTCTTATGATCTACAACTATACAAGCTTGTACATTCCGAGGACGTTCCTAATGGTTTGTCTACCCAGATTTGTCACTCCAATAACTGTGACTAACAAAGTGACGGACAGAACCGACCCGAGAGACGCTATTCTTCGTTGTTCCGAGCACGTCTGCCCGGGTCGTTGCCTACGACGTGAGTCCGTTGTCTTAGTCGTTACCTGTCCTCTGACGGTGTCTCCTATTCCTAGCTCAAAGCCAAGGCAGCGATGTTCACCCTTCTACGATCTCGGTTGGATGAGGTAAAGGCAAGGCAAATCGACACTACTTTGATGACGCCAATCCGCTTCCCCGTCTCACCGCTAGACTCGGTGGCGCACTCTCACAGCACGACACCATCGGCGAGCACGTAATGCCGTGCATGGGCGCATGCGGTAGATTCAGCCACAATTACTTCTGGGCGTCAATGCGCCGTCACAACCCTGGGGGAATTCGAAAATTCACATTCTTGGACTACAGCACAAAACATCAGTACTTCTTTCTAGTTCTCTCATGGTAATGAAGTCATACACCGAACAACTCGTATCCAGGGAAAGGGCTGCTCACCCCACCATCGCTCCTCGAAACCTTAACTTCTGGAGTTCATGTTATACGCAAGTGATGCTCAACTTCATCTTTTTTCACAGTCGTCACCGAATCGAGGTGGGCAGCTTTTGTAATTCCTTGAAGCTGTCTCTCCCGATGGTCCTTCATCCAATGAGGACGGTCTCCCTCGTGCTCCTAAAGAGCTCTTCCAAGATCCTTGTAGCTGGAAGTGATATCATGCGCTTCCTTCTTTTCTGCGTAAACCTCAAGGGGGGTCCCCCTGGGGCGGGAGGGGATTCTGCATTTGACCAGGCGATGGCGGCGCTGCTCATCGACTAGAGGGTTCTTAGCTAGTAGGACCAGAATCAACAACCTGCACAAAGAGAAGATGGAAGCCGTCTATCATGAAATTGCCGGTCTTTCGGATCATGGACGTCTTGGTTTGGTTTCTCTTCTACTTGAGCGATTAGGCCCTCCGCGGGGATCGCAGAAGGATGCGAATGCGGGTAAGGCTGATGCTGGCGTGGGGAGTAGGGGGGGCCGAAGGGTCTTACCGCATCGGGTGTGCCTTTTTACCGTGGATGTCACCTAGAGGATGACAGGAACATTCCAAGATATGATCGACACCAGGCATGATCAAAATTCCAAAACGACGTTCATACAAAATGCAGGTCACGAGATGATATACAGACACATGGATTACGCAGTAACTAGTGAGCTCTCAAGGCTCCGATGTATGCGCTTCCTGTAACGTCCGATGAGTAAGTATTGTGAGCAAGGGACGCGAAGAAGGAATTTACCTGGCTTTCGAGAACTTTCTTAACCGACTTATCCAAATCGAGATCGATAATGCTCAGATGGTATTCCACATCCGCCTTATTCGCGGTGGTGACCCAGTCCATGTGGGCCGCCTGAACAGCCGCATTCAACCGCTTGTGGTTCTCAGCGACCCACCTCTTGTACGCGGCCTGTTGGTCTTCGGCCGACTCGTTCCCCGGATCACGCTTGGTCGTCTCCAAAGCCTGTTTGTACGAGTCGTCTCTGTGCTTGATCGACTTGCCGTGGGCTGTTCGCTTCTCGAGATACAGCTCGATTCTGGTCTTGTCTGGGTGCGTGTGAGAGGGGGAATTGAGCCACTCGATGGTTTCTTCGACTGACTTCCTCTTCAAGTCGGGCCTCCTCTTGTTTGTTGGAGCCCCTGACGCTGCGTGTGTGTCAGAAATGAGCCACTGTGGCGCGCAGAACAAAAGGTTTACGAAACCCACCTGGTTGCGAGGGGTGACCAAAAGAAGAATTCTGGACGCCCTCCAAGATGCCGTCCGCAATTCTTTGCGGGTCAAATGGCAGAGTTCCGTCCTTCATGACACGGGACTGAGTGGTGAGACGAGAGGAGAACCTAGTCTGTAGCTTACAGTACCAATCATGTTGTGGTTGGAGAGCAAAGAGGGACAAAGGAAGGAGTTATTCGCTTCCAGAGATACTTATGATGACATGATATGTGTGGTTCCCATCCTAGGATCACAAGGCCCAGGCGAGAGATGACGTGAGCTGTAGAGATTAAGTGACAGGGCGGTAGAGCGGTACGCCAGAAATCCCCAGCCATACAGAAGAGACGGTACATAAACAGATCTAGAGGGATTGAGGATGGCCGGTATGTAACAGCAGTGAGCCGGAAACGCCGGGCCGTGGGGCCGATCACCGTGCTCCGAAAATCAGGCTCAATCTGCTCGTCGGTCAACTAAACCCACAACCAACACCATGGCAGAATTTTCGTGGTCAGACTCAGTCAAGGCTGCATTCTCCCCCTGTCTCTCCTGTCTCAGTTTCGTCTCTCGAACACACAACGACCAGCCCTCTTCACAAAATTCCTCTCGTCCGGACTTAGAACGTCTTCTCCAGGACGTAGACACTGACACTGAAGTAGAAACCCTTTCCCTCCACTCCAACATCGGTGACTCGCGTCGAAAGAGGAAGAAGAAACGTGGCCCCTCAAAAAATATAACCCTCTTCGGCTACAACCTCTTTGGAAAGCCTCCCATCAGGCTCGAGGGTGAGGACGACCTAACTGCTGCCATTACATCATCCGCGGGTGGACGTAGGTCCACCAATACCGTGAAGAAGTCGATATCCACCTCCACCTTAGACTCAGATGCGGCTCCTCTTGATCCCTCGACCATTGCGCAGCTGTCTGCTGCCCGGTCCCCTTCTCCTGGTCCCAGCGAAGAGGAATCGAAAGAGGAGCGGAGGAGGAGGCGAAGAGAGAGGAAGGAGAGGAAGGAAGCCTTAGCAAGAACTATGGGCCAAGCAGACGCTGAGTTTGAAGGTTTCCCTGGCAGTGGTCCTGGCGTCCCAGTTCCCTCGTCTCCTCGGGAATTCACTCTCGTCTCCCCCACTTCTCCTGACGAGGAACTGGCTGAAGATGGTGACTTCGACGCGCGGGCCTACAATACTAGGAGGCACCCTGGAACTACCCGCTCCGAATCCGACTCGCGCTCGAGAACGTCAGCTTCCGCGTCGAATCCTGATTCCCCGTATTACAACAACCACTACTCCCCGCAACAACCCGCACCCACCGCTGCCCCAAGCACCCAAGGACAGATTCCGCACGACACTCCTCGCAAGAAGAGAAAGTCATCCCGCCCAAAAGGGTCGTCCAAGTCTTCGTCCTCCAAGACCTCTCAATCCCCTTCGATATCCTCTCCTATCGAGTCTACGTTCCCTTATCAACCGATCATCGTGAAACCAGAGTTCGAAGGATTCCCAAATGACGGTGCTTTCCCGTCGACCGGGTTTGGTGGCGGAAGGATGAGCAGAAAGAACAGCGAGATGGGCGTTTTTCTTGCTAGACGAGGTGAAGATTGATGACGGTGATAATTATGAGACTGATGATATTATGCCTGTTGCTTCATAAACCATGGCTGATTTACACTGCATCTCTTACTATAGTACATGTATACCCTACGGGTTGTTTGCCTGTATTATTGATTCTCCAGGTTTCGTTCCTGCTGTGTTCTGACAGAGAGTTAGATTCTTTAGTCGCTGAGCGGACATCGTGACAGGCGTACCTGTCTCAGTTTTGCAAGGTGAATTTTGAGAGCCTCGGCGTACTGGTCGAACCCGAGAGCGACCATGGCGTAAAGGATATCCTCTCCGCCTATAGTTTTGCGTTTTTCGACGAGGCATTTCTCTGCGGCTTCGCTCGTGATGAAGCTTATGAACTCCGAGACGCATTCCTGGACACATTCTTTGGCCTCCTTTGAGATTTTGGCTGTCGCAGGGACGCTGGATTTCATAATCCTCGAAACATTTGCGATCTTACGAACGCGTCAGTTGCAGGCCCGGGTGGAGAGAGGGAGATTCAAAGGGGAATGAGTCGTCGTACTCACCGGCAAGAAACGATCCTGTTCTCTGTACTCTCCCACCTCCTGGTCCGTTATGGGCGCAGGTTCTGGGGTATCTTGGGTAGACTCAGGAGGGGCGACGGAACCGTCACTGAGAGGGGCGATATTCGGATTCGGTGTGTATTCTGACGACATAACAGGCGAAACCTTTGAACTAACTCGTACCCTCCCACACCCAGTTGGTACGAGTGGCTCACCATGCACGACCACACAACCGTCCCTCCTCGAGGTCTTTATTGAGTCCGACGCTTTTAGACCGTTTCCACTAGGCCTCTCTCCCTTCGTAGACGGGAATTTTGTGCTTAATTTTGGTAAATGGATTGGTGTGCAGCAGGATTGGGCTGAACTGGGATGGAGGAAATGAGGTTAACTCTAACCTCACACGATTATCTCCTCGTTCAATTCAGACCACGATGAGGCAAGTCTCTCCTATTGTACTCCTCGATAGGGACACATCCAATTCCATCGGACTAACCGTTCCCCATGCACAGTTCGAACACGTACCGGATCCATACCACCGACCCTTCCCTTGTCCCCGAGTCGTTCTCACATCCTCTAGACAACACCGTCCAGAGGTACCAACTCAATCTCAGTGATCCATGCGGCCTCCGACAGGGAGGTGTCCACCTCGTAACCGTCCGTCCACATAATACCTCTTCCGTCCCGCACTGGCACAGCACCGAAGACGAATGGTTCTACATTATCAAAGCCGGACCTGACACCCGAATCATCCTCCACGATGCATCCGCAGAATCTCGCGAGGAACCCGTCCAACCTGGGGAGTTCTATGGGTTCCCTGCTGCGAGCAAGACCGCGCATGCGTTCAAGACGGGCGAGACTGAGTTGGCGTATCTCGCTGGAGGAAGTAGGAAGGAACTTGAGGTTGTGCATTACCCTGGACAGTCGAAGCGGATCGTGTTGGATCGGACGGGATCAGGGCCTAGCTGGACGACGGACGAGGCTCATGTGAAGGAAATCAAGGTTCCCCAACGCCCCACCAAGTGATCCAAGGACGATGATTAAGATCGAGTGGTCAAGTGTGAGTGTCTCCTCGAGGACCGTCTCGTTTTGATGATATCTTCATACACTGGGAGGGGCATCCTTGATCCATTGAGGACCCTAGAGAACACCCCAGACGGACACTACCATCCTGGTAGACACGCTTCACCGCGATGGAACCGTTTGGTTTTGTTCGTCTAAGAACGGAAAGCTGAACCATTTATCCCCCCTCTTTTCTCCTTCGCCCACCTCCGTTGGTGATAAGAAACCTCCATTGCTAACGCGTTGACTATAGGTATTCATCCTTAAACATGCACCCACCAATGGGCACTGCTCGTATATAACGTTGGATACTCAATATTACTAACAATTATCCACACCAAACTGTATAACCATATGAGCAAGCCATGGTATTGCCTTTGTCCTCC
>Ga0307512_10003767_pt1 | contig 17147 bp, 17 predicted proteins | sample 14_EM_MG_FD_200267 | JGI IMG/M metagenome (GOLD analysis project Ga0307512, IMG submission 200267) | Populus trichocarpa ectomycorrhiza microbial communities from riparian zone in the Pacific Northwest, United States - 14_EM | ecosystem: Host-associated > Plants > Roots > Unclassified | place...
GGAACTCCTCGCGTCCGCGGATCTCGGGGATGAACGGCACCGAGAGGATGCCGGTCGCCGCGACGAGGAACCGGGCCCGCCAACCGAGGCCGTTCTCGGCCCGCACGGTCCACGTGCCGGACGGCTCGTCGTAGACCGCTGAGTTCGCCTTGGTGCCGAATCGGATGTCGCGCCGCAGGTCGAACCGGTCGACCACGTGGTTGAAGTAGCGTTCGATCTCCGGCTGGCCCGCGAACCTCTCGGTCCACTCCCACTCCTCCCACAGCTCCTTCGAGAACAGGTAGCCGTAGGTGTAGCTCTCGGAGTCGAAGCGTGCCTCGGGGTAGCGGTTCCAGTACCAGGTGCCGCCCACGCCGTCGCCCGCTTCGAGCAGCGTCGCCGAGAACCCGGCCTCGCGGGCTCGGTACAGCTGGTAGATGCCGGTGACCCCGGCCCCCACCACCAGCACATCGACCTGGTCAGAGCCTTGGTCCACCCGTGTCGACTCGCTCATCTGCCCTCCACCGTCGCAGGGATCACACACCCTATGCGTGGGATCAAACCATGGTCCGACCGGTCGGTCTAATATTGATTGTACCGACCGCTTGGTCTAACTTCTTCTGTATCGAGAAACGGGGAGTCGCACATGAGTGATCTGCGGAGCGCTGGCCTCAGGGCGATGCGCGAGGCGCTGCCCGGCAGGTTCCCCGACGGCGATCTCGACCTGCGTGACGGCGGCCTGGCGGACGAGCTCGTCGAGATCGGCCTGACCAGCGTGTGGGGCGCGCTGTGGGCCCGCGCCGGGCTCAGCCCCCGCGACCGCAGCCTGGTCACGCTGGGCATCCTGATCGCGCTCCGCGCCGAGACCGAGCTGAAGGCCCACGTTCGAATCGCGCTGACCAACGGGCTGACCGAGGATGAGATCGCCGAGGTCATCTACCACGCGACCGGCTACACCGGATTTCCCGCCGCGGTCGCCGCCCGAACCGCCGCGCGCGAGGCGCTGGCCGACTAGGAGCCACCATGTCACTCAACGGAAAGGTCGCGGTCGTCACCGGCAGCGGCCGGGGGATCGGCCGGGCGATCGCGACCGTGCTCGCGGCCCGGGGTGCGGCGGTGTCGGTCTGGGACCTGAACGCCGAGGGCGCCAAGGAGACCGTCGCCGCGATCCACGCGGCGGGCGGCACCGCGATCGCGATCGCGGGCGACGTGTCCGACGCGGACGACGTGGCCGCGGCGGCCGCCAGGACCCGCGCCGAGCTGGGCCCCGTCGCGATTCTCGTCAACAACGCCGGGACCATCGCCTACGAGCCCTTCACGACCATCACCGAGGAGTCGTGGGACCGCATCATCAGGATCAACCTCAAAGGCCCCTTCCTGGTCACGAAGGAGCTGGTGCCGGACATGCTCGCGGCGGGGTGGGGCCGGATCGTCAACATCTCCTCGTCGTCCGCGCAGACCGGCGCGCCCCGGGTGGCCCACTACGCGTCGTCCAAGGGCGGCGTCATCGGCCTCACCAAGGCGCTGGCGATGGAGTACGTCGACAAGGGCATCACCGTGAACAACGTCCCGCCGGGGTTCATCGACACACCGCTGGTGCGTGAGGGTCCCGTCGACATCGAGGCGTCCGCGGCCAGGATGCCGATGAAGCGGGCCGGCCAGCCGGAGGACGTCGCCTACGCGGTCGCGTACCTCGCCTCCGAGGAGGCCGGCTACGTGACCGGTCAGACGCTGAGCCCGAACGGCGGGCGCTACCTGCCATGACACAGCTGGAGGGAAAGCCCATGACAGAGACCGAGTACCCCGGCGTCAGGTCCGCCGAGTGCCCGTACGCCCCGCCGGCAGAGCTGCTCGCACTGCACGACGCGAAGAGGCCCGTGTCGCGGGGCCGGATCTGGGACGGCAGCACGCCGTGGCTCATCACGGGACACGCCGAGCAGCGCGTGATCCTGTCCGACCCCCGGGTGAGCGTGGACGAGAAGCAGCCGGGGTTCCCGTTCCCGACGAAGGCGATGGCCGAGACGGTCGACCACCGGCCGTTGACGATCTTCAACGCCGACGGGGCCGAGCACCAGCGGATCCGCCGGATGATGACGCGCCCGTTCACCCGCAACCGGATGGAGAAGCTCCGGCCGGAGATCCAGAAGATCACCGACGACCTCATCGACACGATGCTGGCCGGCCCGAATCCGGCGGACCTGGTGACCGCGCTGTCGCTTCCGCTGCCGTCGCTGATGATCTGCGAGCTGCTCGGCGTGCCCTACGCCGACCACGAGTTCTTCCAGGAACACGCCACCGTGGCGGTCAAGCGTGACGCGACGCCCGAGGAGAGCGTCGCGGGCACACAGGCGCTCGGCGGCTACCTGGCGCAGCTGCTCGAGACCAAGATGGCGGAGCCCGCCGACGACGTGCTGTCGGACTTCGCCGCGCGGGTGACCGACGGTGAGCTGACGCTGCCCGACGCCACGCTGCTCTCCATGGTGCTGCTGATCGCCGGGCACGAGACCAGCGCGAACATGATCACCCTGGGCACCGCGGCGTTGCTGGAGAACCCGGACCAGTTGGCGCTCCTGCGTGAGACGGACGACGCGAACGTCGTCGCGAACGCGGTCGAGGAGCTGCTGCGCTACCTGACCATCCCGCACCTCGGGCAACGGCGGATCGCCAAGGAGGACATCGAGATCGCCGGCGAGACCATCCGCGCGGGGGACGGCATCATCGTCCCGCTGCCGGTGGGCAACTGGGATCCCGAGGCGTTCCCCGAGCCGGACAAGCTCGACCTCACCCGCGCGGCACGCCAGCACCACGCGTTCGCCTGGGGCGTCCACCAGTGCATCGGCCAGCAGCTCGCCCGCATCGAGCTGCAGGTCGTCTACGGCACGCTCTACCGCCGCGTGCCGACACTGCGCCTGGCGGTCAGCCGCGACGAGCTGGAGTTCAAGGGCGACTCGCTCGCCTACGGCGTCTACGAGCTGCCCGTCACCTGGTGAGCGTCAGCGGGCGCCCCAGCTGATGCTCTTGGTCTGCAGGTACTCATCGAGCCCGAACTCGCCCCACTCCCGGCCGAGCCCGCTCTGCTTGTACCCGCCGAACGCCGCCCTCGGGTTCACCCCGCCACCGCCGCCGTTGATGGAGACGCCGCCGGTGCGGAGCCGGCTCGCGATGTCGTAGGCGGTGGCCGTGTCGGCGCTCCAGACCGCGCCGGACAGGCCGTACGGGCTGTCGTTGGCGATCCGCACCGCCTCGTCGTCCGTGCTGAACGGGATGACGACGCCGACCGGGCCGAAGAACTCCGTCTGCGCGATCGTCATCGCGTTGTCGACGCCGACGAAGAGGGTGGGCTCGAGGAAGTAGCCCCTGTCGAGGCTGGCGGGGCGGCCGCCGCCGCTGGCGATCCTGGCGCCCTCCTCCTCGCCGGTGCGGATCAGCTTCTCGACCTTGTCCCGCTGCGCCTCGCTGATCAGCGGGCCCATCGTGGTCGACTCGTCGGCGGGGTCGCCGACGGTGACCCCGCCGAGGCCCGCGCGGATCCGCTCGACCAGTTCGTCGTGGACGGACTCGTGGACGAGCGTGCGGGTCAGCAGCGAGCAGCCCTGGCCGGCGTGCACCGTGATGCCCGCGAGGGCGGACCGGGCGGCCCCGTCCAGGTCGGCGTCGGCGCGGACGATGCTCGCGGACTTCCCGCCCAGCTCGAGGACGACCTTCTTCATGGAGGCCGCGGCCTGGGTGTAGACCATCCGCCCGACCGCGTCCGAGCCGGTGAAGCTGACGAGGTCCACCATCGGGTTGGTGGTCAGCTCCCGGCCGGCCTCGACGTCACCGGTCACGACGTTCAGCACGCCGGGCGGCAGCCCGACCGCGTCGGCGAAGTCGCCGATCAGCAACGACTCCAGCGGGGTGGTCGGCGCCGGCTTCAGCACGGCGGTGCACCCGGCCGCGAGCGCGGGGATCAGCTTCATCATGCTGAGGAAGAACGGGAAGTTGTAGGCCGCGATCAGCGCGCACACGCCGAACGCCTCGCGCCGCAGCTGCCCCTGGGAGATGCCGGCGCCCGGCGCGATCGTGGGATCCATCGGGCGGTCCCACGCGAAGGACGGGATCACCCGCTCGGCCATGTCCCGCAGGTGCGCCACCGGGACCCGCGTCTGGACGCTCTCCGCGATCCAGCGGACCGACCCCGCCTCGGCCATGTTGACGGCGACGATCTCGGGAAGGCGACGCTCCATCTCCTCGGCCATGCGCAGCAGCACCGCGGCCCGCTCGGCCGGCTTCATGCGCGGCCACGGGCCCTCGTCGAAGGCCTGCCGCGCCGCCCCGACCGCACGGCGCACGTCCGCGATCGACGCCTGCGGGACCGCCGCGATCGTCTCCTCCGTCGCCGGATTGCGCACAATGATTTGCGCGTCGGAGTTGCCGTCGGTCTGGTGCCCATCGATGTAGAGCTGCGAAGAGAACGAAAACGCCGTTGTCATGTCCTGAGAGTACTGACATAGATGAGTACACTGATAGTCTGAACCGGTGAGGATCGGCGCCCAGCTTCGCTTCCGGGGCCGGGCGGTGTGCCGTGACCGCGCGTTGGTCATGGCGATCGTGAACCGCACCCCGGACTCCTTCTACGACCGCGGCGCGACCTTCGGCTGGGACCGGGCCGTCGCGGCGGTCGAACGCGCGGTGGCCGACGGCGCGGACATCGTCGACATCGGTGGGGTCAAGGCCGGCCCCGGCGTGCTGGTGGACGTGCCCGAGGAGATCCGCCGGGTGGTCCCGTTCGTGGCCGAGATCCGCGCGCGTTTCCCCGATCTGGTGATCAGCGTGGACACCTGGCGCCACGAGGTGGGTCGCCTCGTGTGCGAGGAGGGCGCGGATCTGCTCAATGACACCTGGGCTGGCGCCGACCCGAAGCTCGCCGAGGTGGCCGCCGAGTTCGGCGCGGGGTACGTCCGCACACACACCGGCGGCGCCACCCCGAGGACGCGTCCGCACCGGGCCGCGTTCGGCGACGTGGTGGCGGAGGTCATCGAGGAGGTCACGCGCGGCGCCGAAGCGCTGGTGCGGGCTGGGGTGCCGGCCGAAGGAATCCTGATCGACCCGACGCACGACTTCGGCAAGAACACCTGGCACTCGCTGGAGCTGACCCGCCGGTTCGGCGAGCTGACCAGGACCGGCTGGCCGGTGCTGGCCTCGTTGTCCAACAAGGACTTCGTCGGCGAGTCGCTGGCCGCGGCGGTGTCGGACCGGGTCCTCGGCAGCCTCGCGGTGACCGCGGTCTGCGCGTGGGAGGGCGCCGCGGTGGTCCGGGCGCACAACATCGCCGAGACCCGCGAGCTGCTCGACATGGTGGCCGTCGTGCAGGGCCGGAAGGTGCCGGCCGGGGTTGTGCGGGGGCTCGCGTGATTGTCCGCGCGGTCACCTGCCCGCACCCGCCGCTGCTGCTACCCGGCATCACCGGCGGGACGATCCCGGAGGTCGAGGACCTGCGCGCCGCCTGTCTGGCGGCGGTCGCCGACCTGGTCGCCGTGTCGCCGGACGTCGTCGTGGCCGTCGGGAGCGCGCCCGACACCCGCGTGTGGGCCGCGGAAGCCACCTCGCCACGGCATTTCTACGCGCCGGGCCTGTCACCCAGACCCGCCGGCGAGGCGCTGCCGCTCAGCCTCGCCATCGCCAGGGAGCTGACCTCGGCCGTGCCGGTGCCGGTCGAGCTGCACGGTGTGTGCGCGTCCCTGCCCGCCGACGACTGCCATGCCTACGGTGTCGAGCTCGCTGGGCGTCCGGAGCGGGTCGGCCTGCTGATCATGGCCGACGGCAGCGCCCGCCGAGGGCCGAAGGCGCCGGGCTATGAGGACCACCGCGCGCTGGAGATGGACCGGATGCTCGACGAAGCCCTGCGCGCCGGCGACCCGGAGCCGTTCCACAAGCTCGCCCCGGACGTGGCCGACGAACTGCTCATCGGCGGCCGGGTGGCGTGGCAGGTGCTGTCCGGCGCCTGCGACACCGGCGCCGCGCGGTCGACCTGCCACTACAGCGACGACCCGTTCGGGGTGTGGTACCCGGTCTTCACCTGGACGCCGGCCTGAGGCGTCGTAGCATCGGCGGCGTGCCAGCCGAACCCACTGATCCGGTCGCGGACTGGGCGGACAGTGGTGTGGTGATGCTGACCGGCGCCGCGACCGGGCCACCGCTGGTCCCGCCCGGCCGCGCGGCCACCCTCGCTCGCGAGATCGCCACACGGTGCTCGCTGCCGGTCGACGGGGCGCGGCTGCTGTCCGAACGCGCGGCGTTCACCGGACGCCACCGGCAGGGGCCGGTGTCGGTGGGCGGCAGCTGTCGGCTTCTGCCCACCGCCGACGGCTGGGCGGCGGTGTCCTGTGCCAGGCCCGATGATCCGCTGTTGTTGGGCGCCATGATCGAGGCGGAGATCCCGGCCGACCCCTGGCCTGCCGTCGCGGAGTGGCTGCGTGGGCGTACCGGGGACGAACTCGTCGAACGCGCCACCCCGCTCGGTGTCGCGGCGGGACCGGTTCGACCGCCGGCGACTCCGTGCCTGCCGCGACCGGGTCGCCTCCGCTCGGTCGAAGGGCTGCTGGTGCTGGACTTCAGCGCGCTCTGGGCCGGCCCGCTGTGCGCACACCTGCTCGGGTTGGCCGGGGCGACCGTCGTCAAGGTCGAGACCCCGCAGCGGCCGGACGGCGCGCGCGGCGGCAACCCGGAGTTCTACCGCCTGCTGCACGCGGGCCACCGTTCCGTGGTGCTCGATCCGGACACCGCGGATGGCCGCGACGCGTTGGCCCGGCTCGTCGACGCCGCGGACATCGTCATCGAGGCCTCCCGCCCGCGTGCGCTCGCGCGGTTCGGCCTCGACGCCTCGGCTGCCGCCGCCGCGGGCACGACCTGGGTGTCGATCACCGCGTACGGCCGGGACTCGGACCGGGTCGGCTTCGGGGACGACGTCGCCGCCGCGAACGGCCTCGTCACGGCCGGCACCCCGTACTTCTGCGGTGACGCCATCGCGGACCCGCTGACCGGGCTCGTCGCGGCGGAACTCGCCCTGTCCGCCCCGGAAGGCGGCGTTCTGTACGACCTGGCCATGGCCGATGTGGTGGCGTCCACTGTGGACGCGGAGCTGCTCGGTTCCGCCACGCACGAGCGAAACGGCGCATGGGTGACCGAGGACGGGACGCCGGTCGCCCCACCACGCCGCCGCACGGCCACGGGAATCGCCCCGGCGAGCGGTGCCGACACCGAGAAAGTGTTGCGCGAACTGGGAATCTGACGCTTGTCATGCCCCGATCAGCGCGAGGCTGGCGCGGGCGTAGGCGGCCCGGCGCCTGGCACTCACCAGGAAGCTCGGAGGCGCGAAGTAACCGACGTCGCGGGGGAGTGCGCTGGCCCGGTTCGCGAGCCGGTCCTTCGCGTCGGCGGTCGTCCCGCAGACCGCGATCTCGACGAGCATCTCGTCGGTGACGGCGGCGGCCATCCCGTCGGTGTCGCCGTTCCGGAACGCCGCCCGCAGCCGCGCGACCGGGCCCTCCCAGCCGTGGTGGGCCACGAACGGGTCGTACGTCTTCACCGTGAGGTAGAAGGCGATCATGCGCCGGGCGTCGGCGATCGCACGTTCCGGCGCCGCGTCGTCGACCGCGGTGATGATCCACCCGTGCTCGGTGAGCTGCCGTCCTGCCGCGCCTTCCGCCACCGCCGGTCGCACGACGTCGTGCCACCACGCGCGGGTGAACAGCCCGTGCCCGATCACGCCGTCGGCGACCCGGCCCGCGGTCGCGGCCATGCGTGTGTTGAACGCGGCGAGCAGCACCGGGATGTCGAGGCGGCCGAGCACCGGCGCGCGCACGTCGGCGTCGATCTCGTAGAACTCGCCGGAGTAGCGGACCTTCTCGCCGTTCTCCGCGTGCAGCCACGTACGGACTGCGTCGACGGTCTCGGCGATCCGCGCCACCGGGCGGTCCGCTGGCACGCCGAGCCAGTCCCGGTTGACGCGGAACGCCGCCGAGCCCAGTCCGAGGAACAGTCGTCCCGGCGCCGTCGCGTGCAGTTGGCGCATCGCGGTGGCGTGGGCGTACGGGGTGCGGGCGAACGCGTAGGCGATGGCGGGGCCGACCAGCGCCCGCTCGGTGTTCGCCACCATCTCGGCGAGCGTGATGTAGGCGTCATGGTCGACGAAGTCCCCCGTGCAGAACGCGCCGACGCCGGCCTGCTCGGCCTCGCGGGCGACGTCGGCTCCGGGCCATGGCATGCCGAACAGCATTGGGGCACGCTCCCTAAAAGCGGATACTCTTTTGGGGAGCGTACGGCAGCGTCAGCGCAGCGTCCACTTCCGTCGGGGCACCGAGGCGCGGTCCACTTCGGCCTTCCCGATCGGGTTGCCGAGCTGGGTGTAGGACAGGCCGGTGCGCAGTGCCTGGGTGCGTGTCGCGTCGAGCGACTCCCAGATGGCCCGGACCGTGCCCTGGATCGCGGCGGGCGGTTTCGCGGCGATCGTAGAGGCGATCTCGTCGGCGCGAGCCCACAGGTCCGCACGCGGCATCACCTCGCTGACCAGGCCGATCTGCAGTGCGCGGGCGGCGGAGAGGCGCTCGTCGAGCCCGAGCAGCGCGATGCGCAGCGCCTCGCCGAGCGGGATGCGCCTGGCGAGCCCGATCGGTTCGAGGGCAGCCGTGAGCCCGTAGCTGACGTGCGGGTCGAAGAACGTGGCGTCGTCGGAGCAGATGACGATGTCGGCCTCGTTGAGCCAGTAGAACGCGCCGCCCGCCGCCATCCCGTGCACCGCGCAGACCAGCGGTTTCCACACCTGGTTGAGCTTGGGCGACAGGTGCTCGCCAGGATCGGTCTGGCTCCAGACGTTCGGGTGGCGGTCGATGCCCTCCTTGACGTCCATGCCGGTGCAGAACGCCCGGTCGCCCTCGGCACGCAGCACGACGACGTGCACGTCGTCGTCGGATTTGACCGTGCGCCAGAGGAGGTCGAAGTCGTCGAGCATCGCCTGGTTGAAGCTGTTCATGGCTTCCGGGCGGTTCAGTGTGATGGTCGCGACGTGGTCCGTCACGTCGAAAAGGACGGTCTTCGGCTCCATCGACAACTCCGTCTCTTTCGGCCAGCGTCAGATTAGAGTACAACCAATTACATGACCGACGCCGTTCTGCTGTCCGCCTGCCGTACCGCCATCGGCACCGCTCGCAAGGGCACGCTGCGCGACGTGAGCGCGTTCGACCTCGCCACCGTCGTCGTCCGCGAGGCCGTGCAGCGATCGGGCCTGCCGCCGGAGACCATCGAGGACGTCATACTCGGCGAGGTGTTGGCCGGCGGCGGGGACATCGCCCGCTACGCGGCGCTGGAGGCAGGACTCCCGCACGTTCCTGGCCTGGCCCAGAACCGGCACTGCGCGTCCGGGCTGACGAGCGTGGCGACCGCCGCGGGGAGCGTGCGTGCCGGCATGGACCGCGCGGTGATCGCCGGCGGCACCCACTCGACGTCCACCGCGCCGGTGTCGCGGTGGCGGATCCCGGGCACCGACGACTGGCAGGACCCCTGGAGCTCGCCGTCGCACGTGTCGACGCCGGGCGCGCCCCACAACGACATGTCGATCCTCGTCGGCTGGAACACCGCCAGGCTGGCCGGCGTCTCCCGCGAGGAGATGGACGCCTGGGCGCTGCGTTCCCACGAGCGCGCGATCCGGGCCATCGACGAGGGCCGGTTCGCCGACGAGATCGTCCCGGTCAAGGTCACCGCCCGGGACGGGACGGTGTCGGTGTTCGACGTCGACGAGCACCCGAGACGCGGCACCAGCATGGAGAAGCTGGCCGCGCTGAAGGTGCTGCACCCCGAGATCGAGGGTTTCTCCATCACCGCGGGCAACTCCAGCGGGATCAACGACGGCGCGGCCGCGGTCGTCGTCGCCGACGCGGCGCTCGCGGCAGAACACGGCGTGGCCCCACTGGCGACGATCCGCTCGTGGGCCAGCGTCGGCGTCGATCCCGTGGAGACCGGCCTCGCCCCGATCGCCGCGATCCGCAAGGCACTCGCCCGCGCCGGGATCGGCATCGACGACGTGGACCTGTTCGAGATCAACGAGGCCTTCGCCTCGGTCGCCGTGGCCGCGACCCGCGAGCTGGGTCTCGACCCGGAACGCGTGAACCCGTTCGGCAGCGGCTGTAGCCTCGGCCACCCGATCGCGACGACCGGCGCCCGGATGGTCGCCACCCTCGCCCACGAGCTCCGCCGCCGCGGCGGCGGAACGGCGGTCGCCGCCATGTGCGCGGGCGGTGGCATGGGATCAGCACTGGTACTGACGGCCTGAGCAGGGAGACTGATGAGCGGCATTGACGTTGCGCGGTGGGCACTGCGCGCCGTGGTCGGCGGCACGATGATCGCGCACGGGGTGCGCCACGGTCGCACGCTCGACGGCACGGCCGGGTGGTTCGGGTCGATCGGGTTCCGTCAGCCGAGACTGCAGGCCGCGGCGAGCGCGGTCGTCGAGGTGGGTGCTGGCGCCGCCCTGGTGGTCGGCGCGGCGACCCCGCTGGCGGCGTCGGCGGTCGTCGGGACGATGGGCGTCGCCGCGCGCTCGGTCCACGCACGCAACGGGTTCTTCGTGATGAAGGACGGCTACGAGTACGTGCTCAACCTCGGCGCGGCGTCCGTGGCACTGGCCGCGCTCGGGCCGGGCCGGTTCAGCGTCGACCGGGCGCTGGGCCTGGACGAGCGCCTCACCGGCCGGCAACGGGCAGGACTCGCGGCCGGGCTGGGACTCGCCGCGGCAGCCGCACAGCTCGCGGCGTTCTGGCGGCCGACGTCATGAGCTACGAACAGATCGGCTACGAGGTCGCCGACCGGGTCCTGACCATCACCCTCAACCGGCCGGACCGGCTCAACGCCTTCACCGCGACGATGGCCGAGGAGCTGATCGACGCGATCGACCGCGCCGACACCGACGACGACGTGCGTGCGGTCGTGCTGACCGGCGCCGGGCGCGGGTTCTGCGCGGGCGCCGACCTGCGGTCCGGCGGCGGCGCCACGTTCGACTACGCGGAAGGCGCCGCGCACCGGGACACCGGCGGACGCGTCTCGCTGCGGATCCTCGACTCGACCAAGCCGGTGATCGTGGCGTTCAACGGGCCCGCGGTCGGGGTCGGCGTCACGATGACCCTGCCCGCCGACGTGCGGCTGGCGTCGGCCGACGCCCGGTTCGGTTTCGTGTTCGCCCGACGCGGCATCGTGATGGAGGCGGCGTCGAGCTGGTTCCTGCCGCGGCTGGTCGGGATCAGCCGGGCGCTGGAGTGGGCGACCACCGGGCGGATCTTCGACGCCGAGGAGGCGCTGGCCGGCGGCCTCGTCCGTTCCGTGCACCCGCCGGAGGAACTGCTGCCCGCCGCGTACGCCATCGCCCGCGAGATCGCCGACCACACCGCGCCCGTCTCGGTGGCGCTCAACCGGCAGATGCTCTGGCGGATGCTCGCGGCCGACCACCCGATGACCGCCCACGTGCTCGACTCCCGCGCGATGCAGGCCCGCGGCGCCTCCGAGGACGCCAAGGAGGGCATCACGGCGTTCCTCGAGAAGCGGCCGGCCGAGTTCCCGGACCGGGTCTCGGCCGACATGCCCGACTTCTACCCGTGGTGGCCGGCTCGACCATTCCGCCCACTGCGCACAGAATAGTATACTCTTTTAGGAGTACGCCGAGATCTGTGGAGGACTCCCGAGATGAAGCCGCGCGTGGGACAGACGCTCGCCAGCACGGTCGACGCGACAACGGTGATCGTGGTCCGCGCGCCGGAGAACGATCTCGAGATCACCTGTGGTGGGGCCGCGATGGTCGACCCGCGTGGACCGGCGGTCGACGCCACCGGTGCCGCCGATCCCACACAGATGGGCGGTTCACAGCTCGGCAAGCGCTACGCCGACGACGAGTTCGGGCTGGAGCTGCTGTGCACCAAGGCGGGGGAGGGCACACTCGCGGTGAACGGCCGCGTGCTGCCACTGAAAGCCGCCAAGCCGCTGCCGGCATCGGACTGAGCAGACATGAACATCGCGATGCTGCTGGACATGGCCGTCGACGGGTTCGGCGACCGGGTGGTGGTCGGGTCCGCCACGGACGGGTTGACCGCCATGCGACTGCACGAGCTGTCCGTCGGCGGGGCGGGCGTCGTCCACGCGGCCGGTGCCGACGCGATCGTCTACCTGGCGGTCAACGGCCCGGCCTTCCCGGTCGCGCTGTTCGCCGCGGCGATGGCCGGAGTGCCGCTGGTTCCGGTGAACTACCGCCTGGGCGCCGAGCAACTCGACGCGATCCTGGCGAACCACCCCGGCGCACTGGCCATCGCCGATCCGGCGCAGGCGGAAGCATTGCACCGCAACGGGTTGCGCGTGCTCAGCCCGGCGGAGTGGCTGACCGCGGCCGGCGGCGACCCCGTCGAAGGCGAGCCGGCGGAGCCGCACATCCCGGCAGTGGTGATCTACACGAGCGGAACGACGTCGGCGCCCAAAGGTGTGGTCCTGCGCCACTACCACCTGGTCTCCTACGTGCTCGGCACGGTCGAGTTCGCGGCGGCGGGCGAGGACGAGGCGGCGCTGGTGAGCGTGCCGCCGTACCACATCGCGGCCGTGTCGAACGTGCTGACGAACCTCTACTCGGGTCGCCGCGCGCTCACGCTCGAACAGTTCACCCCGGCGGCCTGGCTCGACCTCGTGCGCGACGAGCACGTCACGAACGCGATGGTGGTGCCGACGATGCTCGCCAGGATCATGGCCGTGGAGAACAAGTCCGCGCCCTCGCTGCGGGCGCTTGCCTACGGTGGAGCCAAGATGCCGACGCGGGTGATCGAGACCGCGCTGCGTGAATGGCCGCACGTCGACTTCGTCAACGCCTACGGCCTGACCGAGACTTCCTCCACGATCTCCGTGCTGGGCCCCGAAGAACATCGCGCCGCCGTGACGAGCGACGACCCCGTGGTGCGGGCACGACTCGGCTCGGTCGGCAGGCCGGTGCCGTCGATCGAGCTGGAGGTCCGCGACGCGTCCGGCGCGGTGGTCGCGGCGGGGGAGCAGGGGCAGATCTGGGTGCGCGGCGAGCAGGTCTCCGGCGAGTACGCGGAACAGGGCTCCACAGTGGACGAACGTGGTTTCTTCCACACCCGCGACCACGGCCGTCTCGACGCCGACGGCTACCTCTACGTCGAGGGCCGGGTCGACGACACCATCATCCGCGGCGCGGAGAACATCGCCCCCGCGGAGATCGAGGATGTCCTCCTGCGACACCCGGACGTGCTCGACGCCGTCGTCGTCGGCGTGCCGGACGAGGAGTGGGGCCAACGGATCGAGGCCGTCATCGTGCCGCGCGACGGGGCGGAGATCGACACCGAGGACCTACGGGCAACGATCCGCGCCACGCTACGCGGATCGAAGACACCCGACCGGATCGCCTGCTGGCCTGAGCTGCCCAGAACCCCCACTGGCAAGCTCGTGCGGCGGGAGATCGTGGCGGGATTGACTGCCGCCGGTCCGAACTACCAGGAACCCCGACCGGCAAGCGGGTTCGTCGCGAGATAGTCGCGGAAATTGGCCGCTCAGTAAAGTACACTCTATTCATGCTGACCCCTGCCGACCGACCGCTGCCGGCGAGGCTGCGTCGGGTGCTCTCCGCCGTGCCGGAGGCGATCGCGCTGACCTTCGAGGACCGCGGCTACCCGTGGGAGTTCCTGCGCCGCGGCGTCGACGACCTCGACCGGCTGCTCGCCGACGCTGGCGCGCCCGACGCACACCGCGTCGGCATCGTCCTGCGCAACCGGCCAGGCCATCTGGCGGCGCTGGTCGCCGTGATCGCCACCGGCCGCGAGATCGTGACACTGAGCCCGTTCCACGGCGATGTGGCGCTGGCCGAGGACATCACGTCCCTCGCCCCCCAGGTCGTGATCGCCGGCGCGGTGGACTGGGCCCGGTCCGGCATGGCCACCGCGGCCGCCAAGGTCGGGGCCGTGCCACTCGAGACGAGCGAGGACGACCGCCCGCTGCTGGCACACCCGGCCGACTGGGTGATCGCGCCGTCCGCGGCGGAGCGCGGTGACGTCGCCGTCCTCATGCAGACCAGCGGAACCACCGGGCGCCCCAAGCGAATCGAGCTGACCTACCGCAAGCTCACCGCCGCGTTCGAGGCTTCGGGCACGCCGGTCGCCTCGCCCGAGGTGCGGTTGCGCACGCACCCGTCGATCCTCTGGACCTCGCTCGTGCACATCGGCGGGCTGTACTTCGCGATCGCCAACGTCGCGGCCGGACTGCCGACGGCGCTGCTGGAGCGGTTCGACGTCCACCAGTGGGCCACCCTCGTGCGCCGGACCCGGCCGCGGCGCGTCCGGCTGGCGCCGACGGCGCTGCGCATGGTGCTGCAGTCGGACCTGCCGGCCGACGCGTTCGACGGGGTCGAGCAGGTGTCCTCCGGCACCGCTCCGCTGCCGCCCGACGACGCCGACCGGTTCACCGCGCGCTTCGGTGTCCCGGTGTTGTCGGTCTACGGCGCGACGGAGTTCGCGGGGGCGATCGCGGGCTGGGACCTCGCGCTGTACCGGGAATGGTGGGCGGCGAAGCGGGGCAGCGTCGGCCGGGCCTTCCGCGGCATCGCACTGCGCGTCGTGGACCGGGAGACCGGCGAGCCGCTGCCCGCCGGCACCGTCGGCGTGCTCGAGGCGAAGGGCCCGCAGCTGCCGGACGACGGCTGGGTCCGCACCACCGACCTCGCGAGCCTCGACGACGACGGGTTCCTCTTCGTCCACGGGCGCGCCGACGACGCGATCAACCGGGGCGGCTTCAAGATCGTCCCGAGCGTGATCGAGGAGGCGCTGCGGGCGCACCCGGCGGTGCGCGACGCGTCCGCGGTCGGCATCCCGGACGAACGGCTGGGCGAGGTCCCGGTCGCCGCCGTGACGATGCGCGACGGGGCGCGCCTCCCGGTCGCCGAACTCCAGCGGTGGCTGGCCGAGCGGCTGGCCCGCTACCACCTGCCCACCGAGATCAGGGTCGTCGACGAGCTGCCCCGCACCCCGTCGATGAAGGTCAGCCGGCCGGACGTGCAGGCGCTGTTCCACCCCGCCCGGCCGGCTCCGGCCTGAAACCGGCCTGGTCAGCCGATTCCCGGGTCGTGACCGGCGCCGACCACAGCCCGGTGAGGGCGTCGACCAGCCCGGCCGCGACGTCCGGCCAGCCCCGGCGAGGAGGGGGCGAGCCCTCGGCGAGGGCGCGTTCGTGCTCGGCGACCACGTGCACCAGCAGCTGGCGGGTCATGTCGCCGCGTTCGGCGCGCACGCCGGCCGGCATGGCGGGCGAGCACCGGTGCACCCCGGCCACGATCCGCGCCAGCGCCGGGGACGACAGCGACTCCTCGACCATGATCGGGCGAAGCGCCGGGTCCGTCATCATCTGCGCGCCGAACCGGCCGTACCACGTCGGGCCGCCCGTGGCGGCGACGTGCTCGACGACCGGGCGCACCAGGCACCCGATCCAGTCCCGCAGGGTCGCGTCGCCGCCGATTGCCGCCAGCCGGCGGCGGCGCAGCTCGTCGATGGGCGCGGAATGCAGGCGGGCGATGGCCCGGACCAGCTCGGCCTTGGTGCCGAAGTGGTAGCCGACCGCCGCGTTGTTGCCCTGCCCGGCGGCCTCGCAGATCTGCCGGTTGGACACCGCGTGCACCCCGCGCTCGGCGAACATCCGTTCCGCCGTGCTCAGGAGCCGTTCCCGGGTCGCCCGCGCGAACCGTGCGTCGCCGGGCATCAGCGCGGGGCCATCCGGATGGCGCCGTCGAGCCGGACGGTCTGGCCGTTCAGGTAAGGGTTTTCGAGCATCTCGACGGCGAGGCGGGCGAAGTCGTCCGGGTCGCCGAGCCGCTTCGGGTGGGGCACTGACGCCGCCAGACCCTCGCGGATGTCGGTGCGCAGGCGGCCCAGCATCGGCGTGTCCATGATCCCCGGGGCGATGGTGTTCACCCGGATCTGCCGGCTCGCGAGGTCCCGGGCCGCGACGAGGGTCATCCCGTGCACACCGGCTTTGGAGGCGCTGTAAGAAGTCTGCCCGATCTGGCCGTCGAACGCGGCGACGGACGCGGTCAGCACGATGGCGCCGCGGTCGCCGTCGTCGAGGGTGTCGTTCTCGGCGATCCCGGCGGCGGCCAGGCGCAGGACGTTGTAGGTGCCGATCAGGTTGATCCGCACGACCTCGGTGAACGTCGCGAGGTCCGCGGGGCTGCCGTCCTTCCCGAGGATCCGGGTGCGGTCGCCGCCGCGGCCGGCGCAGTGCACGGCGAACCGGAGCGGCCTGGCGGCGTCGAGGGCGGCTGCGACCGCCGTCTCCTCGGTGACGTCCGCCCGCACGAACCGGGCGGCGTCGCCGAGGTCGGCGACGGCCTTGGCGCCCAGTTCTTCGGAGACGTCGGCGATGACCACCCGGCCGCCGAGGCCGACGATCCGGCGCGCGGTGGCCAGGCCGAGCCCGGACGCGCCGCCGGTGACCAGTGCCGAGGAACCGTCGATGTGCATGCCAACCCCTTTACAGGCCCAGGGACTTGCTGATGATGGTCTTCATGACTTCGCTGGTGCCGCCGTAGATGCGGCTCACGCGGGCGTCGGCGTAGAGCCGGGCGATCGGGTATTCGAGGATGTAGCCGTAGCCGCCGTGCAGCTGGAGGCAGCGGTCGACCACCCGGCCCTGCACCTCGGTGCAGAACAGCTTGGCCTTGGCCGCGTCCACCGCGCTCAGCTCACCGGCGACGTGCGCCGTGACCGCGGCGTCGAGCATCGCCTGCGCGGCCTCGAGTTCGGCCGCCATCGCCGCGAGTTCGAACTTCGTGTTCTGGAAGTGCGCGACCGGCTGCCCGAAGACCTTCCGGTCCCGGACGTAGGCGATGGTCAGGTCGATGGCGGCCCGGGACTGGGCGACCGCGCCGACCGTGATGGCCAGCCGCTCCTGCGCGAGGTTGCGGCCGAGGTAGGAGAACGCCTCGCCGTCCTCGCCGAGCCGGTTGGCGGCCGGGACGCGGACGTCGGCGAAGGACAGCTCGACGGTGTCCTGGACGGTCAGCCCGAGCTTGTCCAGCTTGCGCCCCACGGTGAACCCGGGCAGGCCCTTCTCCACCACGAGCAGCGTCAGGCCCGCGCGCCGGTTGCCCGGATCGGCCGAGG
>Ga0307512_10003768_pt1 | contig 17145 bp, 21 predicted proteins | sample 14_EM_MG_FD_200267 | JGI IMG/M metagenome (GOLD analysis project Ga0307512, IMG submission 200267) | Populus trichocarpa ectomycorrhiza microbial communities from riparian zone in the Pacific Northwest, United States - 14_EM | ecosystem: Host-associated > Plants > Roots > Unclassified | place...
CTAAGCAATAACCCCCAACATACCGGAGGAACGGACCTCCTGCAGGGTGTGAAGGAAGTTCCGAGTGACAAGTTGGATCGTGTCCTTAGTAAGATTAAGGACGGAAAGGGCAACGGCAAACTGCCAACCTCTCAAGCAGGCGACAGTTTACGTTCAAAGCGGTCGAGCTCTCCCTCGTTATACTCGTACGCGGAGCGGGATAGCATCACTCGGGCCGGCTCACCGGGTTCGAGGACTAATACCCCTCTCGCTTCATCCATGAACCCAAAAAATCCGATGTCGAACATCGCTTCTGGTCGCACCGCCTCCCCCCTCGCCAGACTGGCCGCGAGCAATTCAAAGTACTCGGCTGCCCACGAACGACAAAGTTCTATCGCGTCGATGTTGTCTGATCTTCAGTCGGGATACCGCAGTCCTACGCCTGGGACTCCGCCCTACCCACCCACACGGGCGGGTTCCGTCCTGCGAAGGCCTAAGCCATACATCCCGAAGGATGACTTCGGTCTGTCAAATATGTTGGCGGTGATCGAGTTGGGTGGATCAGTGAAAGCGCCCACGCCGCCGCCTTCTGATTTTGTGGAAGAGTTTTTCTTCGGGAAGAAATTGGACGCGGAAGCGTTGCATCCTGCAGTGCAGGAGATTTATGCTGATTCCTTCAAACAATTAGAGGCTATGGATACGGTAAGTTCCTCGCCCACGGTTGTCCCTGAGAGTGCATGTGCTCATTTTACCCTTGCCTCACCGTTGTAGATCTTGGACGAGCTGCTCGCCACAACAGGTCACTCATAGTCTCGGCATTCACTGGTTTCAAATGCGCGTATATCTACTATTTATTGCTCAATCGATCACACTCCTTCGCCTTGTCTTGTCTCTTCTCCAAGTTCGCGGAATCTCAATCATCGCTTCGAATTCGCTGTATTTCTCTTATTATCGTTGGCAATTCACTTACTGTGACCGGATTACCGATACCCCTGACTCTCCTTAGCATGGAAATAAAGTAGCTGTAACGGTTTCATAACTTTATGCTTAGAGTTCGCCTTCGGCCTTTTTGAAGGTGTCAGCACTGGAAGGGAAGATCCTTGTGAGCCAGTCCCTGAGGAAGGCGTTGACCTCCTCAGGCCTCTCCATGTGTGGCCAGTGGGCAGCCGGAACGGACTGAATGATGCATGAGCGAAGAGAATGTAGACTACGGTGGGTGACCGACCACTTCCTCTAATTTTGGAACAAACACCTTGGATTTGGCAATTTGTGAAATAACGCTCCAGTCAGCGACGGAGTCCTGGAGGGGTCTATCAGATAGGTCACACGGATGACCACCTAGGGAGCGTACCTTACTAGGGTAGATCGCAAGTGAGGGAACGTTGACGCTGAATGCACCGCTGTCGTGGGCTACCTGCCAAGAGAGATAACGGTTCTGTAGGAATAAAAAACTAGTTGTCAGCGATCTCGTCCTAGAGGGTAATGAGAAACGGGAGCACCTTATGCTGGTAGAATTGGAGACTCGTTTTGAAACCGGACTTGGTGTATTGATCAACCAAGTAATCCTCTTCCTCCTGCGTCAACAGAAGGCTCCGGGACAACTATGGAAACCGCGGTTGAGCAACTTGGATCGGATTAGGATCGGTTTTTGGTTCCTGACTTACTTCGATACCATCGAAAGGGGTTAGGAACGACGTCGAGCTGGTCAGAAAATCATCTGGAGCGGTAGTATTGCTGTGCCTGTAGACAATACGGATGGTGCGCCTGACATCCGCCTCGAGCTCGGTAGCTGCAGAGTCGACCGCATCCCTGAAGTAGACCTGATAAGTCAGCTTAGGGAAGGTGGTCACGAATGCTTCAATGGGTGTATATAGGCCGACAGAAGCGAGGTACTAGGACTTATTGTGAATCACTGTTTCCAGGTTTCGGCGAAGACAACGACTTACGGGAAGGGTGAGAGAGACGACGCCCGAGAAGATGTCAGGACGGGCGCGCCCAGCCTCCCAGCAGATGGAACTACCCCAATCGTGTCTAGCACAGCACAATGCATCAGCATCCCAAGAAGGGACTGGCTCGAGGAAAAAGAGGAACGAACCCAATGCAAACGGGCTTTCCGGCTACCTTGGCGTGCTTGAGGACACACGCCAAATCATCGACAAAGTCCCCCATAGTGGCAGAACTCTCGAAATCACCGGGGTGACCTGATGCGCCCATTCCACGGATATCGATGGCGATGACCCGGTAGTCGTTCTACAGGGTATAGAGCAAAACGGTCGATTTCAAGTGAGGGTGATTGGGATTCAATCACCAAACCTTAAACTCGTTGATCTGGTGCTTCCATATGGACCAAATACCCGGCCAGCCATGGACGAGGATGAGAGAGTCCTTTGCCTTCTGGTTCACATCTACATAGTCTATCACGGGGATGTGGTATTAGAACGAGGGAATATGCTTTGATTTGTTCCGGGTTGAAGCTCACGGATTTCAATGGTCGGCGTCTCTTCTGTGGCCCGGTTCACGGCTGGACATTGGGCAGTTCTGTGTTCTCCTGTGAAAAGGAATTGGGCAACTGCGGAACCACTGAGGAGGGCGAGGGCGAGGGTAGAGAGCAACATGCGAAAGAACCGGCGAATGTTGAACTCGACATTTCAGCCCCAACCCTACGATTGTGATGTGGCCCCGATAGAGTGGTGTCACAGGATTGGCAATTATCAAATCTCCTTCATGCGGCAACTGCGGCCCGAGGTTTGTACAGTAAGTTAACTGGCCCCTCGCCGATCGGAGTTGTTGGCGAACGAAGAGGATTGTCGCCGCGGTCAGCCACCAGCACGTGATTGGAACGCCATCATTAGCGACAACGCCGACGCGTCGAGCCCGTGGCGGCGGAATCCATTTACAGACACTTAGACCCAACGCCAACGCTCATGAGGACGCCACCGACCCCAACCTCAATCGACTGTCTCTCCGGCCTGTCTTTCGTCTTCACCGGAGAGTTGCCTGGCTTCTCTCGGGATGAAGCCATCAGTCTCGCAAAGCGTTATGGCGGGTAGGCCCTCCCAGCTCCTCAAACTGTCTGTCTATTCTCACCTAGGTGATTACCAGTCGGGTAGTAGGCCAGCCATCATCGAAGACATCGTTTGTGATTCTAGGAAACGACGCAGGGCCGAGTAAACTCAAGGCGATCGAAAAGCACAACCTACGTACCCTTGACGAAGATGAATTCATGAATCTCATCGCGACTCGCAAGGGACCGAGCGCAGGTGGCAAGGTGGACGATAAGACGCGTAAAAAGATGGAAAAGGAGCAGGAGGAAATTAAACAAGGGGCAAAAGAGCTGGCTAAGCGTGAGAAGGAGGCTATCAAGTCCGACGCAAGCAGGTGAGCAATCTGCTACGTATGGCTACACAGTTTAACGTTTCCAAGTAGTAGAAAGACCGGTCCTTTGACTCAGCTGTGGACCGTTCGATACGCACCCAAAACCCTCAAGGAAATATGTGGCAACAAGGGTCAGATCGAGAGACTCCAACAATGGCTCGAAGACTGGTCAGGCAGCCTGAAGTCTGGCTTCAGGAAGCCTGGAAAGAACGGGACAAATGTATATCGAGCCATGATGATCACTGGACCTCCAGGAATCGGCAAGACGACTAGTGCCCACTTGTGCGCACAACTTGCCGGATTCACCCCTATCGAGATGAATGCTAGTGACGCACGAAGCAAGAAACTGATAGAGGTCCGTGTGTGCTTCTCTCATCTGTGCTAACTTCACCTTGACGCCTGCCACAGAGTGGGGCAAATATTATGAACCAATCCCTGGATAAGTGGATGACCAACAAGGGAGTATGTATTACCTGAACGAACGCCCGCATTCCCTAAACATTACTCAGTCTCTCAATGCTGCCGGGGTTGAAATCACTTCGAGATCATGTTTGATTATGGACGAAGTGGATGGAATGTCCGCTGGTGATCGGGGAGGAGTTGGTGCATTGGCTGCTCTGATCAAGAAGTCCCGTGTTTGTCTCCCACAACTAAATGCCACTGAATTCAGGATTAACGTGAAGTCATAGGTCCCTATCATTTGCATTGCCAATGACCGCGGAGCACAAAAGCTGAAGCCGTTGCTCAACTGTGCCTTCAGCTTGCCGTATAAGAAGTACGACCTATAGTATATCCCCTTGTGGCCCGCCGGGTAACCTTTTTTCAGGCCAGACGTAGCAATGGTTCGGTCACGGATAATGACTATCCTTTACAAGTAAGTTTAGTCACCATTCGAACGGCACGAACAAGACTAACCGAACTCCAGGGAAAAGATGAAAGTTCCTGCGAATGTCGTTGATCAACTCGTTGAGGGTACTCAAGCAGACATTCGGCAAGTCCTCAATATGCTTTCGACTTGGAGACTATCCAGCGATACCATGGGTTTCGACGACAGCAAGGCGTTGTGAGTTTACGCACACTTCACTTGGAGCCTCTGACAGAAATCTTCGTTTGACAGGGTGAAGATGAACGAGAAATACACATTAATGACACCATTCACTATCATTCAGAAACTCCTGGGACCATATATGTTTTCTCCGAACGCTCGCGAGACATTGAATGAGAAGATGGAGTTGTACTTCCACGATCATTCCTTTGTCCCACTCTTCGTGCAGGAGAACTACTTGAAGACCTCACCTTCCTTGGTGCGCCGGGCGGAGACCCCTCCCGAGAAACTGAAGCTCCTCAGGCTAATGGACCGAGCCGCTTCATCATTATCTGATGCCGACATAGTCGATTCGCTGATACATGGGTGGGTTTGTCCGTACAGTTTGTGCGCCCCGCTGAACCAGGTTCCTGCTAGCCCCGAACAACACTGGTCATTAATGCCCCTCCATGCTGTCACATCCACCGTTATTCCCGCATCATGTATGTATGGCACTACCAATTACAATGGTCCCAACTCTATCTCCTTCCCTCAGTAAGCCCCACCCCTGACCACCGCGCTTCTCCCTTTTAACGGCCTTCTTGCATAGATGGCTGGGTCAGAATTCGAAGCAGAACAAGCTCATGCGACAACTCGGAGATGTTCAAGTCAGGATGCGAATGAAAGTCTCCGGCGACAAACCCGAGATCAGGCAACATTATCTCCCCGCTCTGTTCCCCCATATTGTTCAACCACTAATGGACGACGGTGTAGTAAGTTGACATTACCTGATGCCACAAGGCATGGGCTAACGAACTCGTTCAGAGCGCCGTCGACAAGATAATGGAAAGAATGGACGAGTATTTCCTGTCGAAGGACGAATGGGATACCCTGGTTGAGCTCGGTGTTGGCGATCACAAGGATGAGGGTGTTCTGAAGAAAATCTCCACCGCTACAAAGACCTCCTTCACCAAGAAGTGAGTGGCGATCACTTATCTTGTTCTTTGCGAACGATATTCACCTCTCCCAGGTACAACTCCAGGGTCCACCCGGTGCCATTCCACAAAGCGCAGGATCTGGGCAAGCTCCCGAGGAAGCTTGCTGCAGAACCAGCCCCAGATCTGGAGGAGGCCTACGACGTGAGTGGACAGTCAAACGCTACGGATGCACAACCTAACTTTGGGACCAGAATGATGATGACATTTCGGACGATGACGATGACGTTAAAAAGAAGAAACCGGTGGATGAGCTTGCTGGTGATAAGCTGATTAAGACTGGCAAGCCCAAGGCTTCTGCGGCAGCGAAGTCGGCCACTAAAAGGTCAGCAACGACAAAACCAAGGGGGAGCACCACGAAAAAAAAGTAGATTATTGCGTAGTTTCCCATACCACAATGTTTCTCAGTACGCGCCTAATGAAATGTTCATTCACGATCACGTGGGTATCATCTTCCTCCTTGCCACTCACCTCCGACACTTCTGGTTCCAGGTCAGGTCCACACTTCCTTTCTTGGTCACTTGTCTTTGCCAGGTGCCTCATCACCACATTATGGCAATCGAGAAAGACGGGACATCGAACGAGATGGATGTCGACGGTGAGCTGTTCCCGCAGATTGGGACAGCGGACATCAAGCCTGCCGTGGGTTATGTCTACGATGTCATCATGATGGCTCACTATAATCGCGGTATGGACCACGACGAAGACCCGCAACGGATATCTGTCATCTACGACAAGCTCAGACGGTTGGGCTGCCTACAGTTAATGAAGAAGATACCATGCCAGCCCGCCTCGGAGGAAGAAATTCTTACTGTACACACCGCGGACCATTGGGACAAGGTCATGTCATATAGCTGTCGGTAACCTCGCTTTTATATGTCGTGACGCGTATAAGTTGAGAAATTCGAGTGATTTAGTGATGACCAACGAGGAAATTGAGCAGTCGGAGATGTTCTATGGCGAAAAATCGCTTTATGTCTGTCGGGAAACGCCCATTGCGGCCAGGTTCAGTTGTGGTGGTGTGCTTGAGGCAGGAAGAGCGATTGCCCGTGGAGAGGTTAAGAAAGCGTTCGCGATCGTCAGACCACCCGGCCACCACGCCGAACCGTGTGATGCTATGGGCTTTTGCTTTTTCAACAACGTCGCCGTGACTACAAAAGTCCTACAGAAGACCACACATTTCAAACGGATTCTGATCCTCGATTGGTAAGGCTACGAACCGCGTGCATTTAGGCTTGAACCAAACTTACCGCAACTTTCAGGGACGTTCATCACGGTATGGTGGTTTACCGTCTACCCATAACATCAACGTGATTGATCCCCGCAAGGCAATGGTACCCAACTGGCGTTTCTTGAGGATCCTTCCGTGTTATACATTTCCCTACACCGGTATGACCAAGGGAGATTCTACCCAACTGGGAAATTTGGAAGCATGCATTCCCGAGGAAAAGAGGACGGGTTTGGATAGTCAGTCCCCTCTTATTGTCCTCCATCGACCCAGGGTTTTCAAACAGGAGATAGTTCTGTTAACATTCCATGGCCCGCAAAAGGGATGGGTGACGCCGAGTATTTGTGGGCTTTCCAGAAGATTGTGATGCCCATCGCTATGGAATTCGCCCCAGATCTTGTAATAGGCAAGTTCCATCCACGCGTTCAGAGAGCTTTCAATGACGTTCAGCCATCATTTAGTTTCTGCGGGATTCGACGCCGCGGAGGGCGATGAGTTGGGGGAGTGCAACGTCACGCCTACCGGCTACGCGCATATGACGGCGATGCTTTGCACCTTGGCGCAGGGACGTGTGCTCATCGCTCTCGAGGTACGTATCAGAAACCACGGAACAGCAGACATTGAGCTAAGTTCAACAGGGGGGATATAACCTCGACTCCATCTGTAGCTCCGCAGCGGCTGTTGTAGAGACACTCCTTGGACGACCTCCACCGCCTATAAACTCCCTTTCCGTCTCGGAGTATGGGACAGAGACGGTTTGGTACGTGGCTCGTGAGCAGTCCGGTTTTTGGAAATCGATAGACGTAGACTCTTGCGAACCGAAGCCTGGTATGCACCGTACGGGATGTACGGAGAACAACCTTTCTAACTATGTGACAGGTCATCGCCCGCAATCACTGAGCCTGGCAGGTATTACATTCGGTTATGTTGTGAAGTGCTTGCTCATTGTGCACGCAGAGATTCTGAGGGATCACCGCCAAGGCTTCATTTTTTCAGAGGAGGGCCTTCTCTCGCTTCCACTTCTGCCCGAGGTCGCCCGGTTTTTCGAGGGACAGGTGGCTTGCTCGTTAGTCGTCTCCTCTATATCCCCGTGCGTGCCTGACAGACTATTAGCAAGGGCTCTGGCGACAGCGATGTTATCGTTCTCTTTTTGCACGAGTTGTAAGTTTGAACTTCCATCACCTGCTCTGTCTTACCCCTTCTGTACTAGCGGAAAGCTCTCTGTGTCACCCGACCAGGGGAATTTCAATGTCGAGGAAGAATTTAAGCGTCTCGTATGAAAAAACCTTTCTTATCACCTCATCCCCACTGAAGTTATCGATAGACCCGAGTTTCCAGCGCCGTAATTAAATGGGCTACAGAGGCTGGATATTTTTTAATCGATGCTAACATCTCTCCGACCGGCCCAGTGACAGTAAGTGGTCAGGCGTGGGATTCATCATGCAAACGCTAACCGTTGCTCTGGTAGAGGCGAGAAGAGAAGACTTGTGTCACGAATCTGTTGGCGTACATCTGGGATAACTACATTGCGTGAGTCTGGGTAACCTCTGTCGTTGATCATTGGGTTGACGGCTCTTAGGACCTCAACCGGCAAGCATGTCATAATTATTGCTCAAGATGCTGCGACTTACAAAGTTATGAATTTCTTTGATGCTCGCTGTAAGGGCCTGATTGACAGTTAGTTGAGATCCTGGCGCTGATCTGGGCCTTCCTTCCAGCTGCGACCGTGATGGACGTGAGTCCGACGGTTATCCAACTCGTGGATGGGTTGGAATTTCCCGTTCTCCCGCGGAATCCGTCTGCTAGCGACCCACTTAATGTATGGTACACCAAGGTATTTCTACACAATTCCCTAGAGTCTTTCCAAATTCATTCATGAATACGGTTTTTAGCACTCTCGCCTGTTTGTACCCGCACATCACGTTGTTCCTGTTATGACCACGAAGAATTATGGCGGTATACTCATGGTGGATGGAGTGGCACCTGGGTCGACGCGTCTGCTGGCCGGATCTCTCTCAGGGATTAAGAAGTTGGTGAAAAAGCTGATTGAAGATGCTCGATCAGAGCGGTGAGGCTGGGTGTCTTGATGTTTTGGGTTGTCTGGGTATGTAGAACTCCTTGATGCTATCATGCTGCTATCGTTTAGTATACGCGTTTCGATTCCCGGGGGGTTTTTGTGGGAGGATATGTAGTCGATGATGACGTTAAACTTTGATTTGGCGACGCGATCGAAGTCGTGACTTTCATTGCAACCACGATGAGCGACATCGGCGCGAGTTCGAACACAGGGGGTGGTCCTTCCCGACAACCTCAGAAGCCGCCCGCGAAAAATCCACCAGTTGTCACACCTGGGTCAGGTAGTAACATAATCGTGAGCCAACGTCAGGCAAGTACCACACAGTTCGCTAAACACGGTGGTTTTGAGGCAAAAGTTTACGGGAGGCAGTAGCGGAAAAATCCCCTGCTTGAATGCATAAAACACGGTAGAGAATTCGGAGACATCGTGGCTGACTTTCAGGTCGGTAGGACGACGGGTATTCTGTTCCTCAGGTACGTGCGAATTCACCCCAAAAGGTCACATCTCGTTCTGCACGACTGATGATCGATGATCGATAATCGTTAACCCCCTCGCGCGGGCTACGGCCATGGATCCCTTATAGCCTGAAATACCACAGGTTACATCCAGAGTACATTGCCCAACGCATCGACAGCCTCGGGACGTCATATAATCTGCGGATCTTGTTGATCCTTTGCGATATTGTGGGCCTGGCTGACATTCAATTTTGGCCCTTTGAGCTGACTGGCCATCCGACCCATTTAGTCAGAGCACCAAGAGCCAATACGAGAATTGACAAAGGTCTCTCTTCGAATCGCTTTCTTTCCCCCCCTTTTGCGGGTTTGGGCTGACGATGGGTCAAGAAATGCTTGATTAACAATATCACGATCATCGTTGCTTGGAGGTCAGTTGGTTCCCTCCTAGATCTCCAGGCCCCCTGGACACTAACTACGAATCCTACCCTCAATCGCACCGCACCCCATCTCTCGAAAACAAAAACCAGCAACGACGAAGCTGGTCTATACATCTCGAGCTACAAAAAGCTCGAACACAGACCACCGACGATGATCAAAGAGAGGGTCGACAAAGATTATTCCTCCGTCTTCCGATCAGCCCTCACAAGCGTCAGCAAAGTCAACAAGACGGACGTAGAAACTCTACGTTCATCAATCGGGGTATGACCTTTATCTGACCTCACCCCCATTACACCACAGCTGGGGATTGATGAGACCCTCGTGCCAGAGCTTCGCTGATATCGCCAATGCCTCTGCGGAAAGGCTTGAAAAGCTTCCGGGATTCGGACAGGTCAAAGTCAAGAGGCTCAGAGATGTCTTCGACAAGCCGTTCCAAGGGACCAAAACCGTTCCTCCGCGATCTATCACTCAATCGCAACTCATGTCGATCCAATCACATCCAGCTCTAGCTGATTATCCCCAGGGAACAGACTCGGACACCATAGCATCTGAATGACAATAGAATATACAAAGCATACGAATTTATAGTTCGCGAAAAGCAGGGGGGGTATACTGAATGACGGAGACCATGCGGGCCGTCGGGGGGATCATAAATACAAATGGTAAGGAAGGATAGATGCGCATACATGCTGTGTCTCTACGGATGGAGAATAAAGATCTGATAAAGAGATTACGGAAGTATATCATGGGAGTTTTCCGTCCAACCTGTCTTCAATCACCTTGGCGACAGTGGGACCGTAGACAGGGATGCTTGTCCCCTGGAATCCTTCCGGGTAGGCGACTGGAGGATTGTCAGGATATGTGTGATACCTAAGGAATCGGATGTCAACAACAGCTTCCGGACGATATAACAAGTCAAAGACATACGTGTCGTTCCAAAAAGCGAAGTGTTTCCCCCTCATGGCTCGCGTTGTCCACTCATAATCATACGCAAACCCTCCCGGGAAGAAGATCTCGACCACAGTCAAATATCTGGATGGGGCCAGCCACAACAGATGTGAGAGGCCGTTTCCGTGAACGCCAACAAGGACCTGTGGTAGCACAATCAGCAAATTCAGAGAGTGTGTATGCAAATGCCGCCGTACCGTAGTCTTCGAGATAATCCTGAGCTGCTCGTCTTTTGACAACTTCTCAGCCTCGACAATAATCAGCTCGTACCCCTTTCGAGCGGTCATCTCTTTCAGGGAAGCAACCAGCAGCTCGTGATCCCTGCGAATCAGATGCCTTCGAGCCGCTTGCCTGCTTATGTACGTGATGACAGTCTTTTCCTTGGCAATAGGAATCTGGGCGGATAGGGCGTTCTGGTCGTCCCCAAGGGCCTTGTCAGCCTTTTCCCTCTCTTCTTCCCAAGCCTTCTCGATCTCGACGCCCAGATCCATGATTTTCTCCTCGACACCAGCAAATCGCAAGGTCTCCCTCCTGACGGGTTCCCACCACTCGTTCTGAAGCCTACCACCGTCCCACAAAGGTTCATAAGCCTCTGCAGCGACCCGTTGGTTGGTCGCACCGCACAGTTTCCCTTTGAAAGCTGCACTTCGGTCAGCAATCAGAACGGTCTCAAGGTGGTAAGCCCTATCCCCGTTGATAGTCGTGAAAATCCTATCAGCCCAATCACGTTCCGACTCGACGGTCAAAGAAGAAAAGGCAGAACGCAAGAAGTAGGCGTTGAAACCCGGCTTGTCTCTGAAACCTTCCGGAGGATTGTTCGCGAAGATGGCGCGATTAATAGGTGGAGCGTTCGAGGTCCACGTTTTGGTGTCGATCTTCGCGTTAAATGCACCGTTCCAGAACGCCCATGTGCCAAGGAAAAGTTCGGCAACGAAATGGTAGTAATGGTCCAAGACTGGATAACGGGAGATCAGTAAAAGCGTGGTGATGGCAACGGCCACTACTCGGATTTACCGGATGGCGATCGGCATATACAGAATCACGCACATTGTACAGGATCATTGAAGAACCACTGAATGTAGAGCGAAACACGAACGAGAAAATTTGTTATCAGCATCGGAATTCAAAACAGTGGCCTCCGGAAATAAGCGAAATAAGATGATAAGAAGGTAGCGGGCTCGGCGAAAGCATCCGGATGGAAACGGGGTGGGGAGGAAGAGCAAAGACGAGACGAAATTCCAACAAGGAAAAACATACCGTGCTCCCGGTAATGGGCCAAATCCGATTCTTTTCACCAAGTGTTGCAGGTCCCCACCTCCACTGAGCGTCCTTTGTACTAATGAAGTCCATCTGCTGATCCGTCGGTAATCGGGCTTGGATGTTCTCCGGAGTGTTCAGCGCGGGAATCGGGACCGAGAGGACGTATGGCAGTTCAGGAAACTCTGAACGGGACTTGTCGGAAACTACGTAGAAAGTGCCGTTCGACATGTACAGGTTCTTGAATATCGTCCACCCGGGTGCGTGTTGAGTGATCTCTGTCTCCGGAATCTTCTTGGTCACATCAACGGGAGTGGCAGCTGTAGAGGGTGGAGGCGACGCAGGCCTGTTGCCCTTCCCGTGGTCGTGGTCGAACACAGAGTTGTCATAATCGTGCTTGTCAACGTTGACGTGCTCGTCGTAAGGAGGGGGGTCGATAACGATCTCTTCTTGGTGGTAACTCTGTAACGCCCATGTATTGAGGTCATCGAAAGGATGGAAGAGAGTGGTGACGAAATGCATCGAGACTGCGCCTAAGAAGACAAGGAAGATGTCACGAGCTAGCCGAGATCTAGCTAAGCCATGCATCCTGCGTTGTACCCCAGGTGCAGGGTTTGAAGCGGTGAAGGATATAGAATGAAGGGAAGAGGAACGAAAGGAGGTATTCGGGTATGGGAACTGTACAAATGGGAAACCGGTCTCGAGTGGGGCCCCCCCTGCCCGTACGATCTCTCTCGATATCTCAGCACAGGTCAAAGGGGAACAGCCCCTGACACACGGTTTCAGGGGATAGGGGGTCCCTGAAAGTGTCCAATACTATCGTTGGGCTTCTAGCTTAACACCTTTGTTATTGCACACAAAAAGAAGCGTAAATTCCAAACAAAACAAATGCCCGTAGCCTTTCTATCCAACTCTACTATTCCGTTCTCGTACTTACAGTTCCTAGAGCACCATGTGATGTCAGGGTCCGTCTGGTAGCAACGAACCGACATAAAAAATCTACTCACAATGAGATTCAGGTTACCGGATACCAAACCTATTCCGTCCGAGCGATCAGAGCGGTTAGAGGATTAACGGACACCATCGCTTACGATTCTCAAGAACACATCCGTCAGGGATATCAATCCGTTGGCCTTCATTTGCCACGACTGAGAGGACATGAGTACGCCATCACCAGTGAGCTAGACAATTTGGGCTTACCGATTACGGTACCCCTGAGCGTGACGTTTCGTCCGAAGCTATGGGCGCATTCATTAGGATATAGATCAACAGATCTACCATGGGCGCACTTACTTGACATCTCCCGTGACCGTCAGGTGGTCCAGTTCTACGATCTTTGGGATCGTCTTGAATCGCCTCTGGAAGTTGGCAATCTACCATCGTGTCTCACGGTCAGTCAAAAGTCCTGCACAGTCGATATGTGTCTCTAACCTTCTTGAAGTGGTCACCCAGCTTGATGACTGGAGTGGTATCGAACATACGAGCTTCATTCAAGACGAGCCGACCGTGCTCGAGTGAGTAGATGTCACTCTTTATGAGCAACAGGTCGGAGCAACTTTTGACCGGTAAGAATCGGCTCCTTGGGACATTAACACCGTGAGCTATCATGTGAATAAACAGTCAGTTCCCATGGGGAGAACCGGGTGATCGGAAGGGTTGACATACCGCCCTTGAAGTGCTTGACGGCGGCACCGGCGGCCGTTTCAAGCTACGGGTCACGATAATTGCCTTAGTCGCAGGAACTTGCGCCGCCATGCGGATGTAACTTACCTGGATGACAGCCTTGCCATCCTCGGTGTCCTTGGGGTTGATGATAATCTCCAAGTCCATTCCTTCTTCTTCCATGACACGCTTCAAAGCTATTCGATCGCAGTCAGAGAGAATCGTTGGAATATGGAACAACAAAGGGATCCAAACCCTTGAGGTTGATCCAGAGATTGTTCGTGTTAAAGATCTTGAATTTGCGGACTATATGGGAGGGCGTATTGAGAAACCAGGTGTGCAAGATGTACGGACTGGGGTGACGCACTGGACTTGAACTCTTCCGTGTGCTCCGATGGCACCTGGGCAATTTCAAGCAAACGGACTTGATCCTCGTAATTTACAAGAGTTCCACCCTATTCGGTCGCCCGTTTTCAGTTATGTACTAATGGATCAGGGTCAACGGGATACCAACCTTGACGTCTGCCTTGGTCTTATCGGTGACTTCCATTATGAATTCGGCCTCAGTGTCAGCCATGTGTTTGAGAATTCTCTCATCGACGCTAGCAGGGAAGAGAAGGTCAACCAGTGCCTACGGCGCAGCTTATCTCCCACCTACATAGCACCAAGATTATCCGAGTTCGAAACGAACAGATACTCCTTTCCATCGGCAATCAACTGATCGAGGACACCGGAGTGCAACAGGGCATTGTAAAGGTCCCCGTGACCAGGAGGGTACCAGTCCTTCTTGTCGTCATTGGCACGACGGGGGCATGGGAGAAGAGTCTCCTTGAGGATTCGGGGGTACCGGGATTGGTTGAAGGTGGTGATGCGAAGCTGTTGGTTGGCATACTTCTTGATGATTCGGAGGGTATCCTCGTGGGTGTTGAACGAAGTCATGAGGATGAGGGGAACGTCCACCTTGTAAGTGGTGTTCAAATGCTCGATCTGGCGGACGGACAAGTCGAGGAATGTCATGTCATCCTTGACCTCCAAAGCGCTCTTCGCGCCAGTCATTCCTGTTCGTTGTATCCACGGAATTAGATCGGCAAAGCAGATGAAACGGAAGATAAACACGAACCCATGGAAGTACCAAGACCTCCGTTGACCTTGAGGACGGCCAACTTATCAAGGAGGCTGTAGTCATTGGTAGATGGTAGGGAGGCATAAGGAACGATCTGATCTTTGCCAGGCGAGCTAATTTTGTCCCATTCCCTAAAAACGGCTCGATGTCAGAACTGTGGCTGATCACGCAGATCTGTTGCGAGAAATGGACTCACAGCCCTTTGGATTGAGCTTTCTCGGCGAGATATCGAGTGAAGAGGAGGAAGAAGCTCTGCATCTCGGTATCGAAGGCCTTCCTGGTGAGGGGATCCTGGACGGAGGCGACGAGATGAGATAGCTCATTCTTCATCGCTTTCGTCGCGACACCGCTGGTGGAGGTCTTGAAATCGAAGTGCGAGGCACCTCTGGCGCGATGGGAGGCTGAGAGAGTGGCCATGGGTGGTGAGTTGCGGAGGTTGTGGGAGTGGGTGGGGATGGAGGTCAAGGTCGAGATTAAAAGATCAGGGGCGGATGAAGTCCTGGAAATGGATGGTCGCGGCTGATAGTGCTTTTTCTTGTGACGTCGCTCTTGTAAAACCTCCTCTAGATCTTCGCTTGGGTCTTCTAGGATGGGAGGTGGGAGGGGAGATGGTCTGGATGATGCGTATGAACGGCGGCGGTGGGCCTTATCCGTTGACCTCTGCGGCTGGTTCCCAGGGTAAAATATGGTGGGCAAAAGTGTACGCAGACTTGCAGTGCTTTAAGTAAGTAAAGGGATAAGCGGGATGCCCGGTTACAGCCCGACCATAAACACGACGCTGATGAGCATAAACGCCCCTGCCGGAATCCCCGCAACGTCGACAAAATAGCGCATGAAATCCCCTATCAACCCCCGACCGATCCTTTTTCTCCTCCTCAACCCTCTCGAAACCCACCAGTCTACCAACGGTTTCGCAATACTCATCTTGTGCAGGGGCAATATCGTACCCTCACTATCTGTTCGTCGATCGGACCCCATCCTCGCCTTCCTTATCAGCACGAGATCCACGATCATGACTCCCAATGTGAGGGCGACAAGGGGGAGATACCCCTCAAGATAGATCCCAATCTGGTCAGGCAACAAGCACAGCTGATCGACCGCGCTGGCGCCGTCCCCATCATCCCCCGGAAGAGAGAGCAGCTGAAACCCGGGTTTTCGAATCCCCATAGCCATGGAAAATGACTTGACGGTGACTTCTCGAACACCGCCTTGGTGTTGTAATTCACAGTAATCGTGGTCATCGCCGCTATCGGGAGCGTCAGATAACGGTCTTTGGGCGCGAAATACACCATCAGCGCGCGTACCTGAAGACAAGAGCGGGGTGGATTCGTTCGATTAGAAACTCAGACATCTCAGAACTCAGGGTGTTCTGGTATCCACTCCCTCTCCCGGCCCTAATGGTCCCGCGCTCCCGAATAGGCCCACAACCGGTCCCAGAGGGGCGATAAAGTGGGATGTGCGTCAACAAAATGTTGTGCACACCCTCCTGACCTGGAAACAGTCAAGATAGGAGCAAGAGGTCATGATATCATTGCCGCTTATCCGCCTTACCTAGTGGCTTAGACAACTCTTTGATAAATTCCACGGGCCCTCCGACGGACGGCCAATTATTTATCGGAACACCGTGCTTCGTCCGCTCTTCATCCTCATCGACAAGACTAGGCGCATCGACGATGACTAGGTGATATTTTGGGGTGATTTGTACAACTCGATTGAGTGGCCCAAAGTGCGAAACGTATCGCTCTACGGCGTGCTCGGAGAAGCTTCCAGAGCTGCCCAAGCTGCAAAGAGAAGGAGCTAAGCCACAAACGAGAAAGCCCGTCGAGGACATAGAGAGGCGCACCCGACATCATGATTTCCTGCTACATAATACACTTTGTCTTTCGGTGCGGGAAATATGCCCAGGAATCGTTCGTAGTACCTTTCATACCTAGAACGCAAACATGAGTTCTACGAAAGTTGTGAATTGATCCACGTACTCCTCATGGGACATGTCCAGCCTCCCATTATCCATCATATCACCCAGAAACACGACGTAATCGGGGCGGAACCGTTGATATACAGCTCTCCAGCTCTTCCGCATATTGAGGTCGGTCATTACCTGGCTGAGCAATCTGGCCCATGGCGGCCGTTCGGGGTAGGAGTGGCGGTCGAGTATCTGGGGGTCTGCGACGACGAGTATCTTCTTGTGGTCGCCGTTCTGCGCCTGTTGGCTTCTGGATGAGGAGCGCCAAGGACACGGGATGAATCCATACCGGCCAGCTACAGCTCCTTACTGACGCGTAAAACACGCCGACTTCGAACCAGAGGACGATGAAGAGCCATATCCAGGTAAGAAGTAACATCGTCCGGCAACACGGACTATTAGTAACAGTTGCCGCCTTCCTCGCTTCGGTTGACGTCAACCAGGGTCAGCTCACTCAACACCCGCTTAGATTCAAAAATAAGACGCTGCCTTACATCCCGTCGAATCAAGATACAAACGTTCGACAGTCAACTCGGTCTAACCTTGCCATTCTATAACGTTCACCCTGATCGTCACTCATGAGCAAGGTGGGGCGAGGCCGATGAAACCACACCAGGC
>Ga0307512_10003769_pt1 | contig 17145 bp, 21 predicted proteins | sample 14_EM_MG_FD_200267 | JGI IMG/M metagenome (GOLD analysis project Ga0307512, IMG submission 200267) | Populus trichocarpa ectomycorrhiza microbial communities from riparian zone in the Pacific Northwest, United States - 14_EM | ecosystem: Host-associated > Plants > Roots > Unclassified | place...
GCCCCAGTCTGAAAATGAGCGTCAACAGAGCGTCAACGATTTTATGGGTTGCATCTTGTGTAATCCAAACGCTGTGCTACGGCATTTATCCATAATCGAAGTTTTGGCAGCCTTTACAGGCAATATCATGTGAGTCGATACTGCTACACCACGAAATCAGCGTCAATGAAGCGTCAACAGAGTTTCAATGGAGCATCAACACCGCGTCAACAGAGTGTCAACCGAGTGTCAACAATTTTGGGTATTGCATCTTGTATAATCCAAGGGCTCTGCGACGACAGATATCCATAATCATCGTATTGGCAGCTGTTCTGAACAAAAGTGATCGCGACATGGTAACAGCCCCACTCTGAAAATGAGCGTCAACAGAGCGTCAACAATTTTGAGTATTGCACCTTGTATAATCCAAGGGCTGTGCTACGGCATTTATGCATAATCGAAGTATTGGCAGCCTTCATAGGCAATATCGTGTGTGTCGATACCGTTACACCTCAAAATGAGCATCATCTGAGCGTCCACACCGCGTCAACAGAGCATCAACAGAGCGTCAACAGAGCATCAACACAGTGTCAACAGAGTGTCAACAGAGTGTCAACGCTTTTGGGTATTGCATCATGTATAATCCAAGGACTCTGCTACGGCATAGACCCATATTCAACATATTGGCAGCCATTCTGTGCAAATGAGATTGTGACAAGGTTACAACACCTGTCTGAAAATGAGCGTCAACAGAGCGTCAACGATTTTGTGTGTTGCATCTTGTATAATCCAAGGGCTGTGCTACAGTATTTATCCATAATTGAAGTATTGGCAGCCTTTATAGGCAATATCGTTATTATCAATACAGTTACACCTCGAAATGAGCGTCAACTGAGCGTCAACACAGCATCAACAGAGCGTCAACAGAGCATCAACACAGAGTCAACAGAGTGTCAACAGAGTGTCAACGCCTTTGGGTGTTGCATCATGTATATTCCAAGGGCTCTGCTACGGCATATGTCGATAATCAACGTATTGGCAGCCGTTCTGTGCAAATGCACTCGTGATATGGTCACTGCACCTGTCTGAAAATGAGCGTCAACAGAGCGTCAACGATTTTGTGTGTTGCATCTTGTATAATCCTAGGGCTGTGCTACGGCATTTACCCATAATCGAAGTATTGGCAGCCTTTATAGGCAATATGGTCTGTGTCAATGCCACTACACCTCAGGCATCAATGGAGCCTCCACAATGTTTGGTCTTGTAAATAAGGTAATTGGTAAGTTATTTGCTCGCTGCTATCCATAACCAATGTATTGCCATCCACTATGTGCCAAAGAGCAAGTGACACGGTCATGGCGCCGTTCTGAGAATATCTGTCAACTCAGCATCATCCGAGGGTCATCAGTTGCTGGTGATGCAGACCGGGTAATGAACTCATTGAATGGATATTTGAGCTTATAATTAACCTATTGACCTCCTCCCTGGTCAAAAATACATAACATTAAAAGAAAAACATGAATTAAAATATTGTCGATCTCGCAATATGCAAAACATGCAAAATGTGGTTACTGGATGTCAAATGATCGATTTTGATTGAGTACTATCATCGAATAGCAAAAGCAAGCATGTTATATGAATTTACAGATGGACCCGCTGTACAACACGCTGGGAACCCACCCAATTCAGACGGGTAGGGAGATGTCGATCGAACCGTACCCGAATCGCCAGTTCGGGTTTATTGAAAACCCGGACGGCCAATCTGGCTCCGGTTCGGTTCCGACCCGTACCCGGACCCGCAGTGACGGTCCAGACCCGTTGCTAACACTAGACAGAACCCTCAATTTGACTACGCTTTGTTGGAGCCAAATATATAGTGATCTTCAACTGAGCTGTTTTGCCATATATTGAATGGAGAGTATCCCGCACCACTCAGGACATATTAATCCCATGAAGTATTCACCCAGACCAAGAAAGTGTGGTTGAAATAAGGGTTGATTCGTATAAGTCCATTCGGTCAACAGGGCTCCGATATATCAATCATTAGTGTTACAGGGGTGCTCAATCCTCATAATCAATACAACATTTATTAAGTTCAGTACAGCCGCGTATCTAAGATACTCTTTCTTTCCTCGTCTTATCCCAAGACTCAACCTGTTGCACCACAGTTGCATGAGCTTCCATTCTAAATTGGTACCAAAGCCCATCTCCTGGGTAAATGAAAAATACACCTCTCCGTGGAACAACCACTCTTAGGAATACTCCTCGAATGGTAGTGCGCCGGTGTTGAGATTCGAAAGCGCCAGGTAATTGACATTCTCTAACTAGCAAAGACGAAAAACTACTAGGTATGAGTTGGTTAATCGTTGCTTTTCCAAGGTGAAGAGAAGATTGCCGAAATGTTAGACAACTTGTTGCAGTGCATACTCGGATTGTGTCAACTGATGTCCAGGCATAGGTTGCCCAGTCACATAAGGATAGTAACGAAGAAATTGTTCAAGAGTTTATAGATAGAACACTTAATTATATTTTGAGATCATTTTTGGTGTTCTGAATGTTGACTCCGGATTGCTGCTTGAGCTTGATCTCCTCATTGCCGGAACAATGCCATCTCTCTATAGTCGTCTTTGAGGATTTGTACACCCATACTGTGACCCTATGACTACAGAGCTTAATGATAGCATTATCGTGGTTGCAACATGCAACCCAAGCATGCGCCCAGTGACAAAGTGCCACACATCCCAATAGGTTATTGTGTTCATGCAATGTGGTTTCAAAGCATTATGCTCCTAATAAGAATCAGGCCATCCATCGCATGATATCATGTCAGACAATGTGTCAGATGAAACTTGAACTTAGACATCTTACTACCTGTTTGCGACAGTAGTTGGAATGTCTGCCACTGGCAGCGATTATCGCAATTGATGCCTAACCCTAAAGGCAATGTGCCTTGCGTCATAGATTCAATCGGCGACCAACCAATACGATGCCAACATAGAACTTGGCGCATCAGCTCCTATCGAATACGAGTCTGACGTTGCAATGCATACCCACTCAAACCAATCAGCAGGGTTGCTTCAGGCCTCATATCTTCAGCCAACGTCATAATTCCCTCAGTCACGTCATGCTTAGGCCGAGACAATTCTCCTTGGCTGGGGAGTACGCTGTTCACTCTTATCATCTGAGATGATAAGCCACAAGTCCCACTTACTCGCATATTGACTATCGACTGCTGTGTTTGTGTGTCGAAGTAACCTCCAGTCTAATAAAACGAATCCCGCTAATATCTAGGAAATGAACGTGGTCGAAGACAATACGCTCGGCAGATGTAGTATCTTTCGATCTGGCAGTATTGTTGCTTCATCACATACAGACTACTGTGGTATGTGTCTTTTCAATGAATTCGCTAAGCAAAGATACTTGCTTATTCAATTGACGCATGACTCTTATGTATCCCCGCTAATGGATGTAAGACTGGCTTACTTGCAACATCATGAATAGGCGTTGTGCATATCACGTGACTAGACCTGGAGTAACTCCGTGACATGTATTCATACAACTATTGCAAGTGCCATTATCGCTGTTAAGAGAAAACCCTTAAAAATTAGTTTCTTACTTATCTCATATATGACTCTGCACATCTCGAGATGCCATAGTGGTCTGATATTCATGACACAGCATCTCATCAGAAATTAACCATTGGAGTATAGTTGAATAGTCGTTTGGTCGGTGACTAGGCATCAGGTTTCATGCCGATAACGAGTGAACATTGGAAATACAAAGATTGCGACCACCACTGATCTTAAGATGTTACACATCTTATTCACGATTCACTCAACTGTTGTCGTGGATCTGTTCATATGCAGGTTGGGTAATGGAGATATGACTAATAAGTGAATACATGTGGAAGGTTGATCCAAAATGGAAATCCGAGTGATAATTTTGGATTTCGGATCAAGTATCTCTGTATTGATCGTTGAGTGTTCCTGTATGATCCTGGAGATATAACTGTAACACCAAAGGCATAACACTTCGCCAGCAGCAGCCAGCCTGTCCCCTGCAGCAACAACAGCAACAGCAACAGCAATGACATCACCCACATCACTACCGTTGAGAATACAGGATTGGTCAATGGAAGTACGATTGGCGAGGGTGCAATATTGCATGGAGGTTAGGAATTGTATCCATGATCAGATTTGGGATTTCCTTTATGTGCTATTCTATTCTAGGTTTTGTCAATATATCATAATAGTAGTAAATGTAATAAAGCTGACAGTTTACTAATGTCTGATCTCCAATGCATGAAATCATAATCATGAATATGCATAACCCTCCTGGGACAGTTGAACAACTGCAAGGTACTGAACGATCTTGTATCAAGAAATTACATATTGTAAACCTCTTCTGCATGTTAACTATCATTGGTCAAATTAAGCCATGAGGGTCGGTAAAAACACAAACTACACCCTTCATTCAACATATGGAGTGAGTACTATCAGGATCGCAAGGACAAATTGAATTGGGTTTCATAGGACTATGCTGAAAGATAATTTGTATATTGTACCAATTGCAGCAATAGTTGGACCAGGACATTTGGTGCAGGAGAATGTTGCATCGGGTGGCATCAATAGTGTATGCCCTGTAAATCATCCTGTGGATTTAGATACCAACTGGACAGTAAATTAATCAGATTGGAATGCCTGATTCTGGTGTGTAGCTGTGAGGTAGTTTATCGGATTGTACTATTCGATATAGACATTATATATTATCACTCACAGAGAGTCTGGCTCCAGGTGCACTGGAATTGTCGTGGAGACAAGTGTCATAGTCCCAGCTGCTCCAAAATTTTACGAACTTCAACGCATAATTATATAGCTTTCTGAAGCTGACTTCATACACTTTAGAATATTCCTGTATTCTGCTGCACTACTTCAGAAGCATTGACTACATCGGGAAAAAGTCATGTTGCCACGTGTAATTTACCGTAAGGTATATAACCTCCAGTAGTCTCCCGTAACAGCCATAACGGCGGATAATGGAATTCGGCCCAGAGCCATTATGTGTAATGCGGATAATAAACACGTAATACACGGTAAGCTTACAGTAGTATTTCTACCTTACCCCTTCACTTTGGTGTACAAACTAAGTACTCTCGGGGTGATAGTGAGAGTGTTTCTGCACGACATGGTGTAATCAAGTATGCTAAATTTGCACTTTGGATCGTTTCGCAGAGGCTACTTGTGCAATCACACTGTCAGGTCAGAACTCACGGTCAGTTGCCAGAGGAGTTGCCGTGATCTTGTCAGAGGCTCCACATGCTGTCGCCCTGGTCTTGTCAGAGCACATTGTCAGCTGTCAGGGTCCACATGTATAGTCGCCGTGATCTTGTCAGAGGCTTCTCATGCTATCACCGTGGTCTTGTCACAGCCTACCGTCAGTTGTCAGAGTCCGCACGTATAGTCGCCGTGATCTTGTCAGAGGTTTCTCATGCTATCGCCCTGGTCTTGTCAGAGCCCACCGTCAGTTGTCAGAGTCCGCACATATAGTCGCCGTGATCTTATCAGAGGCTTCTCATGCTATCGCACTGATCTTGTCAGAGCCCACTGTCAGCTGTCATAGTCCACACGTACACTTGCCGTTATCTATGTCAGGACTCATGGTCGATTATCAGAATCTAGACATGTGTTTCACCAATTGCCATTCTAATTGTGATTTTAGAACCATCTACGCATGGAATGAAATTAGTCAGTTTTCCATCAATTGTATTCCAATAATAAACCATCAATCTAATATATACTATATACATGAGCAGCTACACGTCCTCATTGTCGATTACCGTCTCCGGATCCCACAGTGTGGCAGTAGGCGCTTTCCGATCTCGACCATTGATTGCATCGATCCTGTCCATATGTATAGCCAAGATCTTTTTTTGTATCTGTGGTGGGATACTTTCCCATTGTTCGAATAGATCACTATATGCACCTACTAAAATGTCAGATACGTGTGTCCAACACAGTGTTCTGCATACTCTTGTATGTATCCACTTCAAATACAACGCAGAGGAAACTGCCACCAGCCCAGTTGTCCAAGGAATGCTTTACTGCAGTTGTAGCAAGTAACGAACACTCTGCTGTCACCTCATCAGTGAAGTGGGACGTATATGGCCATCACGTGAAATTACCCTTTGAGTTCTCGAAGAAGGTTTTTGCCATCACGCCTGATAGCGAATGATGCAGAAACATCTTTTTCACTATCTAAGTTGATTGTCAGGACATTAATAGAATCAATGGTGTTCAGTCTTACTTCACTCTCACAGTCTGAATGATGATACCGGTATGTGCAAGGAGAGATTAGCCTTGTTACTAGCTTTTGTCGCTCATCGTTCGAAATGGTCCAAAAGCTAGTGGCATATTGATCAGGCACAACTTCAAGAGCCTGTTCAGCGAAGAGCGCTCGGGCAGCTGATTAGCGATCCGCGAGCTTGGTTGTCAGTGCTACTGAACAGGGCTTGAAACATGCGAATACTTACTGTGTGGACAGCTGCATTTGAGACGTCAAACTCCTTGATTGCCATACTCAGAATTTCGTGCGCTTCCTTGTAGCTTTCCTCAGACAGTTTGTCGACATCGACTGGGTAGGGGTCCTCACTATGAATTCTACAAAAGAATAGATCTCGGGCAATGTCCCACCAATCTTTTGGCACCCCGATGTCACCCATCTTACGCTTTTGCCAGCAGTCAGTATCGATGAGGGACCTATTCCGCTTTTGCATCTAGGTGTAGCCGAAGTCTGAGAGGTTGCACAAAGTCAAAGCCCATAAGGAAATGTTGCTCTTACCTGTTGAGCATAGTGCTCCTGGTTCCCTGGAGGCGTGTCACGGGGTGATTGCAATGACTATGTATTGTCAGCTAGAGAGTTTGATGTTTGCTGTGGGTGTAGTTATTACCCCCCCGGGTTGCCAGGAGAAAGAGTGATCGATTGTGCCTAGGTATTGTCAGTAAATGCAGGGGTGGACATTTCTGCTTCTACTTGCACGCTGCTGGTTGTCGGACAAACTATGTGTTCGCAACTAGACACAGTCAGTGGAAAGCAGGGATGGTCATTTCTGCTCCTACTAACCCGTCGCTGGCTGCTGGAAGGACTAGGTGTTCGCACCTAGAAATTGTCAGTCAGACACAAATGTCGAACTGGATGCGTCATTACCCTTCCTTGGTTGTTCAAACTGGAAGAATGACTGCAGTTATTCAATATGCGGGTTCTTCGACGTGGGGATCGCGGTTCATCATCATCGTCATCGCAATCACTCATCTGCTGGCCTTCGGAGCTCTCGTTACTCCCATTATCGCCCCCGGATTGGTGCCATTGTCGGCCATTTCATTGGAGTGAGTCCCACGGCTACTGGCACCGGAGTTTTGATGATCATTGCAGCTGCTGCTACCCTGGGACCTGCCACTGGGATTTTGATCAGTGCGGCCACTGCTGCCTCCGGATTTTCTAGAACAGTTGCGGGTGCTGCGGCTAGATCTGGTTCCGTTTGCTATTCTGTGCGTTGTATGTTGCTGTGCAGGTTCGCGTTGGGTGTATCGGCTTTGCATGTACACGGAATCCACGGCTCGTCACTGTTTATTATATTGTGCATTTCTATCTCCCGTCACCTAAAAACAACCTTGTCAGAGTTGAATATAGACCCAATAATATTGGTTCCTGTGTCAGAGTTATGGTCCATGTGAAAGTCGAAGTTATGCTGTAAACGTGTCAGAATCAAGTTCATTGTCAGAGTTGAGATTATACCGTATACATTGGGTCTTCCGTGTCAGACTTGAAGTAATTACCATATAGGCGAGGTTGCTTCCGGTGTCAGAGTAGGGTAGTTGTCAGTTAGGGTGATTGTCAGAGTTAGGGTGATTGTCAGAGTTAGGGTGATTGTCAGAGTTAGGGTGATTGTCAGAGTTGGGGTGATTGTCAGACTTAGGGTGATGGTCAGAGCTGGGGTGATTGTCAGAGTCAAAGTTATACCATGTATGTTGGGTCTCCCGAGTCAAAGTTGAAGTAATGCAGTATTATAGGTGGGGTTGCTTCCCGTATCAGAATAGGGTGGTTGTCAGAGTTATGGAAATTGTCAGAGTTAAGGTAATTGTCAGAGTCGAAGTTATACCGTATACGTTGGGTTCTCCTGAGTGAGAGTCGAAGCAATGCCGTATTATAGGTGAGGGTGCTTCCCGTATCAGAGTAGGGTGGTTGTCAGAGTTAGGGAAATTGTCAGAGTTAAGGTAATTGTCAGAGTTATACCGTATACGTTTGGTCTCTCATGTCAGAGTCAAAGTTATACTGGACTTTCCCATGTTCAGAGTAAGTTTTATAGATTCCATACGTTAGAATTCCTATTATACCACTTTGTTGAGTTTCAGTAATCTGCCAATCTTCCCGACTATATTCTTGCCCACAGACACCTACGTTGGGCCACACTATGAGACCCATCTCCCGCAATCACGCGGGGATCTTGCTCTGCGGATCCCACCACACAGGTGGATCTCGATACGGCACAGTATGGTCTTCACTGCTATGCGAGTCGAAGGGGCAGAAACAGTCACGAATGGTGTGCTCTCCCAAGTCCTGCCAGATCTCCCCACTGGTGATCCATGGGCAATGACCGCTGACCCGACCTGAGGGTGAACAAAATAAAGGCCTTATAATTCGAATATTGCATAGCATGTAGTATAGCATCATGAAACTGCACATGGTTGGAGGTCGATGGGATTTGCGGTGCAGCTCTCCAATGTATGGGAGTAGGTACCTACGAACTGTCAGGAGGTAACTTACCCGGTTAAGTTTTGGATGATGCATATCCCTACGGGTAGTAGTTCGTGTTGATCAGTGGTTAGGCCCCCATATCCCTACAAAGGCAGCTGAGAAAGATTTAGTTGGACGCTGTGGGCCGCTCTTACCCCATATCCGGTTCTTGACTGCTACTGTTCCCGGATCTTTGGTAGAGTAAGTAGTTAGTGTCGGCCATACGAAATTGGCACTGTGCTCGTTAGAAGAGTAGGATGTGCTTGTCAGAGCAACCTGTCAAAAGAACCTGTCAGAGCGACCTTGTCAGAGCGACCTTGTCAGAGCAACCTTGTCAGAGCGACCTTGTCAGAGCGACCTTGTCAGAGCAACCTTGTCAGAGCGACCTTGTCAGAGCGACCTTGTCAGAGCAACCTTGTCAGAGCGACCTTGTCAGAGCAACCTTGTCAGAGTGACCTTGTCAGAGCAACCTTGTCAGAGCGACCTTGTCAGAGCGACCTTGTCAGAGCGACCTTGTCAGAGCTACCTTGTCAGAGCAACCTTGTCAGAGCTACCTTGTCAGAGCAACCTTGTCAGAGCGACCTTGTCAGAGCGACCTTGTCAGAGCGACCTTGTCAGAGCTACCTTGTCAGAGCAACCTTGTCAGAGCTACCTTGTCAGAGCGACCTTGTCAGAGCGACCTTGTCAGAGCAACCTTGTCAGAGCAACCTTGTCAGAGCGACCTTGTCAGAGCGTCCTTGTCAGACCCGAGTTGTGTTCGATTGGCAAATTTCACTTACAACTGGGCCATGCAATTGAAATGGATGAATCAATGTCACGGAACCATTGTAGTTTACTGTGTGGCCCAGGGATTGGGTAGATGAATCAAAGTCATGGACCCATTGTAATTTACTGTGTGGTACTTCTGCTGATCTTGGCAACTTTATGTTGGGAGTGTGTAGTATATATATAGGTCCTGGAGTACTTTGGTAGACAGGCACTAGAATTCGTACTCTCGTACAGCATAGAATTCCATCTTCTACCCACGACGTTCTCTACCTAACTACCCTACAATGCCTGCTACAACTGGCCACTCGTCTCAAAGTCTCAAATGGTGCCAGTCGGACGGTAATATATCAGTTAACGAGACGAAGAGAGCGGCGGCTACTCCACCCATTGGCTCTGCAGCCAAGCCCATCAAACTCGTGCCAAGTCAAATTCGTATTCGAAAGCGTTAAAGCATCCCTCTTCGGCACTGTGAGTGTCTTTCATATCTCCGAAGTGAATACACACTAACAACAAACTTGAGCCTACATCTGGGTGGCATGGATATCTCGTTGGATAGGACTATTGTGCTTCTGCACTGCATATTTATTTTGTTCGCTTCTTTATGTCTTTGGGGGTTAGTCTTAGCTTTTATCAGTATTAGGGGATTTCGGTATAGTTTAACGTTGCGGTGTCCCTGCAATATGGTTTTGGCAAGTACCAAAACAATCGTTTATTGTCGCCTTGACTGTAGAGTACTTGCTGGGCAATATACTTGAAGAGCGCTTACCAAGAGAGATTTCGCATTGTTAAATGATAAAGACTTTTTGTTCACCAAGCATGGTCATCGCAAACTCTTTGGAGAGCCGCTGTCAGAGCGGTTGTCAGATTGTTGTCAGAGGTGTTGTCAGAGGGCTTCTGTCAGAGCGGCTGTTGTCAGAGTGGCTGCTGTCAGAGTGGCTGCTGTCAGAGGGCTTCTGTTAGAGCGGCTGTTGTCAGAGCGGCTGTTGTCAGAGTGGCTGCTGTCAGAGTGGCTACTGTCAGAGTGGCTGCTGTCAGAGTGGCTGCTGTCAGAGTGGCTGCTGTCAGAGTCGCAGTCAGGCTGGTCGGCAGTCACAGTCAGCGACTAAATTACTCCATTCCTCGGTACTAGTCATCTATACAGCTCGCAACGTTCCAAAAGACAACTGTGAGATCACCCAAAAGCGACCCAAAGCCCAGCGGCGTGAACCCGGAAACCCAAACAGAGACCAAAACTGTGAATCCGAAAGGGAGATCCCAAACCCAAGAACCCACCGAGAAGGAAAAACAGCGCAGACCCAAAATGGAAAGTATAGTAAGATCACAAATTAACTAACATCCGTTATTACATCGGTATATTGACCAATCACAGCAGACCGGAGTGCCTGTGGGGAAATCTTTCCAATCAAAGTATCATATACTTGATCAGCATCAAGATCAATGTCCTCACTGGCAGCGTCCTGGAGAACCCCCAGCGCATATAGCATTGGTGATTGCTTCTTCCGCTGGGTGTTTTCAATCAACCGATCGATCGTGGTGAGGTTTACCAATCGCCTTGTGCATTGCGTTTGCTGTTGACCAATCCGCCGGACACATGACCATGCCTGATGTTCCATTGAGTGATTTATACCCTGTTCTACCATGACGGAATTTCGGCAATTATTATGTAGGTTCAAGCCCTCATCGCAGGTCAGATAGGACAAGACAAGGACCCTCACCTGCCTGCGGTTGATAAATGACTTCTTCACAGAGGCGCGCGCATCAGCACTTATTGAGCTATGGATAGCAAAACAATTGTAGCCTAAGAGGCGGCAGTACTGCGCACAGTTAGCATTGCCATACGAAGAGTCAATGTCAGAGTCAAATGTCAGAGTTGATGTGTGTCAGAGTTAAATGTTAGAGTTGATATGAGTGGCAGAAAGTGGGATTACGAAGGAGTGTTAACCGGTTCGACGAGCCACTGGGTAAGTGGCCAATATACCCACAGAATCACCTTCTCTCCATTGTCTTTCGCTGTCAAGGTGTTCCGGAGATAGTGTTTGATCCAAGCCAACTTTGAAGCCCCAAACCGCGACGCAGCCTCGATCTGATCATATGTCATACCCTTTGCCTTCTCAGGCGGAGGTATTCGGTCCGTCTTCTTTGGGAAAGCCTTTACAAACTCAGAAATAACAGTCCTCAGCATGATCAGGTTCGGTCTGCCCGTGTCAGTAACCCTGGAAGGTGATGTCCATAATCATTTCGACGATGATACTTCCGGATCCATCGAGGCAGGGCCAATAATAAGCGCTATGGAGATAAGGCGAATATACCGCCAACGAGGGCCAAAATGCTTCGACTTGCCCATCGTTGTAGCCTGCGCAGAGGCAACCCCGGTGATTCTCTCTCTAAGCCCCTTTTAGCTACTGTCTACCAAAGTAATGTACAACTGTGCAGCTCCAGAGAACTTTGTGAATGTAACAAGTTTGGTGGTTACATGCATAGGAGGGATGTTAATGATGGGCTTTGGGATCTTGAATGGGATATGGCTCACCATTGTTCGCCGTAGCATTAGTGTGCATAAAACGGCAACAGCTCGCTTCCCAATAGTTTCCTCGTAGCGGTGCCATCTGATCAATATATCTGATGTTTGCGTGGCCTTTCTTAATTTCCCCACTTCACCAATTATGCGCAACATATAAGCATCCGAAGCCATTGTTGTGCAGTGAACAAGTGATCCGAATTCTGGGCCTTTCGTGAACGGATCTGCAACTGGCGTGAACCCTACATCACGTGCAGTACCTGGCACATTACGCCCGTCCGCGATCCAATCGTCATCAATGTTGAGAGTATAATCAAATGCATCCAGCAGCAGCCGTAGGGTCAACCAGGATGAACTCTCCAGACAACGCAAGATCCAATGCAAGTCTTCGATGCCATTTACCAATGGGGTTGCCATTAACATCCATTTGTATTGCAGCTCCAGACTGAGTATACAGGACGCCATATGCATATTGTAATCGCGGGAGTCCATTTTAACCAACATGCCATTAGCCTTCCTAAACTTGCTGATTGGGGTCCGGCTCGTTCACAACCTGTGGCCCTCATCCAACACAACCCAATGAAATATGCCAGGGCCTCAAAATTTCGAACCGTCGGCTTCCTCATGGTTGAACTGCTGGTAGAAGGTCTCAGATGGTCGAGATCACGACTATTCTCCATGGGTTACTATGAAGAGTGGCTCGATGGGATGCCCTCCTCCAGGAAGAAGTACCGTAATGGAGATGTGGAGTTAACTCAGTGAACTTTGTCACCGCAGCTTCCCATTCTGCCACCGTCGGTTTAGCGCTATTTCAACCTTAGCTTGAAGTCACTATAGTGGTATGTATTCCGGTCATACCATAGAATTAATGTTGGGAGGTGGACCTCTCACCGCAGCTTTCGTGGCTCCCTTTCAACCTTCTCGCCCAGTTCAACCTTCGCATTGTATTCATTCATGTCGATCTCCCATTTGTCGAATAAAGGAGGTGGAGTCTTGATTTTTTGTTCATAGACATTAACTTCGTGACATATTAAAGCTAGTGCTGTCAGAGTCTGATGATTGTTAGTGTGGCGAACAGGATATCTCAAGGGCACAGCAGGGTCTAACCTTGCCAGTACCGCAGTCATCAGCCAATAAACCACCCTTCGCCAAGCTATTCTCCTTCGCTGTCATCCGATTCACCGCAATAGTTTGATGCGGTTGTAACTGCGTGGGTTTGTGGAGCGGCTTGAAAGTTCTGATCTCCATGGTGATGCCTAATGCTGCCATTGACTCCTCCAAGTTTTCTTTCTGAAATTCCTGGTTATCCATCAGCTCCACTAACCTGCGAGTAAAAATCAGCTTCATTCACCAGTCTGACAGCTACTCTGACAGCGGGCTGAGCTCTGACAACAGCTTTGACAACGGCTCTGACAGCGGCTGAGCTCTGACAACAGCTCTGACAGCAGCTCTGACAGTAGCTCTGACAGCAGCTCTGACAGCGGCTGAGCTCTGACAGCAACTCTGACAGCAGCTCTGACAGCGGCTGAGCTCTGACAGTAGCTCTAAGGCTCTGACAGCGACCACTCTGACAAGGACAGTGACTCACCAGTCCACATCGACATTATCCGTCTGGTCCTCCTTCTGTGCTTGCGCATCAGGGTCGTTGGCTCCCTCTAGTTCCGTTAGGGCAATGTTGTTGATGTCAGCGTCTACCTGATCTAATTCTTCCGCGTTGTGAATGTCGAAATCTTGGTCCTCTTTTTCGGCAGTCCGGCCAGAGGAATCACTTGGTAGTGCATTGTTAGTAATCAGCATGATCCTCGGATCGGAATCGTCCTGGTCCTCCGGCATCCCCGGTTGCTCTTCCTTCCATTCCCCATCCTCCTCCTCCTCCATATCATCCAATTGATCGCCACTGGTTTCGTCTTGGGAACTGTCCAGTAAGTCAATAACTGAGGTCTCGCTATCTTCGTCCTCTTGTTTCACCCTAATGGTCGATGTTTGTTCCAGGTGGAGGGGGTTGGTCTTGATATATTCGATTTCATTGTCGGTGTCATCCACCATGACCGTCTTGTTGATGGTAACGAATGTCACCATCAGACGGCCTTCAATTTCAGCGAAGGTCAGCCAGTCGTCCCAGCTCGATTTGTCCAATCGACTGTCAATCAGTGCAAATCTGGACAATGAACTATCACCCTGGGTGGATGTTGTGCTCGCCAAACAGGAGTCAACAGCCCGCAAGTAGGTTGCTAGATCATATTGCTGACTAATCCAGGCAACAAGTTGGTCATAACACTGGGGTGCATTAGGATTCTTTGTGAAGTCTCTCAGAACTCGAGGCCTTTTCAACTTTTCCGCAATATCTACCACGTGATCATCTTCCATCCACATGATAAAAAGATCAATACAGTCTTCTCTGGCTTTTTGGTATCGATTTCCAGGTGAGGTGCCTCCCACAACAGATTGAGCTGGTGAGCTGGTTGCACCATGTTTAGGCCTACTGCTGCTGAGATCTACGAGTGAAAGTGGCGAGGGATCGCGTGCATTATTCCGTCCAAAAAAGGGTCGCTGGAGGGCACTGCCAGAGCTGTTGATCTGAAACGCGTCGAACCTAGGCGACTGAGCATCCCCCGAAACCACCGAAACCGTAGGAGACGGTACCGTGGACGATACGGCCAATCGTGTAGTGCCTCTCCGAGTGGTACTCCTACACCGCGCTACCGAATCTCCACTTGGTCGCAATGAGGTTGAGCTTGAAATTGCGGGTGTAGTAGACCCAACACAAACATCTGAAGTGTGTTTATTGATCGGTGTAGTAGGAGGGACCAGGATATGCTCTAATGAAGGAGCTGATGTGATCTTTGGCGCAGGGCTTGATGCGGTTTTTGGCTTTGCGGCAGGGCTCGTTGCGGTCTTAGGCTTTCCGGTGGGGCTTGGTGGGGCTTTCTTGGGTGTGGTGGTGGCCCTTTGGGTTACTCTTCTTTGTAAGCATGAGATGAGTCTTTGCATTGTACGGACATCATCATCATTGAGCTTCGCGTCCGGTGTAAGTCCCAGTAGATCTTGAGAGTTATCCGCAAGCATCTTGCAAACGTCAGTAAACTCCTATTTGTCAGGTCGATGTCAGTCGATGTCAGAGACTCAATGTCAGAGACTCAATGTCAGAGACTCAATGTCAGAGACTCAATGTCAGAGACTCAATGTCAGAGACCCAATGTCAGAAACTCAATGTCAGAGACTCAATGTCAGAGTCGGATTTACTAACCTGGTCACGCATCTTTGCTACACCTCGCACCTCGGTGTACAATGTAATAGTGGTGTACGAAGGGATAGTGGTTTTGTCGTGTTTAGTTTTCCATCCCTGGACTGCTGCAAGGCCTTCAGTGAATGCAGACCGGCTACTCACAGCATCTATGTCCTGGGCCATCTTCTTTAGCACAGAGGTACAGATTTCTTGGGTCCAGTTCGAAACGCCGGTAGGCCATCTCTGTGGAACTCGTGGTGGCGCCATAATGATGGTTGTTCGGTGGATATGAGGGTCGCTGAGTGGATATGAGGGTCGCTGAGTGCATATGACGGTCATCAAGTTAACGTTGATTGATCTGAGTGAGGATTGTCTGTGTTATATACCAACTAGTACTGTATACGCTCTGACACACGCTCGGTGGGGTGACCACTCCAACACACAGTGTTACTGTGATGCGAAGATGCAAGTTGACCCGGTTGAGAAAGCGCCGCAGATTGAAGTGAGGAGAGTCTGAAGAAGCACAATGGTAGCTAGTTGAGACAGGTCGGAATAGGTAGATGCAAAAATGTCGGTGGTTTTTTGGAAGGCCGAACACAACGAGGTTCGGAAGAAAGTGAGGGGTTGTGGTGTAGAAATGCTGCTCGGTGTGCGGCCGAAACATCATCTCACACTGTTCTGTTTAGGGAAGGCGAAAATCGTGCTTAGACGCGGAACTTCCCAGCATTCCACACAAGGGGGCTAAAGATGGTATACTCCAAGCCTAAAGATACTAGTGTGTGGTTCAACAATATCACGAGGCTAGGCTAGCATCCAAGTCCGTTTAGGGTAGGCTGAATACACAGCATTGGGACACGTGATAAGAGCCTCACTACGATCAATTTCCAGGGGGCACTCAATCGCAAACTTTCCACCTTGAACAATGCAGTCCTTGATTTGCACTTTACGTGGCAGGGTCTTTTCCCAACAAAGTGGTCTCACTCGTCACTGCCGTTCAACACATGCGTGTCTTCACCCAAATTCTAGCAATCTTTCCGCGTCAGATGGGCTAGACTACGAACTAGTAGACGACATTCTCCAGTTTGACGATGATACACTCAGCCAGCCACCTGAGACGGAGATATTCCCCAACGCAGGAGCCCCAATCGATGACACAGTACGAGTTCATTCTTTTGAGGATGATGACTGGGACCGCCTTGCTCCGTTTGCTACACCCCTACAATGGCAACTTTGTCGTTCTATTGTGGATACCAACCTAGGTAAAACGAAACTCAACAACATCCTCAAACGAAGACTTATTGTACCCGACGCCAATGCCAAAAACCCTGACCAGCTCTATCAACTCATTGCAGACATGGAAGAAACGGACGGACTTGTATGCAGATGGGAGGAGAGTTCTGTTAATATTGAAGGAAAAGCTTCTCCGTTCTGGTATCGGAACCTTATTGCAGCAGTACGATATAATCAAGGACGTCCCCTGTTTAAGGACCATCTCTCGTACGCGCCGGTCAAACAAATGGATTCCAGTGCCGAATGTATATACGCTGAGATGTGGACCGCAGATTGGTGGTGGAAAACGCAGGCAAGTTTCCTCGTATTGTCAGAGAGATTGTTCCTTGTCAGATTTTCGTTGTGTTTGGGTGAGTTAGAGTGTCAGAGAGAGCATGTCAGAGAGATCATGTCAGAGAGATCATGTCAGAGAGATCATGTCAGAGAGAGCATGTCAGAGAGATCGTGTCAGAGAGAACATGTCAGAGAGATCGTGTCAGAGAGCGTGTCAGAGAGCGTGTCAGAGAGCGTGTCAGAGAGCGTGTCAGAGAGCGTGTCAGAGAGCGTGTCAGAGAGCGTGTCAGAGAGCGTGTCA
>Ga0307512_10003770_pt1 | contig 17139 bp, 18 predicted proteins | sample 14_EM_MG_FD_200267 | JGI IMG/M metagenome (GOLD analysis project Ga0307512, IMG submission 200267) | Populus trichocarpa ectomycorrhiza microbial communities from riparian zone in the Pacific Northwest, United States - 14_EM | ecosystem: Host-associated > Plants > Roots > Unclassified | place...
ACCATCTCGCCGCTTCCTCCGCGTCTTCCAACGTCTCCGCCTTTCCGTAACACAATTCCTTCCGTACCACCCGTATCTTTCTTCTATTATTCCTAGGTATCACCGTACCTGCCTGCGCCGTGACACTGGCGTTCATTTGTTCTGTCTGTCCGTCGGTCTGTGGATGAAAAGCTGTTGACATTCTCCGATCAATCCGCAATCGACTACACATCTGTTGCCAGAAAGTTAATGCACACTGTGGGCCTCGATCTGAAACAATGGTCAGTGGGAGTCCATGAAGGTGTACTACCTCTCATAGAAACAACTCCGCTAATCCCAAGGCATCTATAGTCATATGACAAGGGATGAAATGTTGCATCTTTGAAAGCCAATCCACCACTACCCATATTGCATGAAACTCTTCACATTCCGGTAATCCCGCGACAAAATCCATCGAAATATATTCCCATGGTTTATCTGGCACAGGCAGCGGCCGAAGGACCCCAAAGGTTGAATGTCTTGAACTTTGGGACCGCTGGCAATCATGACAATTCTGACCATATCAATCAACATCCTTAGGCATTTCCTTCCAATAATATCCTCGATTAAGCAGGTCAAACGTTGTTGCCTGCCCCGGATTTCCTGCTAACGCTGTATCACGATCATTCTGTATAATGCTTAGGCATAATTCATCATTATCCGGTACATATAAATTCCCCCTATAGCTCAGCCGTCCATTCTCTTCTGTACATTCCACAACTGTAAGCTCTTGTAACCCACTATTCATTCGAATTCCTTCCAGTAGTTTTCCTGGTAGCGGGTCAGTCTGATATGCCTTCGTCAAAAGATCGGGAATAGAGGGACAGCCCTGTGTGGGCGGCCTGTCCGCCAACAAACGCAATTGTTCTGGTAGGTTCTGCGGCTTTAGAAGCACCTGTTCCATATTTATCAATCTTTCATCCCCCCCTTCAGGGAGGTCTCCCGGCCTCCTTGTCAACGCATCTGCGTTCCCATTCCATTTGCCTGGTCTATAGACTATCTCATAGTAGAATCTCGTTAGAAATTCTGACCACTGGGCCTGTCGTCGATATCAGAGCTTCTTTGTCATAAAATACTCAAGGTTCTTATGATCAGTGATCAATTTAAGGGGGTATGCAGCCCCTTCACACTCCGGTCTCCATTCCTCCAACACCTTGACAATAGCCATGGGCTTCTTGTTGTATAGATCATAATTGCATTCGGCCGGTGAATGTTTTCTTGAGAAATAAGCCACTGGATGTAACACCCTGTCATCATCATGCTGAGATAAAACTCCTGCAGATACCTAATCGGAGGCGTCTGTTTCAATTATCACCTCCCTATCATGATCGAAATGTTGGAGTACTGGAGCTGTTGAGAAGGCAGTCACCATCATTTCGAAAGCCAACTGTTGTTCCGCTTCCCATACTACTGGTTCATCTTTCTTAGTTAGCCTTGTCAGTGGCTCAGCTTTCTCAGAATACATAGGCATAAATCTTCGGTAATACTTGCAAAACCCAAGAAACTGTTGGACTTCGAAGAGATTATTCTGCCTGCCGTTGTTTGTCTTTTTCTCTCGACTCCAATTTCTCATGGTCTCAACATCATCCTCATCCATCAATATCCCTTTTGTTGATATAATCAAACCCAAATATCGTACGGTCTCCGTCTGAAACTCGCACTTTTCCAGCTTCAAATATAAACCCGCCTCCAAAAGACGTTGCATAACCCACATCCCATGTTCCACATGCTCTTCCTCCGAATCACAATATATCAATATATCGTCCAAATACGCAGATGCAAAATCATCCAAAGCCTCCCTTATGGTATTATTAATATATCCCTGAAAATCCACAGACGCATTTGTTGTTCGAAATTGCATCACCATTGGTTCAAACAATCCATATCTTGTCTGGAAGGCTAGCTTATATTCATCTCCCTCCCTGACCAGTAACAAATGTTAAGCTCCACGGACAGCAAGTTTCGTATAAACTCTAGCTTTTCAAAGTAGGTTCAAAGTTTCCCATATTAAAGGAAGGGGGTACCGAATCTCAATTGTCTTGATATTGATATCTTGGTAATCAATACAAAACTGAAGCCCTCCATCAGGGTTCTTTGCTAAGAGGCCTGGTGCCGCAAAAGGTGATGATGACTGATGGATAAATCCTTTTGACATATTCTCTTCTAACCATTCCTTAAGGGCCACCAACTCGGCCCTTGACATTGAATAAAGGGGCCACAATGTTGGTGTCTCTCCTTCCTTCAGGCATACTTCATGGTTGATGCCTGGCTGATGTGGTGGAAGGTGGTCAGCTAAAACTTTATTGAACAAAGGAAGAAACTCATGATACTGTTTTGGAGCAATCTCCTCCAGGGGTCGTTCCTTAAGGTCCTTTGCCTCAATGGCTTTATTAATATCATAAAGAGATGCCTTACACACCTTAAGCTTCCCTCACTTAACTGTTCGAACAAACGAAGATCCATTACGCATAATGATATTTCCTCGACAGGGTTGTTGAGGACGTATCTGTGGTTCCAATATCCCTCCATGAGAGTGAACTCGCTCAGGAGGTTCCTCCGTGACTCCTTGCACCAAAACGGTTGCATCATAACAATGTGTAGTGCAGCATTGCGATCCGAAAGTGACCATATTGGATGCAAACCGTACTGCAACATCATGTAATCGTAACCAGGGAATTCCAATGACAATCGGATATTGTCCCAATCTTGTAATGAACATAGGTCATTGCTCTCTGTGATCTTGGATCATCATTCCTACCTTGGCAATATGCGTAATCTCCTCCGACTCAATGGGTCTCCCATCGATAACCTCGACCTGTCGTTTCTCTTTTAACTCTGGAAGTGGTATTTGATGATGGCGAGCAGAGTCTTGATCGCTGAATGATATGCCTGTAGCTCAGCAGTCGATCAGCGCATGTGTCGGTATTTCTTGATTATTCACGGTCAATGTACAGGTTATAACAAAATGTTTCCCTTCCATTGATCCCTCCAATACCTCCACCATGCTAACTGAAAGACGCGAAATTCCAAAACATTTCAACGCATTTAAAACAAAACTTTTACTATCAACTGAAGAGCCATCTTTCTTCAATTGACCTGTTCTTTTCCCGATTCCTCGGGACCTGTCCAGGTCCCTGCTTCCTTAACTTGTGCTCCAGCCGCCTTAAACGTCTGAGCCTTCTTCCTCGCCGCACATTCCGCAGCCCGGTGGTTGAACCCACCACAATACCAACACCTTCCATCAGTACACCTCTTTGCCCTTTCTTCTGCGGAAATCCTCCTCCTGCCTGCGCTGAGATCCATAGGTGCAGGTCCAGTATATCCAGCCACTGTTCCAGCAGGAGCTTCTGTGGGATTCTGAGGAGGGGCCGGAGGTCCGGAGGAAGGGGCGAAACGAGTTCCTCCACTCTGATTCTGTGCCGCCTTCCCCACGCGTCATTGTCAGATCTGATTATCTTGCTTTTGAGAAACCGTCACAAACGCAGGAAGTCCTTCCGGCATATCGCTATACATAAAGGAGTCCTTCATCTCTTCGGACAACCCCATCTGTAGGGCATTCTGCGAGGCTGAAGGATTCCGATCCAGATCCCCAGCGATCACTTGGAACTCAGCATAGTACTGAGAGAACCATCGGTTCGTGTGTTTGATCTCCCGCATTTTCCGTTCAGCGGTGGCTACTCGGTCTGGGTCCCCAAAAGCTGCTTCCAGGAGTTGTATTAAAGTTGGCCGGTTTTCCAGCCCTATCTCTCCGTCCTCCCGGACGTGTGGCACAATCTGGCCTAGGGCTACTCCCCTCAGGTGGTTGAATGCATACTGCATCTTCGACTGCTCGTTGGGAAAGCTGGTGGGTTTGTGTTGTATGACCTACCAGAGTTGAGCAATCCAGCCTCTCAACTGAGCTCAATCCGATCCTGACAAGTCCGGGGAGTCGGGAAACTTCTGTCCTCAGTCTTCGAGTTGCTGGGGGGGAGCCAGGGCTGCCCGAGCCGCTAAGGATAGCGCATTGGCTAACTGCGTCCTCAAAGCTCGGACTTCATCCCTTGATTGTCTGGAGTCCCGTGTCATGGCGTCCAGTCCTTGTTGTAGGTCTTCGTCTGTTCCTACCGTTCTCGGAATCCTCCTGGCTTCCTCCAGCTCCTGCCCCAATGTCTCCAGCTGTTGTTCGAATGTCGAGTGATCGCAATCTTGTGGTAGGAACTGTTGTGTCTGCAGGTCTGTGATTTGTATCTGTAGGGTGATGATCTGTGGTGGGGGATCGCAGACCCTTTGTGCCATCGCTGCGGGTTCAGTATACTGTGCCACTCTCTGCAGCACGTCTTGTGCTTTCTCCGATAACGTCTGTCTCTCCCCAAATTCGACCTCCAGTAGGTTCCTGTTCACGATTCCTCCTATGATGGCCTGGTCGTCCGCGGACACCAGAGCCACCCGATCGTGCTGTTCTGATCCTGACATCGCAACAAATCAAGCAGATCTACCAGTGCCAATTATATGCATCAATTTCGGAGGGAGTTGGAGTTGGAGGTTCAATAACAATCAGAGGCACCAGCACAGGTTTCGCGGTTGCTGCTGCGGCTGGTGCATGTCCTTCCATCGAATGCGTTCCTAAACAGTTATGTGGTTCGCACTCACAAGGTTCCTCTGGATGGCAGTTTAACCAAGCGTGGGCTCCCCAATACTTAGTCCAACAATCTCCAAACATGGGATCATCAAGTTCCAAGCCTCCTCTGTATGCAGCGGCTTCAGTCCAGTAAATATTCCAAGGGGAGGGGACGTCTGACTGTTCCCAAAAATAAGCAGGCAAGATGAGGTCGTCTACTTCAGTATTCAGTAATCGTTCGATACTTTCGAAGGCGTTTAATGGTTCGGGTTCGTGCAAGGAACAATGGGTTCCAGCAAGATCAAACTAATTCGTTCGGGATGTAGAGTTACTGTCGTACTCTCACATTCGACTCTGGGGATCGATGTGGGTACTGACGGATGTCGAATCCGGTAGGTCGTGGTAACTGGTCAACGCAATTGTTGGAAACATGAAACCACCGATGATTTGGTCCAAGATATACCCAACAGGTAACGGAGCAAGGTTCATTACAGTACTTACAACTGTTTGAAGGGTGTAGGCACATGTAATTCCATAAGATCGTAGCTACGCAGATAGCAAATTGAAATATAACTATCAGTAACTTCTCAGTAGTACCAAGCAAGATCAAAACATGGGGTCAGACAATGTTGACAGTACATTCAATATTAGGTACGTGATAAAAGACTCTTTCTAGTGTAACGGGCGGGGTTGGGCATAGGTGATATTGGTAACAATAATGTAATATGGTAATCAGAACAAGACGCTTTGAAGTTCGTATCGAGGGAATCAAGACAGGACAAGCATCAAGGCTGGATCAAAGTCGTACTTGCTTTGCTATACAAGAGAACGAGTAAAGAGAGAAGAAAAGGAAATCCTCCAACACCAAACAACCTCTCTTTATATACACTTCATCTGCCACCCTTGAATCATTCCCCATGCTCCAATGTACCATCCGAATATCCAACCATGATCCTACACACCACCATCACAACTCTTATCACTACAACCACGCCATATCATCTGACGTCGCAACACCTCAAACCGCTTCCTGATAATAATAGATTATACCGCCACCCTTCAGCAATACCCTTACGCCATTCCCGAGTCTCTTGACAACTCCGCCATTCCGTAACACTAATTCCTTCCGCATCACTAATAATATTCCTATGTACCCCTTAAACCATCACTCATAACCCAAACCGTGACACCACTGGGCTTATAACTTGCTGTGATATTGAAGTTGGGCCCAATAGTGTGTGTGTATTCTGTGGTACAGGGAACAGAGAGAAGGAGAATGACTTCGTAAATACAAGAGACATTGGCCTTGCAGTAGGACTGTATATCTGTTACATATAATCTTTGTTGTCCCTATTGCCAACCAGGCTGGTTCCGAAGCACACCACTCTCCCCCACTGCTGAAAGATGCCCAGTCCAACTTTTGATGGAGAGTAGAGTAGATTCTATCATTTGCAGGTAGAAAAGAAGCCAGGGTGGTAGTAGTGACAGCATGAAACCCATCATTTAGTGTGAGGACTGCAATGAGGCTTTGTGTTTCACACCCAAATGAAATTGTTTTCATGAATTTCACCAAATGTAGAGTATTTTTATGTATTCTGGGGGGCATTTGGCCGGATTGTGGTTGTGGTGTGTATTTTAAAAGCGGGCCCACCTATAGGCCCGAACCTGGTTACCGGCAAAGGGATAGCAAGGGTAAACTGTATTACAATCACGGATAGTTAGCCGATCTAAAATTCACGGATATTTAACACAAGGTATACTCTATACCCCTGTCATTTAATCTCTTGCACAATCTGCGTGGCTTATTTACATGTCAGCCAGGTAGTTGATGAATCCGGCTCAGAAGTCACCGAACTAAACACTTCTGTCCGTCAGAGATTATTGATTGAAAGTTTTTTGAAACTGTTCAACAGCTCTCTCCGGCTAGAGTCGACGAAAAGTAGCTGCCGTACTCTAGTCACGGCTTATTCAAGAGATCGTTCGTAGAGTTCTTAACAAAACAAATGTCTGTCACGAATGTCATCAAATAGTGAGGCATATCTAGTCAATTACTCAACAAAAACATAAGCGAAAAAGGGGTAATGTATACGTACTCGCCCGTGGTATAGAGAATTACATCAGCAGTTCTGACACTGACCTTCCGAAATCCGATGTACTTTATATCCGGCATTGGGAATCCGAACGACGTTTAAGCATGGTCATTTCTTCAATTTCAACTTGTATATCAGTCTCCGGGCTACTAGCTGAAGGTCAAATTACTGTCGCGGTTTTCGTCATTAGAGGTACTATTTAACGGGTGATAATCTGTAATAGGATATGGTTTCTCTCGCGCTGAGTGCGACAATATCTGGCCCACTGAATGTAAGTAGACATCTCAAACTCCGAAACTCCAAAACCGCCAAACGCAATATCATACGATCGTAAACAACCACCTATCTTCCTCCATATAGACAGTTCTCGCCCCCTAGGCACAGAGCTATTAGCTGGGCAGTATGTTGGTTTCAGGAACAGTTGGCTGGCTGTTCATTCAGATATACTGCTATGCTGGTTGTAAACAATCGGTCAGTAGGGACTCTATATCGGAGTGAACTTACAGGATCTCGTGTCGTGAGGAGAGATAGAATCGAATTCCATAATAGGACACAAACCCAACAACAAAAGAGCTTCTTGCCTTAAGAAGTTAGTTAGAGACTGACTCATCGCAAGAGGGGCAGTATTTAGCACATTGAATGCACACCAGATGGCGGGCTCAAGCTTTCCTAAAAGACTTGCTGTCTGTCATGGACTAGAGCCCTACAAGTTTCCATGTCCGTGAATTATGCATATATTGAATTGGGCAGTAAAGAAATAGACCTGGTGCCCTCGTTAGGTTCCAATTTGACTGCCCTGAGCTTCCACTTCTATCACGCTCTGAATTATTCCGCTGGCTACCTGTCGAAACATACTAAGAAAGCCTGTCTTGGGATATGTCCTTCCGTCGGGGGATCCAGTCAGTTTACTCCAGACACCAGGGACAACAATCCCGCGTGGATTTTGCGAGCCCTATGACAACGGTACGACGTGTTCATATTTGTCAGACCAACTGCGGAATAAATAACGAAAGCAGCGAGGAAAACCGTCCCGCAGACCACCCGCAAGCTCCCCTGGTCCATCAACAGTTATACAGTACTGCACATGGTGGTTAGGATGAGATCCCCTGGCCGTCATCAAATGAGGTATCGGACTGCGGGTGCTTGTTGGACTGCTCTACTATGCGCTCGATAGTCGACGGTTACAAAGAGAGATAGCGATCAATTCGATATATTGCGTTTATAGAGTTGTAGATAATAGGAAGCAATACCACTGCTAGACTTTGTTCACAGTGCTAATCACCTCAACCCTGTAAAACAGATTAGATCTCTTTTAAAATAGAATAGATTCGCTATAGATTGTACCGGTGAGGTTTGGTAGGTAATATATGCGATTTGCAAGGGTAAATTTGGTATAAGATTTGCAAGTGATGATACTCATCGCAATATTGCAGTACAGTAGTGAATCACTAGCCTCTAAAAACATCGTTTGCCTGCCCAAAGGGGTAATCAAAGAACAATGGGAGCACTAAACTCAGTTAAGCGCGAACCTTGTTATTGACTTTTAAATAGTGGCTGGGTGAAACTGAATAGACTGCCTATGACTGTGCGCAAAGCTATCGGTGTCTCTCCCCCAATGCCACAAGAGGTGCCTCTTTCGAGGGCAAATTGTGTCTAAAAATTGCTTTACATGGCAGTGCAGTACATATGAAGGCATTTCGAGGGGTTATCGTGGATAAGGGCTGCGAGTTGAGCAAAGGCCAACCTCCTCTGCTGACAGTTAGGGACACCAAATAGCGCTCCATTTTTTGTCTATAGCCCTATAGTATGTTTGAAGTTCTAGCCAACTTTTGCATAGCGACTTGTGCAACACAAACAAGGGCCGTGTAGCGCAGAAGCTAGGAACATTAATTTTTAGTTTGTCTTATTACGATGTAAGCAACTGCTTTGGCAATTATGAAGAGCACATCCTCCCTTGCAGATTTTCCTTTGGCTGCTGGAACTATTAATCCCTTTAACTTGTCAAATTTCCGGCCTTACTTGCACCGGGAACCGAGCGAGGAGGAACAAAATTCATGAGCTCTTTAAGCTCGTGTTACCCGATACTACAGAGTACCGAGCACGATACATCGGACGATCACTCGTCACAATTCCCGTCCGAAGAGATTTTATTGCAGCTTTCGTCCACTCGAGCTCTAGGTCATTCGGTTTTTTTTGTTTTATTCATACTGTATGCACTCTAATTTGAGTATGACAGCCCCATATCCCCATATCCCCTCCACCTCCGGGCAACCCGGTTAAATGGTGGAGTTCCCCACCCGCTACCCTTTGTCCCCATCACACCGGGGGGCTGGCACTGGGATTCGAACCCATAGCATTGTGACCGTGTACCCCACCTATACTTTCAGGAGCGGTACCACTGCGCCACGGGGCCAGCCCCCTCTCGGTCATTCGGTGCCGGGTAGGTCTATCACAACCAAAATCTCGTCCGAACGCTCGTTAAGGACGACTATGGAGAGATTGCTGTGCAGAACCAGTGATGACCAAATCTTCACCGACTTCGAAAACGAGGGATTCCCCACACAACGCCTTTTTCGTACCATGCCTTGCGCTAATATTTAACCGCTGTACCTAATGATTAGAGCCAGTCGTGAGAAACATGCGCCCGCCCTTCGACTAATATAGTGTTATTAGTAACCAACAATGTTGGTAATCATCCAAGGTTTTCCCAAAAACCCTCGATGGTGGTTGATTGAGAGGGATAGCTGTTTCCCTGGTACAGTAGTGTGAGCAAAAGAAACTCTTTCGATGCCCTTTAATATTAAGCTCGGTACCTGCATCTGTGTAACCATCAAATTTAGCGCGAAATCGCGGGGATTTTCCATGAAACGCTACCAGTGTTTCACGACGGCACCGCTCATCTCTCCGCAAGAAAGTGTGAAGTACTCTACTATGATGCCAAGCCTCCACGTACGGAAACTAACCAAATATAGTAAAAGAGCTTGGGTTGGTTGCCTCACCAGGAGTCTCGGCATGCCGGCTCAATCTATCTGCGGGAAGCTCTACCTGGAAATTACCGTGTGCTTCCGAGCCGTCGTGAAGGGGATCAGAGTACTTACCCCCTGGGAACCTGGAAGTGTGGTTCGTGATGGCAAATTGCATATTATGAAGTTCCAGGGAATTACCCTCGAGCTCCTATGCAACTTCCAGTCCACAATTAGTTAAATTGTATTCAATATAAAGACTCAATACCTTGTCTCTTCCTTGGATTCCCTCCTTACCTACTATCTACAGTCGTCGGGCTACATTCACTCTTATATTTATTCAAACGCTTCCAAAGCACTCACGTTCTTTTCGTTTTCACGACCGCTTTTCGATTTCCAAGGCTTGACGCCATTACAATCATTTAGCTCCAGCAGCACCACATTCATTGAATCGAAACATCAACCGACGCCCCGACGGGACCCCAATTCACCTAACTAATCGCGATGAAGTCGAGTATCCTCGCTGCTCTCGGATTCACCGGCGCGGCGCTTGCCCACGGTATCGTCTCCGAAATCTGCATTGATGGCAAATTCTATGATCTTTACGACCCTTCAAACACGCCGTACGTACAACCGAAACTGGATGTAGTCGGCTGGACAGTTCCTGGACCAAGCCCTGTCATGGACGTTGAGTCTGCCGCAATTGCATGCAACGACGGATCCCAAAGCGCGACAATGTATGCTCATGCCGATGCTGGTGCGGAGGTGACTCTCTTCTGGACTAAATGGCCCGCTTCGCACCAAGGACCTATCATGACGTATCTTGCCGGTGTCAGTACTGAAGATCCTACTAAGCTCGACTTCTTCAAGATCAACCATTCCGGCTTGAACTCAGATGGAACATGGGCCACGGATACCCTCATCAAAAATAACAATAGTTACACTGTTCACATCCCGAAGGACCTTTTGGCTGGACACTATGTTCTCCGTCACGAAATATTGGCACTTCAAGATGCCAATGTAACTTCGGGAGCTCAGGTTAGTTGCCTCTGCCTTCCAATTCACATATGTGCAAGGCTAAAACGAAGTTCAGTTTTATCCAGTCTGTATCAACTTGGAGATTTCTGGATTTGGAGCTGCCGTGCCCACGGACACGGTCCAATTCCCAGGAGGATACAAGCCTAAGGATTCAGATATTCTTATTGATAGTACGTTCATCCTATCCTATACTCCTAATATAATCTAACCCTGCTGATTAGTTTACCATCCACACCCAATTACCCACTATAACATTCCTGGCCCTGCTCCATACGAGGAGGGGCAGATTTCCCCCTCTACCGGATTGCCGACTCCAACCCCCAGTCAGATTCGATACGTCCCGAAGCTGAAACCTGAGGCTGAGTACCCTCGGTCCTCTCCTTCATCCTATCCCATTTACCCCATGTACTACAACTCATCTTTGACGTACCCCGAGCCGATGACCACCATCACCTCCAAAGTCACAAAAACTAGATGGGTTTATCCCACTAAAGAGCCTGTCTACTCTGACGTTTCCGACGTTGTTCCGACCCCCAAGAACACCACCCCACCCATCTACACCGATGTTGCACCCACCTCTAAGAATACGAGCACCACTCCGCCTCCTATCGTTTACACGACAAAGACTGTACACAAAACTGTCACCGTCACCGCTCCGTCGAAGCCTACGAAGACTAAGACTGTGACGAAGACGAAAATTGTATCTGTCACTGCCACCGAGACGCCCACTTGTACGCGTGCAGGAAGGTACAATTCCAACTTTTAATTACGGCAAGCGAGATGGTTTACAATCCTAGGTTGAGAGCGAGGAGCAGAGAGAGAGGGGGCTAGGTCCTAGGATGGTAATAAATAAGATTCTTGTATATAACTTCTGATGCCTTTGTCTTAGTGCTATCTATAGGCCGACCTGTGGATGGGTGTTTTGGAGTATTATTTCCATCACTCATGAATATCCTAATCTGCCATCGCAATTTGGTGATAATCAGTACCTAAAATTTTCCCATTCGAAGTCGACAATTTTGCACGCAAAGATCTGGCAGGTGAGGTAGTCGAAAAGCAAAACTGAGATTTCAAGAGCTTCCAGTCAGGTGTGCTACGCAGGTCTTGGTCGAAGGCGTTACTATATGACCTGAAAGGAAGTTGGCCGATACACTGAGGTCGCCGAATTGACTTACAGTAGTACTCATTATTACAGGCCTGATTAGACCCAACGGGATATAAGCAATTCCAGTGCGATAATGGACGGGGAGAATATGACACAATAAGACCTTCTTATTTTGTCCCCGCGGCCTACAGTACTACATATTAGCTATCCTGTCCATACACTCACCAAAAGAATGGTATTGCTGAACAAATCATCTGTATAATCACTGAAAAGGCCCGGGCGATGATGATTAACTGCCAGGCTCCCATTTAGTGGTAGGGAGAAGCAATTAATACTGCTGTCTATCTTCTTCAAAGATCGCCCAATGAAGGAGTGAACAGAAATGACCACAATGCGTATCATGCACTGTACGAAACCCCATATGAGATGCTGCATGCATTGGGCAAACTGATGAATGATGCTGCTGGCAACAAGATATTATATTAAGCTCCTCTCTACAACCTATCTTGATTCAGATGTTATGCCAGCAGACTTATACCTAAAGTACAATGCTGAGGCAAATTCATCCCGAGGTCGATTCCCAGCATGAATGTAGACTATGCAAAAGATTTTAAGATATTGTGGAGTATATTGAATCCTGACTACCAGAGGGTGAAAGCCCAATCCGAAGTCATGTTTGATAAAGAAAGAAATCCACACATGTCATGTCAGCATTGAAGCAATGGGCTCGACATGCTTTAAGTTCCAAAAGATGAGGAATATGTCGAGGATTTAGATACTGGACATCAGCCTCTTGGAACACAAAATAGTCGATCAACACAGATACATAGGAGACCTACATCTCACATGCACGAAGCTCCTGATGAAGCAATAATAAATGCCAACAGCCAGTGCCTCTGCCAAATAGATCAGACTGCCCAGCATTCGACAGCAGATGCAGAAAACATTTCCCACTGCTGGGCCCTCCGCAGAGAGGATCAGATGGCCTGGAGTTCGGCAGCTGTAACCAAGAAATCTAGACAAGTACTGCCAGTATCTCCAGCTTCTTCAGCTCCACCAATAGCAAGTTGCGTGACAAGAAGTCAAGGTAATGCCTCTGCAGAATGATTAATGGCGCCACAGCAGCTGGGGATCCATTCACCTACACAGAAACTATGAAAACCCCTCAATATGATCACTGGAAAAGAGCCATGGAGTAAGAAAGTACTGCAATCCTACTCAACAACATATTCTCCGCTCTCAAATCCTGTAAAGCACAGCAACTGCAAGTTATGCCAATAGGCTCTAAGTGGATGTACAAGACTAAACAATACCCCGATGGGTCCACACAGTATAAAGTACAGCTAGTTATAAAGGAATATAAGCAAACAGTTGTCTGTGTGACTTATGCCCTGCATCGGCAAAAGTGCAAATCGACTATAAGCTGCGCGACGCGCACACACGAACCTCATAGCAAGCTTCCCATGGACCCCTGTGCGACTGTAGTCAATAGTCACCTATGATCCAAACATAGAGATCTGTGTGTGGGCCTATGGAACTATATATGGCTGGCGGCCGGAGATGGACCTATACCTGTCTATACTGCCTTGCTGTTATACCGGTAGTGTACACACACTGAGTCTGCGGGAGAGCCCACTGGCACAAGAGAGCCTGCTTGAGAGCCTACTTTGAAGCCTGCTTGATAGCCTGCTTGAGAGAGCTACGCGTGAGAGCTGCGCTTGAGAGAGCTGTGCTGCGGGAGGAGTAGTTTTCCACGGGAAGCTTTTGGCCGATTGGAAACTCTGTGGTTGTGGACGCTTTGGCTAATCGAAGGATTCAAGTCTGTGGAAGCTTTGATGCTAACATTGCCATAGCCAACCTACTTGGCTGAGTACTTCTGGTACTATGACACCATCACCAACGCCATCACCATAGCCATCATCACCATCGCCATTATCATCATCAGTCCCGGACTGAACACGGACACATGGCTACAAGCGATGGGAAGCAGGCAGCAGATGCCCCTGCAAAATCTGAGTTCGAGATGTGCTTTTCCCACGATCCAATTGTCTACCTTACCTGCAGAATCTAAGGCTGCAATTGTCAACACCATGACTGTGACGCATCGTGAGATCTCATTATGGTGGGTGCACTAAACATAAGGTTCAGACTATGATAGCGACTGACGTCATGATTTCGGCCACAATACGCCACCCACCACCCGCCACCCACCACCCGCCTCCCGAAGCCTGGCGCCTGCAACTCAGGAAGTCTCTGGATCGAGCACCCAGGAGCATACATGGAAGCATATAGTCAAGTGAGAGTGGGAGTGTCTTGCCTCTTGGGAGTGTGCTTGGGAGCGTAGAGCCAAGTAGGCTGGGAGTGTGTCATCAAATGCAATTGGGAGTGTACTTGAGAGCGTGCTTGGTAGTGTGCTTGAGAGCATGCCAGGGAGTGTACTTGAGAACGTACTCGGAGGTGTACTTGGGAGCGTACTCGGAGTGTACTTGAGCGCGTCTTTGAAGCTTACTTGGGAGCGTAAGTCAAGCAGTCTGGGAGTGTACAATCGAGTACAATCAGGAGCGTACTTCAGTATGTACTTGGGACCATGCAATGAAGTGCAGTTGGCAGTTTTGTTGAATGCAGCATGAGGTATAGTATCAAGCACACATAATCGCATGCATATCATAGTAATTTAGTCAACGCCTAGGTCCATAGGACCTCATAGTCCCATGCGTTAAATATGCTATGGAATACCATTCCAAAAACAGCTTCTCTATGAGTTACGTGTCATATTTCCCGGTGTGATTTCGAAGCTGACTACGTTTCAGTATCTCATCTCTCTCATCGGAAGATACAGGTGGAATATGGACCACCTCAATGTAGTTACTGCTTTCCTAAATCCCGAAATTGATGATAACGCCATCTATATGACTTTGCCAGAAGGATGGTTAGAAGGTCTCTGTTGAAATATGTAAGGGGAGAACCGTGTGAATAGACGTAAGGTACAGAGACTCGAGAGCAGGAGAGAGACTCGAGATATATACAAGGTAGTTGGGTGCCTTATGGCCTACCGGCTATGTGCCTTGACATCAGCTCAGCTCGGTCAGGTTCATGCAACAGTCTCATTGCACCGAAGATTATCGTCAGACTCAGGAAAACCCACTATGGTCTTAAACAACCTTTGCCATCATAGCACGTCAATATTAATACCTTTCTACAGTCTCTTCGGTTCAGTCAATCCTTTTCCGATCGTAACCTCTATCTCTGCAGTAACAGCATTCTGATACTTCTGTATGTGGACGATATCTCCATGTCATATTCGCCGGCCACCATCAAAGCTGCGATCGAGGTTAAGGTGAAACTCTTGAAGGGATATAAGATAGTGAATCGCGGTCCAGCATACCAATTCCTTGGCATCGAGATCCACCATGACGAAATTGGCACCGGAATCAGTTTCAGTCAGAAAGCTTATTTCACCACCATCCTCAGATGATGTGGCATGGAGTATACTTATGCTGTCCCAATGCCCCTGGATCCCAATGTCTAGTTGCACTTGTCCGAGGATTGCGGTGAGAATGAATTGGAAGATATCACAGACTATGAAGCAGTCATGGGATCACTAAACTATGTAACTCTTGCAACTTGCCCAGATATCTCGTATGCTGTTACTGCTCTTTCCCGTTACAATTTGTGGCCATTTACCGGTCATATGACTGTTAGGGGTTCCCTCCTGATAGCGGTAATGGTGCATATGGGGATTGCATAACAAATACATTGAGATCGCTGCATAGCTGTCAATGCACCACACCTATTTGGGCTATTTATAAGTTTGCCAGTCAAGGGATAATTAGTGGGATTACGCTTGAGCCGTATGTTGATTGATTACGGTCAGCCCATGTGGCCGCTAGCGGATTCAAATATTATGATGCAATTACATTGCCATGACTGGGATGTTAAGATAAGGACATTAGTAGTGCAAATAATTACCAACTACACCTACTATATCTGAGCTAGTGGGACAATGCATAGTTAAGTTGCAATTATGCAGAATTACATATGCACCAAATGATAAGCAATATGCCATTAAGTGGAATCAATGAGCCTAGTCCTGTCACACCAGAAGTGGAATTATCTTAGGGTACCTTCCGGACTTTGAACCATCAAGACCTATGAATGCTGTGTCTGAGGAATTGTTGGCTTTGGCTGATCTTAAGAGGCCAGAAGCAATCGAAGTGATTGAGTTGAGCTAGAATGTATCACAATGTCATATTGTATGTTTGTGGAGTCTGGGTTGGTCACCAATCAAATTTTTGCCTCAATTGCAGTTAAATTTTATCGAAGATAAAGCATCAACATAATTGCGATAAATCACTGTCAGGCCACTCGCAGGGAGATTTGCCCACTACTAAACAAATGAAATGTTGGATATGAAAGTGTTCGATATGAGTTATCACTTTTGTGTATTTGATATCTTGCAGAGGATGACCTGACTCAGAAGTTAAAGCTGTAAATCTATTCATATGTGAAGACAATGGCCTTGAGTGATTTGTGGCAGTGCCAACAGGGGATTTTCAGAAATGGGTAACCTTTCCAGCAATAGGCTATCATGCAAACATCCTTGTCAGGGTGACAATATCTGAATGACTAATATTTTTAGAACTTGACTTAAAAGAGCTTACATTGTTCCGGCAATGAAAAGAATTGAGCTCTAGCAGCATCAGCAAAATAGTATTCTATTCAGGTGGAATGACTCCATCGGAGTGGACGCGCTCCGTCAGAGCCGTCAGAGACACCCCTGTAGCGGAATACTCCGCACCCGGCGTCAATACAAGTTGTCGCGTTGTATATCGCCCTCTGATCGCTGTTTCACCATTTCTTCGCGTTCTGGCAGTCTCCCATTTCAAATGATCACTCTGGCGTTGTGGCCAACTGTGACCATACATCGGGATGGGTTCATTGGGTACGCGCTTGCATCAGGATTGCAATGCGATGGGTGATGCTGTGATAATCTCTCCAAGCGTTCCTTTTGCCTGCGCGCAAAATGCAATTCTCTCTTTACTAATTATATGCATCATTCTAAGTCGCCAGATCTATGTGGCTATTGACAATCCATCCCTCGTTCCGTCTGTCTCCTGTCTTACTACTAGTAGCAATCTCTGGAATTACATGTTCACAGCCGACAATGTTTCCCACGCTGAAAACTTGCAAAGCAACGGCTGCCGGTGTTACGGCGTAGGCAGGTACGGTGATACCTGGGAATAATAGAAGAAAGATACGGGTGGTGCGGAAGGAATTGTGTTACGGAAAGACGGAGACGTTGGAAGACGCGGAGGAAGCGGCGAGATG
>Ga0307512_10003771_pt1 | contig 17134 bp, 14 predicted proteins | sample 14_EM_MG_FD_200267 | JGI IMG/M metagenome (GOLD analysis project Ga0307512, IMG submission 200267) | Populus trichocarpa ectomycorrhiza microbial communities from riparian zone in the Pacific Northwest, United States - 14_EM | ecosystem: Host-associated > Plants > Roots > Unclassified | place...
GCTCGTCACCCTGACATCATCCTGTACATGCCACGCTAGCAACGGGGTCACAACCTTTTTCTTCGCACACCCTCTTTTCTCTGTGACCGGTCCTCTCCCTAATCGCCTGCCCCCTAGACCATAGGCCCTCAATAGTTACCATATCCACACCATAAATTGTAGGATGGGAACCGTACGTCATCAGCCAGTTACAGCAACTAAGTGCAACCTCTAGCCAACGGGGAAATCTTGCCAGGGCGCCAGCTGGCGCCCCGCCGTGCGTGATCGGAGGCCGGACAGGCTGGCACCACTGCAGCTCGCTAGTGTGAACTAGGAGACTTGGATAACATCTCAGGAACAATGCCAGAGCTTCGCCTAAGTTCGGTTATTCAATGTGCCAAGTTTTGTCACCTGTCGATCTATGGTTGTTGAGCATCGTCACTCGGGTTGCCACGGTAGTTTCCGGGTAAGGGGTAGTTAGTAGCGGAGTAATGTGTAAGGTAGTTAAGACATCGCTCTGACATCTGGGAAGCGAAACATATCTTGCTGTGAGATGGGTTAATAGGGAATAAGCTGGTAGTATGGATCCACCATCTATTTTTCCTACCAATCGTATACGGCCACCACTGCCATGATCCACGCACAATTCGCAAACCAATAGCGGTGAAGATGTTGCAAGAATTAGTACAGTCTAATTAACAGCAACTAATGAGAAGACTTATAGCTCTGGGTATATACATTCAACTTGCGCTGTGCACGGAAAGTCAGTAAGATTTTGCTTGCCGTGGTGAGAATAACTTACTGAAACGTATCAGCCAGTGTCCGCTCCGTTTCTTTGTGGCTCCGCGCTGTCCACCAAACCTTAGTGCTGTCCATCGTCAGTACTCTCTCAGTTCCTTTGTACCTCTGTGCTGTCCACTGAAAAATCTACCATCAGTGTCCATTGAGTTTCTTTGTGCCCCAGTCCTGTCTACCGTCAGAGTCCGCTCCGTTCCTTTGTGACTCCGCGCTGTCCACCAAACCTCAGTGCTGCCTACCGTCAGTGTACACTCCGTTCCTTTTTGCCTCAGTCCTGTCCACCGTCAGAGTCCGTTCTGTTCCTTCGTGCATCAGCCCATATCCACCGTCCTCAGAATTGCCTCATTCCCGACGCTCTCCTGTCCTGGTGCTCGTCGGTTCTTGGCGCTCACCCGTTCTCGGTGCCCATCCTCGGCGCTCACCTGTTCTCGGTGTTCACTCGCTCTCCGGGCATATATACCGCCTCGATCCCGTTCCCCCGTCGGCAAAATTCATGCGAGTACCCCGACCTCCGTCCGTTTGTCCATCGGTACAGAGCAAGTGCATACTGAAACTAAGCCGTGAGGGGTCAGCGGTGCTGTTAATATTGGTGAAAATCGGGTTCAATTGATCAGCAGATTTCTAAGCAAGGAGGAGAAGTGGCTCGGTGGTGGCTGTCGCAGAGTTGGTTGTCAGCGCAGGGAAGGCGAAGCCTTTGGTGCTGGTCGTTTGCTTAAATGATGGAGAAAGGGTCTACAATGCCAAAATATACGCCAAAAAGGTCCACAATGCCACAAGGGATCCTCCATGCCAGTTTTGGGTGTCTGGGAATTTCCTCGGCTCTGAATATTGTGGGCACGGGTAGAGTATGAAATGATGTCTTTTTTGAGCTAGCTAAATGGGATGTTTGGGCATCAGAAAGCCAAGCGGAATGAACTTTGAGAATATTGTAAGTTATATTTAGACGTCCACGTGACCGAACACACTCTGAGAAACAACAACCGAGACGACACACGGGTGCCCCGCAGCGACCAGACACTGCGACAGCCAAGATGTCTGACAATGGAGTATGTCCGATGCCCGGAGGCCGTATGACCATCGTTGCGCAACATGGCACACCCGAACGATAGATAAGCTTCATATACGACTGAAAATCCCAGATGTCTTGCAATGAAGACGTATTGGCAATTCCTGCTATATATTTCATTATGCATTCAGAAGATATCATTCATCAGAAGAAATTCATCTATCAGTCAATTGTAACAGCGGATCTAACTAAGCATCTGCAAATGCGAGGCACCAAACGAGAAATTTCCGTCCAAGACGTATGTCAAAAAGACTACCTGCAAGTCCAAACGTTTACTCTGCACCCCCTTTACTTCAAGGCTAGTATGTAGATACATGAGTGGGGAACGATACGATCACCTTTAAACTGGCGGGTGGCAGTATTTTGGCCTACGTACAAGCATGTAGATACAGTATGCGGAGACTGAATGCTACTGTTACACGCTCTCCCATCCGTCTCAATGGAAGTAAGCTCGAAGCTCTAGCTATCGTAATGCAGGAATTTACAAATAGCATCGCAGAAAGTCAATATCTGGAAGAAATGCAAGCCTGCACCCATCAAAGCAAAAGACAAAAACGCATAAAAAAAAGAACTCCAGGAAAATGAACAAGATATACGGACAAGATCAGCGATCAGTTTAACGATACGGGGGCATTCGATCCCCCTTGGTACGACTATAGTGATCCACCGAGAAAAGAGAAAAGAATAGAGCAGAAGATGAATCACAATGTGCCAACCCATCAAACAAGTAAGAAAATACAAAAAGGAAACCAACATCGCCCAAAGCTCGAATAATTTTATGGTCGAGCCTCTCACATAGAACCAGACCCAAAAAACCGAAACGAAGATACTTACTCGAAGCTGCCACTGGCGGCAAGCATTTTCTGCAAAAGGATGATGTCGCTGCTGACCTCCTCAAATATTTCAAGTGCCTGTCGGGCCACCTCGTCACGGTTGTAATTGGTGCGAGATTTCCAGACGTGATCCATGATCGCCGCATTGACTTGCTCGAGTTGCTCAACGGTGTAGCCGGAGGTGCCTTTCGCAAGTTTCCGCTGGGCTTTCTCCATAGCGGCAGCCGAGCACCTCAGCATCGGCATCGGAGGCGGAGGGATCGGCCAGACTTGCGACGGGTGCGGAACCGAGGCGGGCGAAGAGTCCGACTGCGAGTAGGCGGAGATGTGTCCTACTGCCTGGGATGCAGGAGTCGATTGCGCGTAGCTCTGAGAACTGTGCTGGCCTTGCGACGATTGGAGGATCTGTGTGGCAGGCGACGATTGGAGAACCTGCGTGGCAGGCAACTGCGAGTCTCCCTTTTCCGGAATGCCAAAATCGCCCCATTGCTGGAGTTGGTCATGGGAGTCCCTGCCATACCCATTGCTATTGTTACTATGTGGGTTCGAGTGCGGTTGCGAGGCCGTTCCTGCAGTGCCATCGGATGTGCGTTTGCCTCCGGAGGTGGTGGTTGAAGCATCGTTGACGATCACAGACAAGTCCCTCGGACCCACACGTGCCACTTCAACAAAGCCGCCAGGTCCAGAACCCATCTGCGTAAGTTGGGTAGGTTGACTAGGCGCTAGCATCGGACGGTGGGCGGGCGGCGTATGATACAGGGAGAAATCCGAATCTCGGTTCGACGCCCGGGGCTGAGTTGTACCGACGGTCGCGCCAGCGGAAGAAGCGCCATTAGACAGTAGCGAGTCGTCCGCGACGTGCTGCACGGCACTGTGCTGCTTTGGAGCAGGCGTCTTAGGGATAATTGTCGGAGTTCCATGAGATATTCCAGCAATGGGAGCACTATCAGAGTTGCCGTTGGATCCGGAGCGACCACCGTCCCCGCTGCCAGCCTCCAGCAACTTCTGCTGTTCACCGAGAGCAGCTTTCTTACGCTCCGCCTGTGCCTTCTTTTCGGCAGCCCTCTGCTTCTCTCTCTGATACATTTCTTCGCACTGGCTTACGAAAGCAGTATCCATCTCGATGTCGGCAATATAAACCTCGGCATTGGTAAGCATTTCGTTGGCCTTGCGCTGGTTCTCCTTCTCGCCGACGAGCTTCGCATCATGACGAATGCGCTCAACATCCATCAGAAACTGCCTCGGAGTTGAGTAAAACCCATTAGAGAACCTGTCTTCAATGACATCGAGGTCCATGTTGTAATAAACCTTACTCGTGAGGGTGTCCTCGACTCTTAAAACACCATCAGCGTTTTGATACGGCCGAAAGCGGTCTGGCTGTCCAGGAAGATCTGATTCGACAAGCAATGGATTTGGAGGCGGCGGGTCCAAGATGCGCATGATGACATCGTGCTCGATAACAGGCTTCTTGAACCGCCTGTACTTCTGCTTCAGGTTCTCCATCAAATTGTTCAATCGAAGCTTGAGGTGATTCTTCAGCTGGCGATCCCGTAGAGCAGTAGCCCGCTTCTCCTCATCGGTTTGCTCACGCTTTGGTGGAGGCGAGGCCCGCTCCAATTCGGGAAGTTTTCTCTTCTTCCGGTTCGTTGGGTCCTGCGGAAAATCGCGAGGCGATTTTCGGATATGAGATATGACCTTGTCGAAGTACGAAAACCGTGCGCCTTCGTCCGGCCGCTCAAGCTCGAACCGATCTCGTTTGGAGTAGCCAAACAAATCCTTCACGAGAGCTTTGTCCAGTTCTTCGACCGGCACCTCAGAGACACCGAACAACAGGACTCTATCGTTGGGAGCAATAGACTGCAAAAGCCCCTTGAAGGTAGCCATCGCGGTCCCTTGAAGGGTGCGGTACCATACGTCCACATTCGGAATGAAGATCACACTCGGCTTGTGTCTCTTGATCTCCGTAAAAAATTGTACGAGAGCTGTCTCTGGGGTCCGAGTGGCATCGCTCAACAACGTGGCGAGGTCAAACGACTGCACATGGACCTTCTCCATAAAATGCAACACTGCCGCAGCAATGTACTGCTGTCCCAAGCCAGAGGTACCATGAATTAGCAATCTAGGGCGATAGACCCGAGCACTCTCGAAGTCTGAATTAATTCATTAGCATCACATCGACTATGGTGGTGCGTTGAACTGCCACTTACTCTCCATCATCATCTCGCGCGCGAATCCTTCCTCGGCATCCAGGATATCGTCCTCATATTCCGCTTCCTCCAAAGGAGTTAAACGCTTGAATTCTGGGAAGATGCCCTTGAGACACTCCTTAACACGTTCCAGCTGTTTGGAAAGCAGCGGCACGACGTGTTCCGGCAACGGTGATGCACCGGAAGAGGTTGATCTTTCCGACGAAGGGGTTATCTTCCTCAGCGACATCATGAAATCGCGCGCTGTAACAACGACACTCTGCGGATCAACCTTGAGTTTATCCAGCGACTTGTAGATCTGCGGGTACGTGCGCTGCATGGCATTTAATGCAGCTTCAGTACACAGTGCTCTCAAGTCCGCACCACCGTATCCTTTGGTAAGCTTCGCTAATTGGTCCTTGAACTCATCGGCTAGCGGCGGTTCCCATCCTCTTGAGTGAATATCGATGATGGCTCGCCTCGATTCGGTAGTCGGCAACGGGAAGTAGAACTCGCGATCGAAACGCCCGGGACGACGAAGAGCAGGGTCCACAGAGTCAGGCCTGTTCGTTGCGCCAATAACCACAACTTGGCCTCTCCCATCCATACCATCCATGAGCGCCAGTAAGGTGGACACAATGGAGGCATGTATCTGTTCCTGTTTACTGGACCGTACCGGCGCCAAGCCATCAATCTCATCGAAGAAGATGATACTTGGTTGGTTGTTTCGTGCTTCTTCGAAAAGTAATCGCAATTGTCTCTCCGCCTCCCCAACCCACTTGCTCAAGCAATCGGCACCTTTACGCATGTAAAAAGTGACTTTCTTGCCGTCTGCTCCAGTGAAACTTGAGGCAACGGCTCTCGCCAGTAAAGTTTTACCGGTGCCAGGGGGTCCATGAAACAAAACACCACGAGGAGGGGTGACCTTCTTAGCCTTGAAGATCTCCGGATACATTAGAGGCAACATGACCATTTCCTTCAACTGCTGGATACGATCATCCAGTCCACCAACGCTGTCGAATGTAACATCTGGAGAGATGCCGAGAGGATCCGCATCAGCCAAGGCGTTCTTTCCTGATTTGGTGACCTTTCCGAGATTAGCCGGTGCACCAGCTTGCAAAGCATCGGCGTTGTGAGTCTGTGCGACAGCAGGCAGTAGTCCAGGCGCATGCGCACCGGTGGGGGTCATTCCCGTTATACCACTAATCCCAGTACCACGGCCGCGTCGGCGAATAGCTTCATCGTCACTGCTGTCAGAATCGATGTCTATGGACGCGATGGGACGTCCAAAAAACGGCACAACATCGCCTCCAAAGGGACCGTTGGTATCGAATAGACTCTTGGAGTGTGAGAGAGCACCGCCAGTCTTGCGCTTCGATGGGGTAGATGCCCCAGCATCGTTATCGTCCAGAACAGCCGCCATTTCGGGTCGAAGAATTCGGTAATCCACCTGTCCGACACGACGTCTGAGGCGCGGCTCAGTGGCGGTTGCGCTCTCGTTGCCGGAAAATTGTCTGCGCTGGGTTCGTCTCGTTCGCTTGGGTGATGGTCGGAGATCCTCCAGTTCTTGCTGGAGCTCCGCTTGGGATTCAGGTTCCTCGGAACCCGGGCCGCCCCTAGCTCGCTTCCGGGCCGCAGAACTCCTACCATCCGAGTGTTCTCTATCCTCGCCGGAGCTGTTTGATTTTTCCTGTGGCTTGACGGCAGCGCGAGCCCGCGATGAAATGCTGTCATCCGATTGCTCAGCCTCGCCTTCCTCATTGTAGTCTTCGTCCTCGCTTCCGGCCTTTCGACTCGCTGCGCGGCCAGCTCTCTTGCCACCCCTTTTGAGGCGTCGGATTGGGGGTGACTCTGGCTTTTTGGACCTCTCGACACTACTTGCAGCATCCCCAACAGACCGTAGTGCTCTAGGAGAAGGAGTAGAAGGTGGGCGAGAGGCAGCCGCTCTAGTTCGAATTCTTTTTGTAGGTCCATCATCCTCATCTTCGTCGGCCTCGTGACCTGTATCATCTCGAGACATCGATCCCGCCGCCTCGGCAGCAACAGAAGTCACCTCGATTGCGTCATCTTCTTTTGTTACATCGGCTTGGCTCTCTTCTGCTTCGGGATCCACTTGTTCGTTGTTGGCATCCGTGTCTTCCTCTTCCACCGAGTCATCCTTGGCGTCTTTAACGTCTTCAAGAACTTCCTCCTCCTGCTCGCGCTCTTTGGGGTCCTCAACAGAGCTCTCTTCGGGGATGTCTCGTGGAGCAGTAGGCTGCAAATTGCTCAACACAACATGCTTCCCGGAGTTGCTGAAAGCGGCCAATGGTACGTCCGTGTGTGCCAATCTGCCCGACCTCCTGGAAGGTTCAGCGCTAGCTCCACGGCCACGGGTCGCCCTGTAGCTTCCCATTGGACCCTTTCCTCCCATTGCTGGTCGCTGGGACTGAACCTGAGTCGGAGTCGCAGAAGTAGCCCTCGTTACCCGCCGTGTCGGTTGTGACTCCTCGGGGTCTGGTGGGTCTTGGGTCTGAGCAACAACACTAGACTGATACTTTAGTACTATTATGGTCTTACGACCAGTACCAGTGCTGGGTGTTTTGGTTGCTGCTGACCTAGGATTCACATCTTGGTCACCGGCAGATTCCTCATCATGACTGAGGGATTCGATAGATTCTGAATCGCTGGACTGCGCCATGACCGTGGCATTCTTCTGAGCTTTGAGGGCGGCACCGCGTTTCGGTCTACCGTTTCGACCGAGTGGCACAACCTGTGTCGGCTCTTCCTCAGCGTCTTCTTCCGAGGGTATATCCGAAATCTCCGTATCCTCAATTTCGTCTTCATCCTCTGAATCGTAGCGGTTGGATTTCTTAGGTTTTGCACGGCTTCGGTTCGTGCTACTAGCCGCGCCCTTCTTCTTTCCGACAGGCTTCTTTGGCGTCTTACGGGACTTTCGCGGACTACGCCCAGCTGCGGCGTGATCGTCATAGTTTTCATCGTCGGAATCGGACTTCAAGAGATCCTCGGCCGTGACATCTCTTTTGAGGACACGTTTCGGCATTGTATATACTGGCTTACGAGGGAAGGATGGTGGTTTCACAGTCGGTCGGTCGTGCGCGTCCGTCTAATCAGAAACCAAAAGTTAGAACAGGATCTTACTATTCCCATTATGCTGGCTCTCTGTTTTGGGGAAGTGGTGGACAGAGAGTGGGAATGTATGCTTACGATTAGGGTTATGTATTACTGATCTGCGAGGAGCTTTTGACGCGTTAAAAGTGTGCAAGTCTATCGCAGTTTTGGTGAAGGAAGCGCGTTGGGTACGCGACTGGAGCGCGTCGAGAGCCTGGCTGAAATTCAGGGGCGGTGATCGAATCCGAGAATGGGAGAAGCAGTGGAGCGATTTGTATTTCGATGGGGTCAAGTGGACGACCAACACTAGCTGCTAGTGCTCAGACAAACCATGAAGTTAAAACTGTTTCTCTTTTCCTATCCTTTGAAGCGGAAGAGCAAACAGTTGTGTCTGCTTGTTTTCCAAGAAGGAGAAGGGAAGGGAAGAGGATTTGGCGACGAGCGAGTGTACGGGTTGAGTGAATCTTTCGGAATATTGTGGTTATCGGTGGTGTGGTAGTGAGTAAGACGTGGCTGAGCAATCAACCACTATCCTTCATGCCAAGCCGTACACAACGCATCACCAGCAAAAAAAAAATTGAGAACCGACTCCACGGTTCCAGCCCGCTTCCAGAATTATGCTTAAATTCTCCGAGGCACCCGGACAAGCGGGACGTGCTTCTTAGATGTTCCTGCAGCATCTCGCGTTCTACGATCTATTTTTTTTAAAAAAAAATTCGAAGCCAAAATGTTATTCCCAAAATCTGGATTTTCATCTTCCTAGCGAGCTTTGCGATGAGGCAGAGATGGTCCATCTGCGTGCTCGAAGTCCTGGCTGTGCAGGATGGTGGTGGTGATGTTCGTTCATCCCAAAGTCATCTCCAATTCGATCGTAACATTTCCCCTGAAAAAGCAGATCTAGAAGTGGTGGTCATTCGCTTGACACAGAGCCGCATGCTAGCGGCCACGTGACCGTAATCCGGGTAACGGACCCGATCCATTGCACTACTGCTGATCGCCGCACCACAATGCTTGATTTCGTGCACTGGTATGATTTAGATAAGTACCTCATAGGTGAGTTTGGGCCGTCATTACCAATATTTGTCCATATACAATTGCGCACGATGTTCGGAAGAAGAAACAAATTGATATTGAAACTCCGCCGAAAGAGAATAGGTACATAGTTACCTGTAAAGTCAAAAACAGTGCCAAACTCGCTGCTGAACAAAGATGAGAAGGAAAAAAAAACCCCCATACACCAAAGCGCCCCCTACTGGTAACTGTAACCAACCAAAGAAAAAGAGGTACAAAAAAATCCTAATGACAAAATGCTGCAATCAAGATTTCTGCCGAAAATCCCCAAATACCGTGCAAAGTTCCGCTAAGATCTGGGACTTCGGCGTATCCACCGCCGCTCCTCTCCTCTTGCCAGTACTATCCACATCCTTTAACGTGGCCATCAACTTCTCCGTCCACTTCTTCTTTGCACATAGCCTTCGTCGAATGGACTCTGTATTCACGAGGGAAAGCAAAATCTTCATGGTGGTCAGAAGCAATTCGTACTGCGGAGTTCTCATGGTTGCCGTTTTTAACGTTCCAAGGACATGAAGGATGATTGCGGAAATATCCTTCCCGCCTTTGCCGACTTGTCGATTCGCAAGAATATCGCGACAACAAGGCACATGGACGACATTTGCGATGGTGGCGAGCGAGTGGGCCAAGGTTCGCACAGCTGCCGCCACAGCGGACTTCTGCACTTGCATGACCGCGGTATCGATGTAAGCTAAGATAGCAGCGAATCCTGCTTCATCTCCTGCGACCATCGCAGCACATTCCCGGGACACTTTGGACTTGGTCTCTGCAATGTAAAGTGGTTAGCGGAAGGCGCCTAGTATGTCGCAAGGATAACAAACCCAGGATTGCAATCGCCCTCGCAAAAAGTGCCTTTTTCTGGATCATCTCCAAAGCCTTCTTCGTTTGTGCTCCAATGCTATCCTCTTCTGCGAGCTTACCCTCGGAGATCTTCTGGATTCTCTTTCGAAGAATACGCAGTCTAGGACTTGACTCCTTCCTGACAAGATATCCCCTCCAAGCGCTCTGGATTATGCCCGCTCGTTCTCCGAGGCGATTCATCCTGACAACCCAAGCTCTAGCCCTCCATGCTTTCTGTAGGATGACCACCGCCATTGCAATCCGCTTCCTCTCCAAATATCGCATTTTGATCAGTGTAACGCATGCAACCATGAGTTGGTATTTCGCAGACAGCTCTCGGGCCAATACTGTGTCGCGCCTACGTTGTTGCACGAATACGACAGCGCTGCGAAGATGAACGTATTCAGCTCTGATCTTCCGCGTCACTGCTAGTTGGCGATACCAAAACTGAATGTAACATGTGTCGATAACGCGGTCGGCGCATTCGAGGCGAGTAATTCGACCGCGAGCGAGGCTTTGTAGCTGTACTATTGAACGGCGCGTCTCGGAAAACATGTGGCGTTCCTTTTTCGATCCACAGAGCCGTCTGAAGGCTCTCTGGATACTGACCGCAGCGGATCTCTGGCGCAAATATGCATCTCGGGCATGCCGCCCGACAATGACCCTCTCCCAGCATGATTCGATCGTTCTCACGCCCGTCTTCAGATCCTGAGCGTTGTTCCTGACCAGAATGCCACGAACCATTGCCTGAACGCCAACGATAGCATTTTTCGCGACGCCAATACGTTCTTGATATCTCGCTTCGCGAACAACGCGCCACCTCCGCTGTATAACGCTTGCCGCCCACCGCGCATCTTCCAGGGCGCGACGTGCCAAAACTCCGCGACCAATAGACTGGAAGACAACAGTCGAACGAATCAACAGTTCAATTTTCTTGTGAACATACTTTCGGAACGCTCGCTGAATAGTGATCGCCGCGGTCCGCCTGTTGCTAATATTTGCGCAATGATGAGCAAGGATGGCAAGCCTGATGCGTTTGTGTACATTGACCTGGAAGACTAAATTGCGGTAGGTTCGTTGTATCCTCACTGCTGCCCGTTGCTCGATGGAGGGCTGGACAAGTCTAGAACACAAATACGCCAATCCGGCAACAACGAATTCTTGAGTGAAAACCCTACCACCGTTATCCTGGGTATTGAATAAGCCAGCTAAAAAAGACTCGTTAATATTGCCAATAAAAGGACTTCGAGTTCAGGATACTCACCAAAATAAGAGTTGCATCCAATTCCCCGAAGCTTGGTCTGTAGTGGAGCGGCAGGACCATTCTTGGTATACGAGGGCAGGTATTGCTCGTACTCGCCCACTATAGCCGCGAAAACTTTACCATCTGCAAAGCTAGTCGTAAGATTCGTGACAACCAACCCGTGCTTCGCTGCGATGCTCATTGCCCAGTTCTTCAGGAGCGCGACGTAATCCCGAGTATTAGAAGGCACGTCTATGGAGAGGTCTGAAACAATGCCTGCATGTACTCGAGCGGTTTCGTGGATGACTGTGCGCCAGTCCAACAACAACTCAAGACCCCATTGGCTCAAGAGGCTCCATAGCAATCCAACCGTCTTCTCTCGGTACCCATCCACGATGTCTTTCGTTTCGACGTGGCGAGGCATCCCGCCGAGCTGCTTATCCAGGGCGGACAGCGCGAGACTGACGTTGTGAGTTTTCTGAACACGAGAGCTAGCTGGATGATACAGATGAAGAGACAGTGGCCAATTCTCTTCCTCGTCAACCTGCTCTCCAGATAACGATTGCCGTCGTTTCGAACGCAAAAGCACTTCTATCACTCGGGTTAGGCGGATTCCATCTCTCATATCGACTGCGATATTGTCGATCCTATAGTCGAACTCCGAAAGAGGATCCTGGACGGTCTCCAAAGTGTAATTGAGATGACTCATTGGCTTGACTATGTCGGCATTTGTGGGGATAAGCAAACGCGAAACCGCGCGCAACACCTCCACCGAGGACTTCAGAGCAGAGTCCTATTTCGGTTAATTAAGCCTAGGCACACTCCAAGCATCACAAGAACCTACCTTCTGGAATAGACACTGTCTACCGAGCACGCCTTGTGCCTTCGCCTTATCCAGCAACAATATAAGCATGAAACTCCTGAGGATGGTCCGTCGGAGCATCCAAGCCGGAGTGCCTATATCTTCATCCCCCTGGGCGTTTCCCTCCCACTTCACACCCTTTGTGGGCATCTGAACCGGCTCCGAACGTGTCAAAAGGATATCTTCTGAGTTGATGAGATACCGCCCGATATAAGTCTCCAAAACCTTCTTCTCGGACTCGCCCGGCATAGCGTACGCAAACATCTCCCGTCCCACCACAACCTCCAAAGCTGTAGCCAGGGTGGTCTGCTCGTAGCTTTTCATGAATATATCCATGAATTTCTCTCTCACACCGACATCAGTGCCCCAGCCACTGGGCACGGCAACACTATTTTTCGGCGGAACCCGAAACGTCCTTGCCACTGAGCTTCCGCTGAGCACGTATTGGGTTATAGACAGTGCACCATAGAGCAAGCTGGCGTGGACACGACTGTAGGTGAGGGGGAATGGCTGGGTAGAGTACATCGAAAGTAATTCCTTCCTGATAGCCAATCTCTTCTTTCCGGCCAGCGCAGGAGAGAATTTTGCAAGCAGATGATTTAAAAGCTGTGATACCGAGGACTCCTGTGCCGAAAGCCACGATTCCTCGTACATCTCACACCTCGCTATGTCTTCCGCGAGAACAGGATCCAGACGACGTTTCTTCGACGGATTGGGTTGATATGATGCGGGACCTGGAATCAATGGGTCTGAAGGTGGCACGAGCTCGCTTTCTTCCTCCTGAGTGAGTCCCGGCGGGGTAGGGAGTGATGCAACTGATTGTTTGACGCGCTTCCTTAGTCGAAGGGTACTTGCGGCCTCGGTAGAAGTGTTGCTCGATTGTGAGGTGAATGACGAACCCTCATCGAATGAGGTATTGTCGGAACCCCTCTTCCTCGATCCCGCGCTCGATCTATTGACATCTTTTGGTATTGCTACAGGCGCTGGCGGGTTGGCCGCAGGTGCAGCTTTCTGCACCCGTCCGCGAACCGGGTCATTGGATAGCCGAACAGATTTCCTCGGGGGAGATTTTTCCGCCTTGCTTGCAGCACGTTTGCGAGGATCGCGTTCGGCCGGATGTAAATTCTCCTTCCCACTGTAGCGATCCCTTGCTGCGCCGACTGGAGCTATTGTCTGGCGTAGCTTTGTGGCAGGCATCATGGTGAGTCGCTTTGGCGGAGCCTTGAGCTGTTTCTGTTCCCCTCCAAATAATTGCTTCTCCACCAGTTTGACCATCGGTGAACCCCGGACTTTTTCGGTGAGAGCAGTTGGTTTCCCAATTGTCTCGCTGCTCGCGCGAGCTGGGCGACTTTCCAGTAGGGGTGCACGTGCTGCGCGATTATCGTCCTGAACTGCTGCCTGTTCTTGATGCTTCGCCTTCAGCATAGCACTTACCCTCCGGCGAGAAGGTCTCATCGCCCCAAAACCGCCAATCAAGGATCGTTGAGGCTGTTGCTGAAGCCCACCTTGCGGACGCCGTTCGGGTTCCTGGCGATGCGCTGGAGCTGCTTGTGGACCCTCTGTCGATTTCCTTCCCCCTATCCCCACATTCGTCTTCCTCTCCCTGTGCTGCAGTGCCGGCTGTGGTTCGTGGCGTACCGGTGGGACATAATTTGTAATCCTCCGCGGCGGTTCCTTCAGTCCCTTTCCTTCCCTCTTGCGCGTGTCTCTATTAAGGAATGGCTCAATGTCGGGCAGGGCCATGGTAAAATCGATATTCGCTGTGTCATCATCGTCGCCGCCCGGGCCGTCATGGTATATGGTCGTAGGGGAAGATTGGTAGGAGTTTGCTGATTTGGTCCGAACCGGACACGGAGTGCCGTCCTCGTCCATTATTGTCGGTAGATACTGTGTAGCTAACTCGCCGATGTCGCAGGTTTCGTTCGTTGCGAGAAGCTGAGTGGTGTGGGTGTCGTGGCGTGGCGTGCGTGTCAGAAGCGGTGTTTGTTTCTTGTGGGGTTACTTTGATATTTTCGTTGCACAACAGTGCTTGTTTATCTAGCTGGCGTCTGGTTGCTAGAGCGACAGAGCTAGCATCACCTGACTCTCTATCTCAGCTTCACGTGCTCATAGTCTGATAAACAGCCACAGCATCAGAACAAACCCCTATTCATCTAGCGAAGATTGTTATGTAACGATAAAAGTCATTTAACTGGTGAGGGGAAAAAATTGCGAGATTGAAACGCGTATGAATACATGGATGAACGATTATTTTTAATCGACCTACTCAGTCGATCCGATTGCGTAGCCGCAGGAGGTTACTCACGTTCTTGTTTTCCCTTCATTTTAGTGGAGGGTCTTTTTGGATGTAACTCGAGCCCTCCCGTGATATTCATAAATCATCACTCGGTGGGTCACACGAAACAGCAGCCGAAGTTGGGTGCCATTTGAGACATGAGATTGATGCATATCATAGACCTAGATTGCCAAAAGATAAAGGTCTGTTCTTTTCAGCGACTATATTTTTCCTGCCACAAATCTAATAGACCGTATAACACATTTATGGTGAGCGTTCGGCTCAATACCTAGTTTTCTGGTATTTGGGGTCTCTATTGGAAGCAGTGATCCCTGAATTTCTATGAAATACGGTGGTGCCGCAGGTCTGGGTGCTGAAATACACGTTAGGGAGCGTAACTTCTTGTGAATTACGCTGGGGATATATGCTCGAAAAGAACAGGCCCCAAACGCTGCGATATAGTTATAACCGCTTGCAGAAGCGCCGGCCTGTTCTTGATGGATCACAGGCGGGAAGCTTATAAATAAGATGCGCCGTACATTATTTACGGGCAGAAGCTAGCTGGCATGCGCAAGGCGATATTGTATCGCAGAATACGGACCACTGCTGCACCACACCATAACGCCTTGTTGGTAATTGCTGCCCATTGCTCTGCCCACACGCCGTACCCTAATTACTTTTCCATCTCTGGAAATAGGTACTTTAGATCTCCAGAGCTGTGCATTTCGACGTCCAGGTCGGGTGGGCACGCGAAACGAACGAAAGTTACCAGTCAGATATGGATAGCTGGAAGAAAAGAAATTCTCTGGTTCTTCCACGGGGTTAATTCAGAAGAATCCTCAACTTTGACGCAGAGTGCATTGGCGATCAGTAGCCAAGAAGATAGGGATCTACCTCACAAGCACTTGACGATATCTGCGTGATCTCGGGTACAACCTTCGGTCCCATGTTCGCAAATGGGTCGAAGAGGTGAGAATCGGCCATCATACTCGTCCACGAAGGGAGGGGACCTGAGTGCTGTGGTCCTCTCAGTGGCTCAGCATACTTCTAGTCGCCTCTCCGTCGGATCCCCACCCTCTCGCATCTACGACCAGTCGGGCTGCTTGTAGCTCCATGCAACCCGCATACCTTGCTTCCTGGAATACATATGACCGGAAGAAGCCCATGGGTCCAGCAATCCACCCATCTATGTGCGCTACGGAACATTGGGCAGTCAGCCCTATCCAACAATCCCGACGTAAGTTGGTTTTCCGTATCCATCTTCGTTCCAACTTCAACTTGAAACACATTTAATCCTGGGGAGCATAATAACCGATTAGTTGGGCACGTCTCGCCAGGCAAAGGACTTACATATCTACATCCACATATTTCTTCTAGATTACATCACACATCCAAGCCATTCAGGATTCTCTTCATGTCTCCGTGAGTTCGATCCCAACATGCGGCAAGCCGGAGCCAGGGCGCACTTGTGAGATTGGGACCGAAGAACTGCCGAATCGGATGGGCCAGCTGCGTTTCCGGGTCCTCCACCGAGCAGCATGGCCACGGAATCGCAAATCGCTACCGTCTGTCTCGACGCTTTCCGCTCATCCAAGCGGCCAGATAATCCGCTGAGCTGGAAAGTGGCCACCTTTGCCAATGTAGACTCGCCTGTGTGAATCACGTACGAATATTCCCTAGTACTCTATGTACGTACTTTACCTAGTTATATCATGCCGGCTAGTTGAGCTAGGCTACCAGACCTTACAGTGGCTAGATTGTCACCACCATGATCGTGGTTTCTCTGGAGCTCTCGTCTCCATCCTGGAGCCTTAATAAGCACTTAGTTACTACGTACTGGCCTAGATTGTACGTGGGGTATATACTCTCGAGGACTTGAGGCTATTCGGTAACCGGGGTTCGGTACGGGCTGGGGATGTTCGAGGGTGGGCTCGAGATCGAAACGAAACTGGTGACTAGTGAGGAGCGGCCATGGGCATAGTCTAGAGCTCAAGTTCGAGCAGTCACAGCAGTGACGGTTTCCTCTTCGTGGCGCTGTGTGCTTTGTTGCCGTGCAGTTTGCAGTTGTGCTTCTACATCACGATCGCACAGGTCCATCTATGACCCCTCTTCCAGCCTTCACGAATCGGACGCTCCGAATGCTGTTTCCAAGAGAATTCGAGTGCACGAGCTCACTCTGTAGCGTACACAGTTACACACTTGGTTGCCGATAACTGTGAGTAGGCATCCCTAAAGGGTATTGAGCCGCATCCCCACAGAACGACTATGCATTTTCGAGCTAGGTGGTTGGTATTGATGCCAGCGGGATGGGTGGCTACAGCCCCATAGTTAACTGTCGCTTCCCCCTTCCACCACCCTTTCCCCTTCTCCCTACTTATACGACCACAGGCAGCTGCCGAACTCCCTCATCTGGCAGCTTGGAACCCTCCTCCCTACGCCTTCTTTCCCTCGCCACTTCTCTCTGGACGCCGTCAAAAGCCTTCTTTGGGTCTTGGGCGGCTTTCGTGTTATTGTTGTTCTCAAGGCCGCAGTGGCTCACGGGCTGCTGCTTGCCAAAAACAACAACAAGAGCTCGCCCTAGCCTGACATTTTTACTACTTACGGATAGTCTTGGTCTCTATTTAAGTAAGTGATTGGCTCCCCCTCCACAAAAAACCCCAACCGAAACTCAAATAGCGGTCGCGGCTCTGCTCCTCGAAACTCTCAGAGCCTCAACCCACCCGCCCCGTCGAAAAGCGAGTCACGACCCTCACTAATTCCTAATCCTTACCAGAAATCACCACATACAAAGGGAACAACGGAACGGTCCGTACTCCGTCTCGGTTGTGCGAGCTCAGTCGAGCCTGCCGACTGGAAAGTCACCCGAGTTT
>Ga0307512_10003772_pt1 | contig 17128 bp, 18 predicted proteins | sample 14_EM_MG_FD_200267 | JGI IMG/M metagenome (GOLD analysis project Ga0307512, IMG submission 200267) | Populus trichocarpa ectomycorrhiza microbial communities from riparian zone in the Pacific Northwest, United States - 14_EM | ecosystem: Host-associated > Plants > Roots > Unclassified | place...
ACAAATGCTGGTGGTGCGCCAGTGGAAGTAGGACGGCCCAGACGCGGGAACATCTCTTCCACCACTGCAACCGATGGAAAGACAAGCAGAAGACGCTCTGGAAAGAAGTGGCAAACGGGACAGGATGGAGGGCGGGCAGATGCCGACACGTGAAAGTCTCTGAGCTGCTCTCCATAGAGACATGCGACAAAGCGGTGATAGACTTCCTAGTGGCCACGGATGTCAGAAAGATCCCGCCCAAAACGAGCCGAGGAGCAGGTGGCGGCGGGAAACAGGCGGAGGAGTAAAGGCCGGCAGGCAATGTGCGGAGGAGACAGGACCGGCGGGCTCTCCTGGATTTCATCCCTTTTCTTTTGTATTATATATCTGCCACTTTTGAATGCTTTCTTTTTTCAAGACGGGGATGACAGGTAGTAGGAGTGGAGCTCCGCCATCGAGCCGGCCAGCCTGGAGGCGGAGGAAACTATGGGGCTGTCATACGCTATGTAGAGTGAATACAGTATGATTAAAACAAAAAAAAAACAAATGCGAGGATAATCGAGGCAGGGACGACATATTGTCAAAGATCACCCAAGACGACCAAATGGAGATGCTTGAACAGAACCGGATGCTACTTAAACTCATATTTGAACAACACGCCGAATGGAAGAAGGAGAGAACCCGAATGCTCACCGAACTCGACCGCGGCCGAACCATCGACACACCGAAGAATCCCGGAAATCAGTCCAAGATCTTTAAGATGGTTGACCCTCACGGTACTGCGGCGGGGCGACCGAGCTGGTTAAGTTTCTCGAAACACCATGATCAAACTTTGCATCCCATAAGCAGTCATTCCCAAGAGGCGATCCCGATCAAGTCAAGTAAGCAGTCTCTTTTCTCGACACCTGGAATAACCATCCAGATACGACTCAGCGACAGACGGAAGACACAGACCCATCCGAGTGGCCTAGGGACCTACGAGAGGCCAAGGACCCGTGTTGAGAGAATTTCGAATTCTTCGCGAACGAGCTTCAAAAGATGTACGGAGATCAAGACATACGTCTCAATTCAGCGACCAAAGTCATGCAGCAGTACCAGCAATTACCATATGAATCAGTCCGAATTTACGCCAACCGCCTGAAAACAAATTGGACAAGAGCCGGCTGGAGCCTTATAATGCACGGAGTGGTCCTATACGACATGGCTCGGGCGGGCCTGCGGCACACACTGAAGACAAAAGTGAGACCTTGGATCTCCAGTGGCAAAGACAGGTTCGATACACTCGACCAACTCTTCGACAGTGCAGTGGCCTAGGAGTTCAATCCGGAGGACAAGAATTCCGGAGGACAACAGCCGCAACAAAGGCAATGTGGGGAGTCTCAGAAAGGCGACAATAAGAAACGTAAATTCCGACAATCCATCTCCGAACCTGCGGAAAACACTTCTGGCAATTGCAATACCTCCGGCACCGGTAATTCAAAATCGGGCAAGTCCAATGAGTCCTGAGGAGGCAGCCAGGTCCACTTACCACCAGCGCCATGGCTTTGAATGGATGTCTACGAAAGCCAAAAGGCAAACCTGCACTGCACTCGCGGTGGCAGCGGAGACCACAAAACCTACCTTTGTACCAAATACGGCAAGACAAACCCACCTGGACAGAACTCCAGCAATAGCAGCGGCTATGACGGCAAACAAATTAAATGACCAAAATCATTCTACATGCAACAGCAAAAAAACTATACTACCTCTCTCAATATCTAACTCGATGGGAGAGGCTGGACGATACGGAGTTAGGATTGGAAAACTTAAGAAACTGAGCCTTAATTGCAACCTTGGTAGAGATACAACTGCACCGAATCGCCCTAAAATCAAGAGTCATTCTGGAGGGTCGGGCTCTTATGTCAAGCCAATACATATGCGGCACAGAGAGACCGGATTCTGCGCAAATCATCCATGAAGTCCTCATACGAGACATACACGGCATCATGCAGCAGGTCAAAGCACTCATCGACTGCGGTGTGACGAGCATCTTTATATCACCAAGTGTACTTAGGAAACTCGAATTGCCCCACGAACCAGCATTCACCTCCACCCAGGGTCCCAATGGACAGGTGATGGTGTCTGCAAAGGAGAGCCGAAAAGCAAGTCTCTTGGTTCAGTATTTTGAACACCTCAAACCGGTTGACGAATCGGAGATTTAAGTCGTCCCAATGCAGGCATACCACCTAGTCCTGGGCTTCCCATGGTTTAAGGCGAAGAACCCGGAAATTGACTGGACCAATGGTCGAATAACAGCCCTGCCAGCGCCAGATGGACCGCAACGGGCGAAAATTCCAGAAGGAGATCGCGCCAGCCCTCAGCCGGAATGCGGTGAGGAAGACACAAATGATGAGCGTCCCCCGGATGTACAATTTGTTGGGGCCACGGCATTCGGTTACCTCTTAGCCAGCGACGAAGTGGTCGAGGTATTCGCCATACGACGTGGAGAATGTCAATGGTTGCTGGGAGCATCTCTGGAAGGCATCACCGAAGGTGAGGGAAACACCAGGATGCTGAATGCGTGAGCAGGAGCAGCGGCGGTAGTTGCGGCAGAAGAGTGCCACAGTGACGGTGCGTGGATAACTGCTACCAGCTCGCCGGGACACGAAGGGGGAAACTGTACACCAGGGGTGGTCTGTTGCGACGAACCGGCTGATCCAGCTAACCCGGGACCCTTGCTGATCTCCACTCTGCCAAAACACGCTACAATGGAAACAAGGCTAATTAGAATAGGAACAGACATAGATAACGTGGAGATGGTATCAACGGACGATGGGGGTCGCATCCCAGCACAATATCCGGAATTTGTGGAGATCTTCAGCACGAAACAGGCCGAGACACCCCCACCGCAGAGGCAAATTGACCACTTGATCGATCTGGAACCCGATTACAAACCACAATACGGGCGGATCTACATCCCCTCAGAGTTCGAATTGAAGACGCTTAAGGCCTACATCGAAACGAACCTGGCGAACGGCTTCATTCAACGGTCGTCATCTTCGGCCACAGCGCCGATCCAATTTCCAAAGAAACAAGACAGAGGAGTACAGATGTGCGTCAACTATCGAGCTCTCAACCTACGCACGGTAAAGAATGCATACCCCCTTCCTCTCATCTCAGGACTACTCGATCGAGTGTGTGAAGCCCGGATCTTCACTAAACTGGACCTCAGAAACGCCTACCCCCTCACCCGAATCAAAGAAGGCGACGACTTCAAGACTGGATTCCGAACCTGCTATGGTCAGTTCGAAAACCGAGTCATGCACTTCAGGTTGACAATTACACCGGCTACGTTTCAGGCCTACATTGACGATTGGCTATGGCCTTATATTATCGACTTCACCGTGTGCTACCTTCACGATATACTCATCTACTCGACCAATGAGAATGAGCACAAAGACCACGCCAGAAAATTGCTGGAACGCCAACAGGAATTCGGACTCTATTGCACAGGCGAAAAGTGCCAATTTGGAGTCCGGGAAATTGGCGTCCTCTGATTTGTCATCAATTGGGATGGAATTGGCATGGAATCAGACCGCATATCCACGATGGAAGACTGGCCGACTCCGGAATCACTTCGGGATGTGCAAGTGTTCCTTGTTTTCACAATTTTCAACTGCAGATTCATTCGGAAATATGCCAAGGTGACGGCTCCCATATCAACCTTGCTAAAAACCCAAGGCTCACGGAAGTGGGAATGGACTACGGATGCTGAACTCGCATTTCGGATGCTCAAAATGGCCTTCACTGTAGCACCGATCCTCCAGCATTTCAACCCGCAAAAACCGATCATTCTGCAGACTGATGCAAGCGGCTTCGCAATCACCAGCATCCTTATCCAGTACAACGGATTCGGGATTCCTCGCCTAGTCAATTTCTACTCCCGAAAATACTCTCCTGCCGAATAGAACTACGACACGTATGATCAGGAGCTCTTGGCGATTGTCGAGACAATGAAACAAAGGAGACACTACCACGAGGGCGCCAATCACAAGGTCCTGATCCAGTGCGACCACACGAACCTCGAGTACTTCCAAACCTCCAAAGTGCTCTCGCGAAGACAGGCCAGGTGAGCGGAAATTCAATCCTCTTACGACTATATCATCGAACACTTGGAAGGAAAGAAGAACCCGGCAGATGGACCATCAAGAAGACCCAACTACGAGATAGGCTATGAGAGACCGACCGCACAGCTACTGGCAACCTTGGCAACTATCATCGTTGAACCGTACGATGACCTCCTTCAAGAAATCACAACAGCCCAGGCCATCGACTCGTTGGGTGCCGACATGAAACACAGGATTCTCGGCACTCAAATTGTCGATATCCCTGACATGCAAAGAATAGATAAATCAGAGGAAGAACCGAGCAACGAATGGAAAGTCACCGCCAGAGGTCTTATATGCAAACGATCGTTATACGTACCAATGGATGACCTGCTTCGCAAGAAAGTCATAAGCCTATTCCACGACAACCCATGATCCGACCACTTTGGAGCTCTCAAAACAGCCGATTTAGTATCACGGGATTTCCGCCGGCGCGCAACGGAAGCCACGATACGACAACACATCGCCCGATGTGAACTATGCCACTGAATCAAGGGACCCCGGCACACCCCTCACGGCACAAACATGCCGCTACCACCACTGTCGTGACCTTGGGAAGGAGTGACCATGGACTTCGTCACTGACCTCCCAGTGTCAACTGCCTCCGGGTATACGGGGATCCTGGTAATTGTCGATCGATTGACGAAAATGGCAAACTACCTCCCCTGCAGGAGGGATATTGACTCCCCAGAGCAGCCACTAACGTATTTCGAACATGTGATCTGCAAACGCGACATACCAGACAACATCGTTACCAATCGCAGACAGGAGTTTACCAGCCAATTCTGGAATCGAGTTTCCTCTCACCTAAGTATTAGCCACAGGCTGTCGACCGCCTTCCAACCACAGACCGATGGCCAGACTGAACAGCAAAACCAGACCATGGAACAGTACATACGAGTCTTCTCCAACTACGAGCAGGATAACTGGGGACAACTGTTACCTTTGGCAGAGTTTGCTTACAACAATTCGGTCCATCACTCAACGCGGATGAGGCCATTCTGGGCGGACCACCACTACCACCCGCCAATGCAGTTCGAGCCACCGAAAGCCCCATCAATTCTGAGGTCGGAAATACTGGCGAACGCAACAGTATCGGGAATGGAAGAGACTTACCGGCTTCTCCTGGAGAGCTTGTTGGAAGCCCAGACACGGCAATCAAAAGACGCTAGCGGAAAGCACTGGACCTCCTAAATCGGGAAGAAGGTGTGGCTCTCGACTCAACACTTCCGAACAACTAGACCGTCAAAGAAGCTCAACTTCAAGCGCACTGGACCATACACAGTAACTAAGATCATCAGTAAGAATGCTTACCAACTAGACTTGCCGAAAACACTGCGGAATCACAATGTCTTCCATGTGTCGCAGCTCGACCACTACACACCACTGGTCGTAGGACAACTATCCTCGGAACCACATTCCATACTGATCGACGATTCAGAGGAATGGGAGATCGAACAGATTCTTCACTCTAAGCAGCGTTAACGGATGCTACACTGCTTCGTTCAGTGGGCCGCATACAGCCACATACGCAGAAGCTGGGAGTCATTCGAAAACCTCGAGAATGCTGGTGCACTGATCGACGAGTTCCACCGAAACCACCCAAATGAGCCTCGGAGATGAGGGAAGTCGGATCTTGAAAGTGGAGGAATTGACATGACTGGATATATGGAGGTATAGGTCAATTCGGCATTTCCTTCTTTCTATTCTTTGTTGGGACCCGGTCCAGTACAAATGGCGTCGGCACGGGTTTTACCACTTCCGGAAATCCAGTCAATTGGAGGTGAAGTTTCCCCCTGCACCGGAAAGTCGCGCTGGAGGTACTGATCAGTTGTTGGCCTTATGGGATCGTACGAACGTGTATGCGAGTTGTTTCCTTCTCTTCTACTTGTACTTAGCGGCCCGGGAGTTCTTCCCTAAAAGAGGGGGATGATGTAACGGCGTTGTCAAGAAGGCAGGGTTAGGGTTGCCAGATTGTCATGTGAGGTGTCCAGGGCCGGGTAACCACCAACCGTATATTGACATGGCGACTGAGACTTAGCTTCATACCAAATATCTTACCACTTACTTCTACAACTAATCTCACTGGCACCCGTGCGCAATCGTATATCATACTACATCCTTATACTGCCGAGTGCCGGCGTACGCGCCCTTGCAATATAATCCCATATACACTTGGTTCTAGTAGTGTATGCAATGATTCTGGGTTACCCGGCTTCGGTCCGGGTCGGAACCGACGCGAAGGCCCCGGTCCGGGTCAGGAACCGCCAAGTAACCCGACCCGGCCTATCTTGGCGGGTGTGTTACCTGGACCGGACATAAACCCGCAGTTTTTTAGCGGGGTTGCAGCCGGATGGCCATTCGATGATAAGGTTCCGCCAACTTTAACTCCAAATAAGTATTTGAGTTCTGATCGTATCACAATATGATCAGTACCCGGATTGCGCAGTTTTAGCCGCACTTTCACCTCCCGCTGTCAGATTTGCGATTGAACCAATATTCATTTAATCGCTGTGAAAAAACGTCACATGTTAGGCCAAATTCGCAGTTGTTCAATAGTGACTCAATGAATAGTGGTCCGACCGCAAATCTGAGAGCGTGAGTTGAATCAAGGGCTAAAACTACACAATCTACCTGCTGTTCACGTCACGATACTATCAGAATTCAAATACTTAATTGGAGCGAAACTTCTGGACTTGTAATGGCGGGTTTTTGGTGGTAAAACTGGCCCAATGGCAAAGGTCCGTGTTTTCGTGTGATAAAACCCGTTGCAACAGTTCGGTTCCGGGTCGGAACCGGACATGGAACCAACACGGCCATTTGGAACCGTTGCCAACACTTGGTTCAATGCCTCGTGCTCCGAGGTGGACAACAATGTTGATGATGGAATGTCAAGCTCTTGGGCCCTCCGTTTCTGTCGATTGAATCAGATAGCTGCTCCTAGTGACTCACATCGGTAGGCGAGGCATGGAGTTGATAGGGGAATTGAACAACATCATTGCCATTTGACACGAATAAAATCACAATCATGACTGTCGTATTTTGCTACTCTGGGATATTGCCTCTCGCCTGTCTGCCTGCCCTCTCTCCCTATTCCGTGTCCGGTGGCTTATTGCCTTGCCTTCCCTTGTCTCTCCCTTCTCGGCTTTCGCTTGGATATTGCTTCAAAAGTATCTCAACCAACTACCGACAAATCCTTTCACAGTTAACGCAATATTCCAATGGCCACTTGTGTTCTGATCCCACCGAGAGCATATACACACGATCTTTCTGTCGGCAGGTGTCTTGCTTGAAGCAGTTTCAATCAGTTCGGCCCCAACTGAATGGACAGAGGCTTTATCTGGTGAAACCCAGTGACTCATAATGGCTTCCACTTGTTCAACCCACTGTTGTTGGGCTGCCCCAACCTTTAGGCAACTTGTGTCGATGACAATCAGCTTTGCATGTGGCTTACTGGGGGTTTGCCCTTGACCCGGCCAAAGTCCAACAAACTGTCTCTGTCATCATTTACATCCTCATCCTCATAGGAACTCTGTGCAATTTGGGTCAACCCCACGATTCTCCCGAGATCTCTGATCTGCAGTTTCGCAGACGCCGGGAACTTTTTTGTTTGGAGGTTAATGGTTTGTCTCCCAGCTTCCCCACATGGCTGACCAGTTGAAAGAGCAGACCTGGTGGATAATGGCCGATTGATTAGATAGATTACCAGTAGTCCTGGAGGCGATCTCAGTTACGCTACAAATGATGGCCATTATCCTGAGAACTGCTGCGAGGGGACCATTTGGGACTCGCTACATCCAGCTTGGTGGAGGTAATATCCTACGCACTGTAGTGATCAAATTCGCAAGGATTGGCCTATGCTGGTGGTTGGTTGCGAATTGTTTCGTGTCGTGTTCAATCATACTCTAAGGGGACTTACGCCTTCGTTCGGCCGCATGGCCATAAGTATGGTAATTACAGGAATACGGTTGCAAACGTGTATGTGAGTGATTGTGGGTGTCGATGGATAGGTATGGATTGTGCTAGAGATCGAAGGCTCGCGGCGAGCTGACTGTATATAATGGCCAGTACCCGTCCGCGGTCATTTGCTGCGGTTACATTATCCCCCTACTTACGTGCAGACCTCCTTGGCGGCATACACAGTACACGATAGAAGGAAAGAAAACAGATGGAAGCATTATACAATCATTCCACGTATGTTCTTGTAGGATATCATAAGTCCCGCTACTGATCGGTACCACTCAGGTAGACCTTACGGCGGAACCGCTGCACGGGCAAAATCGACGTCCACTTGACTCGCTCGGAAGGTGGTTCAAACCTGTGCTGACGCCATTTGTACTGGGCCGAGATCCAAAGAAGAGAAGAAGAGAAGAAGGAAACAAAATCATTCAAAAGTGTTCCTGTCTCCATATCTCCACTTGTTACCTCATGCTCCATTGACCATCATTCCGGTAGTTTGTATCAATTGGTGTAGGTCATTGTCGGAATCGTCAGGGTGGTACAGCTTCCCCTCATCATCCGGCATGGATGGGAGCTTCCGGTGCTGGCATCGGTCGCAGCCATCGTTGATCATTGACTCTATATGTCAATTGCGTGAAGTCTCTTTCGTAGACTCCTCACACATAAGTTCTCTAAAATGGTTATACTTACCAAGTTCAAGTACGCAAACGCTGTGTGAGCACTGTGCAGCGTGTCCTCATGCTCTGTAGAGTATATCTCGCAGCCGGTAGTCATCGGTACTTGGCATTGACTTTTAGATCCGTAGATTCAGCTTGATTTTGTATTGATCTGTGGAAGTCCGCTTTGGTGACCATCGGGTCAACTTCATTGGCCGCTTCTGATAAGTCGATTCAGTAGAATCTTTATTGACTTATCTGTAGACTTCTCGGTAGCCTGGTCAGAGGACTTCTCCGTAAGTGTCTCAGTTGACAGCCTCTCGGTAGGCTGTCAACTTCTCAGTAGACTTGTCTGTTGACATCTCCGTAAGTGTCTCAGTAGACTGCCTCTCGGCAGGCTTTCAATTCCTCGTTGGCACATTTCGGTTGCCTTCCCGGTGCGTGTCTCGCTAGACTGATTCCACGTGGGCCATGACTCTCTCGGTCGGATTTGACTGGTCTGAGACGGCTATCTCCCTCTGTTGAGAATACGTTGCTCCATTGACGACTTCTCCATCGTATTGATTGTCGATTACCATTGTGGCTCAGTACCCGTATAATCATGAATTGGGATTGAAACCAAGTTGGAATTGAGATCACTTGGTGGTTCGACACTTAATCTGGTTAGGCCTTCGTTTCGTCTGCAGATTATCGGTCGTCAGATCCCGGCCATCTCGTACCTGTGCTTGGATATCATGGATTCTAGGCATAGAACATCATCGGAATTGGCCAGGGTAACGTAGGTGAAATACTACATCATTAATTGGATCTCATCTAAACATCTGACAATGATGGGATCTTCCGCTCCTGGTATCGCAACTGTGATTCACATACAGCACTTGCGGTGACCAATCGGGGGTGGCACAATTGACGCCAATCGCATCGGGCCTCGGTGGCATATCATATCATGATCCAACACTAACTCAGTGACATCTTGGGTGGTCATACTCACCGTGAAACAAGAGCGCATCTGCTCTTGGAAAGACGCTTATTCACTGCATTTGCAGATCTTGCCATCTCTTGATTCGGCATTCAGTAGGGTCCTGGTCGACCGCTTGCTGGTGAAAGTCATTTGGATCAGAGCATTGGGGCATTGTTGGTTGACTTCTCTGTGGCCATCTCGGTAGGCAGCATTGGTACAATATCCTTTTGCTTCTCGGTAATGCTCTCGATCTCCATCTGAAGTTGTTCCGAAATGATATCTGTCGCGGTGAGATGTTTAGTGGTTATATTCAATCTCTGTCGGGACCAATTCAGTAGCCATATCACAGTTGTTTGGTATCTGATTGGGAAGTGCTTCAGTAGCCATTTTGCAGTAATTCGATATCTCATTCGGAACTACTTCAGCATATATGTTTTCACTAGTTCGGCATGTATCAGGCTCGTTTAGCTTATCATCATTTCCCCGGTGCATGTGCAGGTCAACTGGACATCGGTCGTATGCTAGATGAGCGTATCATGTCAGATCACTGGGTGCGCTCGCTGGCTCTCCTCCAGGTCTGCATGTTGATTCATCGGTACGCGTGCTGGTCATCACTTGACTCGGCGCACTTATCCTTGTTTCTGCTTTGTTCTGGCAGTTCCGGTACGGTAATTGATGCGATAGGGGTGTCGATTCCAGTAAGTTCATTCCCCTCTCTTGAAAGTCGTTGTTCGGCCGGCGACTAATCTCATCAGGCAACGTAAGGATTATACATTGGAAGGTCTTTCTTCAGAAACCGATATGAAGATGTCAATTGGCACTGTAGTTGTGAAGGTCCCGATCACTGAGTCGTAATCGCATTGAGGATTGTGTTCTCGCTAATACAACTTTCTAAGAAATTCGGCTTTGTAAACTCTACCAAATGGCTGTTTGATTTGGCATCATGCAATGGTATTCAGGTTTGTACTTGGTACGGCAAGGATGGTGGTACGTGTATCTGCATCTCTGCACACAATTGCAAGTCTCGTAGATTGTCATTGAAAGTGAGGATAATTGGTAGGGTAGAATTCCACATAACGTCCTGTATATCGCAATAGTCAAAAGCACTGGTTCTCATTCATCTCCAAGCTTCTCCGGGATAGGTATATCAGCGTTCGTACATCCAATCAACATAGTTTCAACAATAGCTCCAGGCTTCCAATTGCATATAAGTATTCCGCGCTTCTGCGTACTCTTCACCGCTTTGAATTGTCATTCTTCTGTGGGGATGATCTCCCAAATGCAGACCCTCACCGATTGGTATGGCTCTGAATATGCTCCATCCGTGTCAGCCATATGAAGGAAAGAATGGATGACTGCGGTGGAATGGAAAATCCAGGAGCCCGCAGCGGAACTGTTCGCCACTATAGGGCCCAGCCCTGTCGTCCAATTACTCTGTTTGTGTCTCAGCGAGCCTGTAGCAGTCATTCCGTGTTCCCCTGCGGACCCCCTTCTGCCGTAACCACTGCCTCTGCTCCCTGCTCGCCCATTCAGCATCAACCAGGGTTCGTCCAACCTAGTTTTCATGATGTGACGCCTTCCGACAGTGATAATGATCCCAGCAGACCGGTGCCCTTGTCAATGCGTATTGCGAGGGCTGCGACGACTTCATTAGTAGGAAGTTGGTCTTCGAATGCGGTGGCCCCCAGAAACTTGATATATACAGCTGGGGGTTGTTCACGAGCATTGTCTACCACACTTCCATCTCCCTGGGCTAGCGAAGTGGTAGGCTGCTCATTTCCGGAATTACCAACCGCCGTCCACAAACCTAGCAACTGGCCTTTAGACCAGTCAATTTGATGATTCCTAGATACAAACCTAGGAAGGCCAAGTACGAGATCATAGGCCATCATAGGCACAACAAGGGCATCCGGTTCGTCAACTTGCACCTTTTGTTCAATATACAGGCACGGCATTGTCATTTCCAGACTATTTCAAGCCGAAATCATGCCCAGATAACAAAACCTAGAGTAATGGGTGTCGGTTCTGATGGCAGTCCAAGTCGCCGAAGCAGTCTGGGCGCCTTGAAGAGGCTCATAGACTGACATACTCTAATCTGAGTGAGTGGAGTATCATTAAAAAAAATAAACAAACGCGAGATTGTCGTTTTCAGAGTATCTTACTCCGCCATCCTACCCGGCTCTCAAGCTCGAAAGCGGCAATGTATGCCGGTTCTGATGGCAGTACAAGTGGCCGAGGCAGTCTGGGTGCCATGATGAGGCTTGTAGTGCCGCAATCGAGAAGAGCTGGAATGCGTCGCCTCTCTTCGTTATTTCTCGAACATGGAGTTCATCAACTGTGTGAGATACAGTAGGTAAGCAGACTTCAATTGTCCATAACAATTGTGCTCTGAGAAATCATCATAGTCATCATAGTGGGTCGGGGGACATGTGTAGGTCTCGACCGTAAATGAACGTTAAGCTGCGCAATATGTCGCCATCTGTTGCTGGTGCAGACGTTCGGGGGAGTAAGAGTGCGTGATTTGTTGACTAATCCTTCTCTGCTGGTGGGTGTCATCTATAGTATTGTCTATCCCCGTATGTGTGCTTCACACCAGTAGTGTATCAGTCTCCAGGCATTATAGCATCCCTAGGATGGGCATGTCGGCTTTTGTCGTTCCACATACATATTGACTTGACATGCTGGGGTACGCTCCAGGGTCACTCTCGATTTCATCGCGATCCAGTGCAGTTGTATTTTGTTCAAAGTTGCAAATATAACCCACATTCTGACCTTTTCAAGACCTAGGTCTTTCACATCCAGTCTCCTGCCCAGAATATTGGCAATCATGGTTGGATTCCGGGACTTGTTCATAGTTATAGCCTTGGTGCGTCCGTTGCAGGTACTGTAATTGCGGTCGATTATCATTGATACAGTAGGTTCGATATAGCTGGTCTCAACTATCAGTGCAGTTTCGCTGTGCAATGATTCCCGGCTGTAATTTCGGTCCAGGCGAGGAAGTGCTTCAAATGTGGGGTCAATGTCGCTAAATGCACTTCTCTGGTGCAGACGGTGTTAGTGGAAAGAGTAATTCCTCGTAGGCTGATCCTACTCGGCAGGTTGGTTCCGCTGATAGTATTGCCTAACTCTGTAGGCCTGCTTCGTTCAAATAGTGTGTCCGTAGGTTGGCCGTAGGACGCTTCTGCCTGTGGGCTTCTTCGAGGTTGCTAGAGTGGTAGGTGTCACACCAACTGAAGTTGATGCACATCGCTCAATTGGAAGGAATGTAGTCGTAACTGTGCTAACTTGGACATCTTCTCTCGACTTGCGCTTGGTTCTCGGTATTGTCCATCCACGGGTAAGCCTGCTCTATCGATTGTCAGTTCCTCGTCTGAAGACCGCGGGTGGATGCGTCAAATAGTCGTGGCTTGTATTCGTGTCCATTATCATTTTCGCCGCCAGTTACGTGTCTCGTGCGCCACTTAGTCACTGGATACATCCTTGGTGCCATGAGGTCGCTCAATTGAATAATGAAATGATCGACAACCGGGCCCGCAGTAATCACGTTTCAATATCGCGTTTCGTAGGCAGAGGTTTCAATTGGTCACTGTATGGTGTGGTGCGTCGGTAACAGGGTAAACTCGCGAAATCCGGTGAGCGAATTGTATCCGTTCACTGAAAAATATATAACAGTGTAAGGGGACGTACTCCTTCATTCAGCTGCATAGGCATACGTACAGTATTTTTAGGGTTATGGTTGCAAACTTGCCTGCGAGTGATAGTAGATGTAGATGTATTGGAATAATTGGCCCTAGAGATGAAAGAATCGCGGCGAGCCGACCAGATAGAATGGCCATTACCTGGCCTCGGTCACGTGCCACCATTAATGGTGCTTCGTAATGAAACTGAAGAGCACTTTGAAATGGCGGCACTGATGGACTGCGGCCTGACCAATGAGGCAGATGATAATATTTGGCGTGTTTTCCTGGTCCATTGTCTTTCCCTTTGACAGTTCATGAGCCATTTTCCATGCATCATGATTTGTCAAGAAAACATTGTTGGGAGCACAATAGGCGACCCCATGGCAATCTACTCACTGTGGGTGGTGGAGATCATTTGCTTACCATGCTCAGGGGAACCATGATGCTTGTAACCCAACTTTGAAGCGCCATGTGGTGGACAATAAATCAGAGTATGGTGGAGTGAATAGCAAGCGGCAGACACATTGGGTGGAATACAGGGCATGAATATCGCATTCTGTTGTGACGAACTGTGTTGTTTAGTATTACCAACTGGTCTGGGAAACCTGCCAGTTGTCTGGGTGTGGTACAGAGAAATAGGTCAGGGTGGTTCGAGACCAATCCCTCAATGGGACCAGCTGCCTCTTTGTGGGCCAAACCTGTACCCGTACCCATCAACCAACAGGATTTGCCACATTTGGCTGGACACAGCGGTTTTAATGTCTGGTTCTCATATTAGAATATTTCTATATATGGTCTCATTCAGATATCCTACTTTTAAGAGCGAAATAAAAACTTCAGGACATCATTATCATTGTGTTTTGTGATTGCTGCCTGTATAATTGCAATGAACGAATACACAGTCTGTGCCACATCCTGATGTTGAGTGTCAACAGAGCATGAAGTCTTGTTAATCTTGCATCACGGGGATGATTAGAGGTACCAGACGGCCGAGTCGAAAGTTATGGCAGTCATTTAGCCACAAATGGATCAGTTTGCACCTGTTCCAGTGCCAACAACATTTGGAGAGCTGATGGAGACACTTGATATCATCAGCAGAATATCGCAAATACCGCAAGGGACATCCTGATTAGAATGCAGTCATATGAGACAAATTTCTAGGATACCGCAGGGTCACATATGCAGGTCGTGTTACTGAACTGTAGTGGTGTCCAATTCGTCCACAAATAACAGTTCGAATTCTATTGAACACGCCATCTTTATGCCCCGCATATAGTCTCTCTAACTAATCACCACAAACAAATCAGAGTGACATGAAGGAATTGTGATGGGTTGTTCAGTGTCAGTTGATGAGTTGAGCAAATTTCCCATATTGATGACTGATCCCCATGCAATGCAATTGGTTTACCGATCTTGCTATGTGTCAGCATTTTTTTGATTTCAGTGACCAAATTTTGACACATGATGATTCATCTGTGCATTTCCAATGGTCAGGTTGGCCATACACAAGTTCAAGACTCCAATCCGTATTGATTGACAATTGATCAATGTCAAACTGTCCTGCATCATAAGGTCAAGCGCAAGGGAGTAATGTTGATTAGTGAACGAATTTACAACACAAATTTGACTCTGCGATGTTATACATGTCACAAAAGGATCTGTCAATGGGCAATGTGAACTTATATCAATGACCACCATCATGTTGCATTCATCAGTACATTCCACTACATAACCCTGCACCCAAACATGGCGCACATAATCAAGATTCTGACAATTGGTTGTGGTAGGTTGTGCAAATAGAGAAGAAGAAGCTGGATCGGGAAAAGTGAGGAAGTTGTGCTGTATAAATCAACAAATAGTGAATGGATCTTGAGGCACTATATCGCAGGATGAAATGGCGGAATTGTAACCGCCTGCCCCATCCATCAATCAGATATTGAATGTTGCCCAGGATCAGCAACTTAGAGGCCACAACGCTTTTGGTTGCGGCTGGGGGTCTGGATGGACGCCCACCTAACATTCAAGAAGCATCACAACCGATGCATGAAGACAGGGAGAGCTGCAGAAGAATGACTCCGGTCACTCACAGGCCCGCATGGGGTCGTACCAGCATGAGTGAGAGCAGTCCAGGTAGCCTGCATCCATGCAGTCGCGCTATACGGAATCGAGCTCTTGTGGGATCCGAAGGAAGGCAGCCGGCGAGACGACCTCCAACTACTCCTCAATCGAAAAGCCATGTCAACCCTGGGTGCACTGCCAACAACTCCGGGCGGCACGCTGATGCGAGACTCCAGGCCCACACCTGCGGTGGTGGCCCTTGCCGCCTGACGACACCAGTTTGTATCAAGGCTGGCAAGCCTGTGCGAATGCTCCTAGGGGAAAGAGCTCCACAATTACCTTAGACCTGGTGCACCGGTTGGCAGAGTGGCCGTGAATGAGCACGTGCGTGGCAGGAGAGCAGAAACAATGTGCTGGGCAGACCCGGCGGAGAAGACAGCAGTCAAGACCATTATCCTGGATGACGACACCATGGCACAAAGAGCCGCCGAGCCATGCGCAAGACGGATGGAATGCAAGGCGGGATGTGACACCTGCAGGTGGTGGACGCACTGATCTCGAAAGGACGATGGGAGAGTAGGAGCTGCAGCGGTGTGCTTATACGCAGATGGCTGGAGGGTCCTCTGCAGCTACCTTGGCACAGGACCAATGGAGGTGTTTGACGCGGAAGTTAGGGCAATCTGAGTCGCACACCAAAGGTCCGATGCAAGAGTGGAGGCGCTACCAGCACACAGAGTCACGACAGTGGCAGTGTTAAGTGATTCGCAGGCGGCCATCAGACGGACAACACACCTGGACCCAGGGCCACGGCAGCATCATGCAAGAGCAATCAACGAGCATGCTAGGGCCCTCCACCCGCACTGCATCGAAACAGCGATCCATTGGGTCCCGGGACACTCGGGCACTCCCGGGAACAAAGAGACTGATCACCCGGCAAACAATGCACGAGAAGACCGAGGTTATACCATACGCGAGCGGATATACACCTTGGCTGGGAATAGAACTAGACAGAGCTCCTGAGGGAAGATGGCGGCAAAGGCCGATAGGGAGGCCGACAAGTGCTCCAAACACTACATATAAAGACTGAAGGGCAAGGCGGGGAGCGACAGATCCGTCCCGAGGACATGCGTGAAATCATTGGCAACGTGGTTCAATGGAGCGGAGAATGGGAACGCGGCGATCGAAACATACGTATTGCGGTTTGGACACTGAGAGGACGGCAAATGTTGCTGGTGAAGCGGCAGAGGGCGGACGGCAGCCTTGACCCGGGCACACCTCCTCTGCCTCTGCAGCCAGTGGGGAGAAGAGCAGAAAGCACTACCGAAGGGGGTGGGAAAGGCGACGGGCTGCACAGCAGGCAGGTGCCGACACATGCAGATCTCTGAGCAGTTATCCATCGAAGAGTGCAACCAAGCGGTGAAGGACTTCCTGGCGGCAACTGAAGTCGGGAAGTTCCCTCCCAAATGAACGGCAGTCTGGAGCGGGCATTGAGGATGACTTAGGTGCGGGGGGGAGGCGGCAGTGGACTTACATACGTTTTCTTTTCTTTCCTTGCTTGTCTTTCCTTCTCTGGTCCATCTCTCAACTCTCATATGTCAGCAGGGATGAAGGGTAGCAGGGGGGGAGCTCCGCCATCTACCCGGCTCGCCCGCAGGCAGAGGGGATTATCAAGGTCCTATCATACTGTAA
>Ga0307512_10003773_pt1 | contig 17128 bp, 16 predicted proteins | sample 14_EM_MG_FD_200267 | JGI IMG/M metagenome (GOLD analysis project Ga0307512, IMG submission 200267) | Populus trichocarpa ectomycorrhiza microbial communities from riparian zone in the Pacific Northwest, United States - 14_EM | ecosystem: Host-associated > Plants > Roots > Unclassified | place...
CCTATTGGCCAATGGGAAGATTTGGCATATGGATCAACCCAGTGGCCAACCGGGAAATTTGGTGTATGGGTCAACCGGTGTACCAAGTTCACCATGCTAATTCCTTCCGCCAAATTACTAGTATACATTCCCAGCCAACTGCTCAACCTATTCTTCCTCCTCCCCCTGCACATGTCATCCCCTTGTCACTCTTGCTGTACTTTGTTCTCCAACTGTTATATTGGTTCTCTTTCTTGCACTCAGTCCGCCAGCTACCCCAGCTTGCTCTAGGCCCAGGGTTCAATTTACCAAGGCAATTTTAGTCCAGGTGGTAAGTGGTGATAAATTTCCAGTCATGCTCTTCAGCATGACTGTGCACTGAACACTGAACTTGATTCTTCTTGTAAACATAGAAGCGGAAGTCAAGGTAGTCATTGTTGTAGGTGAGGAAATTTTTGGTGGAGTTGGAAGAAGAGGATAGGATAGACACAGTGATAGAGAAGTAGGATAGACACAATAATGAAATAGGGTGATGTAGGAGTTCAACAGTTGAAAAAATATGGCGCTTTATTGCGCCTCCCTAAACTCCTCCCAACCTCCTACTTGGCACATCGGTCAGTACCCTCAGTTGGTGTATAGGTTGACCTGTTCACCAACTCGCCCGGAGGCGGAGGGGATATCAGGGTCCTGTCATACTCTAATTAGAGTCAATACAGTATGATTAAACAACAACAACAACCTGTTCACCAAGCTGACAATTTGGCATATCGGTCGACTTGTTGGCTAATGGGAAAATTTGGCGTATGGGTCGGAACATATACAATGTATTTGGTTTGCGTGGGTGGAGCGTATTATTTATTCCTTTCATTGGAATTGGATCTTGGAGGATGATATACTTGGGTCCGCGAATCATGGCCCATCACTTACCAACTCGATGATGACCAATGTTGAATTGTACAACGCTGATGATGTCTCTTAATCTTTATACAGGTAGAATCCATGCATTATATACGAGAGCCGGAAATCCCGTCGGAGGTCAACGGAGTGACGATCGGAGTAGCGAGTAGAGTGGTAGGTGGTAAGAGTGAGAAATTATGTAAAGGTGTACCAGTGACTCCGAAAGACCTCTCTAGACCTCGTTCTAGGCCTTATAGCAACAACTGAGATGAGGATTCACTGTAACCTGTACCCTGGTGCGGCATTGTAATACAGTCGAACGGATTAAAACAAGACCAGACTGTCTAGCTTATCTGGCGAGGTGTTCTAACACCTGGTGCATCAAACACTCTCTAAACACAGGTTTGGAACCGGGAAAAGGTGCTTCAAAACGCTGGTATTCTAAACACCTGACTACAGGCACGAAATCTGTTCTGCTATAAACACCCAGTGCTCTAAACACTACTCAAAACACTAGTTCATCGGCTCGAAGCCTGAAGACCTCGTCATCCTTTTTGCTCGCAGGCTCCGGATCCTCTTAAGCTTATCCTCTAGTTTTTCGCAATGAAGAATATTATGCCAGGATCGGTGGATTACGAGTTTTAAGACAATATTATACTCGCAAGCAAAACTGCGAGAATGAGAGTTAAAGTCAGACAAGATTCTGTAAGCCCACACAACAAATTTAAACATGATCAGATCAGCTGGCTTAACCGGTGAGGTACTCTAAACACCAGTACGCAAGTTCGAAACCTGCAAACAGTGCTTTAAACGCTGGTGTTCTAAACACCTGGCCACAGGCTCAAAACTTGTCTTGTCATTTTTGCCGCTCTTAACCTCGCAATCATTCGAATTGTACAGTGTGCTAGGGTGGATAAATTTCCTCGAGCTCATACCTAGTTGAACAAACCAAGACCCCGCTAGTCCATTGTATAAACAAGAGTAGATCGCTTAGCTTAATCATGAGGTGGTTCAACACCCAGTGCTCTAACTCCGGTGTACAGGTTCGAAACCTGCAGACCTTGTCATTCTTTTACTCTCCTCTCATCCTTGGATTCCTCGCTATAAAATAATGTTATTTGTGCCTGAGCAGATGTCAACCCATGTAGGTGATCAAATCAATAAGCATACATATGAGACTGGCAATTTATTCCTGACGGAGGTGTTGAGAGGCCAACTTTAGCGTTACCTTACTATTTACAAACGGTTCGAAAGGTGAGTTCAGTCCGCACACGTCGGTCGGTGTTTGAAAGTCCAAACATTGATAGAACTGCGGTTAGTCCCATCGGTTAGCAAAAGCCTAAACGGCCTTGCACTTTCCGAACAGTATCCCCGGATCGTAGAAGATCCTGCTCGCGATGCATCCGGACCCTATAAAATCGACACTCTGCATCAATCATTACAACCCCTTGATTAAATGAAAGTCTCAATTTATTCCAAGAAGGAGAATCGGAGAATTCATCTTATAGGGTTAAATCGATAGGAGTAGGGCAAAAAAAATCAACAGTGGTTATGAGGGATGTCTGATTGGAAACGTGGGTGAGCCAAGGCATCTACCGGACAACCCAATTTTCGGTAACGAAGATCAGGAGGATTACTGCCAGAAGATTGAGACATTTAGCAAGATACTATTTTATATATTCTACCATGATTATGCCATGGCCGAGCAACTTGGATCCGACGTTCCTTATGATGGTATACGCCAGCTGCGCAGGCACCGACTATTACCCAAACGCAGATACCATTTTTGGAAGCGTTGGCACACTGCTCAAGACGTTGCAACAATTCCGATTAGACTGACTACTACACCAGTCAATTCCTCGAATCTATATGGAAGTCCTCATGAAATACAACTAGCCAGAAACCGATGCTTTAGAATACTCAAGTGGGAACCACTAGGTGGTGATCGATGCGAAAACCTGCAGAAGCAACTCTATTCGCAACCTGTCTGGAGATCCAAAAGAAGCGGTTCCGAGGCCTTCATGTGAGGAGCCAACGAATACTGTATCTTCACATTAATCGACACTCTTCGCAATAATATTTAATTCATCTCGTCTATTAGAGTCGATCGATTTGAGGTATCCACATGATCAGAATGAGCAGTGAACACAGGTAAGGGACTTCATGTCCAGTTGGATTCGGAATTCAACAATTGAAGGAGGTGGTTGATATTGCAAAACACTGGCACACCTACATATGTTAGGCGCTGCCAGAATGACAATGCACATTATCCAAGACTCGAAGTCTCCGGGCAACGGAATGAGAGGTTGCCAGTTGTTTTGGACCACATACGAGAGGTCTCCCTTTCGCAGGAGATATTTTGAGCGAAAATACACTATCAATGCAGGAATTTTTTTCACTAGTTACACGTTGTAATCTAATATGCAATGAGGATATAAAATTCTAATTTAGCACTAGTATTGTTCTAATACACGGGCACTATCCATCTTCACAAATGCGTGTTTGTCAACGCGGCTTTGTAAGGAAATACACATCGTGTTGTAATCTAGTGGTACTGTAGATATATATGCTCCCCGACTCTATTAGTAGTTATGTTTTTAGGTGATATGATTCAGGTCTGAGGGGGGTTTTCTACTTGATCTTTCAGTACTCATGACATGATGTCTCTGATGGTACTGCTATTGTCTGTACCTATCTGTACTATTCTTAATGTTCATTTCTTCCCTTGTGTTAATGGCCGTGGAGGTACTAGTTGGGTGCTATAAAGTAGAGGTTCTTGAGAAAACTTATAACTAACTACGACGGGGTTTGGCCGAGCGAAGATTTCTGTGTATGTATTGATTTTCCCAACGGCTCTGACGCATCCACTCCACATTCGAATCTCGTTTACATCAATGCCTACAATATCTACCCCCCTCCCACACTTTCACGCAACCACTTCCTCAGCCTGGGGTTTCTGCTTAATCTCGCATCCAACTGCTCCCCCAAAAACCGCTTCAAAAAGAACCCGAGCAGCTTAAGTGCACCGACCAGCTCAAGATCGGGGGTTTTACACCCACAGGGTAGATAGTCCGGTCTGGGAAACCGGGGTGTGTGTTTCCAGATGTTGTTTTCGATTCACTCTATGATGCAGTCGTTGTGGATCCAGTGCTTACACAGCTTAAAATCAAAGCCATTGTGGGGGGATACGGGAAGGACGAGACTTTTGCATTGATGAAGGCAGGCACAGGGGAGGCTGAGAGATATGGTAGTGATGGGCGGTGTCATTGTGGGTAGATTGGATGAGTGATTTGGGATATGGTTGAGGGGCGGGTTTATGGGGGAGTATAGAAGAAAACTTGAAGTGTAGTAAGTCAAGCCGAAGAAACAGGTGGCCAGCTGTCTAGAACATACACACTGTCATGCGCCGCCACTCAAACTCAACCTGAATCCTCAATCGATGGGGAAACAAACGATTCTATGGACATCAAACGGATACATCCAAACCCCCTAATCCGTCCAAAATAAACTATTGGACGAAAATTGATCTAATGTTGGGGCCCACCAACTTGAACCATAGCTCTCTATCTCATATCTCAGTATTAATTTCCATTAGGCTAGTAGATATACCGTAGTCGTAATAGTAAATATCGTCGTGCTGTTTAACAATACCAAACCTAACCCTAGAAGGTTCATCGCATTTGAGCTTCTCTCGTTCTTTGTACTCTATGGCAGTGTAAAGTGGTCAAAATACCATTTCACGACGTTGTACATGGAATTAGTGGAATTGGGTGAATTCATGTGCACCAACACCCAATTCCACCAATTCCATGCACAACATTGTGAATATCATAGCATGATGTTGTATATTGTTGACAATGTCATGCATGAACTTGTAGAATTTGGTGCTGATGCACATGAATAAGGACTTTTGGAACTTGATGCATATTAAATACTGGATTTCTAAATCATGCATCAAAATAAATTGCAAAATCTAGTATCTGATGCACATCAAGTTCTAAAATCCTAATTCATGTGTATAAACACTGAATTCTGCTAGTTGGTACATGATGTGAATTAATGTTGACCACTACTCAAAGTCATACCACGATGTTGTGGTACTAAGTTGATGTGGTGTATAACTATTGAAATTGGGTGTTGGTGTGCATGAAATTACCTAATTCTATTAATTTCATGCACGACAGCGTTGAAATGGTATTTGACTACTTTACTGTACCATAGTACTCTACCTCACATTAGCTTACGGTTTATCTTCAGCTCAACCCTTGCTAGGTATTATATACTTTAACGGCGAGGTCTCGACGAACCCCACGATTACCGCCCTACAATCTCTTTGAAGGGTATACAGAGATCAGCTTTTGTTCAAACAGTCCTCTTGGGATCTCGTGATTTTAATTTGCAATGGAGGGCTGGATAACCTGTGTGGTGCTCCGCCATCTAACCGGCTCGCCCGGAGGCGGGGGGGGATAAGGGCCTGTCATACTCTAGCTAGAGTAAATACAGTATGAATAAACAACAACAACAACAACCTGTGTGGTGAGTGACAATGCGATTTGCAAGATGTACGTATCATACACTCCTGGCAATACTAAGCCTAACACTAAAGTAGGCGTAGTGGCGGAATTGCAAGGCGTGAGGGAAGTGATGTATTGTTTGCACTAAGTACCTTGAGTAACTAGTGGATATATTCAGCAGAACACGAGTAGATACATCGGAATACGGTAACAAAAAATGGCACCCGTACGTCACTTGTCATTTTCCATTATGGTACGTTGCATGAAGGTTGTCATTTGGGCCGGCGGGCTAGGTACGGCCATCGCGCCACTCGGACTCTCCCAGCGGGGTATATCTTCAGGCCGCGGTGTTGACTCCATTCCACCTTCGCATCTTCCTCTTCCCCCTCGGGCTTTTTAGTCATCTTGCTCTCTCACCCCTCGGTCCTGCGTAAAAGATATCTCCTCGTACCAAATATCATATGTCCATAGCCACGGTCATTTTACCTTATTTCACTAATTAAACAGCCGTTTAAAGTTATTCTGGTAATAAATCTGCTATTTCAGACGACGGTACGGACCCGTCTGTAAGGTAGTGAGTTTCGATAGAGGAGAGTGACTTTCTGTGGAAAAAACCCAAACCACCCAGATCGACCTCATCGAGGCCCTGATTCATTCGCCACTCCATAGCTTCTGTCCAAAAGATCATGCTGGAGTTAATGAGCATAATACAAAAGATTTGCAACATCCAAATCAAACTTTGCTTGTACGTAGATAGGAAGGAATTATATAGCTCAGTTCTGTGAGAATAAATAAACTATCATAAATAGCCCAAAGAGGGGATAGTTCTCTAAATGTTATAGCTAATACAATCCGTCTATTTTTGCGCTTACGTTCTCATACACTGGTGGAGGTGTCGGCACCACATCCCCCCACCACTATCTCTTCTTCTCATGCTCCAAGAATTTCCTTCAACTCACAGCGTATTATACCCTCCTCCACACCTCACACATTTCTCCGGTCTCTCGAGCAGCCCTGCATTCATCCTGTAAATTTGCGGTACCAATGCTGTACCCCGATAAGCCCCGAATTATTCGCCGTATACACGCCGTAAAACACCGCAGCCGACTCGTAGTTGAACTGCAGACTCAGGTCTATGCGGCATGTGTGGGTGTCGACCGCATGCAGCAGCTGTTGGAGTTCCGTGTTTTCCCGGTGGAAGCTGTTGAAGAGCCCTTGATGGGAGCAGGAGAGAGCAAGAGTGTCCACGCACTCGAGATCTTGGGAGAGCTGCATTGTGTTTAGAAAGGTACTCTGAAAGGGAGTGGAGAAGGGGCTTTATAGAGGTTGTGGTCATGATTCTGGTGAGGGTCGAGCTGTTGGAGGGTTGAACAGCCCGTTCTCACTGGTATTGGACCCCAAAAGTGGATTTTCTGATGACAATATGTCCTTCTTGTGGTACCGGCTGTCCTAAGCCTTCAATTTGAACCAGTATTTGATGATTTTCCCATTAGCAATAATGTTGCTAAGCTATCAAGAATTCCTGCCGCACATAATTGTGGAATTGGGCCAAAACATTGTTAATGCTCTTCAGTTATGCAAGAATTCTGGTTTATTACATACATACAATTATGAGCATGCATGAGCACGAACGACCTGGCTGATAACGACCATCGGATTATATCTAATCCACAAAGCCGCATTGATACCATGCTAATGAGGAGACGGTACTTGTTCGCCTGTAGCTCCGTGTATCAAGGAACAATCTCAGTATAGCCACACAAAAGCCACTCAATAAAAGTACTCTCGCGCCGTATCCATATAAGCCCGACTTCCGGTAGTCGTTATTGCATCCAAAACAATCCTAAGTCTGTCTTAATAGTCTCCATCTATTATCCTAACCTTCATCCTACACCTACAGGACCCCAGCTTCTCTCCTTCTCCGCAGAACCCTCAACCGTGCAGCAGCAAGTCTATAAAGCTTTGCGGTAGCTGTCGTGGGGATCTTTACGCAAGCGGGTTCACAATCCTTTCCCACCTTGTCAGTGTCCCTAAAAGCAGAGTGGTTTGCAACGGGATCAGGTGGAAGTTGAAGAGTAGAGATATAGAGCTTCAAAGCGCGACGATTGGTTGTCGGGATCTTTGCGCAAACGGATTTGCAGTCCTCTTCCAACCTTTCTGCAGCTCTAAAAGCAGGGTGGCTTGCAACGGGGTCAGGTGGGAGTTGGAGAGTAGAGATATAGAGCTTTAGAGCGCGGCTATAGTGTGGATACATGGAGAAAGGTAGGTTGGGGTGGAGGAGGAGGGGGTTGGGGTAAGGGATCGGCTGGGTTCATGATATGGGCATTCATGTCGTACGAAGTGTAATTCTCGGGTTGAACGGTGTGGAGAACAGAGCAAGGAGAGCGTACGTAGTATTTCGCCTTGAATACATACCCCATAAGCTTCCACTCTATCCCATGGAGATCGCAGTAATTGAGTCATAGACAGATATTTGACCAAAGATTAAATAGCATCTTATAAAAATTGTACCAACACCATTCCATCGTGAAGACCAGTCCCATACAGTATATACCTCAAGATGATGGGGCAAAGGGTGGACACCGTTGTCACACCTAAGAGTCATTGAAGACCCTTCTTCCATCTCCCGCTTTTGGCGATCCGATGGAATCAATGTTCCATAATTCGTTGTCTGTCAGCCCAAGAACAAACTGCGGCCATAAGGCTGGATCCATATCAGTACCGGTGTGCTTTCCCTCGGAAATACTTTGTCGCTTGTAAGTGTTGCTTAGATTGGCTGGTACGACCAAGATAAGTGCAGGAGGAACCCGGCGGACTTCTTCAGGCAACGCTTCCCAAGCCTTAACTAGCTCCGAAGCGCCCATCGGGTGCTTTCTAGACACCGTTAGTTGGAACAGGAAGGCACGAGGTTGTCCGAAGACATCTTTCGAAATCATTAACGCGTCGATAGCGCCCAAGTTGTTCTGGATAGGCCTGAAATAAACTCCGTTGGCCAAATCGTTAAAGTACTGCGAGCCGGTGCTAGCGCGAGTTTGCTCACTGAATTCAGCAAGGTTCTGAAAGATCCACTTCACTTGCTCAGGACATCCCTTGAATTCAATCGACAATATACCAGTCTTTGCGGCCTTGAGATCAGCGTTCTTTGCTGAAGTGACGATATCCTCTTGGGCGCGAGGGATGGTTTTACTGGAAAGATATTTTCGATAGTTACTTTTCAGCTCATCCACCGGTGTCAACAGGCGGCACTCCCATCTGCCCGGCACGTGGAACACGCCATGACCACGCCCTTCAAACAGAGAGCTAGCTGCTGACGATTCCATAGAATTACTCTGGAGAAAGTGGAACAACTCTCCCCCTTTATAGTTCGCTCTATTCCCGGCTAAAAGCCCAATCTTCCACCCAATGTATGAAGTAACGATGCTAAGGTGTTTCTTGACACCAATACTGGTGTACTTGGAACCCGGCTCGATGAGAGGTTGGAGCAAGAGAACTGTGTGAGAGCTATCTGCGCTAAACTGGGAACCCGCGAAGACGCTTGGGTCCTGGCTTAGCAGGTTGACACACTTCAGATCCAGCTCCTGGTCGTAATCTGCGAGACGGTCCTCCAGATCCTTGGTATTTTGCGCCATCGATAGGTTACGCAGCTGCAAGCGCGCGATTGGGCCATATTTTTCGTACTGGCTCCACTGCTTTCGCAAACGCTCAGTGTCGCCCGCTGCGTGTCTAGAAAACTTGTTAGTGCGCAATTTCAGGCCTTCTAAGGGATGATCTATCACTGACAAGGCAGCTACTATCTCACACCAACTCCACGCTGACATAAGATACTTCAATGCGGAATGGTTCTTGACAAGCAACTTGTAATTTTCGTACTTAGGAGACGAGGTTACAATTTGCAACCATTGAATATCTTCGGCGTCCGCAATATCACCTTGTGGCTTCTGGTCAATCAGGGCCCAAACATCCGTATTTCCAAACACAGGATCAGAATCATTAAGCTCAGAAATGTAACGGACTCCGGCAGTGTCGAAAAGTAAGTGCTGGACAGCACCAGCGGAACCAACCTGGAGAATCGTCGGTTCGCTGCGAAGAAGCCGGTCGACAAGTACTAGGGACAAGAAGAACGTTTTTCCGATGCCCGGATGCCTAGTGATGATAAATGCATACTTATCCTGTTGGCGTTTGCGCTTGGCACCCTCGAAGAAGCGAGATCTCTCGCCATCGATTCTGGTAGAAGAGGATACGCTGCGTTCATACTCTCGAATCCGATGCAACATTTCAACATACGATGTACGAACCAGCAGAGTTGGCGAGTTGCAGGGTAGGAGGTTTGACCAGTCGCTTGGATTCAAATCAGCTTTATCACGGATAAAATCCCCAATTGCTAAGTCCAGCGACAGTTCTTTGTAGGTAAAGCTGCATTCATTGAAGGTACCATCCTCCATAAAGTTTGGAACCTTCACAGTCTTCTCCGTGAATATGACGTTTCGGAGGACTTCGTCTTCACCCCATAAGAGGCGGTGGAGACGTTCATACCTCTGTTTCCTCACACGGTTGTTGCGTCCGCCCATTGCCTCCTAGAGTCGGCGAATTTGTGAGTACGCCGCGAGTAGAGTTTGCACAAATCAAAGATGGAGCTTACGTTGAGAGTCGTGAGATGGAACGAAGATTGATGATAGAAAGAAGAGTAGTGGTGATAGGACTTTGTGAGTTAGAGGAACTAATATTGGAATTCTGGCTGCAGTGTGAACTTTCTGGCTGCAGTGAACCAAGAATCAATAGAAAGTGTGAAGTGATGTAAAGTGGGGATGCTGGAGTAGGTATGAGTAACGGTTAGAGAGGTGCGTTCATTTGTAGCTAGTAGGTAGAAAAATCCTGCCAGGAATGATTGAAGATGAGATTGATCGAATCTGTGCACTCCTAAGTTACTTTGTTGAGCTCAGCCCCCCCAGAGATCGTCGTTGATCTCCGCACACTCCACACAGAATAACATTAACATTAACCTCCCGTCTCCGCCTAAGGTGGAGATAAGATTAACGCTTGGGAGACTACCCGCACTATATAACTCTCATCCTATCATCCCATCTTGCCGTCATCCCATCTGTCGAAACAACAACAATTATGAAGTCTCCCACAGAACCAGCACCGGAAGACGAGATAACCACCCTCGCCGGCGAGATATTCATCTTACGACAGCACATCACAGCCCTCGAGCGCGAACGAAACAATGGTATATTTGTTCTCCAAAGTGCATGGGGTGTGGTGTTATCTGACATGCGAATAGGTAGTGGAGAGACCTGGAAAGTCGTTGGGATGGTCATTTTTGGGGCGATTGGGTTCGTGATGATGATCTGGTATATGTGCGAAATGGAAGAAGAGCGGAAAGCTGCGTGGTTGAGGGAGTTTGGAGGGGAGGGGTTCCAACTGCTTAGGGACCGTAAGATTATGTGAAAGCCTGTTGAAAATTATGATGTGGCGGAAGCTCATTAGCTTTTGATAGAAATGTGGGGTTTTTTTACATTTAATTGTGGTGGGTGGCATGTGGAAGAGTAACTTTCTCACTGGGCTGAGTTTAGTGATTTCTGTAGAGAACCTTATAGTCACAATTGATCACGCAGCTAGCTTGCTAAGCCACTTCACACAGATTCCTTCAAGAAACCTCAAATCATCGTGATATCGCAATAAGAGGTTAATGTTATTATCCCCTACATGCTCGGTTTCCTTAGATGTTGCAGTTTTCAGCCTTGAAGGTTGTCAGATCAACGTCAGGCTGAACAGTTTGGTGTTTCTGGTTGGTTGGTAGAACTGATCGGCATCCCGGCGGATAGGAAGTGCAATATATCTAACGAAACCGAGCGTGACAGGGATAGGGTATCCAAAATCGGGGACATTGACAACACTGTTCAGAAATATGAATCTATTGCAAATCTAAATAGTAAACTCAAGCTCCAATGAGAAAGAATGAAACAGTAGAATTAAAGACTAAAGAGAAACACAGTAATAGTAGACACGCCTTGTCTCGTCTCCAGACTCGTTGGTGAGCGAGCTTGCGAGCGAAGGCAACGAGATAAACACCATAGGCTGGGCACGAGACAACCCAGGTAAATGTGCTCTGGTGCTCTACATGAGGGTAGCATTTTAAGGTTTGCTTCTCGGTCACTCACCTGATCAAGCGCTCACACGCCCTCCTAAACCTGACCTGCTCCCGATCATTCCGCCACAGTGATTAGATTTAGATTAGATTAGATTGGGAGTGGGTTGGTGTTTGCTCCCATCTGAGGTCACGAAACCTTCACTCACATGCAACCCACCCCGCATACCGCCTCCAAGACCTCCGTGACACAATTCAACCATTATGAATCAACAGTCCGCTGGACCGTGCAGTGGAAGCGGACCCCCTACCGGCACCGACGAGAGCAGAACAACGGAAACGGCCTGCGATGAAATCCAACGCTATTCGTAGCTGGAAGTGATGGCCTACTTGGAGGGGCGCGAGATACGCTGCTACAGTGAAGGAACATTTTTTCTAACAGACAATTACTGGGCGTCGGCTCCTGCGTTCGTGTTACCGACCATATTATCTGGCTGAATCGGTAGTGATAAGACCAATCAAGCACAAACAAAGAGGTTGAATTGTCTATCGTACAAAAGCTATCTAAGGGAAAACCTACGTCTTTATATACATAAGGAAAGCCTGGAGGTTCCGCGGAGATACTCAAAGTGGAGAGTGGCGGTGTGAAAATTTGTGAATGAGTCTACATAAATGACTCAGTGCATTAGCAACCACTCTCCAGTCCTTCCTTTTAGCTTCGATAGCCTTCTAGGAATTTACAGGTCCTTCGGGCTATATCCTGAGTCAACAGGTGGGTAGGGGCTTCGCTAGTGATCTTGTGGAGCTTGTGGAGGGCATTTATGTTCCAGCTGGTATGCCTCCTTCTGCTGTCTCGTTTACGAATTGCTGATTCTATGCAGCTAGACCCATTCCTAGGCGACCGGTGATGCAACTCGATACTGACTGAGTCCTAGAGGTAAGTCTACATATTAGTTGAATATCTTCAAGAGAAGCTTACTTATTATTAAGGCAGGCACCTGGCACCAAGTCAGGCAACGAGAAAGTTTTCTTGCCTTCGATTTCCCCTGTGGAGCCACTTACGCCACTATATCCGAAGGTTTCTACTCGCATGGACTCGCCTGACCTTGCCCTCCCGGGGTGCCGTGTGTCGTGCATACCAGTACCAAATAAATGCATATATTTATGCATCCGTTCTGCACTCATGTTCCCTTGCGTGCTCCTCTGTCGTAGACTCTTCTTCCCCGAATGGAACCCTGGATTGAGGGGCCGGATCCATAATACCAGTGTTCCTAAGCATCCAGGCCCGGCCGGCCGCCAAATAGTTTGCAGGCCGCCAAGTCTTATGCAGGCCTCGAAGTTATATGCAGGACTCAGCAGGCCTCAAAGATATACGCAGGCCAGCCGCCGTATATCTACAGGCCAGCCCATCCATCTATAGGCCAGCCCAAGCTTCTACAGGCCTCGAAGATATATACAGGCTTCAAAGATACGTAGGCCGGCCGGGCCGCTTAGGAACATTGCCTAAGACGCGGAGCCGTTGAGCTTGTCGGTAGAGGAATTTGGATTAGGGGTGAGACCGGTGCTCTATCTGGGAGATAATGAATAGAGGGAAGGGGTTTAGTTCGGCGGCATGATTGAAGATGGTTAGGGGTACGGTGGATAAGGGGTTTGATCAGAAGAGGAAGGTTTGCGAGAGCAATAAGTTTACCGTTTTCTTTGCCGTATGCTTCTCAAGACGCTGATCCTGATCGGACGGCGTTGGGCTCCCTTAGGGTACTACGATGGAGCGCTTATTCTTAAGGGCTGTTGGAATTTGGGTGCGGGGATATAAAAGTGCTAGGACAAAAGTTTTTGTCCATTCCGTAGATATTCATGAGCATCAACAGACGGATGCTATGGAGACGATCGGGGCGCGATTCAAGGACTTCAGTGGATAAAGAATATAGAGAATTAAAAACTTGAAGTTTAAGAGGTAGCGGAATGAAGTGGAGTGGAGTTTCCGGGTGATGGAGGCCGGAGTATCCCATTATTGACGTCGTAGTGTATGTTTAGAGTGCGTGAGTGGTTGTGTTACAAGGACCTTCTCAAAGCCGCCCTTGACCTTCATATAAACTGACGCCCCACCCTCTTTGTGGATCCCAGGTATCACCTTCACAATGATAGTCTGTTAAACGAACATAAAGTATAACAAGAGAGTGAATGGCACGATAGAATGTGGGTTTTGGAGTTTAATACATGTGAAAGCACTCGTGTGTGGCAGTGCATTGGGGCTTAGGGTATAGGGCTCAGAACTTGTCAGCTTGCCAAATTGCATCTTTTGGATTCTCTCTACCCACTTCTTTCGCCCTTGTCCATACGCAGCAAAATTCACCGCCATCTTCTTACTTGAACGCTCTTCGTCTGAATCCCTGATATACTGTTGAAATTGGGTAGGGGCGTCTGGAAGCAATTCTGTTCCTTCCTATCTACTGATCGCTTTATACACACAAGACAAGAACTATTTTACCTCTTTTGCAGTCACCGTATCCCAGGCTACTCGACAAGGTATCAAGCAGATTTCGAACAAATACCCGCACCTCCATACTACCTCCCGCCGCAATGTCGTATTTTGAGTCGAAGTACTACGCCGGAGTTTTGGCAATTAAGATCCTAGACATACAAGACCCTGGTAAACTAATCGGAATCTTGCATCGCAATTTTAGGTACCAGCATAACTACAGAAGTTGCTATTATGTGGAATATTGCTGAGATGGTTGATCCCCACCCCTTACTAAGGGAGAAGAAGGATCGTAGCTGTCGTTCAATGTCCCCTGTCGTTTCGAAGAGGGATGGGGCCATCAGCACAAGATAAGGGCCGAGCGGTAGAGTATACACCTACGGGGGTTAATATCAGGTGGTGGAGATTCGAGTTACAGGTGTGGTTGACCTTCAAGCATGTCCGCTCCGCCAAGGGCCTGTAAGGAAGGAAGGCAAGATTGGACAGCACTCCTGCTTCCGTCTAGCTCCGGCGGGCCAGCTTCCTGGATCTTAGACTGCTGTTTCAAGCTGTGCAGAGGCAGCATAGGCAGTCTCATTTGAGGTATTTACTTATTTGTACGCGACGTTTATGGTTTGTTTCTGGAATGATAAATACGATTGCTGATACACTTGCTTGTTGGATACCGGGTTTTTTACAATGTACCCGCACCTCTGCATTCTACCGGCTCCTCTCGTTGACTGCTCTGACTCCTCGAAGCCTAATTCTGATAGAAGAGCGTATGAACTGATACCACACAAATCATCTACCGTCTGGGTTGACAATTGGAGAAAGGTGAAGAGATTATGTGAGGAATCAAGCTGTACTAGGTGCAGGGTCGAGCAGAATCCCAACACTACCTTGGGATAAATACTCCGTACGTGCCATCCGACTCGCACGCGATTTGAGAGAATAATGTCAGACTGCACATCGAATCGAGGAGGACAAGGGGCTCGAAAGTGGGGGAGGACGTCTCGCCGCAGTTTGAGGAAAAAACGGAGACAAAGTCGCGTACTTCTTCAAAAATAGATGATCCACATGCAAGAGGGTTCTCAGCTGTATCTCGTGCTCCGACAGTCCAGCATTTTGCACTCTACGTGAGGTTGGATGGCAGATCGATGCTCAAGCACGACCGACCACTAATCTACCGTTTTGAGATATCGAGCAGGAATACACCGCGAATGCCATCCTAAGTTAACATGACACGTAGACGAGTACTTTGAAGGTTCAGCGCTTTACACCTCTACTCTGTACGAGGCGTTGGTGGATTGGTGTTCTAGGCTGCGTTCGATTCGAGTCTGCTAAAATTATTGGCTCTTTCTTAAGTTGTTATTGCTAATCACAGTCCTATAGTCTTGAGTCCTGTAGTCTTTGTCCCTGTCAGCCAAGTTCTTTCCTCAGATACTAGTTTCAATGCATGAGAATGTCCAGTACTCGGTCAGGGCACATAACCCCCACCTTTCCACGGAATAACAATCGGTTATCCAGTTTGGAGTGTCCCGGAATGTCACAAATTAATGCAACCCGGAAGTCAATGCGATAAATACTTCTGTGCTGCTCGCTAGGGTCTATTGTGAAGGGCAAACAAATGAGACTCAATGTTGACGGCGTAGCGGCAACCGACCATCCAATCCAATCCAACAAAGCTAAACATCAATCACCTATGCCTACGCAATCAATGTGGATTAACCACGCATCGATATCGCATTCTGACGGAAATCTTCAATCTCCTTCATAAGACGGACACCTCGTCAGCGGATGCCAACCGTTTCGGGCGTCGTGGCTCCAATTTGGAGGCCAATTGCTGCTGGCGCTCATCGTACGCTGAAAGAAACGAATCGGCAAGGTCAACCTACTTGGTTGTGAAGTCCAAATCTAATTGGATTTTTGTCAATGTCTTCAGCAGATTAAACTTGAATAGGTCAGTAATGAACAGTCAATGAAGGTCAATCGGTGACAGACAAGCTGCATTTTCTCTTTTAGATTTGATGGGGATACCTCACAATCGAGATCCATCATAATAGAGGAAGCCGGCGAAGGAGAGAGGGAGGAGGTTGAAGACGAGGTCGTAGAGAGTGACAGAGTGGCAGTCGGCGACCGGTTACAGAAGGGGGAAGAAGGAGCAGAGGGAAACCGAACCGGCGACAGCACAGGAGAAGATGGACGAGAGGCAGTAGGCATCTGTGTAGCTTTTGGTGACTGAGTAGGGGAAGGCTAACGAGAGGCGGCGGGCATCTTGGTGGCAGTCGATAAGCCAGCAGGAGAGGGTGACCCGAAAGGGGGGATATCCTCGATGATAGTCGACATCACCCACTGCTCTGTTGATCTTCTCTTGGGAGAACCTTTCTCTCTCTCCGTTTCGATTCATCTGTTCACCAGAACCCGCTTCTCAGCCGGTGGGTAGATCAACGCTCGCTCGGTTGAACTCGCGATGGCATCCATGTCGTCGGGGTCGGCCAGCCGACCAATCTTTGTGACGAGGTCCCGCAAAACCCCAATCTGAACAGGTATGAGACCGGCGGGTTTGGATACTCGACTTGTAGACTGGGAGCCAGTTAATTGGGGGAGTGCTACGTTACTATGGAAACTAAGACTGTATATTGGCCTACTGCAGCACGGAGGACCTGCTTTTCATGTTTTGCCTTGTAATTCTCCATATTGGCTTGTGAAAACATCAGGCAAACTGCAGCTTACAGGTCTCTTTTTGATCCTGTGGCTGGGGGTGGCAGATTGGGCTCTAGGAGCCATATTTGCTTTGAAAGGTGGTATATTGGTAGATATAAAGAGGCAAAATCCGAGAAAAAGATCAAAGGCAATCAAATGATGATGTAACGCGGGAGGAATCGACTCCAAGATACACTCAACTAGAAGTATTCCTTCTAAATATCCCTCTATCTTGTCTCACTATCGGACTTCACCGGGAAAAATGACCTTACGCGATGCGTAACTCATAGAGAAGCTGTTTTTGGGACGGCGATCCATAGCATATTTGACGCGTGGCACTATAAGGTCCTATGGACCTGCACATTGACTAGATTACTATGATACGCATGCGATTATGTGCGCTTGATACTATACATCATGCTGCATTCAACAAACTTGAAACCAAACTGCCAAATGCACTTCTTTGCACGCTCCCAAGTACGCTCTGAA
>Ga0307512_10003774_pt1 | contig 17127 bp, 24 predicted proteins | sample 14_EM_MG_FD_200267 | JGI IMG/M metagenome (GOLD analysis project Ga0307512, IMG submission 200267) | Populus trichocarpa ectomycorrhiza microbial communities from riparian zone in the Pacific Northwest, United States - 14_EM | ecosystem: Host-associated > Plants > Roots > Unclassified | place...
AAGGTGCGTCTTATATATGATGAGCATGAGGGCGAGCATCGTGTGAAGTCTAAAAGGGCAGTCATGGCGTGAAGTCTAATGAGACAGTCACGATCATGAACCTTAGGGCTTCCTGCAACATGGAGGACCAGAAAGGCGAGTCAGTCATCGACCTGGTGTTGGCAAACCGACCAATAGTAAAGTGGACCATACTGGCCAATGACCATGCCACCGGATCTGACCATGAAGTTATAGAATGGGAGGTGGGAGTAGACTGGCAGGAGGAGACAGATCAGGAGAGGATAGTAGGGTGTAATTCAGCTGCAATGACTGAGAAGGACGCGAAAGCAGCGGAGAAGCTATTGATGGAACTAGCCAAGGAGAGAGCTCAACTAGACGCACAGTGCACAGAGAACGAGGTGGAGCGGGAGGCCGCATGGTGTGAGGAAGTAATGAGCAGCGTTCTCGACGCCATGGCAAAGAACATCAGGATTTGTGCCAGATCGAAGAGGTGGTGGAACGTGGTCATCAAACAATGAAGAAGGACAGTCAGGAGAGAGAAGAGGAGAAGACGGAAGTCGGAGGAGGCCGCCCGGGCTAAGGCAGGGCTCCAGAAGTCGATTCGCCAGTCCAAGAGAAGAATGTGGAGTGATTACTTGCACAACCTTAGGGGATCCAAGGTATGGAGAGTGGCACGATATGCGAACCCTCGAGCAGGCATGACCGTCGAGGCCCTAACACACAGTAAAGGCAAGCAAGCAAACACATCGTGGGAGACGGAGGAGATGGTGAGGCAAGACTCATTTCCCCCGAACGACAGCAACCGGTACTACGAACTACCTCAATGATTCCACCAGTCTAGCATTGGACCAGTCCAGACCGGGTCCATCCAGGTCCAGTTCAATCCAGTCTGAGTAATTTTTGGACCGGGATCAGGCAAATCTCCACTTTTTCTGGACCCGGACTGAACTGGCCTGGACAGATTTGGACAAGTCCAGCACAGTGTCCAGGTTTAGGGTATTTTTTCACTCTACCCGTCTTTTAATGGGGGTAATATATCTTGATGGCCCCCAATATACAGTCAAGACTGTCATAATTTCACCCAGAGTGGGTATGCAGAGGTGTGTGGTGATAAATGTGAGGATGAGTCATGTTTTCCATGGTACTTGACTAACAAACAATGTCGAAATTGCAACCGTGTGCAGACTGCTCCAGACCAAGCCCTTCCAGTCGCAGACTCCCAGTCTTTCGCTGGGTCCAGTCCGACCGAACAGTTGGACCAGACCGTACTGAGCCCCTCCCCAGACCGGGTCTGTCTGGACTGGTGGAATCATGGAACTCCCTCCAGCAGGAAGCGCACACACACGTGTCACTGAGCAAGCAGTCGAGTGACCCTTATTCTCTCAATCAGTCAAGAAAGCACCGGGACCAGACAAGCTGTCTTTTTGTGCCATATGGCTGCTCTATAAGTGGGACAAAGAGAGGATCGTGAGGCTGACGAAGGTGGCAATTCGCATGGGAAGACACCCAGCGGTATGGAAGCGGGCTAGTGGCATGGTGATTCTGAAGCCTGGCAAAGACGACTCTACACAGCTGAAGGCCTACCGCTCCATATCGCCACATAGCGGGATGGGAAAAGTGGTCGAGAAAGTAGCCGCGGAGCTGCTGTCAGAAGAGGCTGAGAGAAGAGGGCCACTGAGCGACAGACAATTCAGAAGCAGGAAAGGACGGTCGGCCATCGAGGTGGAGGCCATCATGGTCGACAGAGCTCATGCAGCTTGGACAAACTGCCATATAACAGGTGTGATTCTCATGGACATCAAGGCAGCCTTCCCAAGCGTGGCAAAAGGAAGGCTAGTCAACTTGATGATGGTCAGGCAAATGCAGGGAGACCTTATACGATGGATGGAGATCTTTCTGTCGGAGAGAATGGTGGAGATGATAATCGAGGGCAACGCCATGGAAAGACACCCTGTGGAACCAGGCGTTTGTTTTTGTTTTATTAATACTGTATGCACTCTAATTACAGTATGATAGGACCCAATATCCCCTCCGCCTCCGGGCGAGCCGGCTAGACGGCGGAGCTCCCCCCCCCGCTTCCCTTCATCCCCGGTGACAAATGAAAAGCCTCAACGATAGACCTACCCAAGCCCGAACAGAACGGAAAAGAAAAGAAAAGAAGGTATACGCCCACTGCCGCCGCTCCCCGACCCTGAGTCAGCCTCTGCACCTGCACCATACTGCTCCTTCATCTGGGCGGGAACTTCCTGACTTCAGTAGCCACCAGGAAGTCCATCACCGCTTGGTCGCACTCTTCCACGGAAAACAGGTCAGTGATCTGCACGTGTCTGCATCTGCCCGGTTTCCAGCCCGTCGATTTTCCCACCGCCATCCATAGTGCATGTTGCTGGTCTCTCCACCGGCTGCAGTGGCGGAAGAGGTGTTCCCACATCTGCACAATCCTGCCTCCGCCGCCGCACCACCAGCATTTGTCATCCTCTCGGTGGCCGAACCGTTTCAGGTAGACTCCAGTGGGTGCCTGCCCACACTATAGTCTGTAGAACCTGGTAGCCAGCGACTTCAGGCTTGTCATCGGAACGGGTCTCTTGGTCCCTGTCTTGCTCTTGAGTCTGTAGCAGAAGTGCTTGCTGCACTTGTCAGCCTCCCACTTTGCCTTGGCTGCCGACCTCCCCTCGGAGATTCGCCTAGCTCTGTTCGAGGCCGAGGTGTATGGCCACTGTATCATTGTGTCTCCGCTGCCGTCTCGGGCCAGGTATGCCTGACGGTCCGCCTCTTTGTTTCCAGGGATGCCGGAGTGTCCCAGGACCCAGTGAATCTCGGTTGCGATGCCGTGGGCGAGGAGTGCCCACACTCTCCGATTGATCTGCCTCGCTAATCGCTGCCCCGGCCCCGGCTCCAGGTGTGCCGCTCGTCAAATTGCGGTCTGCGAGTCGCTGAAGATAGCCACCGTCTTCACTCCATGCCTTTGCAATGTTTCTCTCTTCACGATCGGCTCACCAAGCGCGAGTCCAATCGCCCGCAGCTCGGCGTGGAAGGCCTCCATGTGCCCAGTGCCCAGAAAGCTGGGGCGGGAACTCCATCGATGTCCATGCTCGCACACTACTGCGGCTCCCACTCGGCCATCGTCTGAACGCAATCCATCTGTCCACTACATCCAGACCCCCACTCCTATTTTGGCTTCTTTCTCTCTCGCCCAGCGCTGCGCGCTTCTCTTGGCAGCGGTGGTGTCATCCAGTATGATCGTCCGGACAACTGATTCTTCGCCTGGGGCCAGCCACATCACGCCTTCGGTTGTTCAGCCGTGCTCATGCACTTCCTTGACTACTCTGCATATGGGTGCACCGGAAGCAGGGTTTCGGTGTAACTCCTTCAGCTTGCCGCTGCATGCGTCTGCTAGTCTCACTGCCAATCGCTGCTGCCTGGAGTCTAAGACTACAGGCGCGGGTGTAAGCCCGGACTCTCTCATAAGTGCACCCCGTGGAGTTGTGGGCAGCGCGCCCAGAATGGACCTGGCTTGTCGATTGAGGAGGAGTTGGAGGTCATCCCGCCTGCCCGCTTCTTTGGGATTCCACCAGAGCTCACTCCCATTCAGTGCGACCGCTTGGACGCACGCCGCCTGGATGGCCCTTACGCTCTCAGGAACAATGCCGTATGTCGTGGTCTGGGTTCGGAGTCTCGCTTCTGCTGCCCTGGCTTTCTTCATGCATCGGTTGTGCTGCTCCTTGAACTTTGAATGTGTGTCCATCCAGACCCCTAGCCAACGTGTCGCCTGTGTATTAGATTGTATGACCCCGCTGCCGACTGTTATCTTTGCTGTCAGTTTTGGCCGGAGGTGTTTCCTGTGGCCTCATCTGCGTGCGAATAGTGCCGCATCGGTCTTTGCCGTGTCGAACTGTAGCACTCGTCTGCTTGCCCACTCGATGCTCCTTGCTGCACACCTCTCAAGTATCGAGACGACATGGTTGACATCGCTTCTGGTCGCAACCCAGCCGAGGTCGTCTACAATGTACAGCCCTTCGGCTTCTGATATATACTCTTCGACCCAGTTGATCCGTCCTGAGGTGTAGATTGCGAAGAGGATCGGTGACATCGGTGAGCCCTGCAGGACGCAAGCTTCCCCCGGATGTCTCTCCATGGCGTTGCCCTCGATTATCATCTCCACTGTCCTTTCTGAGAGAAAGCTCTCCGTCCATCATATAAGGTCTCCATCCATTTGCTTGACCTTCATTAGGTTGACTAGCCTTCCTTTTGCCACTCACGGGAAGGCTGCTTTAATGTCCATGAGAAGCACACCTCCTATGTGGCTGCCTTTCCAGGCGGCATGAGCTCTGTCAACCATGATGGCCGCTGCGTCGATGGCTGACCGCCCTGTTCTACTTTCGAATTGTCCGTCACTCAGTAGTCCTCTTCTCTCGGCCTCATCTGACAGCAGCTCAGCAACTACTTTTTTGACCACTTTTCCCAGGCAGCTCAACAGCGATATGGAGCGATGGGCCTTCAGCTGCATGTAGTCGTCATTGCCAGGCTTGCGAATCACCACGCTGCTAGCCCGCTTCCGCACCGATGGGTGTCTTCCTGTGGGAATTGCCGCCTATGTCCAACCGGATGGCGCCGAAGGACAGCTTGTCCAGCCCCGGTGCCTTTTGTACTGACTGAGAAAATAGGGCTCGTTCAACTGCTTGCTCTGTAACGCATGTGGGTGCGCTGCCTGCGGGAGGTAGTTCGTAGTACTGGTTGTCGTCATTCGGAGGGAAGGACTCGCGTCTCAGCATCTCCTCCTTTTCCTGTGACGTGTTTGCTTGGTTGCCTTCCCTGTCTGTTAAGGCCTCCACAGTCATGCCTGCCAGAGGGTTCGCGTATCGAGCTGCTCTCCATACCTCGGCCCCCCTCAGGTTTTGCTAGTACCTGCTCCACATTTTCCTCTTCAACTGTCGAATCAACTTCTGGAGTTCTGCCTTCGCCTTGGCGGTCTCTTCCGAGTTGCGTCTCCTCCTCTTCTCCCTTCCGACCGCCTTTCTTCTCTCCCTGATGTCGGCGTTCCACCACCTCTTCGATCTGGCGCAGATCCTGATCGTCTTTGCCGTGGCGTCGAGAACGTTGCCCATTGCTTCCTGACACCATGCGGCCTCTTGCTCCACCTCGTCTGCTGTACATTCTGCGTCCAAGTGAGCTCTCTCTTTCGCTAGCTCCATCCATAGCTTCTCCGCTGCCTTCGCATCCTCCTCAGTCATTGCAGCTAAGTTCCACCCCACTTCCCTGTTATGGCCCGCCTCCGCCTGCCTGTCTACTTCCACCTCCCATTCTATGACCTCGTGGTCGGATCCTGTGGCGTGGTCGTCCGCCAGGATGGACCATTTGGTTATCAGTTGATTCGCCGCTGTCAGGTCGATGACCGACTCGCCTTCATGACCTTCTCTTGTCCAGTGGCGGGTGGCTTCACCATTGTTTCCAATTTCCAGTCCATTTTCGTCAATCACGTCTTCCGATAACGCAGCATCCCGCTGCACTTGGCATCTTGGGTCCCATCGTATGCTATCGGCGTTAAAGTCTCCAGCGAGGACGGTGCTCCCCTGCCGAATGACTCTCCGCCAGTCCAACTTTCGCGCCCGTCTCTCTCCCGAATGCGTGTCCTTTGGTCGTACACGTTGACGATCCTCATTATCCTCTCCCCTTTCCTCCTGACGTCAGTAGCAATGGCATCCTCGTGTGCACCTCTGCTCAAATCCGTCCGCTCATCAACCACCAAGATGCTCCCTCTCCGTATCGCCGTCCGAACTCTTTTTCTTTTGCTTATTTCGTATGCCAAATGGCTGATCCGGATACCTCCTCTTTCTTCTTCTCTCAGTGGCTCTTGCAAGCACACTATGTCCGCCTTGCGTTCCACTCCCGTCTCCAGCGCCGCGATTGTCCACTCGTATGACCTCACAGCAGTCATGCTGGATCACTCTAATCATTGGTAGCCAGGGCTCCCGCATCAGTTTCAGTTTCAGTTTCAGTTGCAGTCGCGGCCGTGGTCGCAGTCTCGGTCTCAGTCATCACGACTTCTCTTGCCTCCCCCGTTGCCTCCGCTCCCTGCACATCAGTCATCTCCTCTTCTTCACTCCCCCCCTCAGCTGCCGCTCCTCCCCTGGTTCTACGACCAAGCACCACACTGTTCATCCCCGTTGCCGTGTGCAGAGCATCACTCGTGGGATCCCGTCCTGCTGTTCCCGACTGTCTGCTCTGCCATGCCCCTCTGGCGGCTTCGCTCTTCTTCGCGTACCTGCTGCTGAACGCAATATGATTTCCTTTGCAATTGGGGCACTTTTCCAGCGTGTGGCCGCAGAGTGATCCCTGCATTGCCATACACCCCACTACATTGCATTTGTGGTCGCTCGTACGGTGATTGCCGGAGCAGTAGCCGCACTTGGACTTGCTGCCGCACTTGTTTTCTATGTGGCCCCATCCACAGCAGAGCTCGCACCTGCTGTCAGGGCCTGCATTCGTGAACACCTCGACTCGGTACCATACTCCCAAAGCCTTGATGCCTTTCTTGATTAAGCTCTGTGCCAGCCTGCTTCCCTTTACGACAAAGACTACCAATGACGCGGCGATTCCTCTGTTCTGCCTCCTCTCCCTGATGGTGCAGGGGTTCGCCAGCCATCGCACCTGGGTGGGGATCGCTATGCCCTCGTTCTCCACTTCAATTTCCTCTCGCATCTTTTGCAGGCCCTCTGGGCTTTTTCCCATGTACCGCATGAGGGGTACTGCATGGATCTTCAGCCTCTCCCAGGTCTCATTTTCTTTGATATCCATGACTCCTCTGTCGACAGTCCTCACTTCCGTCATGATGATGTCACGGAACTGCATAGCCCTCTCTGCTGTTGCATTCTGGTGCGTGATTGCCGTGATCGCGCCCTTCGCATTCCTCCTTGCGTTCATGATCCTGATGTTGGCCGGGGCCTGCTGGTGGAAGAGCGCCCTGTTGATCGCTGACGCAATTTCCTGGTCCATCTTATTGGGGAGTGGCACACTCTCATCTCTCCTGAGGATTAGGCATCTGTCTGCCATGCTCGAGCCTGTCGTTGGTGCTGGGCTTGCGCTTGCCGGCTTCTTTTGGTTTTGTGGTGGGACCGTCTCCCATCGTCTGGTCGGTGTCGGTGTCGACGCTGATGTCGCCGGCCCTCTTCGCGCCGATCCGCCTCTCGGCGTCGGTATCGGCGCTGGTCTCGGTGCTGGTGCTGGCGCTGGTGCTGGGTTCGGCGTTGGGGATGGGTTTGTGTTCGATTTTGGTTTTGGTTTCGGTTTTGGTTTCGGCGTCGCCATTGATTTGAGGTGCCTTCCAGGCTGCAGCTGCTGGCACTCTTCCGGCTCCTCCGGTCCACCTATCTGGGTCAGATCTGGGTGTATCGAGGCCTCCAGGCCGACACCCTCGGTGTCCGCTCTTCCCTCCTCTTTCTGGCCCCGTTTTGTAGCAGCCACTGCTCTTGAGACCATGTCCGTGATGCCCTCGCCCCACAGTAGGTCATCCTAGTGATACGCGTCGCGAATTTTCTCATGTTCCTTCAACCACGATTTCATCCCTCGCCACTGCGCCTCCTGCAGTGCAGTGTGCGTCTCCAGCATGTTTGCCATTTTTGCGATGGTTCGGTGTACCTTTGCTAGTTCGCGGGCTTCCTGCTAAGTCGAGCGCTCCATGCAGCTCCTCCAGTCTCTGAGGGCCCATGTGGTCGCCGGGACCTCACTCCTTCTCCGCTTTCCATTCTCGTTTCCCTCCATCGGCTCAAGTGTGGCTTTGCCTGCAGTCCCCGTGGCAATGGATGTCAACACCGTCGCCATCTCCATCACCATATCCATAGGCGCGTCGCTCCTCCCGTCCGCCACTTCTCCCGTGTCCAGGCCTCTCCTCTCACTCACTCTGGCTTCAGTCATCACTTCTGTGAGTCACACGCCTCGTCCAGATTAGTCCTTGTCGTCGCTTGCTTGTTGCTTGACGTGTCGGGTCGATCGCGTTCTCTGCCAAGACTTCGCGTGAATCCACTCAACTGTGAAGATTCCTGTTTGCGCGCTCCTCCTGTGATCTCACTGGTACTGGGACGCTTGCTCCGGGGTCAATTCGACATCCAGAATCGATTGCCGCCGTCCGTTTTTTCATTGCTATCATTGTTGTCGACTTACCGTGCTGTTTCTGTTTCGCCAAGAATTGTTAGGAAACTGTGGAAGCAGGGGTCCCAAAGGGCCCACCAGTGTCACCGATCCTCTTTGTGATGTACACCTCAGGACTGATCAAATGGGTTGAAGAGTATGTATCGGAAGCCAAGATGCCATCCTGTGTAGACGACCTTGGCTGTGTGGCAACAAGAAGCCATGTCAACCATGTTGTCTCAATACTTGAGAGATGCACAGCAAAGAGCATCGAGTGGGCAAGTAGACGAGGGCTACAGTTTACCACTGCAAAGACGGAGGCGGCACTATTCACGCGCAGACAAGGCTACAGAAAACACCTCCTTGCAAAGCTGACAGCAAAGATAAGAGTCGGACACGGGTTCGTACGATTCAACTAGTGTTAGCAACAGTTCCAGTTTTGTACCCGGCCAGTTTTATAGGTCTGCGTGGCAACGGCCTTACCCCATCAAAAATCGACGATTTTTTAAGCGCACCATCGCATTATCGCTACAAATATCAATTAGAGAGTTTAGTGTTAGGTACATGTAATATGTAGCTTCGTACGTCGCATCTTTTGGCCATCTCCGATTTTCGATATCTTCAAATCTCAGCAAGCGGCAGCCCGAAAACCGCTGTTTTAGGCCGAAAATGGCGTTAATTTCATAGCCGATTGCTGAGTTTTGAAGATATCAAAAATCAGGAAGAACCAAAAGATGCGCTGTCCAAAGCTGCATATTTCATATACCAAACCCTAAATTATGTGATGAATATTCATGGACTTAATTGAGGGAACCGTTTGGTACAAACAGGGACCAAACCGGCTAGGGCCGGGTTTTGTTCGAACCGCTATATTAGAAACGGTCCGAAAACGGAACCGTTGCTAACACTAGACTCAACACACAGGCAACACGCTTGCTGGGCATCCGGATTGACGCACTTCTGACGTTCAAGGAGCAGCACAACCAATGCATGATGAATGCCAGGGCAGCAGAAGCTAGACTCCGAACATTTACCGGGACATACGGCATTGTCCCAGAGAGCATCAGCGCCGTCCAAGTGGCGTGCGTCCAAGCGGTTGCACTATATGGAAGCGAGCTGGGGTGGGATCCCAGGGATCTAGGCAAGCGAGACGACCTCCAACTCCTCCTCAATCGTCAAGCCAGATCCATCCTGGGCAAACTTCTCATGACCCGGTGGGGTGCGCTAATGAGAGAGTCAGGGCTTACACCGGCGCCAGTAATCTAAGACTCAAGAAAACAGCGATTCGCAGTGAGACTAGAAAAGGCATGTAGTCGCTAGGTAAAGGAGCTACACCAAAACCCCAGTTCCAGTGCACCGATATGCACAGTAGTCAGGAAAGAGCATCAGCATGGCCGGACAACTGAAGGTATGAACTGGCCGGCCCCGGGCGAGGAACCAGTGGCCAGGACCACCATACTGAACACCACTGCAGCCAAAAGCGCCGTGCAGCACTGGGCAGGAGAGAAAGAAGCCAAAATTGGAGCAGGGGTCTGGATGTGGTGGACAGATGGATCACGCTCAGACGATGGCCGAGTGGGAGCCGCAGCATTGTATATACACAGAAATAGATGGAGGTCTTGCCACAGAATTTCTGGGCACTAGATGTATGGATATTTTCGACTCCAAACTGTGCGCGATCGGACTCGCACTTGACGTGGCGATCGAGATGAGAGAAACATTGCAGGAGTATTGAGTGAAGATGATCTCAGTCTTCAGCAACTCCCAGGCCGCAATTCGACACACCGCACACCTGGAGCTAGGCCAACGGCAGTGACTGGCAAGGATGATTGTAAGGCCGTATATCCGTATATGGCCGCGTATGAGAGTATATGAGAAGATACAGTTGCACACGTTGATGTGGTAATATGATAGAGTGGTTGATACGGAAGATTATCGCTAGCGATCCCAGTGAGATCGCGAGTCGTCTATATATGGTTGGGGTTACCCGGCCCTGGACACGTCTCCTGCCATTGCCGAGAACCTAATCATGACTGCCATTACATCATCCCCCCCTTTAGGAGCAGACCCCCTGGGCTGCCACATACGTCAATATAACAAGAGAAACCCCATAAAACGAAACGAAACCGATGCGTACGCCTCCGCACGACTTAATAAGTCCCATAACCAATCAGTGCTCTATGAGCAGCCACTCGGTGGATTCGGTACACGGGGAAACTCCACCTCCAGCGGTAGGTGGTAAAAACCCATGCCAATGCCATTTATACCAGCCCGAGATCCATAAGATGTAAGCCAAGTAAAACCCCCGTGGAAACCGTCCAATCCCACTCCTCCAAATCCGATCGTCGTCGAGGCTTCCTCGGATGCTCTCGGTGAAACTCGTTGACAAATTCCTGCGCATTCCTGATATTCTCCGCAGGTTCCCAGCTAGTCCGTACGTAACTGTAACCGGCCCATTGTACGACATAATGGAGCTTCCGGTAGCGTCACTTAGAGTCGAGGATCCGGTCAACTTCCCAATCATCAGAGTCGTCGACGACCATTGGCTGCGGTTCAGATGGAGGCTGGCTGGCGGTACGAGGTGTATAGCGGTCAGGCAAAATGACCTGGAAAACGTTGTGTTTCCGGATCGTATGCGTGAGGTTTAATTTGTGAGCACTCTTATTGATGACCTTACTTACCGTGTACGGTCCTATCCATTTGTAGTCCAACTTCTTTGACGGTCTTGTTGTCCGGAACTGCCGCTTTGAAAGCCAGGCCCTATCTCCAACCTCGAAAACAGCCTCTTTGCCGCCAGTGTACTTCATCTGATTGGCCTGAGCCTCCTGCAAGTTCTTACGGAGGGTTTGGTGAGTCTCCTCCAAGCCAGCTGCGAACGTGTCTGCTTGGATTTCCGAATTCAGGGTAGATGGTTGCTTTGGGGCCTTAAACTGCATCACCGGATGGTAGTGGTAATTCGCCCAGAATGGAGTCATCCTCGTAGATGCGTGTATGGCGTTATTCTATGCGAATTTGGCTAGCGGCAACAGTTCGACCCAATGGTCCCGCTCATAGTTGCAGAATGCCTGGAGATAATGCTCGATCGTCTAGTTTTGACGCTCCGTCTGCCCGTCTGTATCTGGATGGAAGGCTGTCGAGAGCTGATGGTCAGTACTCAAGTGAGAACATACCCGGGTCCAGAATTGGCTTGTAAACTGGGTGCCGCAATCTGTGACTATGTTGTCCGGGACTCTGTGCTTGCAAATGACGTGTTCAAAGGAGAGCCGGGCCAATTCCGGCGAGTCGATATCCTTCCGGCACGGTAAGTAGATTGCCATCTTTGTCAGTCCCTCCACGATGACACGAATCCCGGTGTAGGCCGATGCTGTTGACTCTGGCATGTCGGTGACGCAGTCCATTGTGACGCCTGTCCATGGCCGTGATGGCGCCTCCAAGGGCATGTTGATCCCGTGCCTATCATGCCGAGGTGCTTTGATTCGGTGACATACTTCGCAGCCGCTGACATACCTACGTATGTGCGAGTCCATTGCTGGCCAGTAGGAATCTCTAGATACCAGCTTATTAGTCTTAAGAGCTCCAAATTGACTGGACTCGGGGTTGTCATGGAATAGACTTATCACTTTTCCGCGTAGAAAATCGACTGCAGGAACATATATCCTCCCCCCATAAGTCAATGCCCCCGCAACGACTACCCGTTGAGTCTCCTTCTCCGCGGTATCTGTGCCGTCTGCCGCTGGTCGGTCGACTAGCTTCGCCGAAACGTCGACAGCTAAGGAGTCAGAGCCCTGAGCCGTGATGATTGCTGCCATGATGTCATCATATGGTTCCACTGGGGCGGTTGCCAATAGTCGGGCCACAGGCCATTTGTAGCCGATCTCGTAGTCGGGTTGTCTAGACAGGCCATCAGCAGGGTTCTTGGTGCTTTCCAGGTGTTCAATGACGAAGTCATAAGCCGAAAGAATTTCCGACTACCTGGCTTGTCTCCTGGAGAGCACTTTGGATGTCTGGAAGTATTCGAGATGCTTGTGGTCGCACCGAATTAAGACCTTGTAGTTGGCGCCCTCGAGGTAATACCACCACTGTTTTAGTGTTTCCACAATGGCCAATAGCTCCCGATCATACGTGTCGTAATTCTGTTTGGCTAGAGAGCACTTCCAGGAGTAGAAATTGACTAGCCTAAGAACCCCAAAAACATCGTACTAATTATGAATGCCTCCAAAGGCGAATCCACTCGACTCCGGTTGGAGAATGATCGTCTTGGCCGGATCTAAATGTTGGAGGATTGGTGCCTCAGTGAAGGACCTTTTTAGTTTCGGGAATGCCAACCCAGCTTCCCGAGTCCATTCCCATTTGGCCGAGCCTTCTGTTTTCTTTCCGCAAGATTTCTCTGATTTCTTTAGTATTTCCGTCAGTGGAAGGGTCACCTTGGCATATTTCCGGATGAATCTTCAGTAGAAGTTCGTGAATCCGAGAAGCACCTGGATGTCTCTCAATGATTTCAGTGTCGGCCAGTCCCCTATTGTGGAGATCTGGTCCGATTCAATGCCGACTGCATCGGGGGTGATAACAAACCGCAGGAAGCCGACTTCCGAAACTCCGAATTGACACTTCTCCGCTTTGCAATAGAGGTCGAATTCCCTAAGTCGCTGCAGCACTTGGCGCACATGCTCCTCATGCTCCTTCTCGTTTGTTGAAAAGATGAGTATGTCGTCAAGGTAGAATACTGCAAAGTCGTCAATGGATGGCCGTACGCAATCATCGATATAAGACTGGAATGTAGCCGGTGCTTTTGTTAGACCGAATGGCATGGCCCGGTATTCGAATTGGCCGAAATGCGTCCGAAAAGCCGTCTTGTATTCGTCGCCTTCCTTGATCCAGATGAGGTTATAGGCACTGCGGAGGTCCAGTTTCGTGAATATCCTGGCCTCACGTACACGGTCAAGCATCTCTGAGATTAGTGGAATGGGATACCGATTCTTCACCGTCGCCAGATTGAGCGAGCGGTAATCCACACAAAGCCTTAACTATCCATCCTTCTTTTTTGCAATGAGGATTGGCGCTGCCGCTGGCGATAATGATCGCTGGATAAACCCGTTGGCTAGGTTGGCCTCGATGTAGGCCTTTAACGTCCTCAACTCGAACTCCAATTAGTTGTAAATCCGCCCATATTGCAAGTTACAGCCGGGCTCCAAGTCCATTGCATGGTCGGTTGACCAATGCGGCAGGAGTGTCTCCACCTTTTCCTTGCTGAAAACCTCCACGAATTCTCCATATGTAGCCGGGATATGTCCTCCATCATCTGTAGGCACCATCTTTGTCGTAGTGCCGGCTCCATCTGTGCACCTTAGTTCTCAATTCATAATAGATATGGAGCAGTAAGAGGGAATATCCAGGAGCCCCGATTTTAAACGGTTCGCCACAATCGGGACCAAGCCCCGCCGTCTGGTACTCCCTTCGTGTCTCCGCGTGCCGGTAGCAGTCATTCAAGATTCTCTCCTGGACGCTCTTCGGCTGCAAATACCGCCGCTGCTCCCTGCTCGCCCATCCAGCACCTGGGGCCTGTCTCACTCACCATCAGTGATGCCTTCCATGGTCACTCCCAGCACCCCTGTACATTCTCCCACTCCTAAGAAGAATGTCCTGACAACCTGCTCACTGGCCAGCAGATCATGAAAGGCAGTTGCTCCGAGTAGTTGAATATCTGAGATGCCGCCACCTCCTTCCGAACACTCCTCCTCCCTAGCCATAGATCTTGGTACATTCCCGGGGCATTCCTGATGGTCCACCCGGTCCACTGCCGCCACTTCCGCTCCCCCTGTGGTGTGCAGAGCCAAAAGTCGACCGCTTTGCCAATCGATGTCAGGATTCCTGTACTGCAGCCAAGGCAATCCCAAAACCAAGTACTAAGCCCGCATAAGCACGACTAGCACCTCCGATTCTTGATCCAGTGATAAGTGCTCCATATACAGAGCCATGAACGCCGTTTTTCGACTGTCGCTCACGTGAGCCATTCCTTGGCCATTGCGGCCTAGAGTCGTGACATATGCTGGTTCATCTGCTAGACCAAGCCGTTTTCGCAGTCTCAGTGCCATAAAGATGCTCATCGCACCGCAATCAATGAGAGCTCGCACGAGTTGCATTCCCCCATTTCTATCTCTTATAACAGCCTCATGAATAATATGGGACATGTCTAGTCTGGACGTGCCGCATAAGTACTGACTTGACGTGTGAGCTTTTGAGCTCTCCAACAACACCCTTGTCTGCAAAGCGATCCGATGCGGTTGTATGCTGTCCACTGTCGCCATCAAAGTCAACATTGCCAACCTCTCCAACCTAAAATCCGCCTCGTCGAACCTCTCCCGCCGGGCCAGATGCCGAGAGAGGCCTATGAGTTCTTCGGCTGTTGATTATCGAAGGACTTCTGTCGTTTGATTTGGTGTCCTCTGTCCCTGTTTGGAGCTGATGTCTGGTCCTGCTGTGGTGGGTTACCTCCTTGTGAGTATTTAGGGCAGAAGCTTGCCTCGTGGTTCGGAGATCCGCATCCTAAGCATTTGCTGGGAGAATGTCGCCCTTCAAAGATTTCCGTTGAGACCCATGGTGCTGGCGGTTAGCCTGACGATTGTCCTCCGCCACCTGATTTGCCATGTCTGTTTGATCCCAAATGGCAGGATTTGCCGCCGGTGGTGTCGGCTGGCTCGGAGATTGATGGCCGATAGCCTCGTTTGCCGCATTTGGAAGACATGTCCGTAGGCTGTTTCTGCTGCTGCTGTTGCTGCTGCTGTTGTTGCTGCTGCTGTGGCTTCTTGTTTTCAACATGTGTAACTTCCGAGGCCGCGGCCTTGTCGAAGCATTCGTCCAAGGTGTCATATCTGCCGCAGGCGGGTGTCATCGGTCCAACTTTGTTCTTGAGAGAGTTGCGGAGGCCTGCCCAGGCAATATGGTAGAGGACTTCTTCGTGCTTCTGTAGGTTCCACCCAGCCTGTCTCCGATTAGTTTTCAAACGATTCGTATTGGCTCTGACCTATTCTTGTGGAAGTTGTATGTATCCCTGCATCAGTGTGATCACCGCCACGCGTTGTCGGTCCTTATCCCCAGAAACCTTGTCCATCTCTTCTGAAAAGAGGTCGAAGTCCTGTAGGGATGGGTCGGATTCCGCGGATAAGTCGCCTGCCCATTCCGAAGGGTCTGTCATCGCCATCTGTCTAAGTGTCGGGTTTTGATGATTACTCCAGGCTTCCAGAAGAGAGATCGCGTATTTGACGTGATCGGGTTCACCACGTCGGAATAGGTGGCCATGGGAGTTGAACTTCGAGCGTAACGCACCCAGAAATTGGTCCAGCTCTTTTGCACCGCCGCAGAACCTTACGGGGTCAACCATCTGGTAGATATCCAGTCTTGGGCCTACGGTGCTTTGTTCGGTGCGTTCGGCGCGTTTGGCAGCCCATTGATCCTATTCGGCAACCATTCCATCCCATTTGGCCCCCATCGTCTCCTGTTCAATTCTCTGTTCGGCTTTTCACTGGGCTTGAGTGTCGAGCAGCATATCCAGCATCAACCGGTTGTGAGTCGCCACGTCTAGACGATCCTCGTCAGTAATTTGGGAATGGAGATCACCACGATCGTTGTCGATTGGGCTATCTTTCTTTCTCTCACAACCGAGCTAATTGTAGAGGTCATCGTCATCGTTAATCTCAGCCTCCGGTAAGACTGTTGGGGTAGTGCGTTCGGCTGTCGATGCCACTGCCTGCAGAGTGTCATCACTCTCATGGATGTCTGTGACGTGCAATTGAGTTCTGGTAAACTTCTTTGGAGGCATATTGTGTGATAAAATGCATTCTTTTGTGCCGACGCGTCGAAAGGGGTAAAATCACGTGATCCCGTGAGCGAAAAGTATCGAATTGATTAAGAGCGATAATAGTGTAAGGCCATATATCCGGATATGGCCGCATATGAGAGTATTTGAGAAGATACGGTTGCACATGTGGATATGGTAATATAATAGAGTAGTTGATACGTAAGATTATCGCTTGCGATCTCAGAGAGATCGCGAGTCGTCTATATACGGTTGAGGTTACCCGGCCCTGAACACATCTCGTGCCATTGCCGAGAACCTAATCATGACTGCCATTACAAGGATCAACCAAAGGGTGCGCAGTCTCCACGCCCACGGCATTGCAACCGTGATCCATCGGGTTCCGGTACACTCCGGCATCCCCGGAAACGAAGAAGCACACCGTCAGGCGAACTTCGCCAGAGATGCAAGTGGAAGCGCAGTAATAGAGCGGCCATACACCTTGGCCTCAAATAGGGCTGGACGAATCTCCGAGGAAAGATCAGCAGCTAAGACGAAGTGGGAGGCCGACAAGTGCAGTAAGCACTTCAGCTACAGACTCAAGGGCAAGGCGGGGACCAAAAGACCTATGCCGATGACAAGTGTAGAGTCGCTGGCCGCCAGGTTCTATCAACTAAAGTCCTGGGATGCACCCACTGGAGTCTACCTAAAGCGGTTCGGCCACAGAGATGATGGCAATTGCTGGTGGTGTGGAGGGACAGTGTCCCAGATGCAGGAGCACCTCTTCCGCCACTGCAGCCAGTCGAGAGACCACCAGAGAGAGCAAAGGAAGGCGGTGGGTAAGGCGACGGGCTGGAAAGCGGGCAGATGCCAACATGTGCAGATCTCTTAGCTCTTTTCCATACAGGAATGCGACCAAGCGGTGATGGACTTCCTGGTGGCCACTGAGGTCGGGAAGTTCCCGCCCAAATGAAGAACGAGCGGTATGGAGCGGGTTCAGCGCTCTGGGCTCAGGAGCGGCATTGGCGGGAACGGGGTTATACCTTTCTCTCTCTTTCCTTCTTTCTATCTTTCGTTCTGTCTCTCTTTCATCTTTCATCTTTCATCTTTCATTTGTCAGCGGGGACGAAGGGTAGCGGGGGGGGAGCTCCGCCATCTAGCCGGCTCGCCCGGAGGCGGAGGGGATTATCAGGGTCCTGTCATACTCTAAT
>Ga0307512_10003775_pt1 | contig 17122 bp, 26 predicted proteins | sample 14_EM_MG_FD_200267 | JGI IMG/M metagenome (GOLD analysis project Ga0307512, IMG submission 200267) | Populus trichocarpa ectomycorrhiza microbial communities from riparian zone in the Pacific Northwest, United States - 14_EM | ecosystem: Host-associated > Plants > Roots > Unclassified | place...
CTGCGTCAGAGATGTTCTCTTCCATGCGGCGAAGAGTGTTTTCGTCTTGGCGGACTTGGCCTCTATTCTCCTAGTGGCCTGCCTGTGGTTGTCATTCAGACTATGGCCCAATGAAGGGTTATGGGATACTTTTTAGGGCCAGACGATGACGGCCATGTCTGCCAGCAGGGCTTCTAACCCAGTTTCTTACAGGTGCACGCGGCGTTCCCGTTGTGGGTAACCTACTAAAATTTTCCAGAATGGTTTTTTTTTTGTTTCAGTGGAGTATGCGCGGAGGGGTGCGGTCTTGGGGCCCAGTGGTATCATATATCCATACCATATATGGGTTCTGATTTGATACATGAATTGACGATGACAACAGTTTTCTCCAAGAGGGCTGTCAATATCTGACAGATCGCATTTGGCCCGTTCCGCCGCGGAATTCATTTTCGATCCATGGGGTTCAACCCTTCTCCCGGAGCCTGGGATTTGTTACGAAACCCCCAACCGTAATGGTGGTTAAGCGCGGGCACATTGGCGTGCCGTGAGTGACTGGCGCCCGTCCATCCTCAAAGACATGACACCCCCACCCTTCTTCTAAACCACCGTCAAGGGCGCGACTTGTGGTTCTCCCCTTCCTTCATAACCCCCCTTCCTCACCCCCGCAAGCTGCCACTCCCTCATCTCTCCGGCAGTGGCGTCCCCGCCTTTTAACAATGGATAAGTCCCAGGAGTACGCATTGGAGATACTCGGTTTGTTCCCGATCATTCCTTTCTTCCCCTGATCGTGGACTGAGCTATCCCCCAACAAGGCCATGTAATCAAGGTCGTGCATACTTGTGCTGGTATCTACATGTAAGCTTTCGCCTATATCGGGAGGCCTCTTCCGCTCATACGCCTGAGATAGATGGGAATTCGTCACTACCTTTGATTTTGAGTGGGAGGTCTACACCGGAAGGCGGCCATGGCGATGGTCGTTCATCGTGTATGTCACCGCGAGGATGCTTGCCCTTATCTGCATCATTATCAGCCTTGTGGGGTTCAACCTTACTCGGGAGTTTAATTGTAACGTTCGTGGTCCTATTGTCTGCCGTAACTTCATCAATCAGACACTCATGAGCATCATGTACAGGCTTGGCTACGCGCTGTGCTTGTATGATTGATTTCCCTTGCTTCACCTTTGAAGCTAATCACCCCGCTCCCCAGTTTACGGCATGGTTTGCCGCCGCTTCTGCCTCGTTCCTCCTTGTGCTACGAGGGTGCGCTGTCTCCGCGTCCTTCTCACTGTCACCGTGTCTAATGTTTTTCACCCTTTATCAGGGTTGCGATATGGGGACGAGACATGAGAATCGTGATAGTTACGGGCTTGTTCTGGATGGCAAATTTGGCTGGGTCTTGTTATGGTACGGATATCCCACCGCACTCGTTTCGTGATAGAATTTCTGATTCTGACATTTGATAAGCTCTTACAAAGGTCCAATTCCTCTTCCCCTCGATATGCCCTCGTTAGCGTTGCTGATACCATGTGTGGCTCAGGGTCACACCCAGTGGGTCCCAGCACTACATACCTGTGGCATCACCGGCACCTATGAGTTCAAGTGGAGCATCGTGATTAATTTTGTCGAAGATTCCGTCTTATTGGCCATCATGATTCTCGGCGTACTTCACAAGCGGAATTCGACGCATCTGTGGAACATATTATATTTCCAGGCATTATTCTGGATCCTTGCGGCTACTATGACGGAATTGCCATCGGTGGTATGTCTCTTTCTCGCTCACTATCCCGCATCGACTCAGCGTACCTCTTTGCCTAGGCATTGACCTTTAAGAACATCAATGGTGAGTCCATCTCCGGCGCACCCGAATTGACTTTAATCGTAGCCCACCTATAGATCCTTGGAATATGGTTAGTGGTATCCGTTCGATGTTTCTGTTTCCCGTTGCTAACACCGCATTCTATAGATGTTCCAATACCCTCATCGTATGTCCATATCACTCCTCCCTTTGCCCAACTGACTTTGACGCTCGGCCACTCGTATGCAGTTACCCTCATGTACGCTCGTTGTCTTACTTTTTGTCGAGATTTCACTCAATTGTATCTAGGGTTATCACATCGTCCCGAGCATATCGGGATCTGTTTCAATACATTACAAGGTAAGGCTCGTCTTTGGTACCATTGCAACCGCCAATGTTATTCACTTCGTTTAAAGCGACCAGGACTCGTATGCCGTACGTCGTGGACGTAAACCCCAGGGGATGCGAGGAGCGCCACGGCCAGGTCGAGACGTGCAGGTCACCGTTACGAAAACGATCGAGTTCGATGTGGAACTTCGTCTCGGTGAAGGCCGGCCAGGGTTACCGCCTAGAAAGGAGGACGAGGAGAGTATTTCCTATTCGCCAGAACTTACGCAAGAGGAGCAGCAGATTCGGACACTGGAGCTTCAGATGAAGCACGATTTGGAGATATAAAAGGTGTGCTCGCTGTCCCCAGACGTATTAGCTCCCGAGTCCTAGATCCCAAAAGGCTGATCGATTTGCGTCGATTTTTGTTCAGAGGCCGTGGCTCAGTTGTATTTATAACCTGGCATATTGTTTTTATACCGGCTCGACGACGACCTCTTGATTATCCGTAATAATTCCCTGTGGGAGTTCTGGTTTTCCGGCATTTACCTAATGCGCTGAATTCGGTTTTCTGACGACACCGAATTCATCCCTCGGGCCTCATAACTTCTGCGTCGTCCCTCCCCCTTCATTGCGCAAATTGGGGCCTAGCATTTTGTTATGAGGTCCGTGGTTGCACGAGAGGGTGGAAGAGGACAGCATCTCTCCGTGCGAACGCGATGCGCACTCCGCATACTTGCGACCCTCATGGGTTAGGATCAAATGTCTTGGGGGGGCTGTAGTGGTATTGAGGCGCAAAGTGGCGCGCAGTTCTGCCGTAACACGACTGACGGCTATGCCCACTGAGCTTGCACTGCTGTTTCTCTGTGGAAGGAAAAATACGTATTCGCTTCCATCATTTCTAGGGACGCATACAGTCGTCTCCCTCTAACCCATAGCTCTGATAACCCCTACTCCCTAATATCCCATAGATTTTTTTTTCGTTACCGACTTAGGCTTTAGGCTTTAGTAACACCCTCAAGGCCCATACTCCCTGATAACCCATAGCTCAACATCGTGATGGAGGGGTTGGAGTCAACTGCAGCAGGGAAACACACTGGAAATAGCCGTTGGTTGCCAGGTCCGGCGCTTCCCCCCCTCGAGGTCCAACTCAGCCACCTGTCAAAATATGACGACCCTGACGAAACAAGACATCGTGCCATAACATAAACCCTCATGGCATGGCACTTTGGGTACCTGGATCTGCGGCATCGCCGCGTCCCGGCGGGGGGGCCAGCGTCCAGTTCATCGGACGATGTCAACTTACTGTGACCGCAACGCCAAGTCAAAGCTTCTCGTACAAGTGGCGTACTGATATCTTATCACCCGACGTTACAAGTTCCGTAGCTCGCTGAATCAAATATTGGACGATGATGCATGATGTCGAGTGCGTTTTATGTGTTATGTATATACTGTATTGGCACCGGTGGAAACAGGACAGTACCGTATGAATGAAGGGAAAGCCCCATTTGGAGGATCCAGACGCTCTGGCCACGGTGCCGCTCGACCATCAATTCAATTGGGACGTACAGCGTGTCGCACCTTTCATTTTTCCGAACCCGGATGAACTTTCTTGTTTTGTTTTGCATCAGACCACCCTCAAACAAATATCGTCCTGAGGATACGCGGGACTCGGAGCTCCTCGGCACATTTATGGTCTACAAGCGCGACATGGTTACATAGGTGAGGGGCAAACCTTTTTCCCGTTGAAGGGCACGTATACAGAGGATATTACAAAAGGATACCAAACCACCTGCATTCTACCTAATGCCTGCTCCACCAGCCCGAGGTGCGTAGACAACCGCTGCAGCATGATCCCATCACGGTCACGGTCCACTTTCGGTACCGCGGCACCCACCGCACCGACTTGCCGGAAAGTGTCCCTTCCTCCAATCTCATTCCGAGGGACAACTTAACCTATCCACATTTTCCTTTCCGAAATAGTAACAATCGATGAATCTGACATCAATTTCGCCTGACTTCTGAACTGGCTTCGGAGCGAAGATGTTGTGAGGTCGTATGTCCCCATGCACCCATCGATGCTTGCGGAGAGGTTCCATTGCATGATTTGCATCCCAGATCTTCGAGTCGTACTGCTTCGTATTATCCCGTATGTGGTCTAGCGTCACGCAACCTTCCCTCGGAGACTCGGAGGCAATTCCATCGTAATCACCTTCTAACCACCGGGTAACTCCTGGCATCCGGCGAGCAACGCCTACGCACGGCGCATGAACCTGATCACGATTTGCTTCCTCCGAGACTCGCTTTCGAACCGCCTGAAACAAGAGCCCCTCTCCGAACATCTCGGTATTGTGACCCCTTCCGAAGTGACCCATCCGAAGCGAGACTCGTATAAAAATTGCGGGTACGAGTGAGTCGCTCCGCGGCATGCTCTCCTTTCTTTACGACCCTCGCACTGGTGTTCCCATACGGAACAAATGGCAACTCGTGACGTAATTGATACCAGGATGTACGGTCCGTTCGATGACTTGATAGCTCTGTCCAATGTTCAGATGAAACGGTTGATCATGCTCCTAGCAGGGTTGTTGCGATAATCACAGTCCATTCTCATGCCACGCGTCAATGGTTCCTGCACCACCCCATCAGTGTACATGACGCAAGCAGGGGTACCCAAGACTGGACCTGTCATCCGTCAGTTAATCGTGATGGCGCCCCCTGCCCGCAACTGCTCGTGAACATGGGAGCGTACCTCGATATGTAAACAGTATTGCTCAGGCTGGCGAGTAGCCACGATTCCGGATTTGTGCGGCCTGACAGCGAAATGTGGATGGATGATCTGAATGGTGGAATACCTGGGTCATGATAGGGGGAAAAGGCCGCACCACAAATAAGAGGTTTTGTCTGGTACTACGCCTGGTAGTACGTGAGGCCTTCGGCATGGTCCTCATCGGTGCCACCGCCGTATTGGGCCCCCCTTCTATAGCTATAGCTAGCATGAAGAATCAACCCTAGCTCTATGTATTCTCTGGATGTTCGCAATGTCCCTCCAACACGTACTCGCCGTACGTCCTCGTAAACCAAGCATCGAAGCGCCACTGTCGGCGTGGCTCAGAAGTCGTCCTAAAGCTGGGCAGACTGCCTAGGACTCGGAAATGGCTATTCTACCACATAGGGCACTATGCGCGATCTAATGTGCGTACGGGCACTCACAACCTTTGAAAAACCGTGCGGGCGGTGACAGCACTCAAGGCACCCGAGTGGAAGACGCATATCCGTTCAGATGCCATTGTACCGTGACAGCTACACGCACGCCACAACATTGACCGTTTTCTCATCACGTGCCGAAGCCCCTCGAGTTGGTCACGCGGATGATCAAGGATGATTGTAAAAGTACTATTTGCATGGCCGAAAGAGACATAAAGGTCAAGTAGAATACAGTAGAGTAATAGTCGGTACAATACAGGAAAGCGAGACAAGAACGTCCAGAAGTAATATTAGACTTCTTGGCTTGCACCTTCCTTCTTGCCGGCCCTAGGGATCACTGAATGAGAAAAAGAAAGGGAGACATGAACAAAAACAACGCACTTCGACTTGCTAGGAAGCAATTCAGGATTGATGAAGGGTACAACACCTCCCTGGCTGATAACGACGTCTCCCAAGAGTTTATTCAACCTATATGGCCACAGTTAAGTTCAATCTCAGCTTGGTTCACATAAAGAGAACAGACTCCTCGTCATTGCGAATAGCAAGCTGCAAATGTCGTGGAACAATACGTTGCTTCTTGTTATCACGTGCTGCGTTACCAGCCAACTCAAGGATTTCGGCGGCCAAATACTCCAAGACAGCAGCAAGATAGACTGAAGGCATAGCATGAGTCATTGTCGACCACGAACCCTTGACACCTGTCTCACGTACCAGGAGCACCAGCACCAACACGCTGAGCATAGTTTCCTCGCTTCAAAAGACGGTGCACACGACCAACGGGGAACTGAAGGCCGGCCTTGGCAGAGCGCGACTGCGACTTGCTATCTGCGCTCGCCTTTCCACCAGAAGATGACTTTCCAGCCTTGCCTGGGGTCCAAATGCGTGGTCAACACCCAATTTCAGGCCAACATTTAAGGGTATACCTTTGCCACTCTAAACAAGCCATCAGTCAGTGAAAACATGCCATACATTTGCACCACAATACATACCATGTTTCCTAGTAAGATTGCACGTTTAGAGAGGACACGTCAGTGAGATGGTAGGGGTTGTAGAGCAAGAGCAAGTGCGCATCTGAGGCGGCGCGTTGGGACTTATATAACCCCTGTTCACGTGATCCCTCCGTTGATTGTCGCGTGGGGCACATTCCGTGCCTATGCGACGCGCTAGCGCTTTTTCCGTGTCATGGTGTCCTTGTTGGTCCGCTTCTGCGAATCAAATCGAGGAGCTTGCCGCTTGTTCCAAAGGTGTTACAGCACTCAAACACCAGAGAAAGTAGGGGTGCCCAAGAAGACTACGGAAACTCAAAAACCTGCCGATGATACACCTGCAATACCCCCGCTTCGAAGGCCGCTCGGCGTGCCAGATGTGCCGACGACGAAAACCAAGACGCTTTCAGAGAGGAGCGCGGACTTCCTGAACCAGGAGAAACAGCTCGAGAAGCGACGTCATCTGTGCGTGGCCCTTTCTACTTGGGAATGGCGTTGATAGCCTCACGCGGCTCTAGCGTAAAGGAGGCGTCGACGGGATACTTCTACGACCTGCACATGACTCGTGTGCATGGAGGAAAGACTTGGATGGCACCTCAAGTCCTCCTTCGGGAAGACGTACGTCTCCTAAAATTTGTCCTCTGCTAACAAATCCACGGGCCTGCACATCTGTCTAGAAAGCATTGTATTTTCCGAACATCGTCGGCAATCGTCTGGACAATGGCGTCAAGGCACACACCACACACATGTGTGCGGGTAAAGTGTCTATCATAGCCATGCTATCAACAAGAATATCCGAGGTGCGTTGTGACATTCTGTAGCCATGCGAGATATTGATGTTGGATACAACTCCAGATCCATGCAACGTCTTACACCAAATCGCTTAATGGCCTATATCATAAACACCCCGTGTATCAATACATTCAAATAAACTTGCAAGAGAACATACTCAAGTCTATCCTTGTTAATATTTTCCTCTCCTCACTGCGTTCAAAAATCCCATCGGATCAACACACGCGTTACCTTGTCTCCCGGCAGAACATGGTCCGTATCTCACCAGTTTATCTAACTTTACTATTCACACCGTGTATGAATACTCAGGAGTACGTGCGGGAACCACTTGGAATGACCAACAGTCGCATCGGTTACGTTTACCTTGTAGATGAAAATCTAAAAATCAGGTGGGCGGCTTGCGCGGATGCCAAGAAAGAGGAGGAGGAAGCCCTTATCCGCTGCACTGGCGTTCTACTCAATCGTCATAAGCGACTTCCCTCCACGCGGACCCCCAAGCCACCAGAACAATGATGTAGCAACGAAAAAACATTGATATTTTACATCGGATGAGATAGAAATTCTCTTCGTCATTCCGACTCGCACCTACTACACGAGTGGTGTCAGGATCGACCTTCATTGTCATCAATCCTGTCGTTGGTGTCCCTTCGGCACCCAAGCCCACAATACTATGAGCAGCGCCATCATGGAAACTAGCCTACTCTTCACATCAGCCCACGTTACAGGGATTGGGTAGAACGAAAAACTCACACGGGCTGCAAACTCTTGATCCCGGCCTTACTCGCAATCGCACCAGTCATGAAAGGCAGCGCGGCAGATCCGGCCTGCCCGAGTCCTGCGATCCAGCCAATGCAACCTGTGAGCAGCCAACGTGGGAGAATGCGTCCGGACTCGTTCATGACAATAGGATAGATCGGTCCAAGCAAAACGCCAACGAGCGAAACAGCCACCGCACCACCTATAAGAGAAGGAACGAACCAAACTACGAGCTCGAGACTAGGTGAACATCTCATCAGCAGGAGTTAAATGTCCCGAATGAAGAAGCGGACCAGATGGCGAGGGTCACATAGACGAATATCGCGAGACGCTCGCCGATCTAAGTTATAAGCTTTTCAGTGGCAGGCGTTGATGAGTTGGTTGCTCAGAAAGATACAACACCTTTTCATTAACCCATAGGAGCGCAACTCGACCTACGGTCAAGCCTTGGATGCGGCTTGAGCTTGATTGCTAGGACGTCATGAGAGTGGGCATACCTCCGAAAAATCCAGACGATATGTACCCAGACGATGGCCCGCCGTGGCGAACCTGAATAACGTAGGTGACGATCCATCCTATAGCACGGACACGTCATCGTAGAAAGTGTGGCAGAGGGAAAGGCTTACCACTGATTGTGACCTCCACGCCGACGTAAACCAGAATGAAGAATGCGAGGAGATGGAGGGCTTTCAGTCTGAACATTTGTTTGTACTTGCTGCCTCCAACCGTCTCTTTCTCCTCTACGGCCTGACCAATCTGGGCGAGGCATTCTAAACCGCGACGCAACGTGAGGTTTGACGTCCTCGAAGAAACGAATGACACTTGCCATCCTGGGTCTTGAACTTGAAGACGCAGACAAGAATAACGCTGTTCAGCATCGCAACAGCGAGCGATGTAAGGTAGTGAAATGACCATCTATGAAGCTGGGCAAATTGTGTCGCAATGAGGGGAGATACCAAGGCTCCGGCGCCTAGTGAATTCAAATGATGAAGTGGGCCACTAGTACTGATATGGGCACAATGTGTACTCACCATAAGCAGCGTGTATGATCCCCATCTTAGCCGCAGCATTGTCTTTATAGCTTGCGACAAAGCCATTAGCTTGTGCGTCCTCTAGTGATAAGCCGAACCCATTGATAGCATAGGCCATCACAAAAACGGGGAATGGCGGTGCAGATGCTTTGATGCTAAAGGCAACTATTTGCGCGGCCGATCCAAGAGTGATGACCTACGAGGCTCTGGCAACGGCAACTCCGACATTGGGACGGTGACGCACTTTCCCAAAGCCCAACTTATCGTTCAATACAACGTTTACCGTGGAACCAGCGAGGGATCCCTGCCAACACCCAGTCAATGTCATGGTGCGTCTCAAGATGAAGCACTTTTTGGCGCACGACGCAATTCGATATGAAGACAAGGGAGACAACGGTAAAGCCAACCTAAAGAGACCGATTTTGATTATCGTGTTGCACCAACCGATCTGAGGTAGAGACACGGTACATCATAGTTACTTTGCAATCTGGGGAGCAAGGGACCCGTCGATGCGTCACTCCATCCTATCAGAAAGAGTGTCCAGCAAAGAGAAAGGAATTGAATCCTCGCTCGCAAGGTAGGATGTTTGCTTGTTTTGGACACGTCAACGTCAACGTTCGCGACGCTTCTTTTCTCCTCCTCTGGCGGCGTCGGCCGAGCATTAACCTCTGAGAGTTCGATTTCCTCTGCTTGGGTGTTCTTCTGTACACACTGTGTAGAATGTACATGCCCATGTGATAGTGTGCCTAGAACCAGAGAACTATTCGGTACATCTACCGAGGACATCGTAAGTCAAAGTGAGGTCAAAAGACATGACCTAACCCCAGATGAGGGTTTCAGTGTCGTGAGAACGCGACGTGTCGGGTCTCGTTCCCAAATCCAAATCACAATACGTACGAATCACACTCTTCTCTCCTTCCGCCTTTTAACTCTTTAAAGTCCCATGGCAGATCCCAATCAACAACTTCCCCCAGGATGGACAGCCGAATGGCATGTCAGAGTTCCTCTCAACGATATTTTTCGCTGATTTCTTCTTCAGGGAACCTGATAATCAGCGCTACCTTTTTGTTGGTTCGTCACAACCCTTGTAGAGTTGCCATTTAGCCAAATTATCTGGGCGTTGCAGAGACCGCCACCGGGCGCGCTCAGTGGGAGCACCCAACCACAGGTGCTGTGCCCGAACAAGCTGCTCCTGCAAGCACCCCTCCTCCGACACAAGCGACGCACCACGGCAAGCGACGCCAGTATGCTGCTGGGCAAACACAAGCCTACTATGGAGGAGGCGACGCTCCTGCGGCTCCCGCTTATGGCGGCCTTGGGGCACAGCCTCCGAATCTCAGTGGCGGGCAGCTCTTTACCCCCGGGCTCGCTGCAGAAAACCAGTTCTCTCAGCAGCAGCAGCAGCAGCAACAGCAGCAGCCGCAACAACAAGCAGGTCCTTCATTCTACGGCCAGCATCAGGGGGAGCCTGAGTACATAAATGCGCCTGGTTATGGCCAAACCCCCGTAGCTGGCTACGGTGCAGGTGGGATTGGCCAACTTACGGATCAGTTTGGCCAGATGGGTATCAATGGCGGTCAGAAACCCTTCCAGATCTATACCACGAACTTGCTCACTTCCCCTCCCGACCCGCGGGACCTTGAGTTGCCTCCGCCACCCATCCGGATCCCCGCGGGCTCTTGTTTGACCAACTCTCCTCTTGCAAACGCGCACTTCTCATACCAGCGAAGTACGGTCAACGCCATTCCCAACTCCAGTTCTATTGTTGGCAAGTCAAAGATCCCGTTGGGTCTCATCATTACGCCGTACCGTTCTGTCAAGGAAGGGGAGGAGCCAGTTCCCGTTGTATCGGACACTATCATTGCTCGATGCAGACGATGCCGAACGTACATCAACCCTTATGTGCAGTTCATTGACGGGGGTAATCGGTGCGTTCGTTCAGTTTTTCTTCGTAGCTCGAGACGATCGTCCTGTCTAGTTGGCGCTGCTGTATGTGTGGCATGTCAAACGAGGTCCCACAATTGTTCGATTGGGATCAGGCCCGGAACCAGCCCGGGGATCGCTGGGCGCGTGCTGAGCTGTCCCATGCTGTCGTCGAGTTCGTGGCACCGACCGAATATATGGTCCGCCCCCCACAGCCGGTCGTCTACATCTTCCTCATCGACGTGAGCCACAGTGCAATTCAGTCTGGTACGCATCCTATTCCAAAATATTTATCTCATCCGCTTATGTTGGTGAAGGCATGGTGGCCACTGCAACGCGGACGATTCTTGAGAACCTGGACCGACTGCCCAATGAAGACCAGCGTACCAAAGTCGCAATTATTGCCTACGATACGTCCATTTACTTCTTTTCGATGTCGGTGAGTGTGTTCGACGTCTCCCCCACTCTGTGGCTATAACAGCGCGTAGGCCGAATCAGCAGATTGTACTATGCTCGTCATGTCCGATGTCGACGACGTGTTCTTGCCGAAACCCAATGACTTGCTTGTGAATCTCACCGAATGCAGGGCAGCGGTCGAGTCTCTCCTCGGCAGACTCAATGACATGTTCGCCGATAACCACACCATCGGCAGCGCCCTTGGACCGGCCTTGCAATCCGGTTTCAAGTTGATTGTACGTTCCCTCACGTCTACCGTGAAAGTCTGGGTTGATTTATATCTTCCCGTTGTTAGAATCCCATTGGCGGTAAACTTGTCGTTTTGTCCTCCAGTCTACCAAGCGTTGGAGCTGGTGCTCTCAAGAACAGGGAGGATCCAAAAATACTGGGAACTCCTAAGGTCGGTACTTGCCTGCTTCCTTGGGGATATTGTTCAACTTCGCACAGGAATCTGGTCTGTTACAAACAGCTTCACCGTTCTACAAGACCTTCGCCATCGAGTGCTCGCGTGCTCAGGTTTCAGTCGATATGTTCCTGTTCAGTGCTGCCTACCAAGATGTCGCCACCCTAGGTACAACTCATTCTTCGATTTTTGTCCAATTGACTAATGGAGTGTTCAGCTTGCCTTCCTCATTACACCTCTGGACAGACATATTTCTATCCCGCTTTCAACGCGGCGCGCTCTGAGGATGCGGTAAAGTTTGCGCACGAGTTCGGCGAGGTCCTTGCTTTGCCTATAATGCTCGAGGCTGTCATGCGCGTGCGTGCCACGCGCGGTATTCGGATGTCCTCGTTCCACGGCAACTTCTTTGTGCGCTCAACCGACCTACTTGCGATGCCTGCTGTGCCACAAGACACATCGTATGCAATTGAGTTGCAAATCGAAGAGACTATCACATCACCATTTGTCGTGTTCCAAACGGCGATCTTGCATACAACCTGCTACGGTTGGTTGGCTTTCTGTGTATCTCAATGTAAACGGCTTTTGACCCGTTGATAGGTGAACGTCGCATTCGGGTCATCACATCCGCATATCCGACAACGTCGAACTTGTCTGAGGTCTTTGCATCGGCTGATCAGGTTGCCGTTGCCACGCTACTCGCAAACAAGGCTGTGGAACGCACAATTACGCATAAGCTTGAAGATGCACGTGATGCAGTCCAGAACAAGCTGATCGAGATTTTGCAAGCGTACAAGACGAGCATGACAGCTGCTGGCGCAGGCGCGAGTGCCCAGCTAGCTATCTGCGAAAATATGAGGATGTTACCGGTGCTTGTGCTAGGTCTGCTGAAGAATGTTGGTATTCGGCAGAGCGCACAGATTCCACCGGATTTGAGGGCCTATGCTCAAGCATTACTCACCTCATTACCATCGCAACTTCTGATCCCTTACATCCACCCTACGTTCTACTCGTTGCACAGCATGCCACCAGAGGTAATTTCTACACAGAAGATTACGCAAGTGTACTGATTTAAAGCAGGCTGGAACTGTTGGCGAGCACGGCGTCATCATGCCACCACCACTGCCTCTTACCTCGGAGAGACTAGAGAGGCATGGCCTTTTCTTGATCGAAGATGGACAGACGCTATTCCTCTGGGTCGGACGCGATGCAGTTCCTCAGTTGATCATTGATGTGTTTGACTTGCCGAGTTATGAGACGCTTCGCGGTGGAAAGGTCTGTCGTGTCAATACTGGAGCACCACTTAGCTGACTCTCTTGGATCCTAGACCACGCTTCCACTCCTAGAAAATCCTTTCTCGCAACGCGTGACCGCGGTCATTCAAAAGACACGCGAAATGCGTCGCGGTGTCTACCACCCACACTTGTACGTTGTCAAAGAGGACGGTGAACCACCGCTACGCTTGTGGGCTCTGTCAGGGCTCATACAGGATCGTGCGGACGTGTTGCCGAGCTATCAGCAGTTTATTGGACAATTGAAGGACAAGGTGCGCCCCTTTGGCGGCACCCGGTGTTCTGCGCTTGACTGATTATCACATCGGCTGGCAGGTGAATGGGTCCAGCTACTGATTATTTTCGGGAACCGGGGTTTGTTGGTGGATTGTGACTTATTCTATGTCCTTGACAAGTAGGATAGGGTAGATACGAAACGAAACGACGTTTTCTTTTATTTTATTTTTAAAAAAACGATGAATGTCACGTGACGAGCCTCGCGATGTTCGTGTGCGTGACACGTGCCTTGCGACGAGGCGAAGACAATACAACTAACACCCTCCTCGACTTGCCTATTAATATGGTCTGTCTTTATTTAAACCCTTCGGTCCTAGTAATTTCTGACACGCGGCACAGGATTCAACTGAGCCTGTTGCAGGCAACCTCATGACTCTCTTTGACGTCTCACCGGACGGATTTCCCTGGCGCGCGCCCCGACCACATGAAATCGAGACGCGAAGAGCCCAGTTGTCAGACTTACTCATCTTCGACATTCTCCTTTCGTCCGGGGGTGTACGGCACCCAGACACCTATTGGCCTCCCACCGATCCCGAGTCCCTCCAGCGGCTGCTCGAAGCTATCGAAGGATCGGGGTACGACACGCTGAAAAAGGACTGTCTCGTCTATTTCCTGCTCAAGTGGCATCAGGACGGAAGAGAGGACAGGTTTAGGGAGGACAGATGTATACCACCGCAGTTTGCTATGCTCTCCGATGCATACTGGCACCTCGATTCGGGAATCTCTGTGGAGGTGCGTCACACACCGTCCTACTTACGCTGTGCTTTTCACGTCTTTTGTTTATGTTGTTTCTTGATAGAGAGCTGTGTCTCTTCTGTGCGACGTTCGCCTCAACCGGGATTATACCTCCAAGATCATACAAGCAATCTCCTTGTCGGATACCTCCTCGCGGCTTCTCCTGCAGTACCTACGCACCACGAAGCCAATGTTGACAGAACCGGATGACATGGACACGTATGTTTTAGCCTTGGCGGAAGATAGCCTTATTAATGCTTGGGAATATCAACGAACGTTCCCGGACAAGAGCGAGACACGATCCCGCCTCATCAAGAAGGTCCTAGAGTGGTGTTTTACACGTATGCCTCCTTTCTTTTTTGCATTTCCAGATCCGCGGGGCTCAATTCATCATAGCAAAGCCACGGTCCGGACACCTCAAACAATTGATCTCTTTCCCGCTTTCACCCTTCGAACAATCTCTCCTCCATAGCTTTGCCCTCGAACCGCCAGGATCGTTCCCGTCAGCCTCCGTTCATGTGCTACAAGACCTCGTGTGCGTACGCCTGATCCAGTCAGGCCAATACTTGGAGGCCATCAAGCTTGATCAACAATTCGCGAGCACCCGTCTTGGGCGTGGGCCTCAAGCACAGCAATTTGCAGAGCGCCGGCGAAAAATGATCGAAGACGTAATCGCTGCACTTCCATCCATCGAGCGCGACGAAATCAAAGAAAAGTTACGTGCGGTCGAACAGCGAAAACCGGGAGCTTTGACGAAGCCTGTGCAGACCAAAGCTCCTGCCGCGGACTTGAGCATGTCCTGGGAAGAAATACCACCACCCCCTCCACGCTTACCCCCTATCACGTCTGGTGCGCCTAGATTCGTACTGGGAAGGCCCGCCTATGGGCATAGCCAATCGAAACTTGCGTCAGAAGTCTCTTCCGTGCAACCCGTCCGTGCGTTACCTGCCCCGGCGCGCACACAAGCGACCGAGAACGCCGTGCCACCCGGTTTGAACGGTGCATCCCATGTGCGCAACTATGCACCACCCACTCTTTCGCTGCCGTCTTCCCGAGCTGCGCCCACGGTTGGATTATTTGGGCCTGGACCCCAAACAAGTAAACCTTCCCTGAACTCCTCGGGTTCAGGAGGTCATAGACCATCACCACTCTTCCCCTCAAATGCCTCTCGAGACCCTCGCCAATTAGTCGGCAACCAAACCATGCCTCTTAGTCAGAAGGCTACACCTCCTCAGGAATACCATATCAAAGAATCGTCCTTACAACAGAACGTCGTATCGCAACCCGGTGCAGAGACAAGGGCTAATGGTGCAGACCGGCACGATGTCCGTGCCCAGGCCTCTGAACCCGTGCCGGTGATAGAATTTTCAGAGTCTGTTTTCCTAAGCTCACGTCCCGAGCCTGTTCCCTACACAAGGGAACCGACGGAGCCCCTTCTCCCTGGAGCATTCCGCCCAGAACGTGAGGTAGCTCAACCGAAGGCAAATCCATTCGCCCATTCCCCACCTACACCTCCCACACAGCTGCGTGCGGTCAAGTCACGAAAGATCGCGCGGACATCCGTTCCAGGGGGGTTCGATGACGACGCGAGCGGAGAGGAGGATAACGTACCACCCCTCCCGGAGGTATCTCCCGTAAAGCGGACGACGCGTCGACGGGTTTCGCGGGCGAGCTCGAATGATGGAGAGGACGAAAGCGCGCCCACAAAGCCGCGGCGTAGCTCGCGCTTGAGCGCTGCGTCGTCCTCATCTGACCCCTCCCCACAAAAGATCAGCGCACCCAAGGCGACGAGGAAAACACGGGGTTCTGCCGGGAGCTCGGCGACGACTGGTATTGCGTCGGCGACCAGATCGTCGACAAGGAAGAGACGCTGAGGATGTTGGTCGTCCTACGATATCAAACTATTTGAATAACTATCGCCTTCCCCAGTCGGCATACCTTTTTCTATCGGAAATTGCTGACATCATATCATATCACCAAGAGAGCGCAATGCAACTTCTTGCTTATCGGGTCAAATGGTAGTAGGATAAGTACTGTACCGAATCACTACGGTCCAGGTGATGTCGTCCTGTCCTGTGTTCCGCACCGAATTCGGCCCGCTGTCATCCGGATTCGTGTTGTGATGCAAATTGATTTTGTGATTAATACACCTCGTGGACCGCATGCCGCCCATCAGTATCACTAACCGGGATCCTTACGGCAGGCTGCTTCAGGAGTGGCTACAGCCGCCAAGGTATTCATCCGTCTCACAGCTGTTTTACAAACATGATTCAACTACCCATAGTTTCTGGCTGTGTCTTTGACATGTAATCATCAGTCTCTTGACAACGTCTCTTTGTCTCTTGACGACACACCCTAGATGCGTGATACCGGTCGCTAATACTTCAGCTAAGTCGCCTTTCTCTAGAGTTTGACTGCCAGAGGGCTTAGTTACGTCGGTAAATGAATTCCAACTGGGGTAATGATGCTACAGATGCTGGGTGTGTCTAGAACACCCGTTCTAATCGTGCTTTCGGTGTATCCCTCGAGCGCAACCAAGTACCCTTCTGCTACAGTATGTAAACTCACTACCTCTCGCGCACAAGGTTGTATCTTCTTCAACCCCCCCCCCCACCATACCATACTACCGGCCCCCGCCTCTTTCACGATTCCGATGGGTCAGATGTCCCACCACCATGATCATCAGATCCCCCAAGGCATAATCAACGATCATCGTACGAACCTTTTTATCACCATATACGGAAATCGTCGCCCCCCAGGCCCCAGGTCTTGCTAACCTGTCGTTACTACGTTGTAGGTTCTCTGCAGAAAATCGCTCACACCCTGGGCGGTATATTCATGTAAGCACCTGGATATGTCCGTGCGCAGTTCGCGGGCACTCACCATTCGACCCCATCGCAGATGGGAGTATTTCACGACGTTCTGGTTCGAGTGGAGCTTCCTCACGCGGAACCGACCCTACCGATGGTCAATATGGGTAAGCGGTCTCAGACCGACGTTCGATCTCATCGACTCAGACGCAATTGAACGCACAGGTCTATGTTGTGATACGTTTCGTCACCCTCATGAACGTGGTGGCCAATTTGCTCCAGTCTGACTTGAATAAATCGATAAACTGTCAGGTAATTCTTGGGTCCCCATCGTGGCGGGTTGCACACGCGCTCATCCGTT
>Ga0307512_10003776_pt1 | contig 17119 bp, 22 predicted proteins | sample 14_EM_MG_FD_200267 | JGI IMG/M metagenome (GOLD analysis project Ga0307512, IMG submission 200267) | Populus trichocarpa ectomycorrhiza microbial communities from riparian zone in the Pacific Northwest, United States - 14_EM | ecosystem: Host-associated > Plants > Roots > Unclassified | place...
GGATGTTGTGCTCAACTCTCTACATTCCCACAATTACAAGTTAACCAATGAATAGAGTCTCAGCTGCTGTCGCGCCTCCCTCCAAATCGACCGCCTCCAAGTACTCCTCCAATCTCGCTCGATCATAGCCTGCAAGTGCATCTCCAAACTCGCTCAGTCACAGCCTCAGAGTGCATCTCTAAACTTGATTGATCACGGCCTCCAAGTGCATCTTCTGAGTTCACTCGATCTCGGCCTCCAAGTGCATCTCCAAACTCGCTCGATCCCGGCCTCCAAGTGCATCTCTGAGTTCATTCGATCTCCATCTCCAAGAGCATCTCAAGCACGCTTTATCAAGTTCATCTTTAAGGAGCGACGGCGGATGTACGGAGATACAGGGGTAACGGAGGTGGACAGAGTGACGAGGAGTATATATTCGGCAGACCCCGGAGTATATAGACATCATCTCATTTCCATCTCCTCTTATCATACATTGAAAATTCACACTCTATCTTTCCCAACTTTTGGTCTCACTGGCTCTGTCCGAGATCCACGCAATTGCGTGGATCCTCACGGCCGGGTAGTATCATATCTTCTCACCTTCCTATGCTCCTCGAGGTTAATGTAGAAGGAACGCGAGGAGAGATTTTCCCAGCCGTCACCCTTTGCATTGCAATCCCGATGCAAGCGTGTACCCAATGAACCCATTCCGACGTATGGTCACAGTTGGCCACAACGCCAGAGTGTTTGTTTAAAATAGGAGACCGACAAAGCGAGAAGAAACAGCGAAACGGCGATCGCAGGGTGATATGTGACACGACGCTTCGTCTTGATGCCGGGCGCGGAGTAATCCGCCACCGGGGTGTCTCTGACGGCTCTGACGGAGCGCATCCACTCTGACGGAGCGATTCTGCCTGGACGGAAATGTTTTTTGCTGATGTACGTTTCGCATACTGGATATTATGAATTACCCCCTTCCGACGCATCACGATACGCAATCTACGCGCGAGATATCATACAGATTTGGGAGCACTGATTGCATCAGCGAAGTATCTTGATGTGACTACTGAATTGAGGTTAATGGTAACAGAGACGATTTCCTGTGGATTCCAGAGGCCAATCGGCCAGAGACGGGTTGCGACACCTAAGAAGGAGAAATCATCCGGAATTTACAGCGCCAGATTGCAGATGGAACTAGGCTTGGGAAGTTCACCCAATTAAGGTTAACAGTAGCAGATACAATTCGTGATTACCTTTGTCAATTATCACCTCTGCCAATTGTCACCTTTGGTACCTGATTGGACGACCGAATCGGATCGTGGTGAGGAGAGAGATCCATCCGCAGCAACTCTATTAACTTTCATCAAACATACGCCAACGAGCGAATACGGATATGTGCCCATACGATGGCATACGAAGAGGGTTTTGAGGGATACAACGGAGATGATTTGAATTTTGTAGCAGGGATTCGAAGGATCCACGGGGCTACCGGAGGATGGACCGTCTGGGCACTCTCAGGAGACCAGCGGATTCCATATGTATTCAACGCATGCGGGGATTCAATTGATGTGTCGTATCCCCACGTGGGAAGGGACAGTATTTGGTTGTCAGACAGTCCCAATTGGGTGTGACAAGTATGTGATTCGCTCAGTGATCTTATTCGTACACATGGTGGCAGCCGCGGTGGACGCACTGTGGGAGCTGGAGAATTACCGTCGACTTGCAAAGCATTCGACTTTTGGCTCTGCAACCCCAGGGTGAGCGGAAGAGGTGGCAGTGGACCGGGCAGACCATCAGGTATGCCCCGGGAATGTACCTGCATCACGGCAAGGGAGGAGGGGTGTTCCAAAATAGGGGGCAGTGTTCCAGATATTCTATTACTTGGAGCCACTACCTTTGACGATCAACTGGCCAGTGAGGAGGTCATTTGGAGGTTCTTACTAAGAGTGGGAGTTCGTATAGGGCTGCTGGGAGTGACCGTGGAAAGCATCTCTAGTGGTGAGAGAGGCACCAGGCACTGGACGGGCGAGCAGGGAGCAGCGGCGGTAGTTGCGGCAGAAGAGTGTACCAACAATGCGGACCGTGAATGACTGCTACCGGCACGCCGAGACATGAAGGGCGTACTGTCCGGCGGGGCTTGGCTCTTCCATGGGCGAACCATTTCACATCTGGGCTCTTGGATATTCCTCTACCTCTCCATATCGATTATGAATTGAGAACTAACGTTTGCAGATGGAGCCGGCACAACGACAAAGATGGTGTCTACAGACGGTGGAGGACTTATCCAGCAATATACGGAGATTTCGTGGAGGTTCAGCAAAGCCAAGGCGGAGACACTCCCGCTGCATCGGTCAATTGCAATCAATTTGGAGCCCGGCCACAATTTGCCATATGGGCGGATTTACAACTTCTCGGAGTTGGGTCGAGCGATATTCACGCAATTGCGTGGAATTAGATCACGTGCTCAAGAGGCTGGATTGTGGATTTGGATTTGGACTTAAAGATCCCATGCCATATGGACGGAACGATGAGTGGGTATTGTCTGATGATCGACATGTCACCGGATTATGGGACTGCGATGAACACTCAATGGAAGACAGACATTATTGAGGTCAGTAACAATCACCTTAATTGAGCTTACAGAGTTACAGGAGAAGTTACGCAATGCAGCCCATATGAGCGCAATGATGCACAGTGGAAACGAGTGGCTGGAACCAACCGGCTCACAGCCGGAGATGGATTGCGGCCGGAGATGGATAGCAGCCGGAGAGGGATTGCGGCCGGAGCGGGATTGCGGCCGGAGATGGATGACAAGATGCATCACGGTCACAGATAGATCGCGGCCAGATATGGATCGCAACCAGATATGGATGCATGACCGGAGGTGGATAACCGGCGGTGGATGACAGGAGATGGATCTCCGGAGATGGATCACGGGAGACTGATGACAGTCAATCTCCTTCCTTTTGCTGACGATATTGAGGCCATACGAAGTTATACCCTTCTCGGGATCAGTTACTATGATTTCAAACTACGAAGTTACAATCGAGCGCAGATATGCAGATACAGGATGTACTGGTGGCATGGCTCCACCGAGTACGATACCGAGGACTACTCAGAGCACTATTCAGAGAAACCGCATCATGCACTTACATGCCTGAATTCCAATGCCGAATATGATCCCGAATCAGATCCCGAGTCACAGCTACAATGCCGATACCGCACAAACCGTACGAGATTAATCTTTGGCGGAGCAATGATCTTTAAAGAGGGGGAAGACAGTGCCGGAATTGCAACAACCCTTCCCGCGGATTACCGCCCAGGAAGTGCAGGAATGAAGCACGCTGAAACGCATTCACCAATATAGAAGGCTAGCAGCGGCAAGTATACACGGAGAGGAATCAACAAATGTTCTCCGAAGTGCACCCAGAGAAGTGATGGCAAATGCACCTACAGATGAATCAAGAAGCCGCATGCGCAAGTCACAATCCCGAATGAGATCCCGACAGAGTATCGGCGATCCCGACTCAGTCTCGACAATCCCGAGATCTACAGCTGCTACTGAATATCGACTTCAGAATCAATCCTAGCCAATAGATATGACACCAGAAGAAGCCGTAATGGATCAGTCGTCGGCGGAGCTACTACGTACAAAAGGGGGATGACTGTACCGGAATCAAAATCAACCCCAACTTCAAGCAATCACCGTACTGGAAGTGCTGGGAGGAAGCACCTTGGAGCGCAGTTACCGGCAGAGAATCACAGCTGGAGATTAGTCAACAATCGCACGTGGAGAAGAGTCAACAGTGCACCTGGAGATGAAACGACAAGTGAACTCAGAAAACGACGATGTGGATACCCAGACAAGTGACAGCAAGTACACCTGGAGAAGGAGTGGACAGCATACCCGGAGGAAAACCGGCGAGCGCAACCAGCAATTGGAGATAGCTGCAGCGAGCACAGGGCGGATGTCAATTGTACCTACAAGTGCACCGACAAGGAGGAGGATCAGTGCGACTGCAAGAGCACCGGAGAAATGATGAGAGGACCAAGCGAGTATGATCAATGTTGAGCGAGTGCAATTATGTCTACCGAAGCAGTTCCGAATGAGACCGAAAATGATCTCCAGACGTACCATAAAGTCTACCGAACGGCATCTCGAGCGACAGTCACCGAACAGCATCTCAAGAGACAGTCACTGAATGGCATCATGAGAGACAGTTGAGACAACTACCAAAAGATGATTACCGGATTGCCTTGAATGGAGGGCGCAGGAACTTAGGATTATCGTGAGCCCTATCTACCGAAAGCACCGACTGGGATGTTTACCAAACGGCTTACCGAAATGATTGCCGAACGACCATACTGGAGGCCTATAAGCCTGCTTGGCGGATGCTGAAGGAGCATGAATACAGCTACCGACGAGTACGGAGATGTTGTGCAATTTACCGGCTACAAGTGATGATTTGAGATATCAAGACTGCCGACCATGCTGTGCACTAGGGTGCGGGAGAGCGCCTACGCGCTTGAATATATATGCTATGATACCGAGAGCAGAAGCTACAATCCATGCCGAGAAGTCAAGTCCGCTTCATCCGTGCTGACTCAGCGCAAATGACTACCAGAGCAGCGTCCAAAGCAACAACAATGATCACTGATGGGCTGGGCCTGCGAAGTTGTTTACGAGGAATTGGGAGAGCTCAAGTGCTAGCGCACTTAGAAGTATAGTGAGTATGACCCGTTACTGGAATGCTTACAAGTTAGATATACCGATGCAATTACCGATGGCAATGGCCGATGGCAATCGCAATGGCAATGCCAATGCCAATGGAGAAGATGAGCAGCGAGCGGAAGACACCATCGATGCCGCCAAGTCAAGACGAGGCTCATACTATGATTGCGGATTGCGGATTTCCCGAGATTACTGTGTCTAATTCCGACGACTCATGACCTACACTTGGTACAAGCTATGAGTGTGAAATTGATGGTCGGATTCCGGACATTCCGGAAGTGGACATATGGTGGACGGTGTCACTTTGGATGTTCCTTCTTTCTCTTCACTTGTCTTTACTTCACTACCTCTTTGGATCTTGGCCCAGTACAAATGGCGTCGGTACAGGTTTTTACCACCTCTCGAGATAAGTCAAGTGGAGGCGGAGGTTCCCTGTGCGCCGGTTCCGCCGAATGGCTACCATATGGTACTGAGCGGTTGTGGGACTTATGGGTTCGCAAATTTGCGTACATTGAACGGTCATTTGATTGTTTCCTTTTCTTTTCTACTCTTGTACGGGTGTATGCAGCCCAGGGGGTCTGCACCTAAAGAGGGGGATAATGTAATGGCACGGCTGCACGTGAGGTGTCCAGAGTCGGGTAATACCCGCCTTATATAGTCGGCTCGCCACGAACCTTAGATCTCGAGCGATAATCTTACCTGTATACTACTCTACAATATTGACATCCACATTTGCAACTGTATCTACTGATATACCATCCTACGAGGCCATACACGGGCGTATGCCTTTACATGCATCCAGTATCAGTAGTCGTGTGTCATCAGAACACCGCTGGCGACTGATTGGATCATACACCTCCATCAACCAATCATATTCAATCTGTTTATCTGTTCAACCCTTGGGGGAAACCGCCCAACGTGCCATCTTATCTTCATCCGTAACATTCTTGTACCAGTCAAAATTATGCTTTGCACCTTTACCAATTAGGTAAGGGGGAAAGATAAAGCCATGTGCTGATAGAGCTTCGAGTTCAGTAATAAATTCGCGCTTACCACTCTGAGTAACGCATGGATTCATCTTCCCCCGCCTTGTAATCACTTTAGTAGATTGAGAAATTCCCATTACAAAACCCTTTTCATACACATTGGTAATAGCCTTTGGTTTTATCTTTCACTCAGTAATAACCTTCCCTAGCTTGCGGAAATGATCATGCAAAATACATGGGTTTCCTGCATAGGTACGTTGGCAATCGATATTGCTAGCAAACTTCAAGACAAGCATGGGATGGCGGTTGAGGAATTCTGTAATCCAGTTCCTGCCGATAATATTCCTCTGACCGCTTTGAAGTGGAATCTGACTCTCTTTCTGATCCACAGCAAGTGTGTTGATCATTCCCATAAGGTGGTCTATTCGTGGAGCGAAGCCGAAATTGTATAACTTAAAAATCCATTGAACTATTATCCGCTCTGCAGCAGGTGAAACTATTTACTCGCCATGATGTGCAAGCTGACGGCTGCGACGTCCATTCTTTCGGTGTCCAAGACTAGATTTACTGAGATGGCACGCTTCAGTTTCTTTTTGCAATGGTTTGAATGTTCAATCCTCCAAACCTTCTGGTGCTCACTCATACCGTTGCTCGAGATATAGCACTGGCAAGTTCAATCGCTCACTTATTGGAGGCATTCCAGATCTCATGAACGCTCAGGCAGCAACTGGAAGGGTGTTAGTGGTAGCTGCAATGGTGATGACAAACTGACAGGCGAGAATAGAGGGGTTGCGCGGGGTCATCAGTCGATTACCCTGCCGTCTTGCTTCTCATGGATATCTCGCTTCCGGTCTATTTACATTAATTCCCAATTTCGATACACAAAGTAAGAAATGACTGAGGTTATGGCTAGTTTGTTCGTTGAGGTCCGTCCATGTAAAGCTACACTCAGATTAATTCATGACGGGAACTTCTTGATAATTGCATCCACGGCAGGTGCATATTCCCTCCAGCTAATGTTGCAAAGGGTGGTAGCGGATGGCATCACTAGGTCATCACTCGAAGCATTATATGACAGTCGTAGCTTCAAATTTGATATAGCATTGCACGGGTTATGATCCGAAACCAAGCATGACATAAGGTAGTGATTCCATGTGCCTTCGTGAAATTTGGAAGTGTCAAAGTCATTGGCTGCCAGGTTGGAAAATTTTGTCTGTCATTTCAGTCAATATGGAATGTCCTGGTTGTCCAATATGTCTTGACTCAGTGAACTTACGATTGTGATTTCTCAATATCCTGGCCTTGTGTGGATGACCAAACCTGTTTCATCGACCATCGCATCAGTCAGTCCAGTAATGTCAGACTCTGATAATTCATGTAACGTTACAACGTGAGCTTTTGCCTGCCGGTGTTTCACTATTAAGCTGGTCCCATGTTCTGATGGATGGCGAGGAACATGATGTCAAATGATACATATGCTACCAGGGCTGCCGGTCTCCTCAATTCCACAGTGTAAATAGAATCACCACGAAGAAGCATGTCTAGCATTATTCCATGCAATAGACAGCGTCGATCCAATATTCCTTGAAGCCCACCAACCATCGAATATGCTTTGTAAAGTTAGGTCTCTCACATCACAAATGAAATCATGTTCATTTTTAGACGCGATCAAAACCTTAATGAGAGGGGTGTTCAAAGATTTTGAATCCGACATGGCAATAAGCATTATGCAGTTGGGTAATCTGATTCGCAGGATTGCCAAAAGTAACATTACAGCATAGCAGACTTCGAGTTCTGAATTATTAACTCTTCAGCTACAAGCATAACAATCAGATCTGTAAGACATTGCGTACATACTTGTGACGCTGTGTATAAAGCCAGATTGCAAATACTGACCGTGTCAAACTTGATTTAAGAACAGCACAATGCCGTTCAATGCTGTGTAGAGTTCAGAGCCTCCACAATAATGATTGATAATCGGTGGGCACAGAATTGTAGTAGGCAAATGCAATATCGTAACTAGTATTGTAGCCAATTAGGTCTCCCAGTCGGTTCATTGTGGGTTAGCTGTGTTCTATTGCCATTAGATTATCCCAGATGTAGGTTCCACAATCGTTGGCGCTCCCTTGATGCTCCGTTGACCCATAGTTTGGTACCTGGCTACGATCATTTCTCAAGTATTGTTTACTAGTCGGCCGGCCAATAGTTCGATTATGGATCACCTATATTGCATAACCTTTAGATTTTCCAAGATGCAAGGCCTATAATCTTTGACACTCCATTAATGCTTATGTTTGAAACATAGTGACTATGTCCTGGACAGCATGGTTGCCAAGCAAGGTAGCCGATAGTTTGATTATACCTTAATATCACCGCACAGCACTTGCATTTCCCAGAATGCAATCTGAAAAGTCATTGACGTTACGTTGATGCTTATTATTATGATATATTCGTGATCTTATCTCAACCCCTTTCACCTAGAAGGCTGGCTGATAGTTGGATTATAGCTTAATGTAACAGCACGACCCTTGCATTTTCTAAAATGCAAAGCGAACAATCATTGATACTTCATTGACACTTATTTTTAGGACATAGTAGCCACGTAGTCGTGATGATTTTAGCCTAGAAAGATGGCCAATAGTATGATTATGGCTTAATGTCACCGCTCAGAAAATAGATTTTCCAAGATGCATGGCCAAAAGTCGTTGACGCTAAGTTGACGCTCATTATTAGGACATAGTAGCAATGTTGTTGCAACAGTTTTCCCCTAGAAAGGTGGCCGATTGGTCGATTATCGCTTAATGTTGCCGCAAAGACCGATGATGTTCCTTGATGCCAGGTCAAAAGTTGTGGATGCTCCGTTGTTGCTCATCATTTGGTCATATCAGAGTTGCTGTGGCAATGATCATTGCCTCGGGTGCCGGCCGATCATTCGATTACCGATTAAGGTTGCTACACTGCCTATCTATTTTTTCTGATGCAAGGCCAAAACTCTTTAATGCTCATTGTTTTTACATATTAGCGATCTTGACATAACCATGAGTGCCTAGAAGGGCGGCTGATAGTTCGATTTTGAGCTAAGGTCACTGCGCAGCCCTGTGGATTTTCCAGAATGCAATGCCAAAAGTTATTGACGCTCCATTGACGTTCCGTTGACGCTCATATTGAGAATGTGGCAACAATCATGTCATTTGCCTTTTTTGTTAAAACACTGACAAAAACACACACTTTGGAAGGATGTGACAATGCAGCCCATTGATTGCCGAATGTGTAAGAGTAAAAGTCGTTGACACTCAGTTGACACTCACATTAATCAGATCGAAACAACCTTTGGATACTCAATAGTTGTATGCAACCTATCATATACACTGTATTGACATCTAATGTTGGGTTTCTATGTAATATCGTTTGCATCCAGGAGTTTTGTTACCACTCATTTCTGATCAACTGCTATCCATGCTGTCTGAGTAACAGATGATGTGGACCTATCACATTCCTGCGTCTTCGGCCAGCAATTTGCAGTATGTTGATCATACCACTAGTTTTTGGTAAATATAGCCTGACTTCCTGACCTTTCCTTATCCAGCGCCTTCTACTAGATTTCCCTGATGTACCATAAGCAATTTCAAATATCTCAATCATGTGCATGTGGTCAGTGCAGTGAGTGAACCAGTTGGATACATGGATGGATGCAGCATGAAGGTCATCTTTCAGGCAGATTCGTCTTGAGTACTGACCGCACTTTTAAGAACATGTATGATATCACTCACTGAAATTAAGTTAGTATATTTCGTCACTAATATAGGTGTTGCTTTGTCGCATAACAGTCACTTGCAGATAGAAATTGAATGTTGTGGCCGTTGTTCCACCTGTTTGGAATTTTAGAACTTTCACATGGTTGGTTCGACCCTTGCACATGTGCAGATGAATTATCACATCTTGCAATTTGGTCTTTGAAACCAAGAAAAAGCTGACATGTAACGAGATTGATAACCAAATTGCTTTTCACAGAGATATGATGTTAAAAATTACAGCTTGCCTATCGATTCCTTCGCAGATGCAGGAGCCGTCACCATTTCTTCCTCCGAATCCGAAATCTATATGGTGATTAGCTGCAGACTATATGCAGGGGTAAAAGCTTGCTAGTTGAACAGGCTTCGCTTACAGCAAAGATGACGTATCGCACTCCGTGGCAGGCTCCAGACTGGATATGCTCGTACTCAACTGCGGCTTCATTGAGCCCTGGCTACTATGAGTACTTCCTGGTCGAGCAGTCCCTTGTGGCATTTGTACTGTTCCAGGGACAATCTCAAGACACTCCGTACGCTTTCCAAATGTTGTTGGTGAAGGTGACACTATGTCATTATCTCTTTGGAGTTGAACGACTGCTGGAACCATCAATTCTGATGTGACGTACATTGCATCTCATTCACAGATAACATCGGCTGCATCATCCCCTCCCGGTGGTGTCAATTCGTCAAGCTTCATCTACTTCTGTTGAAACCTCAGCATGTCCTGCTGTACTGTTTTGCTGATTGTGCCAATCACCCAGCTGGGTTCATCATTTTCGCTCAGCTTGCCCTACTCGGTTTGTTCATCATTCTGATCATCACCATCCGCCCCATCGTCGGAACTTGGAAGATAACTCTGACCTTCTTGGATGGCAACCTTTATCTCGTCAAAATGCTTTTCGGGCTATATGTCCGTCAATCCCGCGATATCAGCACACTTCATATCTTCCAGCTCTTGCTGAACCCCTGCCTCTGCATCGTCAACTCGCTTTCTTGCCCCAGTGATTTCTCTCTCAACAAAATCCTCAATCGATTTCACTTTCTCTGTATTGCTAAAGACGTGCTTTTCTCGTCGTTTCTCCACCACAAGCATCTTTTTGATTTCAATCTGCACAATGCCCCCAGGGCTGAGACTCTGTCTGCCTCCTAGCCACTCCTGCCTTTATTCACTTGATGATGTGGTTGCGCAGACAGGTTTGTCAATTTGCTGTGCCTGTCTGCAGGAAGTGGGAAAAGTTCTTTTTCAGAGCACTTACCATTGTAGTGTGGGTTGACTTTGTTGCTGGGCGAGATGTTGGATGTTGCAAGATATGGATACTACGGAGGCAAGCTGGGTTTCTTATGTCAAGGTTAGTACGTTTACTCATCTAGAACAAAGGAAAACCTCCCATTTTACTGTCAATAAATCGGGAATAGTCAGGCTAACCATACCACATGACTTGATTGTTCCCGTCAGTTATAGTTGTCCTGCAGGTAATTCTTTGAGACAAAAATCGTCTGGTGTCCTCTCCCTCAAACAATTTCTATGTATACACGACAATCATGCGATGTCGGCTGTTGTACACCTCAATTCATCTCTGTTAGGAAACAATCGACATCAGACTGCCTTATTGCGCATCTTGGGTTTGTGGGAAACCCTGCAACTTGAAGCTATGCACAGCAGGACTCATCTTGAGTATAACGCACATGTTGGGAGCAATATATCCCATTCTCATATGAACCTAACTATATAACCCTCAGGACTTCCCTCTTGTTTTCGTTATCATCTTCCTCTCCTATTCCTCACCAGCACATCATGGCTAAACAACCACCTCAGCCCGATCTGATCGGATACATATCCAGCCCATTGGCAGGCGCTTCGTCAAATAGCTCGTCTAGTGGCACACCGCAACCATGCAGACACCAGTTAATCCACCGGGATGCTGCCAATGTCGCCACCAAAAATGACACCCACGATCCACATTCAAAACTTGCCTGTAATCCTGGAGGCGGCAAGAATAAGCAGCAGCATGTAGTTTGCTGTGAGTATATCCATACCGTGGTCCATGGCCATCAATTTACTGTGTGCCATGTGGCCGATGTACACCGAGAGACGCCTGAAAAATTCATCACTTCACGTAACGGGATACATCCATGGTCAACCACTGCATTTGTGCGCGATGTCAGCGAAATCAAACATCATCATGTAGTACACTCAGGAATTGTCGTGGAGACATTTCGTGATAAGCATCCCCCAGTGAGGATGTAACACAATTTAATCACCTAAGAGGAGGCTACAAAAACATATATAGTTGAGGTAATAGCCGCATCTCATTATTTGAAATGGCTACTACTTGCTTGTAGGTATTCAACATGTCTGCAACAATGGCAAGGCCATGAGATCGTGTACAGGTGGAACAGTCCAACATGCACGTTGCCTTGTATATGGCCTCAATGGCCACAGGAGGGATTTTGCTCACCACAATAGAGGAAACACAATACCTAATCAAGAAACCTGGTGGTATGGTCCGAGAAGTGAAGATACGGAGTGTTAATTTCCCTGGGTGTAGAAAGGTGAACGCTGCGCTAGTGAGACACCTGGCTATACTTCTTCAACAACACATGGCCGGAGGCATTCATTGCCGAAATGTCACTGCAAAATATCCGCAGACACGCTGGAGACGCAAACAAACAGGTGCACCTCCACCCACCTGACGTAGACATCTGACTGCAGGGTTGGCTTCAGAGCCGGGGCCACCTCTGCATGGAACCGCACCCGCCTCAACCAATAACTCTTCCGGTGCTCAACATCTAGAAATTGTCAATTTGCCAGCCAAATATGTGTATTCACATACATCGCTTGCTGGTCCCAAATCATCGAACTGCGATGCATCTGCCCAGGATTACGAGCCCGATACAGATTGTGATTCAAATACATCAGCAAACAACATTGCCGTCCTGGTGCAATGGCTGCGTCAGTGTGCATGTGCTGTGTCTCAGCTGTCAGAGACACCTCGGTAGTTATTTACAACAGTCCCGGTGTCAACGCTATGCCTCGGGTTGCCTTGCGCCCTCCAATCATAGTTTAGCTGATTCTTGTTGCTCTGTTGGTTTCCTATTGTAAAGACCGATTGCTATTAGGATGGTCAAATTTTGGAGTGGGTGAAACCTCCGCGCAGGTCTGTGGGAGACTTCAAGAGTTGCTCTGCGGGAGACTTGGTGCCATATTGTCACCGCAGTAGTCCTTAGTGTTCCATACGCACATGGCATGTCATCTACCACATTCATCTTTGTTACAGTCACAAGATTCACTACCTCATAATATGGCATGCATTATTCAAGTATCTCCATATATATACATATGGGCGATGTGGCCACAGATGGCAGTTGAGCATAATCGGAGGGGTACCTGGAGATGCCCATTAAGAGAATGTAGAGATGCACCACTTGGAGGGTGTTGTGGTGAAATGACGGAGCTAGAAGGCAGAGAGCCTACCATCAACATTTCACCCCACTGCTCGCAACATCCAAACAGAATTTGTCAGGGAGACTAGTTCCAGCTTGAGGAGTGTAGGAAGATGGTAAGAAGATATGATACTACACAGCTGTGAGGATCCACGAAATCTCGGACAGTGTGAGTGAGACAACATCTTGGGAAAGATAGAATGTGTGTTTTCATTGAATAACAAGATGAGATGAAAATAAGATACTGTCTATTTACCCCGGGGTCTCCCGAATATATACTCCGTGTCGCTCCTTCCACCTCCATTACCCCCAAATATCCGTAAACAAACCGTCGATTCTGTACTATATATTTGGAGGCCATGATCGAGCTAATTTGGAGATACACTTGGCGGCCGTGATCGAGTGAACAGAGAAATCCAGTTGGAGGCCGTGATTGATTTAGTTTGGAGATGGAGTGGGAGGCCGTGATGCAGTGAGTTTTGGGATGCAATTGGAGACTGAGATTGACTGAACTCAGAGATTCACTTGGAGGCCGTGATCGACTGAGTGTGGACATGCACTTGGAGGCCGAGATCGAGATAACTCAGAGATGCACTCTGGGGCTGTGACCAAGCGACTTTGGAGATACACTTGGATGCTATGATTGAGCGAGATTGGAGGAGTACTTGGAGGCGGTCGTTTTGAAGGGATACGCGATGGCAGCTGGGACGATAATCATTGGTTCAATTGTAATTGTGGGACAGTAGAGAGCTGAGTACGTTATCCGGCAAGAGATGGAAAACTGGCTGGGAGCAGGAGATTATCGATCATAGGATGATGCTGTACTTGGTGAATGCTTTACTCACTGTCAACTGATGATTACAGCATGGAGAGATAGGGAGGGATGACTGAACTTCGTGTTCTTAGGTAATCTTAGAGTTGCGCCTAAGAACGACAGACATCAGAGGAGATGGGGGAAATCTTCATCGGAAACTGGGAAGTAGGGAATTTCGTGTGCGAGTCATTTGAGCCTCCATGATCCGGCAGGTCGTGGTCCTGATCCGGTGGGTAGTACCACCGATATGAGGGATTCTGAACCCAATCAGGCAAGTCATACTTCGGATTACTCATCGCTGTGTGTATTCTCCATATCTTTCCCATCTTTATCCCTCATCCCTCACTTTCTCATCCACAACTTTACTATCATCCCAAGAACACAAAGTTACTAAGTCATCCTTCTCTATCTCTCAATGCCATCAGCATCTATAAACACTGAGCGCAGGATACGCCGAGTACAGCTTGCACCGAGAACAGCACATACCTACAGTGACTGTGGTCTGTTCATTCGCACGATGTCGAATTGGTTCTTGAATATAGCTTAAGCTCTCTGTGTAACTCTCTACTAATCAACCGCCACCAGCCAGTTCTCCATAAGAGCTTTAAAAGTAAAGTCACATTGTCACATTCCACCTGGTTCTAGTTAACTAACCAATGAATAGAGTATCAGCAGCTGGCGCGCCTCACATCGACCGCCTCAAGATCAACCGCCTATAAATACTCCTCCAATCTCTCATAATCATAGCCTGATACAAGTGCATCTCCAAACTTCCTCGATCATGGCCTCGTAGTGTCTCTCTGTGTTTACACAATCTTCATCCCCAGTTGCATCTCCAAAATCGCTTGATCACGGCATGAAGGTGTATCAGTGGGTTCACTCAACCTCGGCCTCCAAGTGCATCACCATCATTGCTCAATCACAGCCTTGGAATGTATCACTGAGTTCCCTCTATCATGATTTTCAGGCGCACCTCGAATTGAACTCAAGCACCGCTTACAGCCAGTCCAAATATACTGTGTGCAGATGGGTAGCTATATAGATACACAGATATATAGATGTGAGTACAAACTAAATACATCAGTTTTAAATATCACTGAAAGATTAGTACTAGCTGAAATTTCCAGGTACACCAGCACCATTCCCAAAGAAGATGTTGTTTTACCCAGGCTTGTTGTCAGCGCTCCCAGGCTTGTCATCGGCGCTCCCAGTTACCCTGACGGTTGGCAGGACTGCCCTCCTAGGGTCTGATACTCTCCTGAAATTGACGCATCTAAGTTTACACTTCACATCCTCTCAGACACTCCTGAAGGCTTCTAGTGAATAGAATACATGTTGCTGATGTGTGCAATGCGGGCCGTCACCTGGGCGACAGGAAGTTTATAATTCCCCGCCACAGGGTACAACGTTCTGTCCGAGCTGTCATAGCCGTTCTGACCACCTGTGTGTTTCTGACACAAACAAGAATCGTTGCCGATGTATGCTGCCTGAAGAATGAACATCCACTGGTTACTACACTATCTGCCTTTTGGTAATGCAGCTAACATTGAATTTGAAGACCAGAGCAGCCTATTGAGTGAACCAAGTAGTGGTGACTAGCAGTGATCCAATGGCACAGCATTGTGGTGATTATTTTTATCTTGAATTCATGGATACTGTAAAGCATATTTTCAAGGATGTATTTGTAGGCATTATGAAAGAACAATGTACTGATCATAACGAAAGAAAATGACAATGCTAGACAGGATTTCAATACAATGTGAATGATGGACTATACCAAATCAGATCATTGAATATTGTGGATACACCCGTGCTAAAATGAGTATTAACGGAGCTTCAACTATTGTTGTTCATCTGTTTTGGGTAATCTACGGTGCGATAGGTTTCACGTAGTCAGCCATGAAATATTTGCTGGCTATATATGCAAAAGGGATCGTAACACACTCCTTGCCCCATCATGATATTGAACATCAACAGAGTGTCAATCATTCTTGGCTATGTGTCTTGGGTAAGCTTGTGGGCGACTGGTTGCAGAGAATCATACACGAAGTATTGTCTGCCTATAGAGGCAAAAATGACACTGATATACTCCCCGCACCAGCATGAAGATGAGTTTCAATGGAGTGTCAACAATTGTTGGCCTTTCATTATGGTTAATTCCAGCAAGATATGGTCGATATGGTTTTAATAAATTGTTTTGAATGTTTCGGTACACTAAAAGGCTCCCAAATACTTAGTGGTACATCTGTGGAGGAAATGAGATGTTACTCTCAGGGAGGATGTGGCGGGAATACTCCGTACATATCTGCCCATAAAGGCTGCCATTATGTTCGTTATGCATGCTTGTGATCACGCGCCACGCATATCACCAAAGATGCAAGTACCATAATGGTTGGCGCTCTGTTGATGCTCAATTTCAAGATGCCGTAGGGATTGTTTCACTTGCTTTGTTTCCAATCGAGACGGCCAATACTTTGTTGATAACTGTACATGACCTATCATATCTCCAGATTACCCATGATACACAACTAACAATCGTTAATGCTCCATTGACCCTCATTTCCAGGATGTGGTAGGGTCTGTTTGTCTATTGGTTTTGATCATTGGGGCGGCCAGACATTGACCATGGACTGACCTACCAATGTCAACATTTTACAATCAACAGTAACATGTCTGGATGGGACCATACATGTGAAACCCAGAACGTGTAACCGGAGATTGGAACCACTGGGTCTAGCCAAAGCCCGAAAAATCGACGATTTATGGGGTACAGGTCTGAGTAGTGTTAGCAACGGGTCCGGGTAATCCGGCAGCGGTCCGGGTTTGAACCGGAAAAACCGTACTGTTCGGTTCCAGACCGATCCAAAAGCCCGGCCCGGAGCTTCTACGCAGGCCAAACCAGTATCTGTACCCGTCAACTCACGGGGTTTGCCAGGTTTCGCGACACCCTCCGGTTCCAGTCTCCGGTTCCCATTTTCGGGTTTTTCTAATTATGGTCGCAGTCAGATATGTTACTGTTATGTGCAAAATATTACCTTTGCTACATCAGTCTCTTTATTTGTTTCATTGGCGGCCTTTATACTCAGAACAAGGAGCGACATGCTCCCTGCTACATCCTGAAGTTGAGTGTGATCAATTGTTCATCTTGCATCATTTGTAAGATTTGAGGTCCAGAAGAGCCACATTGATTGTTAAGGCAGTCATTCAGCTGGAATTGGATCACATTGCACATGCAACTGCGCCAACAACATTTGGAAAGCTGATGGAGAAAAATGATAGTGTCAGCAGAAAATTGCAATGCCGCAAAGAGCCTCTCGGGATAGAGTAGCCATATGTAAATAGCATGCCGCAAATCACCGTCTCAAATATGCAT
>Ga0307512_10003777_pt1 | contig 17118 bp, 9 predicted proteins | sample 14_EM_MG_FD_200267 | JGI IMG/M metagenome (GOLD analysis project Ga0307512, IMG submission 200267) | Populus trichocarpa ectomycorrhiza microbial communities from riparian zone in the Pacific Northwest, United States - 14_EM | ecosystem: Host-associated > Plants > Roots > Unclassified | place...
GCGATAATCTTACCTATACATCTACATCTACTATCACTCGCATCCACGTTTGCAACCGTATCCTATAATTACCATACGTATGCCTATGAGGCCGAACGAAGGCGTACGTGCCCTTACAGCTGGACTGGTCCACTCCAGGCCAGTCCGGTCCAGTTCTGGTCCAACAGAATTGGGGATTGTTCCGATCCCGGTCCAAAATTCACTCGGACTGGACTGGGCTGCACTTGGACGGACCCAGTCCGGACTGGTCCATTGCTGTACTGGCGGAATCATTCATGACCACTCTGAGATTCTGGTCTGTAAACTCAGAAGCACTCTCAGATGCTCCCAGTAACTACAATACATTTTACTCAGGTTGACTAAATGGTCAACCAGTAATGTAAAACTGTTCTCTGGTTTCAGGCAATAATGCTGTTACTGCACAGTCTCAAGCAGGGCAATGATACATAACCTAGAATAGGTTGCATAGCCGAGCTGTAATACGTTGCACGATCAATTGACCATTCTATGGATGACCTATATTGTTTGTCACCACCCACTACCTGAGTTGGTCTGCTTATGCCTCTCTCCAATCCCTCACACAACTTCAGCTAAACCTATTCATTCAAATATGCAAGGTAAAACTCCCAACCTGAGTGCAATAATCTGGCACTTTAAGTTTGACTCAGCACATTAACTAAGTTAATGTAAACATGAATTGTGTATAATTCTATACCAATTGCCCGCCACTTCTCTGTTCTAACATGTCATCGAATCTGTGTGAGTGTCTTTAAAAAATTATCCCAAAATCACCTACAACTACCTAGGATCAACATATTCCCACTGCAGTTCAATGATGTTGAAGAAACTCTATATTAGTATCTGATAGGCCAGAAAGCATTGGCTTTTGAACATTCGATGGACACATTACTTCGTGTTCATAGTTGTACTCAAATACTCGATTGGGAGTGGATATCTGACAATACTTGATGGGGTGTGCCAAGCTCTCAAAAAGATTTATGCTGTGGATTGTCAGACATTAAAATTTCGTCTTAGAGGTACGTACCACAAGTCAACGAATGAGAATTCTTTGAGCGGACATACCAAGTGTATAATAAATACATGTGGTCCAGGCATCCCAATAGTCCGTCCCGTCCGTCCAAAACCTTACCCGAGACTGGACTAAAGTTTTCCGGGCTCAACATTTCAGGACTGGATGGACCAGGGTGCTCCATAACAAGACTACAGGACTGCGGGACCCTACAGTCCATTGATTGGCCCCCACTCAGAAATTGACATCCGATTTAATGAAACTTAGAATCCCCGATTCGGTACAAGTGCTGAAGATTTGTTCCGAGATACGCTGTCCCTGAACTCTCATTCCCGAGCAGGATGTAGTTTATCTGACCCTGGTTAAGACTACAGTCATCTGTGCCGGGCCCTGGTACTGGAGATTTCTGCCCGGGACGGACTAGTTCTTCCGTACTCATGCCCTAGGCGGGACGACGATGTCGGGCCGCGAAAGACTGTAGTCCGGACGGACGGTTGGGAACCCTAATGTGGTCTATGTAGAAAATGAGATTTTGAGAGCTTATAAACGACCCCAATAAATGACCGCATAGATAGGAGGAGATCATTATGGTTGCTTAGGAGCTGTGGGATAATTTACTGTCATATGAATGGATAGATGGGATTCCATGCATGGTTACTAATTTATTGAAGAAATGGAGGCCCAACTTGCTGGTAGACACTCTTTAGTATGTAAACTTCTTTCCTACAGAGTTATGTGTGCAGTGCTTGTGGCTGTGGGGTAATTGTATTCGAGGGTGGTGTTGTCAAGTTCGACGATGTGTGCCAAGACCGGCGGTGTCCACTCACTCATTTCACTCCAAAGGGCCATACATTTGCGATCGTATGCATACACGCTTATCTACGACGCATCACCATGAGTCCTGATACAAGCCATAATCTCATATAAAGAATAATCTCATACAGGCCTCTATGGTTCATCATTTTGGAGTACGTGGTGTAAATGCCACGATCCCGTTGTGTAAACCCCACGTCGGTGATTAAACTACACTACGTCGTTTACCATGAGTTTAACTTATACGACAGTATGACTGCGGAGTTTAAATCCGGTTTCAAATCTGTAGAATAGCATAGCCGTCAGAGACGGTAAGAAGGGACATGCCCTTTTGCCCCTGAGAATTACAAGCGGAGTAAATTGGCCGTGTCTCGTGCATGTGTGTGCACGTGCTCCAGGGACTGTAGGTGCCGATGATATAGTCGTGTTGATGATCTTGATGGTTCTGATGACGATGACGGTGATGATGGTATTGAGAAATTACTTTACTAAGTACGATTTGTATTAAGTACCTAAGTACTTAGGTACCGTACCTAGGAAGCACTCACTCACTCGCACAGCAACTACACACGAGACCGCCGAACAAGTACCTACTTCCATGTAGGTACAGAAGTACTTAAGTTGATAAGAGTTGTTTAAATGTCGCGCTCAAAGGGTGAAATTTTAAACACTCCATAGTGTGAATTCCACGTTTCCGTAGGTTACCGTAATTTCAAGCACTAACATACTATCGTGTAAATCCCACAACACAACTCAGGGGAACTAAACGACAATTTAGAAGGTAATTAAATGGCAATCTACACGACAGACCTCACAATATCGTAGTGTAAATGCCACGCTACCTGTAGTGAAACCTCAGAGAAGGCAGTAACGGAGGTTGATACAAACTAACCTCGTATATATGCAACACTTCCCCATCTTGCTAAACTTCGTGGAGCAAGAAAGAAGTGCAAGAAAAAGTGATGAAACAAGCGTACGTGATTCCCATAGTAGTCTCTTTAAAATCCCCGGGAGTGAACAGAGTAATAGCACCACAGTAGCTCGAGGATGGCCACCCATAAAAACAAAGAAGCACGTCCAAAGAAAAGTAAAACAACGGTAAATCCAACCTCATTCCGACTTCTATCGTTTCTCTTGCCTTCGTGAATTTTCTGTGTTTATCCTTCGTCAAGGCCTTGGTGAGTACGTCGCCCACATTATCGTTCGTATGCGCGTAAGAGTAGTCGACTATCTTGTGTGATGGTATTGTGATAGTATACGTCGATGTGCTTCGTTCGAGCCTTGATTCCAGCGGTGATATTGTGTGAGGGCCTTTTGATTATTGAAATTGATTGGTAGCGGTCAAGTGTCTTTTCCGTGAATATCTTGGCGGAGCTGGCGATGTATTCGGCTTCGAGGGTTTACATGGCGATGAGATCTTGCTTTCGAGACTACCACGAGACAACTCCACCGTTACTAGCGGAAAGGAAGATGTAACCGCCTTGAGACTTGTAGTCAGCACTATCATCGGCCTAATTGGAGTCCGTGCATCCAGTGAGACGATCGTCGCTTCCGAAATGCAGGTGGTAGTTGGACGTAAACTTGAGATACTGAAGAATTCTTTTGGCGGCGGTCATATGACTAGTGAAAGGTCGAGAATTGTATCGGCAAAGAGCAGCGACTGCGAATGATATATTAGGCCGAGTTGTAATTGCTGCATACATCAATGAACCCACAATTGCTTGGTAGTCTTTGACTTCTTCCTTTTCAGTTGTTCCATGTCGAATTGGTTGAGAATTGTGGTAATAAAGAACTTCTGGCCAAAGCTGATGCCGTGCTCGTCGCGGTGGATTTCGATGCCGAGAAATTGACGAGCAGTGTCGAGATTCGTAATCTTGTATTTTCCGAGAGCTTTGCCTTAACTTCAATCGCAGCTTTGGTAGCGTCTTCCGGGTACAACTTGAAGATATTGTCGACATACAAAAGTATCAGGATACCATCGCAGCTGTGGAGATAAGAGGTTGGGGTAGGCAGGGACTGTGAATTGAAAGAGAGCGGAAACTCGTTGATGTTATTGTGCTAGAGTCGTGGTATTTGCTTGAGACCGTACAGGGCTTTCTTAAGTCTAACGACGATCACAAGTACGTAAGAGCCTTCTAGAAGTGTCATAGATATCGTCGTTATCGACCTCGGGGTTAAGAATTGCGGTAACTATATGCAAGTGATCGATATTCCGTCCACATCTCCCAACTAGAGAAATGAGATACCAAAAACTGGGTAGTTTGCCGACAGGGGGCATAAGTCTCACCTCTATCCATCCACTCCTATCCTTTGATCCCTAGACCTAGACGTGCTTTGTATAGTTTAGACCCGCTCGGGTTGTGCATAGTCTTGTAGACCTACTTGGCGCCAATCGGCTTTGAGTGCAATTACCGTGCTTCCCGGGAGTTTACCGTAGAGAAGGTGTTGCGAAGGATGGATATACCCTCCTCCATCACTTGCTTCCAGTTTTCTCGTTGTGGGCTTTCTATAGCTTCCGCGTATGTGAATGGATCCCGTCGATGGATGTGGATGCAAGTGCCTTTGCCATTATGTTTAATGCGTTTGTGGAGTCCTTGAGTTGACTTCTGGTAATACGATTCGCGCGTGGTGGTGGCGATGGTGGTTGACTTGACTTCTTGGTCTTGGCCACCTACCTACGGGCTGTATGATTTTCTCGGCGGAGATGAAGATTACGGACGACGGTTTCTCTTGACACCGGTGATAGCTCGCGCGTGTGGGCAAATGTGTGTGTGCATTCTTCTCGTTAGAAGCATGTGATCTCGCACCGGTACATGCAGTTAGACTTCGACGGCTGTTAAGCAGATGGCTGTGGGCATCTGTATCATCGTTAGTACAGTCATGATCACCACTTCCATTGCCTTCACCTGTTCGACTAGTTCCTGCGTGGTCATAGAGAAGTCCATATCCACCTTATTCCATCTCCGCTATCGATATCCCCGACGCATTCCGTCTCTTTCGGGAGTCTAAAGACGTCTATCTCGTCTTCGTGAACGCATGAAACCTGAATATTCCTTTCCTCGTCGAAAATGATATCCAACTGTGATCTCACCACCTAGAATATAGGGTCCCATATCCTCCAAAGTGTAGTCGAGTCGTGCATGGAGCCCACCATCATGCCGGGCTTCGACCTTGGATCGAATTTGCCGTAGCGTTGCGGTTCGGAATGAACCTACTCACGTAGCATCCGAATCTCCGTAAGTAGTGTAATGGAGACTTCACCAGTAAAATTTAATTTAGTCATCAAGAGTTGACAGTCGGAGCATGTTCCTACAATTGGCAAATTTTGGGAGTGGGCAGACTCTTGCAGCCTTCTGGTGGGACTTCGAGTAATTATGATCTCTGATGACCAGTCCGGGAGCACCTGGGAGTGTTGGGGACAAGTCTGGGAACACCATTTGGGAACACTCTTGGTGTATCGGGAAATCGCTTGAGAGATAAAACTCAGTTACTACTCTTAGTTGAATGATTGTAAAAGCTTATGCATTCAGCTTGATTTCTCATCTAAGTATCTATGCATACACGGGTTGCTTGAGCGTAGTTGGAGGTACATCAGGAGAGGCACGGAAATTGAGCACTGGACGTGTACTTGGTGGTGCACTTGGAGACGATGATCGAGTAAACATGGTGACGGTGATCAAGCAAACTTGGAGGTGTACTTGGAGACGGTGCTGGGTACACTTGGAGATGGTGATTGAGTGAACTGAGGTGCACTTGGAGGCAGTCGATCCGGGCTGGCTGGAGACGGTCGATCTGGACACCGTTCAGAGGTTAACGTAATCTTAGGAGTTGCAAGGTAGACTTAACTTGTACTTGAGGATGAGCTGGTTGGAGACGGTCGATCTGGGTGGCTGGAGATTATACTCAGTGTTAACTCACAATCATAGCATGTGGAGGTGGAGAGGAATGACTTAACTTCGTGTTGGCAGGTGGCGGTAGAGTAGTGCATGAGATAGAGAGGGATGGCGATAGAAACTCAAACTTAACAGATTTTCATCTGTGAAAGTCATCTTTCCTAACCCGCTCCGGAAGGTCGTAACTTACCCCCCTATTCCCCACCATCCCCCGCTCTCTCTATCTCGTGCATTTACTCTAACTAGAGTATGGTAGTGACACTTCTATCCTTCTCCTTTGACAAACGAAAACGCACTACTCTACCGCTACCTGACAATACGAAGTTAAGTCATCCCTCTCTATCTCCGCATGCCATGATCGTGAGTTATGCGTGTGTATGACCAACTTGAAGTAGCTTTGTTCGTTGATGCCCTGCGGTACAACAATCTCTACGATTGGAGCGAATTGTAGTAGGGTAAATAAACTTTCCTGCTGTGGTCTAGCTATATTGACGTGTAACTTTTTGATTAATTATCAGTAGTCACCATCTGCATGAACATTGGTACTCCGCTGCTCTCCTGCTTCAGCCATCTTTTCCGCGATTCCTTTTGCGCGATGGTGACACTGAAGTATTTGCTCATGAAAAGCGGTAAGTGCTAATGCAGGTGCTGTGCATAAATTCTATGGTCGAGTCCTAAAGTTGCTCAACAAACAAGTGCGAGGGGTTGTGCACTAAATCGCTGGGCTTTCCTGCTGACAGCTTTTCTGATCTCCGAAGAGTCAAGAATCGAGTACTGTAGATAGAGCGAATGCAGTATGATTAAAACAAAACAAACAAAGCCCGCGCGCCATGTCTTTTTACCCTAGGGTAGTACAATATGTCTCAAACTTACCTGTATCAAGAGTTGAAACAATTTAACTGGGTGTGCTTGGCCTTTCAGAAATAGGGCGGGTGTTGATCTGCTGATGGTGGTGTTTAGCGATAAGGATATTCAACTCAACTCTTTGACATGTTAGATTACCTCACAGCTTCAACTCCACAATCGGCTTCTATTGGCTAGAATAATACTTTTGCTCCAACTTCAACTCACACTTTTGATTGACTCTGAGACACCCTATTCTTGGACCCGGAATCATTCCTATTACTCTACACACAGATTGAATTTTCTGCTTCCCCGTACGACTGCGTTTGCCCTTTAGGGGTATGATGGATATCATTATCCAGTATAATTCGGTGATCAGCATCCACATAAAACCGCATCACACAATCAGTGATATACGTCATACCCCTATATCGTTAGGTCATGCGCCCGAAAAATGACAGAGTTGAATAGGGTGTGTTGCAGATATCGCCTGCATTGAAAAAAGATGATGGGCGCTAAGATCAATTGCCGATTCTTAAGTTATAGCAGGATTACCATCGCGAACTTATTGTACGCTTGGACTGGACTAGTACACCAGAATCCTATGAGGTTGAAGGAAAAAAACAAAAAGAAACAATTACGATTATGCTTGAATAGTTACTGTGTATTTCGAAGTGGTTGTGACGGTGAAATTTCCTAAGGTAATAAGTTATCAGAGTCAGCCCCTCTCCATGCATCTTGGATGTCAGGCGGCAGTAGTTCCGCAGGGTGCAGCTCGTCTGCATTCAGTAATCTTAGGCTTAGAGTATGTACTCTATAGAGCAATGCACATGCAATCTACAATCTACAACAGTATTACTGTCACGGCGCAGTTGAAATCTTGGTGGTGTCGTACAACTTGATTACAGCGCTCGGACAGAGTGCACCAAATAATTCATAAATACCGCACCCTTCTTTGATTCAAATTTCTTCTATTAGCAGCGAAAATGCCGCGAAAAACGAAACACGCTACACAGGCCAAAACGTATTCTGATGTTAATTCTCTATTCAACTTAAAATTCGCCTTTTATATTCTTTTCCTCCTCGTGAAGCATGTAGGCTGTGCAGCATCCAAAGCAGCATTCGAACTGTACATGTCATTGTTGGTAGATACAGGCTTCTGTACAATATGCTGGAGAAAATATGCCAGACGCGACTACCTGCTACAACATGCCAACGAGAGTAGCCAGCACGGGTGTTCAGAGCATACCGGACTCTACGGTCAGCTTACGACCGTGGTCTGCAAGTGGTGCAACCTGGTGTGTGTCAATCGGGCAGAGAAAACCAAGCATCAGCTAAGATGCGGTATGTTACCTTACCCGTGGTGCATGACCGGAAGCTAACAGTTGAAGGGGATCGCCCGTCCCTCCCCTCAGAACTGCTCCCGGTCCCACCAGACTCACCCGACCATTCCGATATAACCGACACCCCCGACCAACCCAACCAACCCGACTTTCTAGATCTATCCGACTATGGCGTCATCCAAACCCTGGAAGATATTAGGACTCATGTAGCAAAACGGCGTATGGTATGGGAATAGCTTAAATTGGTACTGTAGCAGGAATGGCAGGTTATTTGGAATGTATTTATGCGGTGACTAAATATATGATAGTAACAAGCACCTGTGCACAACCTCATGATACTTAGAATCCGCACAACTATCATCAATTCCCTAGCTGAGAAACTTTAAGTGCAAACAATCTCACAACACCACTGTAGTGGGCTTATCAATTTACATTCCCCGTCAATATGTCATGTATTGTATTTCCAATAATTGTCCTTTGTCCATTTCACTCTCCCGTCATCTAGAAAGAGTTGAGGGCCCCCTACGGATAGGTACGAATTTTGCAAGCTGCGGTCGACCTTTCTTTCAGAGGCGTTTTTGGTATCGTTTTCCGTAGTGTAGTAAATTTCTGATGCAAATGCTCCCCCTACTTGTTGTAAGAGCTCAGGGAGTTTTCGCTTCTTTTCAGTTTTTGTTATGAGTCTTAAGTATGTTAGGACAAGGTAGCGGAATAGCGTAGGTACTTACATGTCACCTCCTTTCACCATTATACGACCCGGTGGCAGATTTTCGTTTTCAAATTCTACTACAAATTGCATATCTGCTTTGGTGTTGTTGGCAAAATGTGTGACCGCAAATGTGCCGAGCAGTTTAGCGAATCTTTTATCAGAAAACTCCGAGCTCACCGGACATAGTATCCGCAAATGGCCGATTTCTAAGCTGTCACTGAGCCAAAACAGGACTTTGCCAACGACCTGGATTCGTTAGATTTATGTCGCTCCCGGTGTTTTGGAGACTTGCATTTGTTACGATGGTGCTAGCCTGTATAAATTCGCCTGCCGTATACTTCATCAAGCCCCCATCTTCGCACGCTTCAACTACATTGTAGGAATTCGTTTCTTGCATGATTTTCGATTGACCGCAGATAATCACAGCGCCATCTTTCGAGAGAAGCCGTGAAGCCTCCTCTCCGTTATCCAAAGGTTTTGTCTGTCCGTAAATAGTTTTGATGTTCGCCATTGGGTGTTTTATCCGATCGGAGTATGTACTCTATGTTCGATATTGTCTGAGATAGTAAGCATGAAAGTGGAAATAAAACCTTTATCTAGTCGAAAATTAGATTCATGACAAGATGAATCCTACCGGGCATGTCGACGATCGGAACCCCGTTATTCGTTAACCGCTGTCAACCGCCGTTCCCTACTTTTTCCGATTTTCGTACCATAGAGTAAAGGAGGCGACTTCTATCGTTTAGAGCAAACTGCACTATGAGCTGGCGGTGTCAGATGAGCGTTTGCAGGGTGTCAAATTAATTAAACCCATCTCATACTTCTATACATCCTAAATGGCGGAATATGACGTCTGAACCTATATGCCATTACTGTATTATTTGACAGTTTGTTTTGTACCTATTACAACCTCTATTCTACGCGGTATATTTCGCTAGATACTATCTCGAAAGTTTGACCATCAATTTGAATGCTATTTACACCTCACGTACCACAACGTAATGAGCAGTAGCGAAATTGTACCAGAGTGGAATAGTATCCGCTAGGGCTGCCTGACTGTACCTCTAGAAAAGGTCCAGCAAATTCAAATGCACGTGCATTAGTGCACAGGTTTCGTTTTAATTGATATGACCAGCAACTATGGTCGAACACCCACTTTATCCTAGCTTGATGTCTCACGAGCTTTCCACGCAGACCGAATATATGGCCCGAGTAAGTGGCAAGGTTTGGTTCGCTCGGGAAATCGCTGTCGCAGTCGGATATTGTAACGTGCGAAAGTGAGGGATTTTGCTGTATGCGTTCGACCATTTCCTGCGTCAGTATTCGACCAACTACTGCAAGGATAACTTGCGCATATTCATATCCAGCTATGAATGTATCAGGTTTGGAATTCGATCGGTTGCATGTTCTCCTCGGAAATCGAAAGGCAACAAAACTTCCAGTTGTTCGAGACGGTCCTGGCGCTGGAGAAGTGCCAGCATTGGAGGTGTCAGATATTATACGTATATAGACATACGTTGTCATCGATATGCAGTCACCACGAAGCATTCTCATTGGTGGAACTTGCTGCCGTTGTGGCTGATGTCGCACTCAGGAAAATCCGTTTCTCACCACCACCGCCACTCAGCTTGGCAGAGGGAAGCTGGCTGGGGGGGTACGGAGATACAGGGGTAACGGAGATGGACTGAGCGACGGGGGGTAAATCTTCGGGAGACCCCGGGGTAGATAGACATCATCTCATCTTATCATCATACAATGAAATACACACTCTATGTTTCCATGCTTTTGATCTCACTCGCTCTTGCCGAGATTTCGTAGATCAACGCAATAGGGTGGTTCCTCACGGCCGGGTACCCTATCATATCTTCTCACACTGTTCCTATACTCCTCAGGCCAGAAACGCTGTATCGCACAAACTCACTTTAGATGCCAGGAGAGGTACGGCGGAGTGTTGATGATGGACTCTCTGCTCTCTAGCTGCATCATTTCACCACGGTGCGTCAAGCCTCGATGGCTTGCCACAACATTTCAAATATGTTACATAGTCCAGGGCTGCAACTTTATGAGGTCGATCATACAGCAGCGAAACTGTATCTCCTTTACCTGATGCAATTACAAGCCTGTTAACACAATAGCTTTTGCATTCTGCTTCCTTTTTCGCCCTCTACTTGCTTCACTTTAGGAACATCCAATTGTGTAAACGTTTCTGCATCCTGGTTCCATTAGGTTTCAACATACTCAAGATATGTTATCCTAGACCACTAACGATATTTCAGTCTTAAGCATCACTGCCCTATCTAATATTCTCATAGTGTGTTTACTGATCATTATCAGTGTGTTGCCCTGACTTGAACTTATGCAAGAACTGTACCGATATCCATCCGGAACCACCACGCCATCATTGCACTCCGATGCCGTTATATTCATCAGTACTTTCACAACTATTCCAGGTTTCATTGATTTCTCCTACACTAAACCAGCCTACTGTTACATGATTATTCTGGACAGATCATAATCAAACTGCAACTCTACTGCTATTCACTGATGTTGTTATATAGGTCGATAAATCCCAAGATCATCTGGATCAATAACACCATTATTCCACACCGATCCTATTACGAACATTCTACACCCCCATTATCATGACTATTTTAGGCGTTGTTGCCTTCAGCTTCGGCATGTCGGCTGACACTTACACAACTACTCCGTTCTTAACATTCCTGAACTCCAAGTTTAGTGATATGCATGCATTGTGTCATGTACATCGATGAAACCCATGATCGGCAGTATTCAAGGCCTCGCTGTGATCTGCTTCAGCGAATGAACTAGACAATTCTGGGTTGAGAGCTTGGACCAACTCTAGCTGTAGAATTATCGCAGTTATTCAGTATATCGTCACATCATGATCCACTTTCTCACTCTACTTGACCAGTTTCACCAGATCTCTCTCTGCCAATGATTCCACCAGTCGAGCAATGGATCAGTCCGGACCGGACTCGTCCAGTGCAGTTCAGGTCCAGTCCAGGATATTTTTGGACCGGGATCGGACCAATTCCTAATTTTTTTGGACGTGGACTCAACCGGCTAGGACTGCTTTGCACCAGTCTAACACAGTGTCTAGGGTTAACGTATTTTTCCACTGCATCGGTCTTTTAATGAGGGGAATATATCTCGATGGCACCAAATATACAGTCAGAACTATCATAATTTCACCCAGAGTGGATATCAAGAGGTGTGCGGTGATAAATGTGAGGATGAGTCATGTTTTCAGTGGTACCTGACAAAGAGACAATGTCGAAATTGCAAGCGTGTGCGGACTGGTCCAGACGCAGCCTGTCCAGTCCCAGACTTCCAGTGTTGGGCTCGGTCCAGTCCGACCATCCGGTGGGACCAGACTGGACCGAGCCCTACCCCAGACCGGGTCGGTCCCAACTGGTGGAATCATTGCTCTCTGACTCCTTCATTTCTTAACTACTGCTTCCTTTCCACCTCCACACCATATAATGTGTCCTTTTCTTCACCTCACCTCATTCCTTCCAAACAGCGCCCAATATGCCTTTTGAGTTTTTTGAAAAAGTACCTCGAGAATGACTTCATCTATCCAATTCGCATCTGCTTTCATTCATGGCTTAGATGTTCTACAATCAGATATATGTCGACTATGCGTACAACCACAATCGAACTGATTCGGGACCACTGGGCCAATTTCGGAGTTTTCATCCAGGTCTAACTCTTCTGATTACACGTTATTATCTTCTTCAATTTCTCACAACAGTTTAGAGAGTTTAGTCTGGAATTTTTTTGTCCTTGGTATGCAACATTGCCCTTCTCGCAATATCATTACTGGTTTTGCCAAATATCTAGCTCTACCCAAACAAGGGATGTTTTTGAATACTACTATCCATCAAATGTTAGTTGTCTCTCTGTCTGTCCCACTGTTGAAAACAGGCCTGGACCCCCAACAGACTGTGACTCCGGCATTGGGGTGGCCGGGCCTGGTCGGTTCGATCAAAACCGTGGAAGTCCGTGCTTTTTAATTAAAAGCCCACTGGCCATATGCGCTTTGTAGTATAATTGGTGTCTGATGAAGCTATTTTGGTGGAATTGGTACCAGTGCAATTCCAAGTGGTATCCAACATTATTGTTATCAAACATGACAGTAATTGTAATCTATCATGACTAAGATGTAAGTGTTGTAGTCCTGTATTACAGACATCATGCTCAATCATGACCAAGAGGACAGTGTCATCATTATCTACCATGAACAAGATGACAGTGTCATCATCACATACCATGAACAAGATGATAATGTCATCGGCATGCTTGATGACATTGAACTTTTTACAGCCTAGGGTGGGACGCAGTGGTGTATTATATCATCGTATGATAAGGTGGTGCAGTTGGTCGAGCCATGATATGGCACGAAATGGTACTCAGTCAGTACACCTCGGAGCAGACAGGAGAGTCTTCCTCAGTGGGAGTAGACCAGTGTTAGCAATAGTTGCAGGTAAACCACCAGCAGCCCGGTTTTGGAATGGATAAACGGTGCGTTTCTGTTCCCGAACCGTCCAACACCAGACCCGCTCTGTCTTCATGAGGGTGTCAACCCGTCCGGAAATTAACCCACGGTTCGTAGCGTGGGTTGTACCCGGACCACGGTTCCACGAAGTGGTTCCTGGACCTTTCGCTCAAAATACGTATATGAGTTCTGATTGTATCGTGGGATGATGAATACATTGATTGTGCACAATTGGCCCCTGTTCCACCTCCAGCATTCAGATTTGCGAGCTGACTGATATTCCTTAGGTGACTGTGAAATCTGGGCAGAATATATGCGAACTGCATCGGTTTTCAATACCTGCTCCACGAATATTGGTCGGATCCCATTTCTGACACTGGGAGGGTTATAGGAACCTTCACCTGCATCATCTATTTATAGAACATATCACGATGCAATCATAACTCAAAAATTTCATTGTAGGCGAAGTTGTGAGGTTGCAATGTTGGGTTTGCGGTGTTGAAACCAGCTGAATGGCAACGGTCCAGGTTTTCGTGTGGTAAGACCTGTTACACGGTTCAGTTCTGAGCAAAGAGACATCGGCTCAAAGAAAGTCGATCCGCTGGGCTAGAGAATGAGAGGCCAAGGTAGGTGCAGCAGTCTGGATGTGGTGGACGGATGGGTCCCGATCCGACAACGGCAGAGTAGGAGCCGCAGCAGTGTTCAAGCACGGAGATCGCTGGAAAGCCTTCTGCAGCAACCCCGGCACTGGACGAATGGAGGTCTATGAGGCAGAGCTGTGGGCGATCGGACTCGCACCGAGGGAGTCAGTGAGCAAGAGGGACGCAATGTAGTGACACAGAGTGACGAAGGATGCAGTCTTCTGCAACTCGTAACCGGCCATTTGACCAACGGAGCACCTGCAACTGGGGACAGGGCAGCCTCTAGCCAGGAGGATTAACTGGAGAGCAAGGACTCTTTGTGAAGCTGGTATTGAGACAGAGATCCACTGGGTCCCAGGACACACTGGAATCCCCGCGAATGAGGAACCAGACCGGCAAGCGAATCTACAGCGACTGGGCAGCAGACCAGGAACAGTGAGACAGCGAGTGTACACGTCGGCAGGGAACAGGACCAGACCAATATCAGAAACAAAGACGGCGGCGAATGCTGAGTGGGAGGCCAATTGATACAACAAACATTATGCCTACAGGCTGAAAGGCAAAGCTAGGGGCAATAGACCCATCCCAATGAATATCATGAAGCCTCTGGCAGCAACAATCTACTGACTGATATCCGGACACGCCCCAGTGGGCACTTACCTAAAAGCATTCGGCCACTCAGATGATGGCTTATTCTGGTGGTGTGGCGGCGGAAGCAGGACAGCCCAGACTCGGGAGCATCTCTTCTGCCACTGTAGCCGATGGAAAGACATGCAGAAGACACAGTGGAGGGAGCTGGGAAAAGCGACGGGATAGAGAGCGGGCAGATGCCGACCGAAGCAAGTCTCTGAGCTGCTCCCCATGGACCAATGTGACAATGCGGTGATGGACATCCTGGCGGCCACTGACGTTGGGAAATTGGAGCCCAAAACCAGCGGAAGAGCAATAGCCAGAGGGCAACGGATGGAGGAGTAAGGCCCAGCGTGGCACGGGTGGAGGAGTAAGGGCCGGTGGGCAACGACTGCAGGACTAAGCGCCAGTGGGCTGTCCTGGATATCTCCGCTTTTCCTTTGTATTATATCGACCGTATCCAGATGCTTTCTCTTCTTTCTGTTTCCCAGAAGGGGACGACACGTTGTAGGAGTAGAGATCTGCCTTCTATCTGGCCAGCCCAGAGGCAGAGGGGACTATGGGGCTTTCATACTCTGAGTAGAGTGAAGACAGTATGATGAAAACAAAATCAAAAACAGTTCATTTCCGGTTAGAACCCTAACCCGGAACTGTTCTAGTGGGTTGGAACTGTTGCTAATAATAGAATAGACTCCTTAGACAATTCCAAGAACCTTGGGAATCATTTGGTTACCATTGTTTGTTTCTCTACTTCTCTCATTTCTTATGGCTGCTGGGCTTCTCATGGAATCTCCCAACAAATTCCCCAATTTCCCGCTCTGGTCGCTGTAATACCACCATCGCAGATCACACTCTGGCAATACTTCATTCAGATACACAAAGCAGTGCGTCCAGTTCTGCCCCTATAGCCCTCCTAACACCCACCGCTCGCAGTAATCGTGCTGACCTCTGTATGTGATACAGTGATTCACTTATTCCAAATGCTTATAAGATGAGGAACAAGGTCCACCAGGGATCCTGCTGGCTTCCATGCAACTGTCATGGGTTCCCAGCATTGAATGGAAAAGTCAGATGGTGCTGCATGCGTTGTTAGTAGCAGTCTCTAGATGAAACTTTCTTTGGCTTGCTGATATACTCCTAAGGTCCACAGGAACATCCTTAAGAGTAAACCAATCGCTACAGCGGAAAAATGAATGACCATCTGCTGTTGATTCCCAAAATCCAGACAAAATACCCTGTGGACCCAGCAGATTCGCTTGGTACTCATTCTGCATAATCAGATACAGCAGGAACTCTCGTTGATGCATTTGCGAGAGTTTCCCAGTGAACAAAGCTCAATCAGAACATCTCTAAGGCTGTACTGTTCAAATGGATTTATATCAACAATATCAGCTTCAGTGTGGTTAAACAGCGATGTTTGCATGTACTACTGTCATAACTTCTTGCATGCACACGATATGCACAGGGTTCCTTCCCTTTCATTCAAAATCACTACAATATACTGAAAGCTCACACGATGTCCTCCTTGACAGCTCTTCATTATGGACTTCCTGGCAGTTGTATTTCAATTATAACCTAGATTATCTCTGTCAACATTGTTGCCAATATGGTAGTTTCCTAACAGTTCGGTGTATCTAACTTACCAGTCACGTTCAGTTCGTATCTGCGGTTTGCTCCCAGCCATCGATGATTCTTTGGACTTATTGGCTATGGGATCAACAAGGAGTGATTGTCAAGGTGGCTCTACTCGGTACGAAGCTCTTCAACTGTTGTCTTACCAGGCTCAATCATGCAGCAGTGATCTGGCAGTTTGTCAAATAGTATAATTGTATTTGAATACTACTAGGTTACTTCGCAACTGACAATGTGGCCAACAATGATGCTGCTCGTTGTAATTTGGACACCTATTTTGAAGCAAATGACATGACATTTAACCCAATGAGTTAATGAGTACACTGCTTTGGACATATTATCAATCCTGTGGTCAAAGGACTCTTAAGGGGTGCAGACTCAGAGTCGTACGCAATGGGGAATTGAGGTTGTGGATGGTGAGTCAGAGGACCAACAGTGATAGAGCTTGCAACACTAGACGGAATGGAGGACAATGTGTAGACGTCACAACATATGTACCTGGACCCAGCGGTCAGAGCAGACAAGGGATCATTTTGAGAAACACATACAGCACCTGCTGCCCAATTGCCCTGTGTGCCTCCACCTAATTGGAAATGGTACCTGTTGGCATGGGGATGATGATGTTCTCGAAAGGGCGGTTCTTTTGAATTAGGTAATGGAGTAATTTGTATTTAGTGTCATGCGAGAAAAATAACAAAAGAAGTCAAAGCGCGGAAGAAGCCAGGATCAGCATACTATTGACGAGAAATACCCAGAGATGGTAACAATGTATGCTCACACCATGGTTGACTGGGATGACTTGAAGGTGATACATCAGGTACTGGAAGTTACTCTTCACAACACAAGATGAATGGACCATCATCAGGAATGTCATTTGAAGTGTCAAGACGATGCCAATGTAAGGGCACGTACGCCAGCGTTCGGCCTTATAGGCATAAGTATGGTAATTATGGTATACGGTTGCAAACGTGGACTCGAGTAATAGTAAATATAGGTGTATAGGTAAGATTATCGCTAGAGATCTAAGTCTCGTGGCGAGCTGACTATATAGAATGGCCGTTACCC
>Ga0307512_10003778_pt1 | contig 17117 bp, 22 predicted proteins | sample 14_EM_MG_FD_200267 | JGI IMG/M metagenome (GOLD analysis project Ga0307512, IMG submission 200267) | Populus trichocarpa ectomycorrhiza microbial communities from riparian zone in the Pacific Northwest, United States - 14_EM | ecosystem: Host-associated > Plants > Roots > Unclassified | place...
GTAATTGTGCCAGCATGTTCGAACCTAAACAACCAGTTGTTCCGGTCAACAAGTAGACGTTCTCATGGGGCACCAGAAATGCGGATCCATTGGGCGTGGGGCGTGAAGGAAAGCCTTCCGTAAACTTATTAACAAGTGCCTGCAATTCTTGCCCACGCATTGCGGAATTGACGCCCTGTGTAGAATGTGGAACTTTGGTCAAGTTGGACATGACAGGGAGAAATGGGAGGATGAAGCCGAAGAATGGAAGAGTCGAATATGAGAGCGAATATTGTGCCTTTAACTTTGAAAAAGTGGGAAAAGTGGATCCATTTGATGCGATGCACAGAGTCTGCGGTGGCGCCACCCGGCGATCGGCCTCATTACTGGACCGAACCGAATACTGTGACTACTGTAGGAGCGTGCATGATGCTGTGGTTCTGGCACGCCATTTACGGCAAGGACAGGCCGTAACAGGATTAATCGATTCCATAACGAGCCTTGAGGCCGTTAAGGCGCGGTGGATGTCGGGCGGAATATTATTATGCAGTCGAGTTGAGAGAGCGCAGTGGAGCGAGCGAGCATTCCATTCCTTATTTCATGTTGCCGTATTCGTATGCCACCAGGCCGGGGGCTGTCATCCACTCGAGCCTTCCCCGCATTTCCGAGTCATCACCCCGTGACCCGGCTCATATGGGACTCAATTACGGACGCTTTTCCAGCTGCTCAAGATATGCCATTCTCTGCCTTTCCTATAGCATAGGCCGCTTCTCCCTGTACTAGTTTATTCCCTCGATCTTGTGCTTTGTTAAGGCGCGTCAGGACTGAGTCGGCTTTGATATCCCCACAGGACCGCACGCGTGCACATTACCTTACTACGAGCCACACATATTCACACATCTGATCGATCCGTAGCTTCTTCGTTAGAATGGAAATGAATATTCAATCCTGCTTGGTCAGCAGAGAGAGTTACAGAAACGCGGCGTTGCGACATCTAGCCTGGACCCCTGGCATGAACACATATTCAGGCAGTGCGACATCAAGTACATCGATGATCAAGGGATGCGGGGTCTTTCATCGAAATTTTATTGATTGACCCAAATTTATCCGGGGTCTAGGCTTGAACACTAAAATTCGATTCTCTCTCCCTCGGCCTCATCCGAGTCCCGACCGCATCACGAAAAACCTCAAGTGCTATTTAAGGGCTGATTCTACATTCGCAGTCAATAATTATTTCTTGCTAGTCAGACTAGCGAGGTGATAGTCACCCATAATTCTACACACTGACAGCGGAGAGGGGTCTTATAAAGCTGAGGGCACAACAGATATAGTGGGTTGAGTACGCCATAAGTACTCAAAAGTGCCATAACGGGAGTACAGTCGATTCGTTGGGTGATGTCGGGGGTCGTTACGTAACTTGCGTTGCAGTCGGGGACGCGAATGCGATGGATAGGACTACAGTCCGTCGTCGGGAGACCATGAGGCCTGAGGGTCGGTCATTGTCGGATATGTCGGGAACGGTGTCAATTTTTTCAGTTAGCGTCTTTATATCATAGCGCATCAAAGTACCTGACTGTCCTCGCATGTTATTCGTCAATCCGACTCGATACCCTTCACTCATTCATTGATAATGTATAAAATAAATATGCGTTGTACTTAACTGATCCTTCATAGCCTGAGCTTTCAAGTTTGTGTGTGCCGAATACTGTAATTAATTAATGTACAATACCCGGACCGGGGATCGGACGCCGACGGACCGTAAGACCGAGAAGCACACAATTAGGATTACCATATACGGACTAAAAGCTGCTAATAGATTAGATAACAGACAGCAGTGAACACAGAGACTAGCACACGCTCAACACCCTTTTGTGCTGCCCCGCTCAATCATGTGCTTCCTTTCACTCGACGTTATTATTTGACAGTTCTTTCTATTTATCTTGTGTAGTGTAACATATAAATACTGTACCGTAAAATGCCGCAACTGAATATCATCATGATTCTTTGAGAGTTTCCACTGTGATGTACAGCTTCAACTCCTCAAGCGCAACACCGGTTTGCTACCCAGTGCTCGGTTCTTCACCTCAGAAATTGCCGTCTCCCTGCACTGAGCACGTGGATGTTGAGCCAACGCTCCGACAACAAAGTAAATTCAAAAACAAAAAGGCATCCACCTCTGACATGCACTATCCTTCCCGTGCGCACCCTCACTTACCTCAAGGCCGCCTAATTGTACTTCTGGCCATCCTTTTACCTATGTAGCCGCTTTCCTGGTTGTCTCCTGACCGCACTCTTATCGGAACCATTTTGGTGCTCATCTTCAAGCCCAACTCCGCTCCTCCGACCAATTCCCGACAACGCCACATGCAAGGGGGTCACCGCACAACGATAATTATTGTTATTTGCAACTGTATATTACATAACGTAAATGGCTTGGGGTTTTGTGAGTTCGAAATCGAAAGGAAGAGAAAGAGAACAGAGGCCCCAGGAGAGAGCCAAGAAACAATAGCGAGACAAAACGCGAGGCCTCATCCCGGGAATACGAGGCGCACAGAAGGAATCGTCACGGAGGTAAGAGAGTTAAGAAACAATAGCCAGACAAACTCGAGGCGGCGATCCTCTCTCCACCGGCAGACCACCTGCGTTTAACCGTGAATTCATAGATTGCAAATTCCCCCAGGAAGATGACCTGCCCACGACCCTTGAAGCTGGCGACAACTCGTCACGTATATATATCTAACGTCCTGAATTTTGTTTTGCCCCTACTGACACCGACGATAGTTTCTACCTGGATGTTTCGCTTCTCGAATGAAGTCGTGTCGGAAATGGTCGCACGTGCACTCTCAGCCACGTCGCCTCGCTATCACACCATCAAGGAGTTGGACCGCAAGATCCGTGCATTCGTTCTCCCACCGCCCGCAATGCGCATATATGCACCACAAGCTTAGTCCAATCTATAAGCGGATGAACAGCATATGCTCGACAAATGCGGGGAAAAACATAACGCACCGTCTGAGCAAGGTGGGCCGCCAAGTTAACGAGCGACCAGGTAAATTCCATGCTCGATTCCCCGCCACTAGCTTCGTTTCCGAGCATCACGTGATAAATGCTCGCTATGTGCAGTGTCTGGATGGTTACCAGCGACGGCTTCTGGAGCACAGGTTGCATACCAAGAGCCGCCAAAGCCAGTTGGTTCCAACGCTCGCCTTCGTATTCCGCGACCTGACTGGGCAAGTTAACGTCAAGGACGCTTCCCAGCACCTCAAAAGGCTCATGACATCGCCAACTTCCTTATGTTTTCCCAACATGTACAATGGCAGAAAACCAAAGTGGAAGTATTCGTCTCACTGACACGAATACTTCCATTTTTGGTCTTCTCCCATTTGAACATATTGAGAAAACAGAAGTAGGTTGCCGAAGTCCGGTTCAGGTCAGGTTCTCCTACAATGTAAACCCAAACCGAACCTGAACGGGTTAGGCTGGACAGGGCGCAGGCACGACGGACAAGAGGGCGTCACGAAGGGTGTGCAGTCGTGCGCAGAAGCGGGATCTGGGGTGCAGTCGCAACGACCTTCGAGTATGGGAGCAATCTCAGCTTCCGAGTAAGTGAGTTCTGACAAAGTTGATGACCACGTGGGTGGGGATACCTTGGCAACTAAAAAAAGGCCATCAGACAGCCCCAGAACATGAGAGAAAGATAAAAAAATTCAAATGTAAATTTGTTGGAACGCACGCATCAGAGAACGAGCGGGAGACGACGAGAGCGCGTTGCCCCCGCCGTTAGAGGCCGTGGTGGCGTTGTGTTGAACTCCCGGAAATTGCCAGTCTTGACTCGACAGATCCGCGCCGTGAGAGTGCCGGTGACGCAGTCGCACTGGGTGGGTCGAGTTTGGTGGTGGGGTGGAGCGCGTCACGGGGGCATTGGCCGCGATCGAGTCGGATGCATGTCGTGGCCGTGTAGTTTGGTAGGCTGCGAAGAGTAAGATTAAGAGAGAGAAAGAAGGGTGCGCGACTGGCGAGACGAAGGACGGCACGGCGGCTCGGTTTATCGTCAAGTGGTCGGGCGAAGGTGAGGAAACACGCAGAAAAGGAAGAGGGAAAGATGGGCTTCGATTGCCTGCCTCTGGTGAGGTCAGGACAGAGGGTTTTTATGGACAAGAGCGCTAAGCACAAGTCGAGAGTGGAGAGGAAAGGGTGAAATGAGGGTGAACAAGGTCGCGCGGCGACGATGGCGAAGGGGAGCGGTGTTCAAAGTGAGAGAAGATTCACTGAATAGACGCTAAGTAGAATGGAGTAATTCTAGAAAAAGAGCGGACGGTCTGGAATGAGAACGAAAACAAGGAGACGTACGAAAACAGGCCTAATCAGGTCTATACATGGTAAAGTCCTTTCCAACTGAGACAAGGTCCAGGCTTTTGAGGGCCCGTGCACGCTGTGTGCGATGTAAAACGACGACGGCGACAGGATTTCAAAGGGCTGTGCGCTAGTGGCGTTGGCCGACGGTGCTTGGGCAATCTGCGTGGCGTTGGCAGGAGAAGTAGGGTGCGATCTTCAAGGCTACGTCATGAGGGAGGAAGCTGAGTCCAAGGGAAACTAGTGGCAAAGAGTACTGTAGGAGGAAGGTGGTGTGCGACGTCGGGGATGGAAAAGAAGGTAGACGGTGTTTTGATGCGAATTTGCAATTGTCGAGAGGGTCGGGTCTGGGTCATTCCGCGCGTGGACCGCGAGGGTAACTTACCTTACAGTCGAGAGTCTGTGATCCCATGCGGAAGAGAGGCGAGGTAAATAGGGGCGGGGACGTAGGTGAGGGGGGCGACTGCCGGCATTGACAACGGAAGGAAGGAATCATCCACTAGATCATGCCGCGTGCAGCTCAGACGTTGGCGCCCACCTACTTAGCTCTCACACCAAGCGACCATACCCCAACGAGGTCCCCAAAGGTCCTCAGCGACGCTCCATACCACTCCAGCGCAATCCAGCCTTGCAAAAATTCGCGCAGTACATCCTCCGCGCGAAACTCGACCACGACGAGCGCCACCGCACGTCGCGGCGCCGCGAGCGTAGTCATCGTCATGAGCAGCGGGCGCACGAGTGTCGGACGGTAGGTGCAATTCTTCTCCAAATCACACCCCACCATCATTACTTGGTATTTACGTACATCCGAAATTCCGTTGCAAGTCTAGGTGGATTAAAATAGATGCAGGATGGAACGATGTCTAGAAATAACCATAAAACAGTCGGAGAAACCCAAATAAGACCATTAAGAACCCAAACTTGGAGGCGACATATACCGCCACGGCTCCTTTGAGAAGTGTCAATTCATCGAATATGTCTGCAGGCAAAGAGGTGACCAGAACAGGTGTCGCCGCCTCCAGTGTTGACACCTGATCCGACTTCTCGATACGAGCTACTGTCTTCCTCCGTTGCGGAGGGAGGAAGCCGCTCGAGCGCCAAGCGGCCAGCCATTTCCGCACATTCTCCTCCCCGAGTGGCTTGGCGCCTTCTGCCAACACCTTCGACACGCGTACTGCGCGCGAAACATCTAAGCGCGCAGCGCCGAGGGGCTCCCATTCGGGTCCAGTGCGCGCGGAGTCGTAGAAACTGAATAACCGCAATGCGGGGTTGTTCGCTTGCATCCTTTCCAAGCTCGCGTCGGAATGGGACTGAGATTTGTGTTCCTCAGTAAGCATCGAAAGCCACTCGGGAAAAGGGACAAGTGGTACGTTCAGCCAGGATGCGGCGGAACCAATGAGGGTGTTGAAAGGCACACCACGGGGGTGGACAACGTGGAAGGTGTGTGCGTCGGGTGTGGGATCGACATGCGACATCTCGAGCATTGCCGCGGCAGCATCTGGTGCTGTGATCCAAGAGGCAGTCTGGATGTTGAATCAACGACAACGCTGCCAGCATGATCGATATCCCACTTACCCCATCAAGGCTCGGCAGACAATCTAGCGTCAGGGCTGACTTCACAAGAGACGGGAACCACTCTCTTTCATTCCAGACGCCATTCCCGTCCCCACATACTTGTCCGAGGCGTACGACTACAGGTCGCAAAGGGGTGCGCTCCGCAGCTGCATCGAGGATTCGCTCTGCTACCCATTTCGATTCCGAGTAGCCATTCCCAACGGGGACCTCCGGATTCGACAGCACGTCCTCTGCAACCGGACCCTTGTTCTCGAAATCTGGATCGGGTAATCAACAAAAAGTCTCGATCCTTAAGACAACACGCACTGCTGAATACTGCGATGGAAGAGACAAAGAGTATGCATGGAGGACGCGTGAGTGGCGATGTAATCGCAAAGTCCACCAAGGCCCGCACACCGGAAATACACTCTTCGAAGGGAGTCAATGATAGGTTAAAATTAACCTTCCATGCTGTGGAATCACTCAGCGCGGTCGGTGTGGTGAAACAGACAGTGACGTACCGTTATGAATGATGTGCGTAACTGATCCATGGATCTATGTGATTATAAGGGCGGCAAGCAGCCGGAGATCCGGGGAAATACTTACTTCTCCATACAACCTGCCACCCAGAGCAAAACCAGGTGCATTTAGGTCTCCCTCGACATACACGAGCTTCTCGGACGACAGGAGATCTGTGTTCAGTCCACGTTGCTTAAAGGCAGAAACTTGTCGCGCCCGTAACGTTGCGGAATTTGATGGCCTATTAAATGCGTATACACGCGTGACAGCGGGTGCTTCCAGCAACTGTGCTAGCATGTTGGAACCGAGGCTACCTGTCGTTCCGGTTAGCAAGTAGACGTTCCCATGGGGCACCGGATATGCGGATCCATTAAGCGCGAGGTATGAGGGAAAGCCTTCCGTATACTTGTCGACGAGCGCTTGCAATTCTTTCCCACGGGTCGTGAGGTCGACCCCTTGGGTAAAATGCGGATCGGCGACTATCTTGCTCAAAAATGTTGCCATACGCTCAATCGTGGGGCATTCATATACGAAAGACGTAGACACAAGCCTTGCTGCCTCAGGTTTAGTCTCCCGGAGCGCACGTAGGACAGAGTTCCGAATATAAGCGGACTGCAAACTACAAATGGCCATTACTTAACGGTGATGTCCGTGATGACAAATACTCCTACCTATCACAGCCATGTTGGAAAATATCGACACCGTCGGCAACTTTCTGCGTCATGACTTTATGGGTAATGTGTCGCACATAGTCAAGCGACTGTGACAGAGTCCAATTGACGGGTAATGGGACATCTAGTTGTGACGTCTGCTCAACATCGTTGTATAGTGCGTTGATCTCTTCATCATAACTCTTGAGTATTGCTTGCCTGCGCACAGTCATCTTTGCTGTATACGAGAAGGGTTTGGATGGTGACGCCACAATGATCATCTGGACGGTTATCTCGCTTAGCTTAATATGGAGAATGGAAATAAACGCGCGCACCTCCTTAAATAGCCGAGAGTGTTGTGGTGCATAAGCGTTTAGCCGCTCCACAGACGGCCTGGATTTCAAATTGAGAACCCAAAGGTAGTTAATACGAACCATATACTTGCCAGATTGATCTTCGAAACGTCTCAAGTTTTGCCTCGTTCTTCGGGTCAAATGCAAATTGCGGTTCTGGATCAATAAGGACGCCATTCTGGAACCTCCCCCGGCCGAACATCACAGCGGACAGGATGTGAGGGTCCTGACACAAAATTCCCTCTCGATTTTGGTATCAGAACACTTATTAGTAAAAAGATCAGAGTAAACGGTCTTACCAAGAGGCCCTGGGTTCGTCTTTTCTCCCGTCGACAACATGATTTGATCATCTTTTCGACCGTAAACCTTCCATAGGCCAGACTTTGTAGGATGGGGCACCAGCAGATCTGAGGTGGCATATGCATCCCCCCCGTCTATCTGAGTATTTATTACGACAGGGTGGTGGAGGTCGTGATTCTAGAAAATCTCAGTATTGGAAGTAGATGAAGACAGAATCCGATTACTATGAGAACCAACTCGAACGTCCCATCACCTTGAGGCAGAAATGCAGGACGGCAGTGTGGGGACACTGTGAAGTATTCCCAATCCTCTCCACGAGAATGATCTGTTATGTTACGTTGAAACCACTTAATATGCGAGATCATCAAAACGAGAACTCACTTGGGAGGACTGTGTTTATGATTCCAGATTCGGTACTAGGGTGACCATACAGAGACGAAACAAGACAAGAGCCAATGTGCTTACCATCCGTATTGGGGGTGTACAGAGACCCCTTCGCGTGCAAGGTGGTCTCCTACCTCTTTGGGCAGTGGCCCTCCACCCCACATCTTCCATGGAGCAATCAATAATACAGCTCTACGTTGAGTGCTAGCAACATACAACCGCTTTTATGGTCTTGAGATAATTTATGGCAGCGGGTTTGCGAGACCAAGCCTTGATTTGCCTTGAATGAGAACCAAATAAACAAGGGATTCACCACGTTACCTCTAGGAATGTCGGCACAGCTACTCCAATCGAGCATTTTGTGGCGATCATCCCCTCTAATACGTTCTGAGGGTTTGGCAGGACAGCTGGGAGGGCCGGCTTGAAGACCGCCATAACCAATCCAGAAGACGGCTAAAAATCGTTGGAATGGAAATGGCTCGAGGATATCGCACTCACCACCAGAGTTATTTGTAGGAGGCTGATTGCATGGAAGACAGGCATCGCGTGACAAGACACAATCTGCCCACATAGATCCATTTCTCCCCACCCTAGCCAAAGACATGAGAGGAGTTTTTATCACGAGTGCAGACGACTTACAGCAAGAAGTACATTGTGTGACAATTTGTCTATGGGACCACACGATGGGCTTCGGGAACGCAGTCGATCCTTAACAAAGAAGTCAGTTTAGTGTATAAGGCAAACTGACACTGCACTGACCAGAGGAATGTAATATTAATGATGGTGCGTTAGGGTCAAACTTCACTGCAGGATAGTGCTTGAATTCGCCATCCGAGTCATCATGTGGGTAGAGATCTCCAAAATGAGGCATGTCGGAAAAAGGTATGCCTGGATGGCCATCCGCTCTCAATAACTCCAAGGAAGTTGCGGCGAGTTTCTGAAACTTGGGCTCGGCGCCTACGAGTAAGTGACTTGGCCCCGTCTTTTTCAGTAGATGAGCGACGGCTTCCGGTGAGTTTCTCGGCGAGATGGGGAACACTGTAAACCCAGCTCGCAAAACGCCTAGTTCGATCGTGACGTAGGTCGCGGTGTCTGTAAGATAGAGGAAGTCAACAATGGAAGCGCCGGATAATGCCATTAACTGATAACGGACCGGCAGCCGCGAGTGAGGCAACAACGACAGGGTGCCCTTCGAGCGCGGCTGCTACACCCCCTGCAGAGACGCGCGATGAAACAAGGTGGGCAGCGCGATGGATCCCACGACCAGCTTCTGCCCAAGTGATAGATATGGTCTTCCCGAGGCCATCGTCATATACAAAGAACGGGTGCCTTGGGCTGTTTCGATATTGCCAGTCGTAAAAGTCGGGGAGACATAGGGACTTGTCACCCAGGGGCGGAGCTTTGAACGTCGAACTGTTCAATACTTGGGTTTGGGGTAAGGTGGACATGACGGGGGGATGCAAGTGAAAGACTGGTTAGAGGGTTTATGCACCCCGATCTATCAGGGGTTTTCAGCCACAGGAGCCGTTGCACGGGGCGAACTTCCTCCTCAGCCGCCAGTCGAGCAAACCAGAAACCTACCTTTTAAAAGGCCAGCTCTGTTCGGTTCCGTTCAAACCGCAGAGTTTGCAAGCACCCATCATTTGTTATTGGCCGAATAACTGGGAGCGTCCTTCATTGTGAGGCATCCCCTCGAGTTGAAGTGGGCGCGGAACGTGCGGAGGTCACGAAGGAGCGCCCGTCAGAACGCTGACACAAGTGTTCGCTAGCTTCACTGTCAACCTGTCATCAAATTATTTTTTTTCCTCTCCGGCCCGTCACGGCCGCACGTGGAAAGCAATCCCCGACACTGCCACATTAATATTGGCAATTCCTGTGCAAGAAGACTATTCCACATCCGCTCCAACTTGATCTCTTTTCCGTTCAAATCTTCACCATCATGGCATTCGCATTTCAGTTTTTATCCCCGACCTACGAATACTGTACTTGCAGAAAATAGTGGGTACTCGAAACAGTATTTAAACCCACTCGTACTCTCGGGTTGACAACTATATGTCGTTCTCGCAGTGCTGCACCGTAATACGGTCAAAAAACTATTTTTATCGATCCCATACAGTAACGAGCGTAAATGAGCAATGGAAACCGCCCGGCGCCCGTGATACTACCGTATTGTACGGTGCTGTACTGTGATACTGTACAATGACACGACATGATGAACATTCCAATTTATCAGGGAATTCTGTCAAATGTGACCACGCGGAACAGAGCGGATTTGAAGATCTGCAACGAGATACCCGGACCATTCCACACGACCTAACTTACAAATGGCGAACATTTAGTGTAACTTATGACGTCTTCAATGCTAATTTCCTTTAGCCTGTACATTACGGCATGGTAGGTGGGACTTAACACTTGACTTAACATCTGCAGGGTAGTGTCTTGCAGACCAGATCGGTCACCATGTAGGAAATGACTGTGCATAAGCATGTTATCTGCTCCCGCAGTGCCAGGTATGAGTAAGTACGGGGGGAAATCGGAAATTCAATAGTGTGAAGAGCATTTCGCGACTTGTGACGCGTGATGATTTGTGATCGCGTGATCGTGTGACAGTCGCGTCCATATCTAGGCAAGCGGTGACCTCGCAGAGCTCAGCGCAAGTTTTCGCTTATCTCGCGTCTATATACGTTCTTCTCTCAACTACGGCCGCCTTCATACTTTGTTGCATCTGGTAGGTTAAGCTCAATGGTGCGAGAGCATCGCAGACATGACCAGATATTTGACCTGCCGTTAGAGGTCAACGAGACGAGATGGAGGTACAGGCACGAGCGCTGACCCCCACCACATGGGACGCGTCAAAATCGACATCCTTCCCGAGGAGCTCCTCAAAGGAGTATTTGATTTCTGCGTGTGTGGAGTTGACAACAGAGAGAAATGGGTGACGCTAGTGCCCGTGGGCCGAAGGTGGCAGTTCATCGTATCTTTGGCACACGTCGCCCCGATCTACGGCTTCTCTGCACAAGCCAGAACACCCGCCAACGCAATGTTGGACATCTGGCCAACATTGCCCATCGCTATACGGGTGGTGTATTACAGGTATGGGACGACAGCGTTATTGCCGCTCTCGCGCTCCATGGATCACATCTGAACACACAGTCGAAATTCATTTCCGCATCATCACTCAACCTCCCATTACACCCTGTACCGTTCGTTGTTGGTTCACGAGACTCCCGTTTCTGTACTTTCGCAACGATGGTCCATGACCGCTTCTTTGCATAACCTCTTTAATATATAGTACAGTGTTCGTTCGTGTATGGTGCGGTATTGTATTTCATGCGGTAACCGAGTTCTGAACGCTCAGCGCTGGGCTGCTGGGCCCAGTCGGCGAAAAAAAAAACAGCCCAATTGAACCAAATCACATTTTTTTCGCGATTTCGACACGTGATCGTGTGACCATGTGACGGACCCTGACGAACCCGACCGCACTTTCCATTCTCTCCGAGCTCCATTTATCTTGTATATGCACACGTCCTCACCTATCTGAACCCCAGCCTCCTATCCTCTACCCACAGGACATGTTGAAGCTGCTGCGGAAGGGACTTGACGGTGAGTCGCGAGTCGCGTAGATTTCTCGGCGCACTGAAATAAGACTGAGAATATATAGTATATCACTACCAAGCTTTGTATATGCGACGTCAAGATTAATGTAATACAGAAAGATGTCCGAGGACTAAATCGTGTAAAGCACCCTCTTTTCCTCCCCTGCGGACCACCTACTGTAATGTCTGGTCACCGCCACCCGCCACCCTGCCGTGCTTTTTCCCTTCCTCCCAAGTAGCACATGAGATTCTTGTGGTGTTACTTCCCACGTTCGACACCACCGAACCCCATTAAATGCGATTCTGTGCGCTTTTCGAAGACATGACCGATCTGTGCGGAAGCACTTGGCATATTTTCATGATACCGCGGCACTCCCACTACCTGAATCAGTGCCATTGCGGTACAGCGATGCAGAGTACGTCGGGGGGACGTGAATTTGTCACTTGTGTGTCACAAAGGCGGAGCTGATGCGACTCTAGCATGCGCCCTTCATAATGGCGTTGACGCCACCCCTCACCATTCCTCACCAATTAACTCGCAGAGTATGTCCAAGCTCACCACTTCTGAGTCACTGATCATGTCTGACCATGAAATAGCCGGACGTGATCGCAAAGACCCAATTTACTGGTTAATGGCGACCTTATCCGTAGCAAGGATCGCTCAGTGTTGGCCGATGGGGTCAAACTGCGCCTTCTGCGCCATCACGGTTATTGTGTTCACAGCGACAACTCGAACTGCTGGCAAATCCGGGGGCTGTTTCATTGCGAGGCCCGGAAATGATCGATGTGCTTCCCGACGATGTCTCATGGAGATACTCGCCTTGTACGCGAACAAATCAAAACACGACCACGTACATGTGCTGAAGGTGGCAAAATATGATGTTTGCACCGCCTGGACCTATGACCTCCGCACTGGAACTAGATGGTTTCCCAGCATTGCCAATCGCTGTGACGCTGCACGGGAAGTTAAAGCGAGGCCCTGCTGTGCAGATTACGTCATCGCTGCACTCTATCGCCGCAACCTTCACCTAGAAAACGGAGTATTCTGCATCCGGTTTACTTTTTACGCAAGTTGATGGTCACTCCCTTCTCCGCGATGACTCGCCTCAAAATACTTCGATGTCGCCCCGGCCAAGACCACCATCCTCTCCACTCAACGATTTTTGATCCCGAGGTCCCATCACTACTCGACGACGTTGATATTACGTTATTCAATCATTAGGTATTTGACACACCGTACCTTAGCCGGTCCTTGGGTCGCATCGAAAAGCTCAAGGCCATGTACAACACCCCACCTATCTTCTCCCCTGTGGTAACACTGTTCCAACAAGCGGACAACATATCATACATCTTTCCCTTGCTTATTTCCCCGTGCTCACCAGGGTCGGTGTCATCATCGCTTCAAAGCCAATCCAGAGACAACCGAGAGTTGGGACTAGACCACTTGTCTCGTAGTCTAGTCCCGAGTTGCCAACCACGCGCGGAGTCTGGTCACTACGGCAGTTAACTATGTACACTGTCCACGGGTAATATGCAGCACCGTAGATGAGCCGTCTGACTCGTGACTTGTAAATTGGTGGGGATGGACAACTGCGGGACGACCTACACGCACTGAGCCTTGACGATGACCTGGGAATTGGGCAGAGAAGCCAGTTCCGCAATCGTTACACCGGACATTATCCCATATTCATTTCTGATTATCTTGATTTGATTGATAAACAACTCAAGTTTGTTTTAATAAAGAAGAGGAGCGGCTTGGATCATTCTATCCGCACTCCACAGCATCATGATGGATCTGTGAAAGCTGCCAGGCCTCAGGCTGGCTGGAGTGACGTGAGCTAATCACGGCATGGTTCACAGGACTCACACGGGTGCCGGAACCGGCCTTGGTTAGAACCCCGAAGTACTCCCGGGCCTGAAGTTCGTGCGCTTAGAGCCCGTTTCCCGACACAACGTCAAAGCCATCTGATCACTCACGCCACATCATTACACTCGATTCTGCAACATACCAGTACAAATGTAAGAAGAAATCCCCGACGCTACACAGCAAATGATGAGTATTTTTGGCTGAGATGGGCGAGAGCGCCTATCCATCCATCAAAGATCAAAGCCTTACGTTGACCTTCGATACGTATCCTGCCGCGGTCATGCTGAAACCGCTGCGGCGCTTACCAGAACAATGATGTTGTTGTGACATGTCCTGCAGAAGGTATCTATATATGTCCATTAGCGTGCTCTTCAGGATGCGACCTTGCCCCAATCCCATCTCCCACCTACTGCTTTCCTGTCGGTATGGTTAACTTCAACGATCCCGGTGTGGTGATGCAGGATTATCGTGCGTACACATTTCTAACCATTCCCTGCGGACCAGTGAGCCCATCGTGTCCTTTAACAGTGGCTTCTGTCAAGCTATGGCACACCGTCGGCGGTCTCTACATGTGAGTCTGTTATGCCGAACCAACCTCGTATTCTTAGAGTATCATGTCTAACCCAATCCCCACTCCCAGCTGGGAATACGTCACTACTCTCGAATATGAGTGGAAAGTCTTCCGAGGTCAAATCCCTTACCGGCGCACGATATGGGTCCGTGAATATATGCGCATCGCTTTGCTCTCCTCTGCTATCTTAGAGTCCCCGACTGATTCGTTCATTCAATGTTCGACAGATTTACTCCCTTGCACGGTTGGCCGCCCTTGTGACCGTCCTATTTGATTTTTTCCTCCTGGATAGTACATACTACATTAATTGTCAGGTGCGTACCGCGTCTGCGCGCACACTTCCTTGAATCTGCTCACTGACGCATACAACCTCAAGGTCGCTATCTCTTTCGCGACTGTGAGTAAAGCAGCAGCTCCTCTACATGTTCTCGTCCCAGAGGAGGGAACGACTCACATTATATCGTTATCTCTTTTCTAGTTTTTCGTGTTTTTGACGATGTCCGCCTCTTCACTATTGATTGTTCTTCGCGTGTACGTCTTCTCTCACACTTCCATAGGACTACAATCTTCCCAGATCAGACGTTCATTGTGGTTGCTAGCATGGCAGTTTGGAACAAAAACAAGGTTGCAACGGCGATGGCAATCAGCTTGTGGGGGGCCAATGCTACTTTCTTCATCTATTGTAAGCCAGTTCTCACGTATCATACGGGTGATTGGGCACTAACACCGACGTGGTCTGGTCACAGTTGTCGCGCGTGTGAATATTTCGAATTGATTCCCATGATTTTTAATCATGTATTTACTCTATCCCTCGCACAGCTTCGCGCTACTTGGATACCTGTCCAACAAACCTGTGCACAGACCAACCTCCCAAGCAGCAAAATCAACCTCATCGCAATACCCGTTACTGACATCTCATTACTTCTCATCGTGCTCTTTGGCTTGCTTCGCATGCGCGGTGACGGTACTGGCATAGTCGGTCTGGCCCGAGTTCTCTGGAGACAGGTGATATTGGCCCTTGCTAGTCGTGATTCTTTCAATCCACTGATATCTTTTCACTACGGGAAGGGTATCCTTTGGCTCCTGCTTGCCTTGGCAGCTGAGGTTCCACCAATGGTAAGTCTGATGAATTTCTCGCTCGTCTCCTTTCCGCTTAAAGTCAAATTTATATCTCAGGTATTCATTATATTGGACTTAAACGGTATTTTTTCTTGATCTGGTTTATTGCGACGTCCGTTTGATCGTTTCGGTCTCGGAATATTAGTTCCATTCGACTATGTAGGTTCTATTTTGTCGCCACTGGGTAAGTTTCTTACCGTTTTGTTCAACGCAGATGTTCAATCTACCGGCTTGGATCACGATGGCAATCGCCGCCACCAGGCTGTACCGCTCACTGGTGGACTCTGCCTCTGATGCCACCGATGTGTATGACGATGTTCTTTACTCCTCCCCATCCCCCGGCTCACTGTTGTCGATTCAGCTTTAGCTCGCATGGGATATTACATAACAGTAACCTTCCAGCTCAAGGGACTAAGCAGATCAACGCTACACCAGCTCAGATGGATCGGATGGAGGTAGCAGTGCGCATTGTCTCCGAGGGGCATGGAACACTGCATTCGAGGGATGATAGCTCGTCCAGTAACATGGGCGATCAGATGCATGGGAAAGCGAACGGATTGAGATTCGATGACGACGTCGAGCGCGGTGTGTAAAATTGAATCCCTGTGTAGTAGAAACTGTTCATTTGGTATCTTATTGCTTCGTAGTTCTTGTCACAATACAAGCTTGTTGATAGTTACACATCGTTGGCGAGAATAGCAAAAGGTGGGCTATTGAGTACGGGGTGTCAGAAATCCATAGGTTTTGGCATAAAGCATTCCCTGAACTCTGGGTAAACATAATATCACGATGCCCGTGCCTTGAAGCTGTGACATGTTTCAACTGTCTAATCTATCGATATATCAATCGCTGTGTCACCATGAATGCAGTCGGCACAAACTTGAAAGCCGGGCGCCATGAACCTGGTACGATGAAAGCCTGGAACGTATCCCGCCCATCGATCTATGAATAGGCCACTCTGACCTACACATTTCTCAAACGCTGATCTGGAGTAGCTTAGACCGGACATTAGGAGGAATGTGGTTTCGTCTCCTTCTCAGTTGAGGACCATTTAAAGAAAGTCATCATGGTCGGTGGCAGAGGGACTCGGAACAGATTCTCAGGCCGGAGTCGGGTCGAAGAAGCTTGAACCTCAACGTCTTAAAGACGGTGAGCTCGAGGGCGAAGATATAATCTTTTGTACTGTAGAATCCGTGACAGTTCCGAGGTCGGGCGCGATCACACAACAAGCCGTACCTTACCAGCAGCCGCTCCACACTTGGGCGCATGATTCGATCTCTTTTGCGGCAAAACCCGATAATAACCGTGGAAAATGGCCTATCATCAATAAAATTTTATCCAAACAAATATTATCCCACGAGAACCAAGACGAGAACATTCCGCCGGTTCATTCAGGTTTCCTACATTCCATACTCTCATGAAAAGTCGGTGATAAGTCACAGTTGCCGTCTTCGGGCTCAAACCTCTAATTATGCTGATATTGCGTACACTGATTCACAGGCAATCCCCCACTTACAGTGAGTTCCCCTTTCCAGTGACTTCGATCTGCCGCCTCCACTGATATAGCCGAATTCGAAGTCGGACTCCTCGATAGCCGATGGAAGGTAATTCATGCCGCGCGCGACAAGGATCTCGCCAAGAAGCTTTGTGATGCCCTCAAAACCACCCTCGGTGAAGCCCCTTTAACTGAGGATTCAAAAAACACTTGTTCCTACCTGGCATGATGTTTTGTGTAGAACAAACAAACTACAAACTCCATCACGGTGTCCCAAATACTATACCCCTGTTCGGATGTCGGATGCCAAAGCTGGTGCGGTGATTACCGGATTACCAATAGGGGTCCCTTGTGGTGACAATACACGCACCAAGCAC
>Ga0307512_10003779_pt1 | contig 17116 bp, 14 predicted proteins | sample 14_EM_MG_FD_200267 | JGI IMG/M metagenome (GOLD analysis project Ga0307512, IMG submission 200267) | Populus trichocarpa ectomycorrhiza microbial communities from riparian zone in the Pacific Northwest, United States - 14_EM | ecosystem: Host-associated > Plants > Roots > Unclassified | place...
TGCCTTTATATGCCTAAGAAATTTGAAGTTCGCTGGAGATGGTAGAGTGGCGCCGGCAGTGGCGAATGGCGGGTGGCGAGTGAAAATTTGTGAATGAGTCTACACAAATGACTCAGTGCATTAGCAAGCACTCTCCAATCCTTTCTATCAGCTTCGATGGCATTCTAAAAACTTGTAGGTCTTTGGGATAAATCCTGAGTCAACATGTGGATATCCGCCACTGTATCCGCCACTGTATCTGCTACTGCCACACACGCCATGTAGCAAGTTCACCCGACCAATGAGAATGCTTCGAGCAGACAAACCAAGTGTATAACTATTAGATAGTACCGCAAAGTTCAATTCAAGTGGTTCTCTAGTCGATGTTTGGATAAATGATTTCTTGAACCGAACAATCTATGGAAGACCTTTTGGGGAGTACGGGTAATGATCGTGATAGGTAAGACGATGTTCTGCAGGTAAATATTGATGTTGCAGATGGATGTAGTCTAGACTAGCGAGAAGTGTTAGTGAGGACCGTTTGGATTGGTGAGTGGATGTGATAACATCTTAATTTTTTTGGTGATAGCAACGACTGATTGAGGGGTTAACTTTGCAAGCTTGTGACTGGGCCTTTGGGGTGCCGCAGCTATTTTTGTATGGTCCATATAAGACGGCACTGCCATGCTCGTGCGCGAAGATTAAGTTGATACCGGAGTATATTTGAGACTGAGGGAAGATGATGAAATAAGGAAGAGATGCAAGTCTATGGATGATGAGACAATAGTGTATGTACCTATGAGCTGCATACTAAGCAGTCACTATTGAATTTAAACATTGTCCTCGCGACCTATTAGGTGGTGATACCGAAATTCGAAATGTGATGTCTGTTAATTTAGTACTCGGATTGTGAAGCGTGAATCTGAAGTGAGCTTTGAACGCGGTTAACCTCACACAAACAACGATCAGTTTGTTTGTTTGTTTGTAATTATATTGCATTCAGCCGCTTGCAGCAATGGCATATATCCAAAAATTTCCTCCCTGCTTCCCTTGTAACATAAAGAAACAAAAGCAAAGTCACAAGCCTCATCCCCAAACAAAAGAAAAACCGCCAACGAACAACATCAACTTCTTACGCCCCCCATCACTCGACTCCTTGTGATCTGAGTCTGTTGCATATGTACTTGGATCGTGAGTCTCAGCATTGTCTGAAGTCTTGTATGAGAATGAAGACTTGTATGAGGATGGTGACTGTATGAGGATATGCATCAGGACCACGGTGATGCGTCTAATGTCAGATAGAGCATACGCGTACGCATATGGTAGATTGTACATATACGGTCTTTGGCCCTCGAGATAGAGCAATTAGTATACACTTTCAACAGAGTCCACCTTCTCCACCACTCCACTAACTCTGCTGACATCTATATAAAAAAGGAAATCTAACAGTGCCTGTGTACATTCTTCTTTTGCAACAACAAGAGATATCAGAATCTGGTTCTTCTGCTTTTCCTTTTTCTCAATCCCCTTCTAGAGTACCTTCTGTTCTTGTGTCCACCTCTTGCACCACTTAAACAAGTGATCTTGAGTTTGATATTCATGCCCATACCACCAGCATTTTACATCTTGTCTTTTTCCAATGTAGTTTAGGTATACCACCGGGAAAAATGACCATGCGCGACGCGCAGCTCATAGAGAAGCTGTTTTTGGGACGGTAATCCATAGCATATTTGACACGTGGCACTATGAGGTCCTATGGACCTGCGCATTGACTAGATTACTATGATACGCATGCGATTATGTGCGCTTGATACTATACATCACACTGCATACAACAAACTTGAAACCAAGCTGCCAAATGCACTTCATTGCACGCTCCCAAGTACCCTCTGAAGTATACTCCTGATTACACTCGATTGCACACTCCCAGTCTGCTTGACTGTACGCTCCCAAGTAAGCTCTCAAGACGCTCCCAAGTACACTCTCAAGAGGCAAGACACTCCCAATCTCACTTGACTATATGCTCCCATGTATGCTCCTGGGTGCTCGATCTAGAAACTTGCTGAGTTGCAGGCGCAAGGCACTGGGAGGCGTGAGGCAGGTGGCGTGTGGCGAGCAGTGTTTGGTGGGCGGCGAGTGGCGAGTGGCGAGTGGCGCGTGGCGCGTGGCGCGTGGCGCGTGGCGCGTGGCGCGTGGCGGGTGGTGTCCGAAATCATGACGTCGGTCGATATCATAGTCTGAACCTTATCTTTAGCGCGGCCACCGCGACGAGATCTCACGATGCCTCACGGTCATGGTGTTAACAATTGCAGCCTTAGATACTGCAGGAATTGTAGACAATTGGATCTTGGGGAGAGCAGATCTCCGACTCAGATTTTCCAGCGGAATCTGCTGCCCGCTTCCCATCGATTGTGGGCGTATGTGTGCGCATTCGGTCCGGGGCTGATGGCGATGATGGCGATGGTGATGATGGCGATGGTGATGGTGTTGGTGATGGTAATCATAGTACCAGAAGCACTTAGACAAGTAGGTTGGCTATGTCAACGTCGGCATCAAAGCTTCCACAGACTTAGAGCCTTCTTGTAGCCAAAGCTTCCACAAACTCAGAGTTTTCCATCGGCCAAAAGCTTCTCGTGGAAAACTCTACTCCTCCCGAAGCGCGGCTCTCTCAAACGCGGCTCTCTCAAGCAGGCTCTCAAGCAGGCTCTCAAGCAGGCTATCAAGTAGGCTCTCGAGCAGGCTCTCAAGCGCCAGCGGGCTCTCAAGCGGACTCGCAGCGATAGTGTGTACAGTACCGGTATAACAGCGAAGACTGCAGGCAGTAAAGACAGGTATAGGTCCACCTCTGGCCGCTAGCTGTATATAGTTCCATAGGCCCACGCGCACATCTCTATGAATCGACTATAGATGACTATAGACTGCGTGTCGCGCAGGGGTCCACAGGAAGCTTGCTATGAGCTGCGCGTGTGCGCGTAGCGCAACCTATAGTCGATTTGCACTTTTGTCGATGACTGCTGTCAATCTATGACCAGACTTCAACTGATAATACCTGGCTGCAATTGATTTCTTAGATCCCAGCACAATAGCATTTGCTCCTCTTTTAATCAAATTGTACCTATAACTATGCTTGCCTTTCCTTTCTGGGATCCCATCTCTTGAATAATCTTCTTACTCTCCTTCCACTTTGCCTCTTTTATTTTCCAGCTAACATGGGCACCGCCTGTTTCAATTAACGTGATGCTGTAGCCTCTATCTTGAAGGGTTTTCGCGGGGGAAACATCATAGAGAATAAATTGGTTGAAAGCCACAACGAACTTGATTACCTGGCTCTAAAACACTCGTTAAAACGCCCATCAAAGACTCAAGAGAATGTACTGAAATTTAGAGGGTATGGAATTTCCAAGCACAATGAGAACACTGGAAAGAAAGATCATCGCATTATGCTCGCTCTCGCGTTCTACGAAAAGTGCGGCACAGATGAAGCATTGTGCCTAGCTACGCTGCTTAGTTTAGACGTACTGAAAATTGTTCAATGTCCATCTCATGATAAGATGATAATGTTTTGAAGCAGGCTGACGTTGGTACTGTCCAACAAGTGTCCACAACTTAACAAAGAAGGCTATAGTTAGAATCCTAGTACGTTCTTGCAAGATCTGAGGAGCGCTATAGACTTAGTTTACGAGTCCAGAATAGCCCGGAGCACCACCAAAGAGTATTAATTCAGTTTCCCGGTTTCATATATGACATGCAGAATCGGAGCTACGCCAAAGATGACAATCGTAGTTGGTTCCAACACCATTACGACACCTGTAATGCTCCAGGAGCTGTTAGATACTACGAAGAACACTATGATACCTATCGAAGTTACGAAGGGCTTCGGGCCACGCGGCGCACCGAAACAGACAAGATACTTTGGGTTTTTACGAGTTTTCGGTGTTAGATGCGCTTTCCACGGTAGCTTCAATAGATACCCCATATCGACGGCTCTCAGTGTTCAGAAAAGACCCAAAGATGAGGTAAGATTCGTGAAACGTAGTTAGAATCGATATCAGCAGTGATGAACCCAATACTCCAGCATTTAGAAGACTACTAGGCCAAAGTAATTCCGTGCCAAGATTCAGGCAGTCCACGACTGGTATGAGATTGTACGCAGATAATGACTCTGAGATGTTACTCACGAGAGGTATGTACTCGCCATTACTAATCGAAACTTATGCCGATCACTTCAGATATATTTGTTGCATATGTACCTGGATTGTGAGTTTCAGCCTCCGTTTGATGGCTTGTATGAGAATGAAGGCTTGTATGAGGATATGGATATGGCTTGCATCAGGATCAGGGTGATGCGTCTCATGTAAGATAGTGTATACGCGTACACATATGGGAGCCTGTACATATACGGGCCTTGGGCCTTCGAGAGATCAGTCAAATCAAGAAGTCAATCAACTATCAAAAGTAACAATATTGTTGCATATATGGATCGCCCCCCTTTGTATGGCTTATGGGCTTCAGCTGAGCTGATAGAGATCATAATCTCATGATGATGATGGTCTTCGGGACTCAGCTGGAGATGCCAGCTGAGTGCGCATGCATGCATACAAGGCGTACTCTGAATGCCATATATAAGATCACACAAAGCTCCCATAAGTTTAGAATACACAAACTTCTCTAGCATTCACTATTTCAGCAATATTTTTACTCAAACCCGAGTGATTTGCGATGTCTACAGTCAAACAATGGTAGTGCAGGCATGGCGTAATGTTACAGTACCGTATATATACTTAACTCTATGGAACCATACCATACTGTTCCATCCTACTGGCCCTAGGACTCCTGGGACGAAAGTTACACTCCAGCGTCATTGAGCCATCAGCAGAAACTCGACGTTAGTTACCAAAGCATAGATTTAAAAACATAGCTTCATCATATGTGGGGGAAGGTAAGAGGTATCTTAAACATGTCTGCGACCGCCACATCACCAGACACGCATTATGGGATAGTATACAGCTTCTAGAGCTGCGTGATATCGTTCATGAGTTCGAACTTATTCGAAGGGTGTGGCGAGTAGTGTGGGGGGTCCACGGCCGATGACCTCCGGAATTCAGTTTCCTAGGGGTAACTTTTCAAAACTGTGATAGCCGATGTTGTACAGGGTAAGGCTAGGGGTATGCGCGGAAAACAGGGCTGTCGTATTGGCAGATCTTGTTTCCTCCACGACCAATGAAGTAGCTGCCAAGTTACGTATACGGGGTTGTCTCGTCGGCGGAAAGTTTGTATGCGAGGATTCGGGGCCTTCCCCCACGACCAGAGTTTTTGATTGCTCTTGAAGTTCCAGTATATACTAGTACATAAGAGAAATACGAGACTACGGCGCGGGAACTGCCAAATAACGTTCAAGACTTGAGGTTACTGGAGAAATCATACACCCCATGCAGACGCGGAGTTCCACAGTGGCGTGGACGTATTTTATTGCATTTCATATCAAGATGAAAATCCTTACCCAATACTCGTGTCTTCGTCAGTTGGACTTTTGGTTGGTGAGGTTTCAAGTTCTCATTTTTGATTGATATTTGGCCTATATTAAAGACTGGCCAGCAAAGCTAAGTGAGAAACCTGATAGTTCATTCTTTACAGCTGTTGTAGATCTACAGTTGATCTCACTGTTAATAGGCTAAACCAATCAGAATTCTCGAACGTGACTTTGGACCCACAATCTCTACCGTATTACCTGACCATATCTGGTGTCTTTGTAGCATCGCAGAATTACATTGATTCAGCCACTCAGCCGCGCTGGCATCTATGGAAGTTCAAGAAAGGCTTTTGGGCGGATAAAAAGCCGCTCTCTAGGTTGCGTGTCTCCTGCGGCGCTACAAAGAAACCGGTTACCGTTAGATAATACGGTATTGAAAGTTCGAACTGCGTTTATGAGTATCCAGCACTATTGGTCTTTGAAAGATAGAGCTGCCTAAGAACCTAAAGAGTTCAGCAGCCTCGTTCATGGATGGCGCTCTATCCGTGGATTGCGCGTCATTACACGTTCGCATGGGGGTGTAAAAAATTTTGATCCTCCTCATTTGAAATCTAGAAACTTGCTCGAGGCTTGGGGAATTTTCAAATGCATATTGAATACGGACCCACTCGGAGGATTTCTTCTCAAATTTTCCAGACCCAGAACCATTTCCAATCACGACGGATAATTTGAGATATGGGACTTCATGCTCAATTTCCCACAATCCAATTAGCACGCTTACGAGCGCCGCCGAGATGCACTTTTTCCCACGTCAGCTCAGCTTAGTATGGCCGTTACAATTCATTCTATTCCCTTCCACGCCCCCCCACAGACAGAAGGAAATCTCACTAGCTAAGTTCATTAATTATAATCATCCTTAGTACAGAGTCAAGAGCAAGCACACCACACGCCAAACCGAAACCGAACCGCTAACGCACAAACATAACAAACCATAAGTATACACGCACCAACCGCCACTGCCATAATTTCTCGTTCTCAGATTTTCTTGTCGACATGTCGCTCGCAAGGCTAGCCGGAGGCGAAAAGAAGCAGCTGGTTTCCGAGCCCAACCACCCCCACTCGTTTCGTTTCATCATGTTACATCAAGCGTAAAATTCATATCACACCACATCACGCATAACTCATCATCCCTATCACCCATTAGCCCCTGTGCAATATACCATCCTAATCCGTGGGGGGAAACACACCATCCAACTGCCCCGTTCCTTTCAAATTATGTTCAAACTCCTCAGTAAATTTAAGTACCTGCATGAGATGCTTCAACTCCAATTTTTGGCCCTTAGAGTTCGCCAACGCCTGCGATGTACGGACAACGTTCTTGATCTGTCTTCCGTTCAGATCCTTGCGCGCGATATTATCGAGCTCTTCGTTTGACACGATCTCCCGCACTTTGTCGCCGGCCTCTTCGTTAGCAACCTTGCTGAGGAAGGTTCGCCAGATGATACGTTTCGCTTTGCGGTCGAGGTCGTTGTAGCGTAGCGCGACGTGGATACGGGATTGGAAGGCCTGCAGGGGTTAGTATATGTGTGGGGGTGGCGCTGGGGGGAGGTACCTCGTCGAAAGTTTCAACACGGTTGGTGGTGAGGAAGAGAATGCCTTGGAAGTACTCGAGGAGGCGCAAGAAGATGCTAACCAACGCATTGCGGTGGAGGTCGTGGCTGCTTCTGCGCTCAAGGAAGACGTCGGCTTCGTCCAGAAGGAGCACTGCTCCCCATCCTTGGGCTGCAGGGGGTTAGCATTGAACACGGGGGATGGGGGTCTGGCTTACCGATGTCAAGGATCTTTTGCAGCTCGTGTTCGAGCTGCGCGGGATTGGTGCCTAGCTCGCCTGATGACACGCAGTAGAGTGGCCGACAAAGGAGCTCGGCGATCCCCTCTGCCGTCAAAGTTTTTCCGACTCCGGGAGGGCTGTGGGGTCATTCAGCGGTGATTATTACGCGGGGCATATAGCAAATAACTTACCCATGAAGAACACAGACCAGCCCCCGACCCTTACCCGTAATGAAATCGTCAATTGTCTTAGGACTAGTAGATCCAGAATGTGATTCGACCAGAGCTCTAACAATCGCCTTCTGTTCCTCGGGGAGCACGAGAGTGTCGAATGCTTTCTCGTTCCAGATAATGTCCTCCACCGTAGTAACCGGGAACTCAAGCCAAAGCTTCTCGGTGAAAGCCCATCCGAGGACGACCGGTGAAGCGATGAGGTAGTCTTCGTCTTCTAGTTCCGGCTCTTTGTCTCTTTCTTCCTCATCGTCGGCGGGTTGCTCGAGGGCATCGACTTTCATGGTCTTGTCCTCCTCTTCGCCCTTGGTGACAATGTGCCATTCCCCCTTGTCATCCTTGACGAAGCGCATGGCCTTGCGCTGATTCTCTTCTTCATCCTCCTCTGTCTTTTCGGTGCCACAGCATTGAGAACACGAATCGGACTCATCGCCAGTATCGTCTTCCTTGCTACTCTCGATATGGAAGTAGTTTGCATTCTCATCTTCCTCGGCTTCGTTATTACGGGACTTTACAGATCTGTTTGCACGGGTTAGCATCGCCGGCATCAAGTCGAAGAGCTAGGAGGGAGCTACGAGATGATGTAATTGGGATTGATCCGGCGGAAAGTGACGGGATCAATCATGATGCGCCCTTTGACGTGAACTTTGAGGTATTGCCGCTTCTTCTTCATGAAGGCGAGGCCGCTGTGCGATTTATATTGCATACCACGCAGAGAAACGAATTTCTTACCGCGCTCAATAAGTTTGGTCTAGGTAAGATTTCGGTTAGCCTTGAAATGGAAAACGAACCAAGACAAGTAGTACCTTGAGCTCTTCGTGGTCTTTTCGGTAGCGAAGAGGATAGCAAGCAAGACACCCAATCTTCCGTGCACCCTTGAAGGCTTCGATATCAACCATCACAGAGCCCCATCCAAAACCGCCGCCCTTCTTCCCGTCATTACCGGTGTCCTTAATACTGTCTTTACCGTCATACTCTAGATACCGACCTTCGATACTCCACCACTTTCCGCGCATAAAGCTGGTGTTCATCTGTGCGTATTCCAGCTTGAACGCTCGTGGCTCATTTGAACCCGCGCAAGTGGTATACATGATGGTGCCAGGCTTGAGGATAGCCCAGAGAAGATCGAAGGTAATCGACTTGTTCTCGAGTAATGGGAAAAGCGTTGCCTTTGTGTTTTTGTAGTCGGTGTCGAGGTATTCTGCTAGCAGCTTGACGTGCTCGATCTGTTGCTTTTTCTCTTCATCGGTGAGCGGAGGAACTGGAACACCAGTGACGGGATCGAGCTTTTTCTTCTTCTGCTGCTTCTTTTTCTCCTTCTCTTTGTCCTCGCCCTCGGCGACAGGCTTGGGATTCGATGCTCGCTCCACCCACTCCGTGATTTCAGGATAGTAGTTGAAAAGCATATTGGGGTCTACTTCTGGGACATCTTCAACGAGAGAGACACCTCGAATATCGCCCATAATGTCGCTCAGTGCATCTTTGAGAAGCATGGACTTGACATCGATCAAAGTCTCGACATACCGGCCCTCGTAGTCAAAGATACGCCTCACGGTGAAGATAAATAAACTATACTTGTCAGCTTTAGAGTGGGGGACAGTGTCCCGGACATCCCAATCGTGTAGCTCTTTGTCAAAAACTACTTCATGTCAGTTCACCTGCACTGCGGCGGCGGCCGGGACATATACTCGACACTTACGTTCATCGACTCGTTTATATTCTAGAAGACTTGCCCTAGAGTTGTTTTCTTCGCCCTCCTTGACTTTCGCTTCCGCCTCCTTGAGGGCTCTTCTCTGCTCCCTCTTCTCCTTCTTCTGACGCTTCTTGGCCTTGACCTTCTTGCGCTCCTGTTTCTTAGACTTCTTACGGGACTTCCGGGAAAGTAACAGACGCAGGGCGACGGCAAGCGCATCATCCTCAAAATCGCTATCACTTGAACTGGAATCAGACGAAGAGTCGCTGCTGGAGCTGCTGCTATCACTGCTACCAGCGGAAGTCTCTTCGTCATCGCTATCACTCTCGTCGAAGCTGGAATCACTATCGGAATCGCTGGTATCTTTCCTCACCTTCCCTCTCTTCTTACTCTTCTTCTTGTTTTTCTTCTTCTTGTCTTTCTTTTTGTCCTTCTTTTCCTTCTTGCTCTCTTTCTCGGCTTTTTCTTTCTCTTCCTTTTCAGCCGCCTTTTCTTTTTCTCTTTCTTTCTCGGCCTTTTCTTTCTCCTTTTCCGCCTTTTCTGCCGCCTCCTTCTCTTCGTGCTCCTTGGCACATTTGCGGTGGGTACAGTACCGCTTCTTCTTCCCCCCCTCCGTAGCGTCGCATCTCATGCTGGCGTCCGTAGACGACTCTGGCGCGGGAGTCGCAGCGGCGGTTTCGGGGGTCGGCGTGGGAGAACGAGCAGGGGTCGAGGAGGGCGAGGATCCGGGGGAGCCGCTGGTGAGCGAAGCGGGAGCTACGAAGACTTCGCGCTCGGCTACAGAGGCAGTGCTGGACGACATTGTCGCTGTGCTATGGCGGGGATGGGTGGGAATTGCGAACAAAGTAGGATTTTGTATTCAAGGCAGGGTGAGGGATAACAGAACTCTGTTGGGGCTTCAGGGAATATATGTTAGCGGCATGCAGAAGGTGGCAGCTGAGCTAGGCCCGGTCGCCCCTTGCAGAGAACATACAACTCTTTTATGCACATGCAGAAATGCGCGTCCACGAAGTCTAGCTGATTCAGATTCAATGCGGCGGGACTGGCGTGCCTTCGAGCTCCGGGTCTGCGGAGAGAAAACAGAGCTCTGGAGGGGGAGGGAAGGCGGCGGGAGGATGGTTGCGGGAATCCACAACGCCGACTGTTTGATGTGAACGCAGGAATATGTGCGAATCCGATAAATGGAAATCAACTGGAGTGGGTGAGACGTGTGCGAGGGAGGACGCTGGGAAACGAGAAGAGTGCACTGCGCTCTGTTTTTGTAGGGAGTTGCCCGCGGCTCAAGCTACATGTAAGTACCAGGTTGCATATGTTCTACTTGCCACCACGCCCATAACCATACAGCTGCTGATGCCTTATTACGTGTTATGAGTCTTGCGTAAGATCGTGACTCTGCTGCTGCCTGAAAGTGTTGATTTTTGCGGTTTACAGAACAGTTCCTTGTGCTAGTTTATAAATGTTTTACTCGTTGCTGTTTCATAGGCTTGGAGCACAGAGTTCGCAAGGTGATGTTCCAATAAAATATACTTCCTTGTATGCAGAAATGGGAAGAGCGTCACTGTACTGCATTGCATGCGCATGGTCATGCACATGCACGTCCCTTGTAGGTAGCTCTGTCTTAGGAAAATATTTTCAGTCGTCCACGACAGAAAGATACAGAACGACAACGGGGTTGCTGCATGGACTCTCGCAGATAGAACCACTTCAGGCCATTTCATCCATCCCAAGAACTGTCTTAAACACCAATCACTGCGGGGATGAAGGGTAGCGGGGGGGGAGCTCCGCCATCTTCGCCCGGAGGCGGAGGGGGTATTAGGTCCTGTCATACTCTAGTAAGAGTGAATACAGTATGAATAAACAACAACAAGGGTATACCTGCCACTTTCGTAACCCCGGCAAATACGGGCGAGAGAGCCGCCTTGCGAGTCAGCCTTGTGGGGGCCGTGGCGTGCTCTACGTACGCATGTCTGGGGCGACTTTGTCCGCCTAAACAAGTAGTATTATAATAAATATCCGGCTATATTCGCCGCCGAGATTGGGGGTTTGTACAGAACCGGCGTCGATTATTCCTGCAGACCGAGATCAAATCCATCCATCGCTGCGATGGTGGTTCGCCCGTATTCTAAACGATGGTTCGCATCGCATGCTCATCCCAAATAACATCTGCCGCTGGGGATATGGGGGCGGCAAGTATAGTGTTTAGAGTAGAGTACATGACCGACCGGCCGAGCCAGTGCAGACAGACGCCGGATCACTGCTGCGCGGCAACTTTAACCCCGGCGTTGCATCGTTTCCCTTGTTCCTGAGTGTGTTTTGAATTATGCTAGTCAGTCAGACGGCTTGGTAGGATTTCTGCAGTAGCCATCATAATATGCACTTCTGGCGAGAGATGGTTCGAGTAGAGAGTCGTTTTCCCTGGACTCTTGGTGCTAGGCAGCAGAGACCAAACTTGCTGCAGGCCTAAAAGAGAGTGCCGGGCACAGCGAAAACAATTGGAAGCAAACAAGAGAGCAAGTCCAAGAAATCCAACGCAAATCCATCATTCGCTGTGCGCCAAAGGCCTCACTCACCCCTGTGTCTGGGTACTGCAGCCCTGACCCAAGTAGAATATCTAGCCCTGTGCCCTAATCCAACCGTGACGAGCCTACAAGCTGTTCAGACTCTGCGGGGTCGACTGCCATCACATCTAGTCCGGAAATCTTGTCAGTGTTACCAGCGACTCATCAATCTGTGCTGATTTAAGCGGTATCACGGTTACCCCGTTAACGGCGACAAAGGCTGGCCATCCAGGGCTCTTAAAGCGATGAGACAAGAGCTAGCAAAAATTAGTGCTACTACATTTGTAAAAGTTGAGTAAGAGAGGCGGCTATCTAAGCGGTGGTGTGTATAACGTGGTGGGCATGGGGCAACCAATTTGCGAAGCTCCCCAAAGACAATCAACACTAATGGCACTTTCTATGTGTCATACCGTAAGTCCCCTTAGTGTTGGAAATGGTAGCGGGTGCTGAGAGAAGTCCAGAAGCCATTCTGTCTTTTACTATCTACAGGTCTCTCAATACATAACGACAAGCACAAATTGGTCGGTCCGCAGTTACTGCGCGAGGTCAAGCAGATTTCCACCGCTTAACCGGATGCTAGTAACGTGTCAACGGCGGCTCGTTGCAGTGTATTCCTTCCGAGAAAGTGGTTGCTTTCGATATCCCTTAAACCGTAGTAATTCAGTTTTTGTTTTAATCATTCTACATTCACTCTAGCTATAGTATGGCAGTACCCGATTCCCCTCCCCTCCGGATGGCCGGCTAGGTGGGAAGCTCCCCTCCTTCTACCCTTCTACCCTTTTGAAGCAATTGCAGTTGATATATGTCCTGAAATTTTGTACTCTTCAAGGGCATGACCGAGAAGAAGCTGACAAAGTGGAATCAAATGTATACTGAAATGCTCCGTCATTATAATTAGAGTCAAGTTTTAACTATCGTTATTTGTCCCACCTCGGATTCTGACTTAGAGGCATGTATACCATTACCCTCAACACATACAAATCGCTGCCACCTTTGGTATCATGACCTAGAGCATTCTTTGTCTAATGTGGTTGACTGGTGAAGAGACAGATTGAGGTTGAGGCATATTTGCCTATAAATGATGAAATAAGGTTGGACAATGGCAGGTGACGAGAGGGTGACAGTGATGATATGATTGACGGAAGAGTGCTGAACCTTATTTGAGGCAATTATGATAAAACGTAAAATTACTGGAGTGCCATTTTTTAGACGCTTTTACATGTCTTTAGACGCTTCTAAAGGCATTTGACGTTTGCCTTCCGCTATGGGGTCGTTACTACCAAGTCACTCCGGTTACATACGGTCCCGAATTTGCTTCCTACGGTTTGAGGGGTAGTCATTACTTTACACAGTACCGGCCACCCCTCCTAGTGACTCACGATCAATGAGATCTACCTAGACGGCCCAGCCAGTGAGGGATTTAACCATGCATAACGAGATCAGCCGCATCGCTGACGAGTTTAACCTAGCGCTAGTAAAGTATACCTTGTAAAACTACTAGCAGAACAAGCTAGGGCTGCAGGGTTCGGGTGAATGACTCGCAGACATATGCGGGGAGGCCTGATCTGAGTTCGTGGATTTATGTAACACATTAGGGATTGTACCACGACCAAGATCATGGGTATAGCGTACTTAAGTGTAATAGTGAATTCAGAGATGGAGTTCGGCCAATGCGCGTGGTACGGTACGTAAAGACTAGTACTGCTCAGCACTTGCTCTTGCTAGACCGATAAATCTATAGTTGTTGCAGTGCCAAATGGGGCTAGTGTAACGGTTTGCAGAGCCGCACCTTATTTCAGAAGCTAGTCTTAGTTTTTAGGTGGGAGCCTCATCTCTCCTTAATACATCATCCTTACAATCATCATTACAATCTCTTTTTCCTCGTCAATCCTTTGGTTCCTAGTAGTCTCTCGTTGTCCGGATAACCGCACTACGTCCCTGCCAGCACAGGCTATTCGTGTCTCGTATTAAAGGACCTTAAACCTTCCTGCAACTTGCCTCGTCGGTATTAGCAGCCTATCTGCGTACCGCCCAAATTCTTCACTGGGCCAGCACACTGATGGCAACATCCGCCAAAGTTTTTGGAATGCCCTAAGTGTAATGGTGTAGATATATATCTATGGACGGGTATAAAATCACGGTAACTACACTCGCAATACACGAGAAGGTGTTGACTCGGGATTTAGCTCGAAGGCCGTCGTATTAGAAAGGTCTGAATAAGGTCGCTAAAACACAGAGTCACTGGGTAGACTCATACACGTTGATTGCTCACTCGTCACCCGCCACCGCCACCCGTTGCGTTCTATGGTGAAGTCGAAGTCTCTTGAACTACCTAAGGGAGAGTGTATACCTTGATATACATGAATAGTCTGGAGATCCTGCGGATATGATTGAGTGACACTCGCAGTGGCAAATGGCGAATGACGAGAGGCGAGTGAGTAATCGTAAATGAGCCTACGTGTATGAGTCTACTCGATGACTCGTGAATCGGAGACCTCCTTCCAGACCATACAGCAACACCACTCACCACCGGCCACCCATGCCAGCCATACTCTAGTTAGAGTGAATGCAGAATGATTAAAACAAACAAAATCACCGCCACCCACCGCCCGCCACTGCGAGCGCAACTTTATCATCTCCGCGGGATCTCCAGACTCTTCATGTATGTAGAGGCATAAATTCTACCCTTAGATCTATTACTAATCCTCCACAGTAATCACTATTCCATTCCCTCACCCTACCCTCCAACGTAGGGGGAAAAAACGGAGGGTTCAATATAAAACTATATAAAGTAAAATATCCGATGGTCAAACATGTGATACCAGCAGACATACAGTAAGATGGGGGGAAAAGGCTATGTTGGAGCTGGCACTGGCTCTAATATAAAACTATGTAAGCAAAAATTGAAGATGAAATAGATAGTAATGAAAGCGATGCTAACAGATACAGTAGGAAAGGGGAAAAAGTTCAACATAAAGCCGCGCAAAGTAGGAAGTTGAGTATGGGACTAGCGGTCAGCAAGACTATTCTTTTAATCCTTCACAGTAGAACAAGAGAAGAAACAAAGTTTCACCATAAAAAACGTAAAGCCGAAGCCGAGAGCGAAGGTCAAAAACCCAATACTAGCAGACATCTCGGTATTAGACGTTATACAGTATGAAAATCGTGATAAAACCAAAAAGACAGTACGTACATATACTTACCTAGGTATTTAGATAGTTTATCACCATAAATTAAATAGCGAAACCGAGGAGATTTGAGCGAAGAAGCTGACTTGAGAATTTCTATTATAACAGAAGATCACTTGTGAGCAGAAGCCTTGAAGAGGATTTTTACAAGGACGTGAGAAACATGGCGAAATATCCGATTGTGAAGGCGATCGGTTTATCCAAAGATGGAATCTTGCTAACGATCTAAACCAGGACAGCAACTACAACGAGTTTTATGATAGAAATCCACGAAGTTTTAATAATACTGAAGGTAGAAAATACTTTAGGAAGGCTAGGAAAGTCATTAAGAAGGTGGATTTTAGTCGCTATGTTTGCTGATAATATCGATTGCTCAAAATTAGTGTTTTTCGCGGGTGACAGGGTTCTAGAGTCACCGTGTAAGCTCGCTCAGCTTGTCGCCTAAATCGAAGGGATGATGATCCAGGTGGTTAGCAGAGATGAGTCTGCAGTACAACATTGCCACTGGTCAGCAAATGTGGTTGAAGCTGAGAGTAGCGGTAGTCTGAGGGCGGCCTAGAGTGGCCACCCGAATTCTCTTCGGCCAGACCTGGCCTGCGCCAATGGCGGCCGGTAATATTGCCGCGGGGCTAGCCTGATCTGTAGGCCTTTAGGAACATTAGCTTTCGCTGCATCTGTGAGAGGCATGCATTGTCAGCAGAAGTTACAGTCGTCACCTTTGTTCCGATCCCACATACATAAGTAGTGGAGGTATTGGCCGTGCAAAATTGATATTTGAATGCAGACGAGCCGATTCTTCCTTAGCTTATCTGCATTTGTAGACGCCTCCTCCATTGTCTCGGGCGAAGTTCTTGGCTTTCCGAAATGTGCGACTCCACTCCGCTGATGCTATTAATGGCTGTCGTGGCGATGGCTATGTAGTCTGCTGCCAGTCGACCTCATCTGCGCCACTCTATCGCAAGATTAGCAACATTCTAGCAGCAAGTGCACATTTAGTAGGGCGGTACTAACAAGTCTGGGGTAGAATGGGATACCAATACCGATCCCTACTTCGAGCGAGGTGGGTTGGAGATTTCCTTAGCGAAGTGGCATTGGGGGTTCCGTTCGGGATCCCGGGTTCAGTTGGACATATCGGATGATGTTTTGCTTCTCCGCCTTCTTTGGTTCGTTGAGGATTGTGAAATTAACAGTAAAAAGCCCCATCGTCACGCCTCGCTGTTGATCTTTCGTATCGGTTGAAGGAGAAGGCAGAATGGCTTCCTCACGTGCACCTTGGGGGTAGAGGTGAAACGTGGAAGGTGGCAAGTAGAAGATAGAAAAGGTGAAGGAAGAAGTAAAGGGCTAATCACGTGTTCGTGGACTCTGTCTCACCCCATTCCGAGCACTGTTACTCACGTGTTGACCCTTCGAATTGGTGGGGTATGGAGAAAGAGGTACTTTTGTATATCCCATATTCCTCCGAGGCTGAATGCAAAGTGATTACAACAACAACGTGTTAACCCCTAGCCAGACTATAATCTGTGTGTGTGCATGACCGACAGGCCGAGCCAGCGCATACAGACGCGAAATCACTTCTGCGCGGCAGCTATTACTCCGGGTCTGGTTGCATCGTTTTCCTTGTTCCTGCATTTGGATGGAGTCATGCAATGAGATCAAGCAGACATTCGTATTTGTCCACCTGTATAAACCTGCATCTCCGCATGGCGTAGTAGGATCAATCTGAGGAGGTTAAGATGCCTAGCCTAGCCTTGTACCCGAAATAACCCACGACTAACCAACAAGATCGTACCTAGACTTTTAACGAGGAAAATTTGAGTACGGAGTTCTTCTGGGTCTGAAGGTAATTGAAAATCTTGCTAATGGCTTGGTAAGATTGCCAAGTCTGGAAAGTATACACTACAAGGTACGGTGGCGGCTTCGCCGCCCTTTGGAGGCGCCCAGATAGATCTCCAGCCCAGCCAACCCAGAGTTGTCATTTTTAGCAGCTCCTATGCTTCCCGATGTATATGGCTCTAACATACTCCTAGAATTCAAACTTGTTAGATCATCTCTTGGCCAGCTCCCAGTGGTCTAAGTCTGGGTGAGTCTCTATTGTTTCTGTGGCTAGAGCAAGCATATTGGCAACTGGGAAGATGCCTTCCACTGGGTAACTCCAATCAATTCAAGT
>Ga0307512_10003780_pt1 | contig 17113 bp, 16 predicted proteins | sample 14_EM_MG_FD_200267 | JGI IMG/M metagenome (GOLD analysis project Ga0307512, IMG submission 200267) | Populus trichocarpa ectomycorrhiza microbial communities from riparian zone in the Pacific Northwest, United States - 14_EM | ecosystem: Host-associated > Plants > Roots > Unclassified | place...
GTGCCGAGATGTCGGCCTCGGTGCAGTGGGTGGCGATCCGCACCGAGCGCACACCGAGCCCGTACGCCTGCTTGAGGTCCTCGACGGTGCCGATACCCGGCAGCAGGAGAGTGGTCAGCCGGGCCGTGGTCAGGCTCTGGGCCACCGTCTCGATCCACTCCGGGTCGGTGTGGCTGCCCGGCCCGTAGTTGAGGCTCGTGCCGGCGAGTCCGTCACCGTGGGCGACTTCGATGGCGTCGACGCCCGCCGCGTCGAGCGCGGCGGCGATCCGTGCGGCCTGTTCGGGGTGGATACGGTGCCGGGTGGCGTGCATGCCGTCCCGAAGGGTGACGTCCTGGAGGAACAGCCGGGTGCTCATCGCGCCTCCAGCGGGGTTCGGGCCGCGATCAGTTCGCCGACCCGCAGGGCCGCCGAGGTCATGATGTCCAGGTTCCCGGCGTAGGCCGGCAGATAGTCCCCGGCTCCCTCGACTTCGAGCAGCACGGTGACCTGGTGGGTGACCGGACGCTCGCCGACGAGCGTGCGCACGGAGTCATTCATGGCTGTGATCTGCACCGGCTGCTTGAGCCGGTAGCCGGGGACGTAGGCGGACACGTTCGCGACCATCTGCTCGACGGCCTCGGCGATCCGCCCGCGGACCTGTGGATCGGGGGCGTCCACCAGGCAGAACACCGTGTCGCGCATGATCAGGGCGGGTTCCGCCGGGTTGAGTACGATCACCGCTTTGCCGCGCTCGGCGCCGCCGACGGACTCGATCGCGGTCGCGGTGGTCCGCGTGAACTCGTCGATGTTGGCACGGGTGCCGGGGCCGGCCGACCGGGAGGCGATCGAGGCGACGATCTCGGCGTAGCGCACCGGCGCCGTCCGCGCGACCGCCGCCACGACGGGAATGGTGGCCTGGCCGCCGCAGGTGACCATGTTGAGGTCGGCCGCGTCCACGTGGTCTTCGAGGTTGACCGCAGGGACCACGAAGGGGCCGAGGGCCGCCGGAGTCAGGTCGATCAACTGCTTGCGGTACGGGGCGAGCGCGCGGGCGTTGGCCACGTGGGCGCCGGCCGAGGTCGCGTCGAACACGATCCGGATGTCGTCGAAGCCGGGTAGCGCGATCAGGCCCTCGACGCCCTTCGCGGTCGTCGGCACGTCGAGCCGACGAGCGCGTGCGAGGCCGTCCGAGGCGGGGTCGACACCGACCATCGCCGCGATCTCCAGGCCCCGGCCGGATCGCAGCATCTTGATCATGAGGTCGGTGCCGATGTTCCCCGAGCCGATGACGGCCGCCTTCAGTGCCGGCCCGCCGTTCACGAGGCGCCTCCGGTGAAGCTCGCCCGGACCTCGCCGAGACCGCTGATCCGTGCGTGGAAACCGTCGCCCGGCGTGACCGGCACCATGGGGCCCAGCGCGCCGGACAGTACGATCTCCCCGGCCCGCAGCGGCTCGCCGTGGTCCCGCGCGGTCGTGGCCAGCCACGCGACGGCGATGAGCGGATTCCCGAGGCAGGCGGCTCCCGAACCCGTAGAGACAACTTCGTCGTCGCGCCGGAGCGTCATGAGGCAGGCGGGCAGGTCGAGATCATCGACCCCGACATGCCGGTCGCCCAGCACGAACAGGCCCGAGGAGGCGTTGTCCGCGACCGTGTCCACGATGTCGATGTCCCAGCCGGCGATCCGGCTGTCCACGATCTCCAGTGCGGCGACGACGTGCGCGGTGGCGGCGGCCACGTCGGCTGGTTCGATCACCGGAGCGGTCAGGTCGTGCGCCAGTACGAAGGCGATCTCGGCCTCGATCTTGGGTTGCAGGGTGCGTGCGATGCCGATGGGTACGTCGGCCGGGCACGCCATGGTGTCGAGCAGTACGCCGAAGTCGGGCTGATCGACGCCCAGTTGCTTCTGTACGACCGGGTTGGTGAGCCCGACCTTGCGTCCTACGATCCTGGCCCCTGCCGCCACCTGCCGCTCGGCCCAGGCGGACTGGACGGCGTACGCGGCGTCCAGATCGCCCGCGGGCAACAGGTCGCGTACCGGGGCGCAGGGGCGCCGCGTCGTGCGGGCCTCGCTGAGCCGGTTCAGCGCCTCGGTGGCGCCGGTGTCGAGTGCGGAAGCGGGTACGGGCATGTCAGCTCACCTCTCGGTTCACCTCGAAGGTCGTGCCGATGCCCATGCCGGTGATCCACTGAGGGACCGGCTCGTAGCTCGTCCACACGAACGGCCTGTCCACGGCGGCCTGCCCGATGAGCCAGGTGCGTATCTCGTGCCCGCCGCTCCCGGCCTGCTCTTCGAGGCCTTCGTCCCGCAGAGCGGTGATCGGCGTGAGGTCCGCGGCGGCCAGCTGCTTGAGGAACCAGCGGTCCCAGGCGGAGTTGACGTGCGCGTGCGGATCGCCGCCCATGGCCCGGACCCGGGGTTCGCGCGCCGCGGCGACGGCCTGGAGGTTCGCACGTCCGTGGATGACCGCCTCCCGCCGTTCGCCGGCCACCGCGGGGTCGCGTGGATCGTTGGGCGGCAGCCAGTGGGAGAGCCCGCCGCTGGCGACGACGAGGACGCGCCCGGGGAAGTCGGCGCCGCGAAGGGCCTCGCCGAGGGCTCTGCCGAGCTGCACGCAGCGCGGCATGCTCGGCAGCGGCGGGGCGGCCGTGTTGACGACCAGCGGTACGAGCGGGACCGAAAGCCCGCCGCAGACCATGTCATAGCCCTGCGTCACGCCGTGGTCGACGGTGAGCGAGTAGGACAGCGACAGGTCGAATCCGGCCTCCGCGAGCGTGTCGCGCACCGACCAGGCCAGCTGCGCGGCGACCGGCAGCGGCCCGGACCGGCTGCCGAAGTCGCCGAATCCCACGGCCTGTTCGACGCCGAGGACGAACGGCGGCATCTGGTCGTAGAAGTTCGCGTGGAAGTGGTCGGGGCCGATGACGACGACGGCGTCGGGAGCCAGCCGGGCCACGGCCTCGGCCACCCGGGCGGTGTCGGCGAGGAACCGGCCGCCGGGCTCCGAGGGACCGTGCGGCGGCGTCATGGTGGCGAACGGCGAGTGCGAGATGCCGACCAGGCCGATGATCTCGCTCATACGGGGTCCTTGCCGAGGACGAGGAAGTCGCGGTGGGCGCGCAGGAATTCGCCCGGCTTCTCCCACTGCGGCCAGTGGCCCGCGTCCGTGATCACGTGCAGGCGGGCGTCGGGCAGCCAGCGCAGCAGCAGTTCGGCCTCGTCGAGTCCGCCGGTGGGATCGTGGTCGGTCCACAGCAGCAGCGTCGGCGCGGTGATCCGGCCGACCCAGACCGGGCGCCAGGAGAAGTCCTTGCGTATCTCCGGGTCCTGGAGGACAAGCGTGTTGGTGATCGCCCGCAGGAACCCGGGACGGCTGTAGACCGCGCGACGGAGGTTCACCAGCTCGTCGGTCACCATCTCCTTGTGGTGGAAGAGGAACTCCACCCGGCGGCGTACCGTCTCGTCGCTCGGATCCCGGACGGCGGCCAGCGTGCTCTCGCGCATCCGCACCATCACCTCCGGCTTGTCGGCGATGTTGCCGGGGGTGTTGAGGACGAGCCGCTCAACGCGGTCCGGGTGGTGCGCGGCCGTCCAGGCGGTCACCCAGCCGCCGAGCGACTCGCCGGACAGATGCGCCGAGCCGATACCCAGGGCGTCCATCAGCCCGAGCAGATGGTCGGACAGGACATCGATGGTGTACGGCTTGTCCGGCAGGTCGGACCAGCCGTGGCCGACCATGTCGTACGCCGTGACGCGGAAGTCCGCGGCCAGTCCCGCGATGTCACGGGCGTACGCCTCCAGGTGTCCGCCGGTGCCGTGCAGCAGGATCAGGTCGGGGCCCGACCCGGCCCGCAGCACCCGGGTGCGTATGCCGCCCACGTCGACGTGCCGGAGTTCGTGGTCGACGTCGGCCAACTCGCCCCAGAGACTGATGTGTTCGGGCAGCGTGCTCATCGTGAGTCCTCTCCGAAGCGGGCCCGGGCCTCGGCGACGGTCACCAGGCCCGCGCTCTGCCGCCGTCCGACCCCCAGCAGGCCGAGCAGCCGGGAGTTCTCGATGGTCAGGAACTCGACCGGCTCGGTGGCCGATGCGTTGTAGTGGCGGTGCCAGGTCCACGGCGGGGTGTAGACGAAGTCACCGGAAGACCAGGACTCGGTCTCGTCCTCGACCTCGCTGTACCCCTCGCCGCTGATGACGAAGTGCACCGTCTCGTGGTGGTGCCGCTGCATGTCCGAGCTCAGCCCCGGCGGGATGGTCTGCCGGAAGATCTCGAAGGTGGCGGTCGGCAGCTTCCCGGCGATCGAGAGCGTGGTGGGGTTGTGCACCTGGTCGGCAGGCAGCGTCTCCAACTGCGCCGCGCGTACGACCACCGGGCGGGCGGCGCCGGGCCGCACCGTATCGGAGATCGCGCCGAGGAAGTCGGTCAGTTGGAATCCGTCTCCTGACTGGGCCATCAGATCGTTTCCGTCCTTCCGCCGTCGACCGTGAGTACGGTCCCGTTGATGTAGCCCGCGGCCGGCGAGGCCAGGAAGGTCACGGCCGCGCCGATCTCCTCGGGCCGACCGGCCCGGCCGGCCGGGATGCCCGCCGCGTCCGTCGCGTCGAGGTCCTCGAACGAGACCCCTGTGATTCGGGCGCGGGCGTCCAGGATCTCGCGGCGGCGCTCGGTCGCCGTGGCGCCGGGCGCCACGCAGTTGACCGTGACCCCTTCGGCCGCGAACTCCCGGGACAGCAGCTTGGCGGCAGCGGTGAGCGCGGACCGCAGGACCACGGATGTCGCGAGGTCGGGCTGGGGCTGGCGCACCGCCGCGGAGCTCACGAGGACGACCCGGCCGAAGCCCCGCCCGGCCATGCGCGGCAGGGCGAGCCGCGCCAGGCGCAGCGGACCGAGCAGCAGAAGTTCGAAGGCATGCTGCCAGCGTTCGTCCTCGACTTCGAGGATGCGGCCGGGCGGAGGTCCGCCGGCATTGAGCACGAGGACGTCGAGCGCGCCGTACCGGCTCTCCACCTCGTCGAGGGCCGCCGCGGCGGACTTCGACTCCGACACGTCGTTGACCAGCGCGTGGACGGTGCCGCCGGTGTCCCTGCCGAGTCGCAGCGCCGCGGACTCCAACTGCTCGGCACGCCGCCCGGTGATGACGACGCGGTGGCCCGACCGCAGGAGCTGTTCGGCGGCGGCGTATCCGATTCCGGCGCTGCCCCCGCCTACGAGGGCGTTGCGAGCATTGATGGCAGCCTCCTGGTTTTCGGGCACCGCTGGTTCCGTATGCCGAGGTTCGAGATACCGGGGTTCGCGGGCGCTGATCCGACTGGGGATGTGACACAGGCTCTGAGGTTCCCGAACCGGTCCCGGTCGCGACAGGTCTATCGTGGGCCGCATGAACCGGGGAACCAATGTTGAGTCCCGCTGAGCGGGACAGCGGCGCTCCGGCCGCGGGTGGCCTCGATCGCGCCGCGGCGATCCTCGGCGCCTTCGACTCGACGCACCGCGACCTGACCCTCGCCGCCCTTGTCACCCGCAGCGGGCTGCCGCGCTCCACCGCCCACCGCACCGCCGACCGGATGATCCGGCTCGGCTGGCTCGACAAGCCGAAGGACCGGTACCGCATCGGCAACCGCCTGTTCGAGATCGCGAGCCTGGCCCCGATCCGGCTTCAACTGCGCGAGGCGGTGCTGCCCTTCCTCCAGGACCTGCACAGCGCGACCAAGGTCACCGTGCAGCTCGGGGTGCTCGACGGCGCGCAGATCCTGGTCGTCGAGAAGATCACCGGCCATCGGCCGATGCCGATGCTTTCTCAGGTCGGCGGGATCATCCCGGCGCACTGCTCGGCGCTGGGCCGCGCGATCCTCGCCTACAGCGACACCGACACCATCGACGCGGTGCTGGGCGCCGGTCTGGAGCGCAGGACACCGCGCACGCTGACCGATCCGGTGGCCGTCCTGCGCGAACTGACCGCGATCCCGCCGCGCGGCTGGGCGGTCGAACGCGAGGAGGGCAACATCGGGGTCAGCTGCGTGGCCGCGCCGGTCTTCGGCCCGCTCGGCGAGGTCGTGGCCGCGCTGTCCGTCACCGGCCCCTCCGGCCTGATCCGGCCGCAGACGATCGGCCCCGCCGTGCGCCTGGCCGCAGCGGCGGCGTCCCGGGCCTACTGCTCGCGCCGGTGAGCGTCGCCGACCGTCCTTGACCGCCGCAGACCAGATACGGAGTCCCGCTGAGTGGGACTCGTGATTGCCGGTCGGCCGGGTGGCCCGCACGCTGTGAGCGCCGATACACCGACGGCTGGCCGGTGCGGCGACCTCAAGGAGACGACGATGACTCTAGGCGGCGGCTACATGCTGCCCTCGCGCGAGGGACAGGCGATCGCGGCGATCGGGCTCGGCATCACGACGAAGGCCGACGGCACGTCGACCCGTGACGCGTACTCGCTGTTCGAGTACACGATCCCCCCTGAGACCGACGGGCCTCCCCCGCACCTGCACACCCGCGAGGACGAGTCCTTCATCTGCCTGGCCGGGCGCCTCGACGTCCACCTCGGCGGCGAGGACTTCGTCCTCGAACACGGCGACTACCTGTACCTGCCGCGGAACGTGGTGCACGCCTTCCGCAACCCTTACCAGCAGGAGTCACGGGTGATCTCCGTCGTCTCGCCCGCCGGGCTGGAGCGCTACTACCAGGCGCTGGCGGACATGCCGCCCGGCCCCAAGGACATCTCACTGATGAAGAAGATCATGGAGGACTTCGGCATCGAGCTGCGGCTGCCGCCCGAGGTCGCCCAGCCATGAGGATCGCGATCATAGGAGCCGGCTTCGCCGGTCTCGCCACCGCGAAGGTGCTGACCCAGGCCGACCACAAGGTGCGGGTGTTCGACAAGTCGCCGGACGTCGGCGGTGTGTGGAGCCGGACCCGACGCTACCCGGGCGTGACGACACAGAGCCCGAAGGCGCAGTACTCGCTCTCGGACTTCCCCATGCCCAAGACCTACCCGGAATGGCCCACCGGCGCCCAGGTACAGGCCTACCTCGCCGCGTACGTCGCCGAGTTCGGCCTCGAATCCGCCCTGCGCCTGAGCACCGAGGTGACGGCGGTACGCCCGGTGGGCGACGGCCGCTGGACGCTCCAGACCCGTGACGCCGTGGGAGCGGAGTCCGTCGAGGAGTTCGACCGACTCGTCATCGCGAACGGAGTGTTCTGCGAACCCCTGGTCCCGGGATATCCGGGCCTTGAGGAGTTCACCGCGGCGGGCGGGCGGCTGCGCGCGGCCACGGAGTTCCATGACGCCGAGGAGGCTCGCGACCGGCACGTCCTCGTCGTCGGGTACGGCAAATCGGCCTGCGATGTCGCGGCGGCGATCAGCGGCGTCGCCGCCGGCACCGATGTGATCGCCCGTCAGCTGCTGTGGAAGGTACCGCGCAGGATCGGCGGGTTCGTCAACTTCAAGCTGCTGCTGCTCACGCGGCTGGGCGAGGGACTCTTCCGCTACCTGCGACTGCGCGGTTTCGAGAAGTTCCTGCACGGCCCGGGCAACGGCCTGCGCCGCCGGATGATCAACTCCATCGGCTCGGTCTCGGTACGGCAGTTCGGCCTCGCGAAGCTCGGCCTGGTTCCGGCCGGCCGCATGGAGGACATCGTCCGTGGAGCCATCGGGCTGGCGAGCGAGGGCTTCTTCGAAGGCGTCGCGGACGGAAGCATCACCGTCCACCGCGACCGGACCATCACGCGGCTGCTCGGCGGGCACGGCGGTCCCGCGGCCGAGCTGAGCGACGGCAGTACGCACCGCGCCGACCTGGTGCTCTGCGCCACCGGCTTCACCCAGGGCGTGCCGTTCCTGCCCGAGGAGACCCGGCGACAACTCCTCGACGACCGCGGGAACTTCATGCTCTACCGGCAGATCCTGCCCCTCGGCGTTCCCGGGCTCTACTTCAACGGCTACAACTCCTCGTTCTTCAGCCCGCTCAACGCCGAGATGGCTGCCCTCTGGATCGCGGCCGACCTCGCGGAGGCGGTGGCGCGGCCCGACCCCGAGGCCATGCGTCGGGCTGTCGTCGAGCAGCTGGCGTTCATGGACGAGGCCACGGACACACATCACTGCCGCGGCACCAAGATCATCCCGTTCTCGATGCACAACGTCGACGAGGTCCTCGGCGACCTCGATCTGAACATCGGTGCCACGGTCCGGGCGTCGCACTGGCTGGGCGCGGTCAATCCCGCGGCCTATCGGCGGCTGACCCCGTTGCTGCTGCGGCGGCTGACATCGAGCGGGCCGCGACCTGAGCCCGGAGCCGCCGGCCTGAAGCCCGTGGACAGTGTCTCCGGAAACGAAGAAGTGCCTTCCGACCTGCGGTGACGGGGTCTCTCCAGGACCACGTCAAACTCGCGCGGCCTTGGCAGCGGCGGTCGGCGTGCTCGCGCACGTGTCGATCGGGCAGTGGGTCGAAATATCCGTTTCTGATCACGGTCCGACGGTAGGCGGGCAGCATGGCGGGCCGTCATGACCGCAGGGCTCACAGTCGTTGACCTGTGTGTCCGATCGAGTGTCCGGCTGGGTGCCCGGCCGCGTCCCGTACGATCGGCGGTCATGGCCGCACCTACCGAGGACGACGTGCCTCCCGCGTACGGGGCGCCCGCCCGCTCGGTCGCCATCCACCACGTGCGGGCCGCACTGCGCGGAGCCGAGCGGCACGGCGTGGACATCACCGCACTCCTCGAACGGGCGGCCATCCCGCCGCGGCTGCTGGAGGTCCCGCTCGCCCGGGTGTCGCCCCGGCAGTTCGCCCGGCTCACTCAAGCGGTGTGGCAGGCACTCGACGACGAGTTGCAGGGGCTCGGGCCGCAGCCCCTGAAGGTGGGCACCTTCGCGATGATGTGCCATGCCGTGGTGCACTGCCCCGATCTGCGGTCCGCCCTGGACCGTGGCGGCGCCTTCTACCGGCTGTCCCCCGGCGGGCCCCGGTTCCATCTGGAGGAGGAGCCTGCGGAGAAGTCGTGGGAGGAGACCGGGGCTCACGACGAGGCGCGCGTGGTCTTCGATCTCACGGCCTTCGACGATCCCGATCACTACCTCGCCGAGTCCGCCACCGTCGTCGCGCACCGCGTCGCCGGCTGGCTGATCCGCCGCAGGATCAACCTCACCCGGGTGGAATTCAGCCACCCGGCGCCACAGCACGCTCTCGAGTACGACCTGCTCTACGGCGCCCCTTGCTCGTTCCTGGCTCCCCGCACCGCCCTCGTCTTCGACCGTGCGGTCCTCGACCGACCGGTACTTCAGGACGAGGCAGGGCTGCATGACTTCCTGCGCCGTGCTCCGGGCGATGTGCTCGCCCGCCTGGACTACGGCAGCACCGCCGCCGCCCAGGTGCGCCGGCTGCTCGGGCAGTCGCTGCCGGACCGGATGCCCGACCCGCACGACGTCGCGGCACGGCTGGCGGTGAGCGCACAGACCTTGCGCCGCCGGCTGGCCGCGGAGGGCACGTCCTTCCAGCAGATCCGCGACCAACTGCGGCGAGATGTGGCCATCGCGGCGCTGGCCACGGGCACCGTCTCCATCGAGGACATCTCGCAGCAGCTGGGGTTCTCCGAACCCAGCGCCTTCCACCGCGCCTTCAAACGCTGGACCGGCTCCGCTCCCCGCTCCTACCAACCGGGCGGCTGAGCGACCGAGCGACCCGCCGTCGAGTGAACGCCCGGGTCAACCACCTTGAGCGGCACGGTCACAGCACCCGCCCGGCCCCGGCTCGTACCGTCCCGCCATGACCGAAACGCTGATCTACGACGCCGTGCGCACCCCACGCGGCAAAGGCAGACGCGGGGCGCTGCACAGCGTCAGACCCGTTGCCCCGGCCGCCGAGCTGCTGCGGGCACTCGCGGAGCGGAACCGGCTGGACACCGCGGCCGCGGACGATGTCGTGCTCGGCGTCGTCTCGCCGGTCGGCGAGCAGAACGCCGACCTGGCCCGCACGGCGGTGCCGGCGGCACCCTTCAACTCGTCAACGCCTACGATCCAGATGCGTTCGCCGACCGCGGCGAGCGGTTCTGACTCCGACCGGACGACCCGGTACGTATGCACGTACGGCACGTATCAACGTCGCGTATGAAGTCGCGTATGAAGTGAGGAGAGGTACGGCATGACAGTGGCCGAAGAAGCAGGGCTCGGGCGCGTAGGGATCTGGACCGCGAGCCTTGACGCGGTGCCTCCGGCGGCGGTCGGGCAGATCGCGGCCGAGCTCGAAACGCAGGGCTGGGGCACGCTGTGGTTCGGCGAGGCCTACGGCCGGGAAGCCTTCACCCAGGCGGGGCTGCTGCTCGCCGCCACCGGGCGCATGCGCGTGGCGACCGGCATCGCCAACATCTGGGCCCGCGACGCGGTCGCGGCCAACGCGGCGTCCCGCACGTTGTCCGCGGCCCACGGTGGGCGGTTCGTGCTCGGGCTCGGAGTCAGCCACCGGCCACTGGTCGAGCGGGTGCGCGGGGGCAGTTACGCCAAACCGGTCGCCGCCATGCGCGAGTACCTCACGGCGATGGCGGAAGCGGCCTTCCACGCCGCGGAGGCCAACGAACCACGCCCGCCCGTCCTGATCGCCGCCCTAGGTCCCCGGATGCTGGAGGTGACCCGTGAACTCGCGGACGGCAGCCACCCCTATCTGGTGACGCCGGCACAGACCGCCGAGGTGCGGGAGGCTCTGGGGCCGGACAAGATCGTGGCCGTCGAGATGGGCGCCGTACTCACCTCGGACCGCGAGACCGCGCTGCGCCGGGCCCACGCCCACCTGGACGTCTACACCGGCCTGCCGAACTACCGCAACAACTGGCTGCGGGGCGGCTTCGACGAAACGGACCTCGTCCGCGGCGGCTCCGAGAGGCTGGCCGAAGCGCTCATCGCATGGGGCGACGAAGCGGCGATCCTCAGCCGTGTACGCGAGCATCTTGCCGCCGGCGCCGACCACGTCTGCGTCCAGGTCCTGATGGAGTCCCCCTTCGACGTACCGACCGAGCCATGGCGAGAGCTCGCACCCGCACTCGTATGCGCATGACCGACGCAACTCCAACCCCGATGCATTCGGGCCACGTCAACGGTCAGGCTGTTTCGTTCGGATCATCGGGCGGCTTGTGGATCCACCCACCGGGTCCGATGCGATAGGTCCCCCGGTGTCTGGCCCATGGAAAGACCCGGACGCTCGTCCTCCATTGCGGATACGTCATGCCGAACTCGGTCCTGAACAGCCGGGCCAGGGTGCGCTCGCTCACGCCGATGCGCCGTGCGAGCCAGGCGGCGGTCCGCGGCTTCCGCAGATCGTCGGTCACCAGCGAACACGCCTGCCTCAGCAGGGAGTTGGTGGGCGTGGGCAACGTCAACGGCTCGGCGAGGGCCCGCCGCAGCCGGTCCCGCAGGACGGCACGCAGGCGCCGTGCTTCCTGCTCAGGCAGGGACCGTTCACTGCACGCGATGATCAGCTCGCGCACCAGGGCGTCCACGGCCACGACGACCGGCGTCCGAGACCTCAGCAGTACGTCGTGGGCGGCGAAGCCGAGCGTGTGCACAGAGCCGTGCCCGTGTACCCGGTGCTGATGCCAGATGCCCGCCGGAATCCAGACGGCACGCGCTGGACGCCACCCAGGACGCCTCGCCCGTCTGTACCGCCAGCACACCGGCGCTGACGTAGAGAAGCTGGTGACAGCCACGCTGGTGGCAGCCGATGACCTCACCGGCGAGATGGGCATGGGTGCTGTCCCTGGGTTCCGCCGCCATCCCGTCCGCTTGGCCGTTTTCCGACATGGTGCGGCGAATAACGGAAGCGACGCACGGTGTGCTCCTGCCGGCGTGCTGGGCATGCCCACAACGTCCCACACCCCGCGTGATCTTCCTCCCGCCGCCCCGCCATCGCTGAAGGCCCGGCCGGCCTCCGGCCTGCGCGGTATCGCCCTCGACACCCGACGCACAGGACATCCTGGCCGAAGCCGTGCGCTCCACAAGGGGCCTGGACGTCCTGGTGAACAACGCCGGCTATGGACTGTTCGGCTCCGTGGAACAGATCGACGCGGACGCGGCGCGCGCAATCTTCGACACCAACGTGCTGGCCAACCTCACCGTCCCGCGCGCCGCACTCCCCGCCACGGGCCGCCCGAGGCCGGATCCTGCAGACCTCTTCACTCATCGGCCAGTTCGCCGGGCCGTCCGCGGGCCTGTACGCGGCGTCCAAGGGCGCCGTGGAACTGATCCGCGAGGCCCTCGCTCCACTCCCGTCCGGCCGAACTCGACCGCTGGGAGTCCTTCCCGCGCGTACCGGTGGGCGAACGGGCCTGACCGTCCCACCCCACAGGCACACGAGCCGGGCCCCTCCTGTCGCGGGCCCGGCCCGCGTGCTGGTGTGCACGGTCCACAGCTGCTGGAGCCGAGCAGGACCGGACAGGGCCGTCTGCTCGGCTCAGCGCGGGCTGATCGCCGCTTCGGCCGCCGCCTTGATCCGGGAACCGAAAGCGTCGGCGTCCTTGCGGGCGGCGACCAGTGCCAGGCCGACGAGGAGCTTGCCCAGGCCGTGGCCTTCCAGGACGTTGAAGATACGGACCCGGGTCCTGCCGTCCGCCAGCGACTCCAGGTCGTAGCCGCCTTCTCGTACCGTCACGCTGTTCTTCGTCACCTCGGCCCACCGGATCTTCACCGGGGCTTCGAGGGCGGTGATGCGGAACTCCCTGGCGGTCTTCATCCCGGCGTCCTTGACTGTGCTCCGGAAGACGGTGCCCTCGGCCGTGGGGGTGTCGGGGATCCGCTCGATCTTGAGCACCCGGGGGCTGAACTGCGGGTCGTTGCGTCCGTCGGCGAGGTAGGCGAACACCTCTTCGACGGGCCGATCGACCTCGACCGTCACTTCGAACTGTCCTGACATCGGCACTCCTGATCGGTCGAGCCGCTCCGCGCCGACGCACCCCTTTCGGCAGACGGCCGCACGACCGCCGTGCCGGGTGGGAACCGCCTCGCGCACACGCAAGGGAACGCGAGGGTCACGCCGTACCGCCCGTCCTGTCGTGGCGGCACCGCGACCCTACGGGACCGCCGGGCATCTCGCGCGGCAAGCGGCACAACCACGAGCAGGAGGAAGCACGCTCCGCCTCGGCTTGAAGGGGCAACCGTGGGACCCCTCAGCGGTCCTGTGAGAGGGCGAGGAGTTCGGCGAAGGTACCGCCCGCGTGGACGAGGTCCTCGTACACACCCTGTTCGGTGATGCGGCCCTGCTCCATGACCACGATGTGGTCGGCCGTCCTGGTGTTCTCCAGTCGGTGAGTGACGACGATCGTGATGCGGTCGGGGGCGATGGTCCTGATCCTTTCGAAGATCCCGTGCTCACCCCTCGGGTCCATCTGGGAGGTCGGCTCGTCCAGGATCAGCAACTGGGGGCGCCGGTACAGGGCCCTGGAGCAGGCCAGTCGCTGCCACTGGCCGCCGGACAGTTCGGCTCCGCCGAAGACCTCGCGGGCGAGGAGTGTGTCGAGAGCGGCGGGGAGGTCTTCGACGGCCTCGCGCATGCCGACCGCGTCGACCGCTTCCCACACCGGCTCGTCGTCCAGGCTGCGGGGCTGGCCCAGTGTCACGTTCTCCCGGACCCGCAGCGGCCACTGGGCGAAGATCTGCGGCACCAGCCCGATGCAGTTCCAGACGGTGGCCGGGTCGACATGGGCGAGGTCCTCGCCGTTCCAGGTGACGTGTCCTTTGTCCGCCAGGTAGATACCGGTGATGAGACGTGTCAGCGTGCTCTTGCCGGAGCCGTTCACCCCGACGATGGCGAGGATCTCTCCCCGGCGCAGTGTCAGGGTTACGTCGTCGACGGCCGGCTTGTCCTTCCCGGGGTAGGTGTACGTGACCTCGTCCAGCCGGATCTCGTCCACCGGCGCGCCGACTGTCAGTTCTCCGCGTTGGGGAGCCCGTTCGCCGGCGTCGTCGAGGAACGCCTGCATGTCGCTCAGGTAGAGGCTCGTGTGGAACACCGCGGCCCCGTTGAGGACGACCTGGGACAGTGCGGCCAGGGTCGTCTGGACCGCGAGGACCGCCGTGGCCGCGATGGCGAGCGCGATCCGTCCGGTCACGGCCAGCCAGGCGAGGACCGCCCAGGTGGCGAGGAGCAGACCGCCACCGGCGAGAGAGGACAGCAGCGCGATGCGCAGTGTCCTGGGTGCGGCGGCCAGGGTGCGTTTGTCGACTCGCTCGGACAGCGCCCGGTTCCAGTACAGGAGGTAGTCCGTCATGCCGTTCGCGCGGACCTCGTCACCGTACTTGGGCGTCGTGGACCACCACCGCATCATGCCGCGGACATTGCGGTCTGCGACGTTGGCGTAGTGGATCTCGTAGTCGACGCGGGCGGTGAGTACCGCTCCGACGCCGGCCGGGAGCACGGCCAGGAGGAGCAACGGCAGCATCAACGGATTCAGCACGGAAAGGACGCCACTGGCCGTGATCATCCTGACGAGTGCCGACATGAAGCGCTGTGCGTCCGCGACCATGACGTGCGTGCGGATCACCCCCATCTCGGCGGCTTCCTGCCGGTCCGCGAAACCGTCGACCGCGTACGCCGCTGCCTCGACCCGGCAGACGGCCTCGACGAGGGCGGTGTCGGTCGCGGTCGTCAGCCTGGGGGTGATGCGCCGCTCGGCGTACGTGGCCAAGGCCCCCGACCCGCGGGCCAGCGCACTCGCGCCCGCCACGACGAGGAGGGCCGGCAGGGCCGCGTACAGGCGGTCGGCCACGGCGTCGTCGCCGAGGATGGGGCTCATCGCCTTGGCTGTCGCGGTCAGTTGCACGGCTGCGGCCACACCGGTGATCAACTGGCAGGCCAGGAGCAGGAGCACGGCTCGGCGGTCGATGGCCCAGGACATCTTGGCGATCCGGCGCAGAACGGAGGGAAGCTGCGCGCACAGCTTTCGGAAGGTCACTTCGCCGAGCGGGTTCACGGAGTACTGCCCCGAGTAGGTGATCTCGGCCGGCGGCGGTGGGGGTACGGGGTGCGTTTCGTTGGTGGCGGCTGACGTCAACTGGACATCTCCTGCACGGTCGTTGGGAACGAGATGGCGCTACCGGACTCAACGACGTCGACCGCGATTCGAACACACGTGTTTTGGACGGAGCGGATTCCGTGCAGGAGCGCGGAGGGTCAACGTGCCGGATGCATCCACCCTTGACGCACACGGGTCGCTCCGAGCGGCCCGATGGCCGAAACGCCGGTGCGGATACGTGTGTTGCGGGTGGGGCGGTCCGAACTCCGGGACCCCTCAGCCGACGTGAAGGATCCGCAGGCGATCGGGTTCCGCCGGATCTCGGTCCACGACCTGGATCGGCGTCCCGGTCCACTGCCAAACGCTGATGCCCGGCACGCGGGAGAACCGGATCTGCCCGCGGGTGCCTTCGACTGCCACACGCGGCCAGGATTCGGCAGTGCGCGCCCGGTCCGCGCCGTTGGAACGCAGCAGATCGGCGAGGACGGCGACCGTGTCGTAGCCCTCGAAGGCGACGAAGGAGGGCGCTGCGGCCAACTGCTCGCGGAGAGCCGTCTCGACTCGCACACCGAGTGGCGTGAGGCGCTCGGGCAGGTAGCGCAGGAACGGGATCGCGGCGCTGTCGGTGCCCAGCGACGTCGCCCATTCGGCGAACTCCGGTTGCCCGGCCGGAGCTCCGATCATGATCTCGGCGATGCGTTGGTCGCGGCGGACCGACTTGACGATCGACACCGCCGGTTCCGGGTGGCCGACCAGAAGAAGGAGGGCTGTCGCGCGATTGCCGACGAGTTCCTCGCACACGGCCGTGGCGTCGAGCGCGCTCATGTCGAGTTCGATGACAGCCCCGCCGCGTGGAGCGAGGTGGTCCCGCAGGATGCGGGTCCCAGCTGCCCAGTAGACACTCGACTGGGTTGCCACTGCGATTCGGCTGTGACCCGCGCCGAGGAGGAAGTCCGCGTAGACCTGCCAGCCGCGGGATTGCGGCGGGGAGAGGCGCGCGACCCATCGCGTCGGCTGTTCGGTGAGCGCGTCGAGAACCGCCGACGAGCAGAGGAACGGCAGGCCGAGGGCGTCGGCCCTGGCTGCGGCGGCGCGAGCGACGACACTGTGATACTCCCCCGCCACGGCGGCCACGCCCAGTCGGGCCAGTTCGTCCACGGCCGCCGCGGCCCGCCGCGGATCAGCGGCGGTGTCCCGGACCACCAGGTCGAGTGGTCTTCCCGCGATCCCGCCGCCGTCGTTGACTTCGCGAACGGCCAACTCAAGTCCGGCGAGCAGGTGTTGGCCCGCCTCGATCCAGCCGGGCCGGGTCAGCGGAACGAGAGCGCCGATCCGTACGGAAGATCCGTCGGTCCGCTCCACTCCGGTTGACGAGGGCGGCGATGGTGGCGTGGTCATGCGTTGGCGTCTCCCCGTGTGGCGATTGGCCGGTGGTCGGCCCGGATCGCGAAGCAAGTCAAGATCGTCGAGCCCGATGACACGGTCCACCCAACGTCCCTCGACTGGCATCCTGCCCGCCGGCTCCATGCCGAACAACCGGCGGCAGGCTGAGGTGGTCAGTGCCTGGACGGTGCCAGATGTGCGCGCTCTCCCTGGGCGCCGAACAGGGCGAGCAGTTCCGCGGGCCGGCTGTCGGCGCTGCCGATCCAGTGAGGTACGCGAGTGTCGAACTCCGCGGCCTCTCCGACGCCGAGCCGGAACTCCTGCTCGCCGAGCGCGAACCTGACGTGTCCGTCGAGGACGTAGAACCACTCATATCCCTCGTGGGTCCGCAGGTTCATCGTGGGTGCTTGGCCGGCGGGCGGATAGATCACCTTGTAGGCCTGGATGCCGCCGGCCCGCCTGGTCAGTGGCACCATCACCAGCCCGGATCGTCGCACTGGTCGCAGGTGGACGCGCGGGTCTCCGGTGGGCGGCGCCGCGACGAGGTCGTCGAGCGGGACGCCATGCGCCCGGGCCAAGGGAAGCAGCTGCTCCAGCGTCGGGCGGAGCTTGCCGTTCTCAAGGCGGGACAGGGTGCTCGCCGTGAGACCGGTTTCGTTTGCCAGCGCCGCCAGCGTGGCGCTCCTTGCCCGGCGCAGGGCACGCAGTCGGGGCCCGACTCCGGCCAGAACGTCTCCTGCGGGGTTGCCCGTGTTGTCCATGCCCCGATGAT
>Ga0307512_10003781_pt1 | contig 17113 bp, 13 predicted proteins | sample 14_EM_MG_FD_200267 | JGI IMG/M metagenome (GOLD analysis project Ga0307512, IMG submission 200267) | Populus trichocarpa ectomycorrhiza microbial communities from riparian zone in the Pacific Northwest, United States - 14_EM | ecosystem: Host-associated > Plants > Roots > Unclassified | place...
AAATTCATGTAGTTTGGTACGATGGCGTAGTGTGGGGTGTAAATCAAACATGCATAAGAAGTATTATGGAACTCAGAGCAAGGGTTCACTAATAATATTCACCGTTGACATGTGACGTGTCAACACCGATAACGTCCGATAAGTTTCTTCAGAACATCCACACTTCATCTACAGTGCTAACAATCTTAGATAATAACATTGACTTTAGCCGGGTTGCTTCCATGGCAGCAGTGTCTAAACAGAACTACGCTCTAGTCATGTTACCGGGGTTGCCGGGGTGGAGATCTTGCGATGGTGTCCTCGGAACCAGTTTGATTCTATCCTTAGACCGTAATGAAACAACTTAGGGCATACTATTTCACAGTTCCCACACAATAATTGGTGGTGTTCAAGAGAAAACCAAAACTTAACTAAACATGCAAGCCAACCATCTTTCAGCACTAACCACCGTACATGATAACCTTCAGACATCAATTCTCTTTCTCTTGTGCTCTACGGTGGCGGTTAAATGGCTTGATAAACTGGGAACGAAAGAAAATCCTCCTATCTGACAGCCCACGTACAGGAATAATTCACCCTTTAATTTGCCAAACATACGATCCCAAGTAACCTCCTACTCATTGAACATGATCGTTATGCGACAAACACTATCTCAGATTAGCATAGCACCGCCGAGATACCGCGGACATCATACCTTGAATTTCGTTACTACGCACATTTTGGACGCTGTTTCCCATTTTCCCAAGGATATATAGCAGTCTTGTCTTCGTCACGGACGATTTGAATGATATCCTTCCATCCGGTAATGCTCAACCTTTTCCCCATTCCACTGTCATGTTCCTTAGATGCGTTCTTCAGGAACCCCTCTGCTGCGCCACAGCCCAGTTGAGCAACGGCCATCCAAGACTGGCCGAATGTTCTAGGCACTTTGTTTAATCCAGGCGATGCGACGTTTTTGCCGGTTGCTTTGACTCCGCGGAAGAACAATAAAAGAAGTACGCCCAAGAGAACGAAGTGCAGGGCTAGGGTTGCCAGTAGAACAGCAAGTCCCCGTAGTTTTCTCGGTATAGGATAAATTCTCATTCGTGTTATTGTAGCATTGTACGAGCCGTCAAACTCAGTAAGTTGTGAATTGTACTCTGTTATGGTGATGATGGTTAAAAGAGACTGAAGCGCTTGACTCAAATCATTGGTGTTGCCTAGAGTATTCAGGAATACAGCTCCAGCTTCTGAGGATATCTTGGAACTGCAGGAGGTCGTGCCGCACAATTGTACACCACGGCCGTCATTGGCACCCCGCCAGGCATCCCCAGAAATACTAGATGTAATGTTCAAAGTTTCCGCCAGTTCCAAAGCTGTCCAATTGAGTAACTCAAACACCCCACGTTGCTGATGAGGTGTTTGCATCCGAAGTTGTTGTTCAATATCCGATGTATTGTATACCTTGGTCGATCCACTATCTATCAGGGACATCTCGGGTTCTGGAAATCCTGTTGGACGTTTAACGTTGATAATTGCGTTTTTGACTGGGAAGCTGGTAACACAAAGGCTCTGATCTAGAGTGAACCGTACATTGTCGCTCTCGGCTGAATGTTTCCCCCATTCAGACCCATTAAATACGGACTTAGATTTGCCAAATTTCTCGGTGGCTCGCTGAAGATCGGAAAGACTGGAATTGGTGCCCACATTCATCGAGACGCGGGAGGCAAGTAGCCACACATTATTAGTGTCAAAAAGACTAAAGATAGGCAAACCATCATCATAACTTGGAAACTGGGTTGTGTTGGATTTCAAATAGCAAAGAAGTGTTTCGGAAAAGTAAGGTCCGGAATTGAGATCGGGACCAGGTGAAAGTTCAAGAGAGCAATTAGTGATCAGTGTGGCATCTATCTCCGCTAAATATTTGTTCCTCTGTATTTCAGCATTTACGACGGCAGCAGGCATGCTGATTGGATGGTCAAATATCATACGAAACAAGGCAATGTCGTTAACCATAGTCGAATTCGGTAGGTCGCCTATAGACGAAACTGTAACGGTATCCAAACCCCCTGGTTGGGAAAAGTAATCGTACTGGAAGCTCACATTATATTGCTCTGGACCAAACGCTATGCATTGAACATGTGCTTCCATCACAACTGCTGGGCCTTGATACTCAACAAGCGTTTCCCGTTCGTTTTTTGGCAATGGGAACATCGCTCTGATGTAACTTCCTGAATTCTTCCAGTTTTTAAATTCCGTAGTGTCCAGCATCGTAAATGCTGACTCATTACGGCTAGTTTCTGCAAATGTCGGAAACTCTTTGGGTTTCTGATATAGCGCATTTAGACCATCGAAAGGCATCAGTAAGTTGCCATAAAAAACTGGCCGCACTTCCGATGGCCCAGGGAGATTCCAGTCGGTGGTGTCCGAAATGAGAAGCGTAGAAGTGAATTGGTTCACAGTAGTTACCATCACTAACCCAATTAGACAGATGAATCCAAGGTGTTTCTTGCTATTGTGGAGTCGCTTATTGTACATTGCTCCTCGAAGTAGGGGAAGGGTCATGCTGTATGGTCCTGGAACTGCGTACTGATACATTGACATTGCTGGGGCGTCCATGAAAAGAACGTGACCGTGTTCGAGTGATAATGTCGCCAAGAGCATGCAACAGAGTACAGACTGTGCGCCGACACACACGCGGAGGACGGTGGAACAAAGTGTTATGAGGCGGGTTCCCCAGTTCGTGGTAACGACATGAACCCATACTCCATGGTGCGCATCACCATTACCCCATGTCCAGTAAGAAATCAAGATGGTAGTAGCTGTGACAATGCCCACAGTTCCACCTAAGAGAACCGTCGGAAAGTAAATTCCATATCGTGCACCCCAGTCTTGCAACTTCCTCCTCCACCGAGATCGCCAGTGACCACTTGCTCCTTATAACATGATTAGCATCAATGCATTTCGTAATCGGCACTCACAGCGTACTTGTCATTGCTACGTTGGAACAGGTTTACGAGTTGGAACAATTGAACAATGGCAGGTAGAATATGTCGAAAGCACTTTCTGGGCCGGTTGTCTCGGAGTCGCTATACCGAGAAAATAGGAAAATCAAATTAGGCTGCAGCGAAGTTACTTGGGTGATCATGCGAATATAAATCCCATAGCAACAGGGTAGAATCGTACACAAGAGGATGCCTATTAATAAGAACTTGGTGGGGAGGAGAGTAGCTAGTTCCTGCCTTTTCGATTACGTGGTTAGTAAATAGTGAATCAAAAAAACGAAATAACCTTCATCTAGTCGCTCCTTCGTCATCGCGGATAGATGGATGTCGATTTACAGCTGTAGACTCCGCCTCCTTAACACAAATCAAGTGCAGGTTGGGCGCTACTGTGGTTGCACAACCACTAAGGGATTCAGGAGAAGCGGCGGCGCGATACAGACGCCACTGTTGCTTTTCTGTTAAACACCATTGGCATGGATCAAACGATATCGGCTCCGCTTTGATATCGACATCTCAAAGCTTTTATCACTGAGCTGAGTAGAGCCATATACAATAAAACATACCCTCATGTACAATTTCGCTTTCAGGCTATTCAGACGCTGATGAGTTTTCTAGTAACTCGATAATGTCTACAGCCGCTGAATAGTCTATACAGGGCTACAGGTTTCATCCTTCTGCAGGTCAAGATAAAAGCGTCGCCCACCAGCCAAATAGTGAGAATCGGCTAGATAGGGCACGCTTTGTCGCCAGCCTCAACTGGTTCGGGGCGGGAGAATATCGGCTTTTGCCTATGAAGCGAGGCAGAACCTCGCGATCCAATGAGGTCGGCATAGTGACCATCAGATCTTTCATGAATTCGTCTGGAATAGTTTATCTTAGGCGAAGTACTCTATGCATATGTACGAGCTTCGCCAGCAGGTTAACTGTTGCGCAGTACTTCAGCTGAGACACCAACATGTCAATGAAGTGCGCACTCAAGTTGCAGAAAGCCATGCATATCAAAGCTTCAGCTGAGCATCTGGACGTGGGGGCCAAGACTGAAAATATTTCGTCTTCTACCCACAGTTGCTTCCCAGCATACACGGAGGTTTGTTCTTTTGTTAACGGTATATATCGCTCGCATTCCAGGTAGTCTTGCATATCATAGTACCGTTTTTACGAGGGGCTGTGGGACGGGATACAAGGTGTTGATAAAGTCTAGGCTTCACACTCTACCTACATATCCGTAGGGTCGCGGAATGAGACTATCGAACAGTACGGAGGTGTAGTTATGCGGTCAGACGGTATGGGTTGGTGGATGAAGTCCGAAAAACGGATTTTCCATACCAATCAGATTTTATCCACATAAGTCTTTAAGCCGCATTTTACACAATACGAACTTACAGGATCATTGTAGATAACCATCGTTTTAATTTCTCTTCTCCGTTCAAATACGTCTTTATAATTATTGGAAATCTGCTCAACCCCGTTCCCGAGTCCTCCCGATGGTGGAGTGGCCAATGTGGCCTTGTCATTCTGTATATAGAGAGACCGCTAGAGTAGAGAGAACGATATCGCTCTTGGACCTTCTCACAGCGCCCGCTACCATTTCCAGCAATAATTTTATTCGAGTGTTATCTAGGCCATCGACAAAGAACAACGACTTTTTAGGAGAGGCTATTTTGTGCGCAAGGTGACCGGAGCCCAGGATGGGGCGAGTAATTCTCTATCACTCTTATACACAGGGTATTGACTTTTACCTATTCGGTACCCCACCGGTAATGAAGTAGTACATTGGATTCGAAAGAAGAAAGGTCTGCAATGGTATGAGTTAGCAGACGTAAGTGATATGTAGGTACTGAACTTTGTAAAACTGGAACTTGCAACGCAGAGTATCTAGAATTGCAAGCTGCTCTGTAATTATTATGACACGACTAACACTATTATCCCCTCATTTCCGCCGCTTAGCTCGCATAGATCTCTGGTCATTGTTTCATAGTGAGCTGCGCTCCACCACTCACGGCTGATCGTGTCCCCCACTCGGACCCGTTAAATTTGGGACTGGATTCGGCAGAGATATCCGCCGCTCGCTGGAGATTGGAATTGCCCATAGGAGACAAGTAGCCACACATTGTTCCTGTCCAGCACACCAACAGCAGGGAACGACTTAAATGCAACTTCGTTTTTAGACTTAGATCCGGGACCGTGGAATTCAAAAAGCATAAAAACATTTCCATTCCAACAAGCTTAAATCGAAAGGAGCAACGGTTGGTCATCTTCTCTTCTAACGCGTTAAGTATCTCGGATGAATTTCCGTTTCGCTGCAGTTCAGAATGTTTTATGGAAGCAGGTAGCAAAAGTCTTCGTGATAGCCGCAAAAAGAGCCACAACCGAGCGCCCCACGAGCATGAAAAATGGCGATTTCTCAACAACCACACTATAGAGAGAGCTGTAAGTGAAAAGATAAGTCCTTTAGATGATGGAGAGAAAGAATGCATGCTGCTTAAGAAAAAATAGTGACACTGTGGATTCCCTTATTACCTCCTCTCTGTATACCTGCATTCCCTGACCCACTTCAGACACCACAACCACACAACCGCCTACGGGTAGCAGGAGTGGAGCTCCGCCATCTAGGCGGCCAGCCCGGAGGCGGAGGGGATTAAGGGGCTGTCATACTCTAAGTAGAGTGAATACAGTATGATTAAAACAAAAAAAACCACACAACCGCCAGAAATAAATAAAATGTAACCTTTGGATTCATGAAAGTTCAGATATAGGACATTCTGAAAATACAGTATAAAAAATTTAGGAAATGTGGTGGAGAAAGGTGGACCTACTTTGTGTCTTCACTGATTGCCACATAATTCAGTGGGGATTTGGTGGGTACAATAGGGTTTACAATCGCTGCACAAGAGCTCCTTCCCAACTTACTCTAAAAATTTGTCTTTTTTTTATCAGACTCTTCTGTGTTAAATTTCATCTGCGAAATGCCTGTATATTATTTATTTATATTAAGGCCACGGTTGTCCACGTTTTATGAGGTGGGCTCAAGTGGCTTAGGAGAGCAGCCAGGTGGGTAGAGGGGCTATAAATGTAAGCAGTGTTGTAATTTTTTTAAAAGCAGCATACCATTTTATTCTTCATCATTGAAAGGACTTACTTTTCAATTACAGCTCTCTCTATTGTGTGGTTGTTGTGAAATCACCACTTTTCATTTTGATGGGGTGGTTGGTTGCGGCCATCGCGAAGACTTTTGCTACAGGACTGAGTAGTTCGACTCAATATTATTCACATAAGGAGACGACATGTGTCTTTTTCGATTCTTATTAGTCAGAATTCTGTGGCTAAGTGGCTAATAGTGGCAAGTATAAACCACATGAACTCAGATCTAGAATGACCCATTAATTTAAGTCTGCAAGTAGGACTCTGACAACAAAGTGTCATATACACAAAATGTGTATAACTATACCTGCTTTCACATCCCAAGTTCAGATTCATGATATCTTTAATATTGGGTGAGTGGTTATGGATTAATACCTTTATTGGAATGTTTTCATTCAGCAGTACAAGGAAAATTTGCTATAGAGTAAATTGGCAACTAGAAAGTGAAATAGGACCTATTTATGGATGTTTCATCCATAGAACATGATGTGATCAGAGCCAAACTTGGGGACTGAATTGGACTTCAATTGATTCAAATAGCCAAGCAGAAAGCATCTTTTCAGCTGACAATATTTGCTCTGGTCATAGAAATGGTACAAACTCACAGAGACTTGGAGAGATACACTTGTGGGCTGGGACCTGCACAGCAAGTATACTGTAGGGGTTGGAGTCGAGTGTACTTGGAAGCCAGGGGTGAGGTATACCTGGGAGTCGAGCTGGAGACGATCTATCTGGGCGCCTCCAAAGGGCGGCGAAGCCGCCACCGTAATTTGTAAACAACAAGCCTGACTACAAGGACCTTCATCCTGGTTGATTTGGGAATTTCACTTATGTTCGACGTTCTCGGCCAGTGACTGTAAGAATCAGGCCCCTGTTTTTTCACGTAAGTCAAAGAGAAGGTCACATGAGTCTTTTCAGGCCATCTGTTGTACATAGAACATGGGCGTCCATCACAGCTGCTGGGCCCTGGTACTCAAGAAGAGTTTCCTGCTTGGTTTTTTGTAATGGGATCATTGCTCTAGGGATGCTCTAGGACCCTTCCAGTCTTTGGTTCTGGCGGTATCAGATGTCGTGAATGCTGATCTATTACGGCCACCCTTTACGGTCTTTCAAACACCGTTGCATATCTCCCGCATAGCCTCGAGTCAGAATACCGAGAAAATATTCATCACGAATCCTCACTCGCACCTACCGAAAAAAAAAGGGAACGTTACGAATATGAAGGGAAGAACTGTGCCCATAAATCATGATACAGAGAGAGGAGAGAACGAGAAAGACTGGAGATATGTACAAGAGAGTGGTGGCGGATACTGCACCGCAAATGCCACCCGCCACTCGCTACTTACCACTTGGATATTCAACACATAATGTTGCATAAATACATCTCAGTCTTCGCGTGGCTTACTGGGCTACGTATTCATACGGGCTGATGGTATTCAGCCGTATGTATACATATATGAGTATGTACGCATTCATATATGCATATTGAGTACCGTAAATATACTGTACCAAAAAAGCCCCGTTTATTGATGCCGAGTTAATGCGGTATTAATGTTGAATTCTTTATAAATGTATACATTGTCTGAACTTGTGGGGTATTTCAGGATTTGCAACAATATCAATTGTTTTGAATGTGGGATCAATTTCACAGTAATGTAGCACAGAAGGCCACATTAGATGGTACATTGATGCCACATTGATACTGGATTGCTGTCATATTCAAAATGATGTGCATTTAGTTAAATAGTAGAGTTATACTACATTACTTCCACATGTGTATAATTCGCACATGCTTGCACACGCTCGCACATGCCCGATAGCTAGCCTTCAGAAACAATTCTGCCAGTGGTACCACTCCAGCTGACTGATGTATGGTAAAAAAATATTACTAGCATGATTCGAATCTGTTTCAGTGGGTATTTTACACACCCACTAACTACTACACTATGTATGTAGTTTGCTGAACATAACATTATGTTAGGGCTTTTTGTAGGTATACTGGTTTATTACTGTCACATCATTGTGACAAGAACATGGAATGTTAAATTTAGTAATATGCTACACTCACTGGACTCTGGGAGTCATGCTGCACACGGGTAAATGTGGCACTGCAGTCACATCAATAAACGGGGTTTTTTTGGCATAGTACCTATAAGGCTCTTATAGCCTCTTTAGATAGAACAATCAATCATCTTATTTAACACGGAAGTACCTGCAACCCAAGAACCTCCCGCGTGGCGCTAGGGTGCAGTGTCTGCCTGGAGGCACACAACACCGCGGAGCATAAAGAGAATGAAGTCTGTCAACCGCTCGAAGGCGGGGTAAACTAAGCCCCACCTTCCGTTTTCGGTCTTAGCGACTTGGCACAAGTTGCGAAGCGCAGGATCCAATGAGTTGCGTGTCCGGTGTCCGGGAAAGGCATTGTGGATACAGAGGATTAGATATCAGAGGCTCTATTTCCACCAGAAACTGAGGCTCTCGGTTCAACAGTGGGGCCGCCCAGTTACATCACACATGACGATTTAGCTTGTTTATCTGCTTTTGGTGCTTGTGAACATGTTTTACTTCTAGTAACCACTTGAAGCCATGTTAGAGATCGAGAGATTAAGCGCTAAGCCTGCTGGATTTGATGACAACGGTTTCGAAAATTATATTCCATTCGAATTCAGGCTTGGGGCTGGAAACGCTGGGAATTGTCGGGCTCATTTTGAATGTATTTCCTTACAAATTGAGTGCAGCAGGGTGGAAAAGAGGCGACAAGCGAGCTCCCTTTACTTCATTGGCCTATCGGCACGGATGATCTGCAGATACGCCGATGCACCCCACCCCGCGTATCGGAACTTAAGCGCTAAGCTAGCGTCGATGAAAGTGGTGCACAACATGTATTCCGAAAGCACACTCCCGGAATCACCGGAGTCTAAATATGCAGGGGAAGCGAGACGAAGGCAAAAATATAGATTACGTTCCAGGTATCACATTCTTCCGCACCCGGTACACACCTCTCGCTGCTCCCGGTTCCTCCGCCTGTCTGCAATAATTGAAGCGATATAAACCGAGCACCCTCTGCTGATCTGGGAGACGGCACAGAAACGAGTAAAGTCTACATGAGTGTGGGAATAAGCGGTGGGAATGCAGCGCAAGGTAAGTAGCCGAGGTAGCGCCACGTGATGCGTACATCGGAAGTACACTCCATCACCCGCCATTTACCGTCGCCACCCCCGCCGCCAACACGGCCCACACGCTCGACCTCACTCACAGACAAATCCCCGGCGATGCACGCGGCGAAACCCGAATTAACGTTCTGCATCCATCCATGCGTCTCAAATACAATAACCTATTTCCTCCTCCATAACAGGCCCACAGCCTCTCTCCCCCTCACTCCTTTCCACTAACAATACCCGCAAGTCTTTGCACACATCGTCCTCTTCGTCGCCGTGCTAAACCAGACATTGTAGCAGAACCCGTTACTTGCCCACTTCCTGCACTCCGCGTACTTGTCCCTGCACACGCGATCCTCCAGCGGCGCTGCAGTGGCGATGGTAGCAACTGTGGCGAGGGCGAGGATAACGGCGTTGAGGTTCAATTGCACTGCTGTTGTTAGAGTCGGCTGGATACAGGGGCGGGAGGGAGTACTGGTGAGGTAGGGTAGAGTTGGTGGGTACGGAAGGTGGTTGGATAAATGGAAGTGATGCTGGCGGTGGTGAGAATGCAGTGAAGATGATGTTGATTTGGTTGATGATGGGCGGGGGTTTTATATTCGTGCCAGGCTGTCAACCTGCCATGTTCAACGCGAGCAAGGCGGGGTCTTACATATTTGCGCGCGGTTAAGACGTTACGCCGGCGAGATTTACTCGCTACCGGACAGCGCTAGGTTGGTTAGATTTAGATTCATAGTCATAGCGAAATGAGTCCATTTGGGAAGCATACTCGTCGGCCCCTGAACACCCCACTTCAGTATGCAGCCCGAAACATTGTCAAGGTGCACTAACTGCATTTGGTTATAGTGAGGTTGGATATGGAATGTCCGCGGCGGGCCGTGGCGCCGTTGATGTGATCGGAGAGACTAAAACTTGGTAACACTCACGTAGTTCGGTACCGTGCGGATGATAATATTAGCTAGATACACCGGGCTGGGGGTCGGATAATTGCCCAGGCTGGGCGTTTATGCAATTGCTGCGGGGCTTGTTAGGATATGCTTTGACTTATGTTGTTCCTCAGATGTTGGATGGAATTGAATGACCCCCGATGCAGCGGGCAGTGATATGCTCTCTGTGTACGATGAATTAAATATCGGGTTTGTATTCAGGATAACCTCTGGGGACATACTATGCACTATAACTTTAAGGGAGTCGGAAATGTACTTTTTTAATGGCACTGGAAATAGTTCTACACTGAAAATAAAGGCAATTTAGCACAAGAATTGGGTTAGAGGTTCTTTTGTATGGTAGTCAAAGGCACTGTGGAAATGACACTGAACTGGGATACGCAATGCTTTTCTAAAGGTGCTTTCTTTCTCTGTGCCTTTCTTCCCATGCTTTGTCTCCCTGTGCATTTTCTCCGCATGTATTCTCTGCACCGCTTCGTGCCTTTTCTCCGCATGTATCCTCTGCGTCTTCTTGTGCCGTTCCACTTCAAGGTGTATTAAAATCAGTAAAGACTCGTCGCTCCAAAGGCACTGACTAAAGACACCAACCACTAGTGGGAGCACCGAATCCTCCCCAGGCTGCCCTTTCAATGCACCCGTCATCTTAACACTCTCGCTACTTCCAGCTCCCTCATTGTAGCATTTGCCTGCTGCGTCCTACTCTGTCGTTGATGTCTCCAGTATTGGTGCAGTCTAGGGTAGCGTGAGAATGGTAGCGGTAGCGGCGCGATGGTGGTGGTGGGTGTTTTGGCATACAGATTGTGCGGCAGAGGTGGCAATGGATGTTGTAAAAGGAAGGAAGGTGAATAGCCGATCGAAGTATTCCATTGCAGAGTAATCACAAACTATCAGTTGTGGCTATTTCATCAGTTGAAGGGCACACACACAAAGAGGCTCCAATAAAGGAGCCTCCGGTAGGGTTCTAGGTCCCGAAAATGCATCATTCCAAAAGTATAGCAATATAGAGCCATGGATTTAAGGCACTTTGGTGGGTGTCCAGCATTTTAAAAAGTCACAAGCCAAAAGTTCACACATTAAAAGACATTAGGATTCCCAAAAAAGCACCAAACCCAGTTTCAGCACCTCTCGGTGCCCTTTTACCATATAACCGGTGCCTTCTCATTTTTCATTTGTATGGGGAAAAGGTACGAAAGGGACATTTCCAACCCTGTTAGAGTAACCGGGGTGAACCTGTCTTTTGCAGATTTACCCAGCATAACACTCTAGTAAAGAATATTTTTATAGCATAACCCTCTCATGGAAATGCAATCAAGAATTAAACAGAATTTATTGTTAAATTATGAGGTTTGCAAGTTGTTATGTTTCTTCCTATCGAGGTTGTGTTGGAGGGTTGTAAGTGATAAAGGAAATAGTGACACATCAACTGGCATTGCGCGAGTCATCACCCCTAACATCACTACGGTGACCTGGTACAACATTTGACTTTGACTACCAGTCATAATATCTGGCTGTTCACACTGTGTCATACAGTTGGGTAATTAATGGTAAACCAGATAGCCTTCTGCTGGATCAGTAGAGCATTTATTTCTGCAAGTGAACTGTATTTCTTTTTGCACTCGGCTGTGATTTGCAGTCACTTAACTTTGAATGTGTAGTCATTTAACTTTGATATGAAGTCATTGTAATATGATGTATCGCTTACAAATGAGTTGTCCAGAGACTTGACAATCTAACGAGTGATAGGCTGGGTGATTTGAACTCCGCCCTTCTGTAGAAATCAACAGTTCAACTCTGCTTCTACCACGCCCCCACCACCCACTCCCTTTAAAGAGTTCTTAAAACATGGCTATCTTTTATTTAACTACCCTCTTACTCTATCAAATTTATTTTATAGTTGAGGCAAACTTTTTTTGGATGTTGCTCAAACTCGCTGTTGCAGCACTGCGACGGAGATATGAAGGTTTTGTTGCACCAGGCCGCCGTACATGACTATAATCAACCTTGAAATGACTACTCGTTAGAGCTGTTATTAATTGCAACATACATAACGTACAGCACCACCATTCACAATTTTATAAAAAGTGGTATTTAATACCTTACATTTTAAATGTTTCGCAATCTTCATTTTGCTAACTATTTGGCTCAACATTTTTTCATAAGGGCTATATTATATAGAAATCGATCAAGAGGGTTACGCTGCCTAATATATTCTTCCAGAGGGTTTTCCTGAATAAAAGCCGATTAATAATATATACCCGGTACGGTCAGGACTATGCATTTCTTTCAATGATCCGCTTTTCCCGTGCTAATTCGGACTGGCTGAAGGCCAATGGAAAACACCTTGTCATGTCAGGTACCGGTCTTATGTAAGTCGGTTCCCTCTACGCGGACTCACTGAGATCGAGTTGCTCTATATGAAAAGATAGGCTATGGTTTGCGCAGCTCGTCTCGGTATATAAGATGAGAGGCGGGACTCGCAGGATCGCAAGACAAGATATTCCGAAACTTTCTGCAGTCCTTCGGGGATCTCGTGAGTGATGTAATAATTCGGGGGTTACTACGGATTCAGCTTTGCATCTAGCTGGCACTCCATATGCCTAACTGCTGGCACTCCTCCCCGCGTTACTTCAGGATCACAGCTGATCATGTAAGTGAATATTTGTGGCAATTTGGTGAACCCAAAATATTCCTACCTCCTCCTAGATCGCCCACTTTCAGCGGCCTTTGTACATCCCCGCCCTCGAAATAATTGATTTATTGCGGTGGTGTTGTAACCGTCCTCGGCCGGGGAGCCCAGGAGTAACCGTGTACTCTTGTTCCTCCACCCTCGCAGCCGCGCTGGTAGACATGTTCCCGAACCCGAGATGGAATGTAGTGAGGCACAGCGTGGCCTCGACGGATATGTTAGTCCTATGTTTCGCGACTGTCTGCGAGATCCACTTGGTGCCGTTGTGGCTAAAGTTCCCAGCGGTCCCAACGGTGCGGAACCTAGTCTACCAAAGAAACTCTCTACCTAGGATTCTAGCCGTAGCATGAACCACCACGTATTCATAGCTGTGTGGATGTTGCGCACGGGGAAGACGAAGGGGACCTGCTTTGGATGCTTGATGTTCTCAGCCACTCGACAGAGCCGGGTGCCAGGGTCCAGGGAGATAGAAATCGAGATAACACGAGAAGTGAAACTTGGTTGCGGGATTGAAAGGCTCGCCTTCAAACAACCCACGCTTCTGGAGTCCTCCAGAATTGAACGCGGCATAAAGCAGCGGCGCCGAGACTGTCCCTTCTAACAAACTGCTACTGTTGTTATAACGGTATTCGTCGATGATTGGGGAGACACAGAGCACATGAGAATCGACGAGCGTTGCCATACCCCGATAGTTGATTAGCGACGACCTGTTTGCTTGCGACTTCAGCAGAAGCAGCGCTCTCACTGTCGGTCCGGTATCTACTATATACTGCCCCGTGGCATTATCTGTGACAGTCATCATTGCCATCATCTCGGCGAACCTTGGGAACGCCGTCGGCTCCGAGTCGAACGCGCTCAACTTCCTCGGCGCGTTAGGATCTCCCTTGAGTGCGTACGGCAGCACCACATCCTCCATCTTCCCGATGATAAGCGTCTCCGCCGTGTCGCTAATCAGAATCGTCGACGTAAATTGCGACAATACCGCCACAAACGACAACAGAATCATCACCGCCAATCCCTTGTAGTTCCTCCCCACCTTTGTCCACCGCATCACCGCAAGCATCATGCTATATGACGTCGATGCCGAGTAGTGGTATATGCTCATAGCCGCGGCATCGCGGAGGAGAACACAGTCCTATTTGAAGGCCAGGGTGGCTATCATTAATGAGCATGCGGCTAGGTGCACGAGAATGCAGGTACGCAGGAGAGTGGAACAAATAGCGATGACGGAGGTGGTGTAGCCGGCGAGTGTAAGCGAGGAGCGCAGGGAGGTAGGAGAGTCTTGAAGGTGCTAACGATAGACGGTGAAGAGAGCACTCATGGATAGGAGGATACCCATGTGCTCAAGATCACCGCAGCGGGCTAGTAGGTTCCGAAGCAGAGTGTTAGGCGGCCCCAGAAGGAGGCGATTGGTTTTGCTGATAGGGGTTAGAGAGTGTATATCGGTTTCTGGGGAAGAGGGGATTGGTTACTTTTTCTCGGCTTCCGGGCAACATCGTATACAATGGATCCTGGTGGATCGTGATCGGGCACCAGACAGGATCGGGTATATGGCGGTACGGGAATGTATCTTCCTTCTGGGAGTTGTCTCCGTACTGACGAATCCTTCTCGGGCTGCTGTCGAAACTTGTAGCTGTCGTGGCGACGTAGCAGTATGCTGGTTGTCAAATCTCTAGCATTACAGGAATTTTCCATGGCTATTGGGTGAGTGAGAGTCGCCATAAAGCAACTTCTGAAGTGCGTAAGCGCGAAGCTAAAATAGAAGCGCACTAAACTTTGGCAGCGGCGCGTATTTAAGCATGATAAGTTAAATAACTGACTGAGTAGCCACGTCAAGCTGTAGAAAATTGGATGATCCTTTTCCAGGGAGTTATCATACCACCTAGAACTGATAAGATATGAGCAGGCAGCATGCATTACCGGGTAAAACGCCTGGATATTAACAGAAAGGGCACAGTGCGCTTGACTTCAAACTAACTTCACCCCCGCCCGACCTTCTAATACCTGACCCGAGTACTCGCACAGGGAAGTCGAAATCGGGAGTGTTTTAGTGCTAGATTTGAACGCAGCTAACCTCACACAAATAGCTACCTGTGCACCGTCCATAGAGCTTTCAAATCTGTCTCCTTAAACGCATCTCAGATCCCTACAGCAGAAGAAATCCGCAAACAGACAAGTCAGATTAAACCAGGATCCTCAGATCGTGATATTAATACTGTATGTACTCCACGAGGACATACCCGACTCACTTACGATATGGCTCGACAAAGTCTTTTAGCGCGGTGAATTTTGAAGAACTCTGCCGCACTCGGAGGGTGTCTTATGGCCTGACACAGCCGATCTTGGTCTAATTGGTGTTACTTATCAGGCATAAACGATCTAATCTAATCAAATCAAATCGTTTGTACCTCATGCAACTCACGTCATCTTATATCACTATTGGTGAAGTGTTTAGTTATACAGAGTGTATGCATGAAATAAATACTAGTGAGTCCATCGTAATTCCGTCTTCCGCCCCAAAATCCTTGGTCAAGTGTGTGCAACAGTGGCTGGAGTATGGATTATCTTTTTTATATACAGTACTCGGGTAATTTGTGGATTCCCGCATGTTGACGTGAATCAGGCACTCAATTGTGTATATTGATATAACGTACACTAAGATGAAAGTGGAAATTATAAGGAAAACTGTTGCAAGGGTACAGAAGTTTGTGAGAGAGCCTAGAGACTTACAATACACAGTTTTGGTTTGAGGCTATCGTTCTAGAAGCTAGCCGAGATATCTGGAAATACCCAATATAATATTGACGAACTAGTTACTTCTGTAGTTCGTGCAGGTATAGGAGTGCTTCTATTCATCTGGTTCCCAGATTGTCATCTCGCTTCAAACGTTATGGCGAATAAAGTTGTTGTTGACACCATGTATGCACCTGCACGTACTATAATAGAAACGAATTCTTCCACTCATTAACTTTTGAGTATTTACATAAACTTATAACCACGCCTGCGCTTAGAGGGCCCCAGGATTCCATCTCCAGATTTCCCCTACTAGAGTTCCCTGCCATCAGCACGACAATTATCCGAAATTATGGTGCGTACAGGTATTCCAAAGGGCAGGTGCTACTAGCTGTGTTGTACTCTACAGCAGAATGTTAGGTAGCGAAGGCAAAGTAGGACTCTAAGTAGGTAACACCTTGCAGGGGCACTGCAATTATGGTACTGTGAACTCTTGATCAGCTCGTTATATAAACACAATTCAACAAAAGACCGGTGTCCCTGTTGCCGCAGCGAACTATATGTTCCTTCATAGTTTCCAAGTGTACTGTACGGAGTGGCAGACCAGTGATATTATCCAAGGAAGTGAAGGGCCAGTTGCCACAGAGTTGGAACCTCGGTCTAGGAATACCGCATGTGACTCTATCGCGGTACTAGATCTAAGACTATATTATTAGCTATCCTTGATCCGCTGTAAGGAATTGCGAGGTTAGATTATAGAAACAATGCATTTAAATGTAGGGTGACAGACCTAAAACTGTTCGCATATATAGATCATCTGTTACTGTCTTGTATGAGCTTATGGCTTGTATGGGGATACGGTTATATATCAGAACCCAGTATGATACGCCGCAGATAAGTGTATGCGTACGCATTTGGTAGATCGTACATATACATATACGGCCCTTTGGGCCTTGATTAGATAGACACAATCAGGCCTATCTATTGCTACATTTAAATGTGATAATTGATGTTACTGTTGCATAAATATATCTCAGCCTTCGTATGGCCGGAGATGATGCCCAGTATGGGAGGCTAGGAGATTGCTGTCAGACTAGTGGCATTCAGCTAGATCTATAAATAGATGAGTACGTACTTGTTCGCACTTGTATGACCATATATATGGCGTTGTGGCCATCTTAGATAGTACACAATCAAGCTTCTACTTTCAACAGTTATACCGACAGATTAATGTGAGAGAACTTCAGTCATCTGTCTTGTAACCGGATTCAGTCATGGGTGGACAGCTGTGTGGGAGGCGTACTTCGGTGTTGGTGGTCTTCGTTTCTCTCGTGCCAAGATTTCTAGCCTAGCTCGCAACACCTCATGCATACGGCCCAGGCGCCTTATTAGGGGTGTGGGCGCGTCCAGCGCCCACACCAAACAAGCTGGTAGCGGGGCACCTTGTAAATCCCGGTTTTTTTT